>Ga0222713_10001337_pt1 | contig 27735 bp, 48 predicted proteins | sample C33_649DmetaG_FD_165061 | JGI IMG/M metagenome (GOLD analysis project Ga0222713, IMG submission 165061) | Estuarine water microbial communities from San Francisco Bay, California, United States - C33_649D | ecosystem: Environmental > Aquatic > Marine > Unclassified | place: USA: California... | reverse complement strand
GCCGATAGATAGAAGGTCTGTCATGATGGAATTGCTGTGTTGATGTCGCTCACCAAAAAGGCATCTTTGGTGAGCGACGTTTTTTTGGCGATCAGGCAGTTGCTTCCTGAGCAGGAGCTAGCACACGGCTGAGGTCAGCCAGTTTGCGACCGGCATCGCTGGAAGCCAGCAAGCCAGCGACATCGCCACCAGTGGCGCGGTAGGCATCCATGGTGCGCACAAACTCGTCGCGCACCTTGGTGAACTTGGTGGCGAACTTCTCCGTGGCCATTAACGCGTCTGAATCGTTCACCAGGCGGATCTCGCCAGTTTCCTTGATCAGGGTGAAGCTGAGGCCGGCGAGTGCGTAGAGCATCCCATTGATCTTGCTGATGCTGGTGGTGACAGAGCGCTCGGTCAAATCGCCATCGCTGGCGGCTACGACTTCGCCGATGGTGCATTTGCGGCCAAGGTGCTCGATGAGCTGCAGTACGTAGCCAGCGGTGTTGTAGGCCTTACCGCTGATCAGGTGATCGCGGTTGTTTTCAAGGATGAGGTCTTGCAATCCGGTTTTGATCTGAAGCCGTTGCTGGAGATCGTCAGTGCTGAGGCAGAGGGGCTCCAAGGGGGTCTTGGAGTCACCGTTGAAAAGACGACGTGCGGGCATGTTGATTCCGCTGAGTAGCGGCGGCTGTGTTGAGCGCGTTTTGCGCTGCACACACGTTACACGCATTGCGCGCCATCGCGCAAGTGCCATCTAGCACCTGTCAACCTGTCAACCTTGCCAACGTTGCCCCTATAGCTCCTTTTTCTACCCTCTCCCCTTTTTGTTAAATCCTTTAGAAAGGTTAGTAGGTTAGTAAGGTTAGGGGAGTCGCTGCGCCGCAGTGGATCTCAGCCTGCCAACCTCTCCGCCGAGGTTGGAAGGAATACCCATTTGGAGCGGCCGTCGATCCATTGGCGCTGTTTGGCAAAGCCGAGCTCGCGCATGATCGATGCCACCTGCATTTGATCGGCGCGGCTCTGCCGTTCGACTGGTTTGCTGATTGCTTCGGTGAGCAGCAGCTCGCTGGTGATGGGTCGGCCGTCGTTGCGGGGTGCGTTGAGCCATTCCTGAATGGCGGCCTTCCATGGGCTGTCCACCAGATAGGACTCGTTCTCGTGATCGACCTGTGCGCTGTGTTCGCGTGAGAGGTGGTTGGGTTCTCCTGCGCGGTAGGCGTGAACGGCTGCGGACCATATGGCGTCACGCTCCAGCAGAAGGCCATCCACGGGAATGTGCGGGGCGGCTGTGACGGGTATGACCCAGAAACGGCGGTTGCCGGTGTCGTCTACAAGGAAGCCGGTGTCGCGGTTTGTGGAGCCGACAATGATTGAGCGGCGTGGGTATGCCTCCGTAGTGCGTTGATATGGCGCACGGAACATGTCGGTTTGTTGGGTGAGGAAGGCCTTCACCTGGCCGGCGTGCTTGCGGCCTGTGATGTGATCCAGCTCAGCCCATTCCATAAGCCAGGAACGGTGCAGGACCATGAGGTCATCCTTTGAGCCGATGTCACGCAGGGCATCGCTGAACCAGAGGCCGCCGAGGTTTCGCCAGAAGGTGGACTTACCGCAGCCTTGTGGGCCCATGAGCACGCAGGCGGAATCGTGCTTGCAGCCGGGCTCGAAGATGCGGCGCACGGCGGCCACGAGCGTGGCTTTGAGCATGGCGTCATACAGGCTGCCGGGCTGATCGCCAGGCCGCAGGTACGCGGTCGCTAGGTGCTCGATTGGGATGGGCGGGATGTGATCGGCTACGTGTTCGAGGTATTCGCGGACGGGATCGTATGGGTTCTCAAGTGCGACGACGTGGACGGCATCAGCTGCTAGGTCTTTGGTGACCTTGACGCCTTGTTGGGATAGCGCGAGATAGAAGTGCTCGATGTGCTCGAGTGGTTGCTGATCGAGCTCGATGGTCTTGGTGAAGACGTTCCAGCGAAGGCGATCTGCCATTTGCTGGCGCAGTAGCACGAGCAGCTCATTGGATTCGAGCTTGAGGAGTTTGCCGTTGTGGGTTGGCGTAGGGTTCGTTGCGCCATCTGGTGCATGGACGGATGGCCGCGCGGCTGGAGACGTGCGGCTTTTCTGATGGCCTGCTAGGTGAGCAAGGGTGCCAAGGGAGACGCCACCAGCTGCGGCTGAGAATGTGCGCCATTTGGCTTCGCAGGCGCCGGGCTCAAACTTGCCGGAGATGGTGGACCACTGGATCCAATCAGCGAGGAGAGCATCGTCAACGCTGTGGAGTGCCATGCCGACACGTAGCCATGCGTCGTAGTCGTCGGCATCAGCTGCTGGCACTGATGCGAGGTAGGCGCGTGCGCGTTGAATATCGGTGTCTGGCAGCTGCAGAAGCGGGGCGGGCGCGGGCTTCTGGCGCTGCATCTGCTGCAGTAGTAGCGATGGTGCCTCTGCGATGGTGAGATCACCAGGTGCGCGGCCTTTGAGCCAGCGGTAGGCGCCGGTCATTGGGTGAGCGCCGGCTACTACGGATTGGCAGCCAGCCCATCGGAGCTCCAGCTGCTCGCCTTTTACAGAAGAGCGCAGCTTGGTGGTTTTAATGGTGGCCCAGAACGGTTCAGGGACTTGATAAATGATCTGCACGCGGCCATCGCGGCCTGATGTGACTGCCCATGACTTGGGGAGGTCGCGGAGTGGTGCGCCGATCTGCTCGAGCACTTCAGATGCGCCGAGGCCATCGTGATCGACGAAGAGAAGGCCACCGGACTGTGGGCCAGCGATGACGCCGATTGCTACGGCACGGCCGGACTGTATTTCAGTGGTGAGATCGCCGCGGCTGATGGGGTGCTTTTGCCATTCGGGCTGATAGGGCCGCTTGTCGTTGCCTACGGCTACCAGGGCCCAGTGGTCGGGGATATTGGCGAGTTGCTCGAGGAGGTCGGCTACCACATGGACGGTGAGAGGCCGGCAGAGTTTGGCAGATAGGTTGGCAGGTTGCTAGGAGTCGCAGGAGATTATTTGGGACGCATCTGCGACTGAGCGAGCGATCCCTGCGATACCACCGGCGGCCTGCACGGTGCTGAGCCATGCGTGCTGCTCTGGGCGAACGCGGCCACGCTCCGTCTTCACCTCGATACTGGTGAACACGGCTAGGCGCTGGCCGACCATCTCGGGGCCAATGGTGATGGTGCGCCAGCCGATGAGATCAGCACTCCCGCGCGCGAGGCCGAACTGGACGGGCCGGCCGGTCTTGGGGTCAGGGAGACTTCCACAGTTGTTTCTGTAGAGCCTGAGGTCAGGCCGCGTGCCTAAAGCAAGTCGGATCTCTTGCTGTAGATGGGTCTCACTGGCCGGCATTGAGCAACTCGAAATGCTTGGGCACAGTGTGACGCGGAATGCCCAGCAGCTCGCTCCACTGCGTCACCGTCAACCTCTGGCCGTCGTGCTCGATGTAGACGCAGCAGCGCCGGTTGTTCTGTTGCTCTTTACGAGTTGCCCATCGGCAGTTGCTCGGCTCGTAGCTCCCGTCGTTGTCAATGCGGTCAATGGTCAAGCCCTGCTGGTAGCCACTGTCTTGCGCCCACGCCATGAACCCGCGGTAGTCGCGCCACTGCTGACAGACCATTATTCCTCGGCCCCCGTAGCTGGGAAATGCTCGATGGTTTGGGTTGTGGCATCTCCGCACCATCGAATCCCAAACGCGGTACAGCTTGCTGTTTGAGTCGGCGTGCTTGGTATGCCGGCCACGCAAACAACCACATGCCAGCTTGCCTCCATGGCGCTCCCAGAGACGGCTTTTGCGAATGACTGTGACCCGACCGCAATCGCACTGGCAACGGACCATCTGGTAACGCTGCCCATCCGAGGCATCACCGATGACGGTGAGCAGCCCGAAGCGTTTGCCGATCAGCTCTGGAGGGATTGGATTCGGCACGAAACAAGATCGGACAAGTGTTCCCATCTTATTACGTTCCTGCGCGATGCTGGCGCGACTGATGCACCTTGTACGCCCAGCCGGGCGAATAGCCGCGCTCCTTGGCCAGCGCCAGCAGCTCAGGCAGTGTGCGAGCACGCTTGCGCTCTGTGGTGCGCTGCCGAACTGCCTCGCGTTGTAGCTCCTTCAGCTCACCTGCGACCTGCCGCAGCTGCCGGCGTGGTTCCGGTGCGCAGTTGGCGCCGCAGACTGGGCAGATGGGGGCCGGCTTGAAGGCGGCAAAGCACTGGGGGCAGGTGCGGACCGATGGCGCTGCGGGGCCACCAGCTGCTGTGCGCCGCTGCACGCCCTCCAAGCTCCACTCGCGCGGATCGTCAGGCCAGCCATGCCGGTGGACGTTGCCAACGTGGTCGAGGATCACGGCGTGGGTCTTGCCGGGTGCGGGGCGTAGGACGCGGCCGACCTGCTGCAGGTAGAGGCCGAGCGACTGGGTGGGGCGGAGAAGGATGGCGCAGCCTGCTGCTGGGATGTCGAAGCCCTCCGAGACCACATCGACGGTCACCAGCATCTGCACAGCCCCGTCATCAAACTGCTGGACCACCTGATCGCGGCGAACTGGATCAAGTGAACCGAGAAGCGTGGCAGTTGGGATGCCGGCTGCGTTAAACGACGTGCAGACGTGCTCTGCGTGCTGCACAGAACAGCAGAAGGCGATGGCGCGCTGCCCAGCGGCCAGCCGCTTGTAATGCGCGATTGCGTCGCCGGTGACCGTTGGCCGATCCATGGCGTCGGCGGCTTGGTCTGTGGCGTAGTCACCAGCGCGACGTTTCAACGCAGATAGGTCCGCGACCTGTGGAGGTGCGTAGATCCGAGACTGTGCGAGATAGCCAGTGAACACAAGGTCCGCGACAGACGGGCCAAGAACAAGGCGGTCGAAAACTGCCAATAGGCCGCGGCCATCCAGCCGGATGGGGGTTGCGGTGACTCCAAGGCGGAGGGCGTCGGGCCAGTGGTCCAGCACACGCTTCCAACTGCCTGCGGTGGCGTGGTGCGCCTCATCAATGACGATCAGATCGGGTGTGAAGGGCATCCGATCCAGGCGGCGCACAAGCGTCTGGACGGAGGCGATCTGTATCGGGTGTTTGGTGGTTGGAAGACCAGCAGCGACGATGCCGTGAGGCACGCCGGCCAGGGTCAGCTTGTGCGCGGTCTGTGTGATTAGTTCGCGGCGATGGACAAGCACCATCGCTGAGCGATCACGATCGGCTACGCCCCGCAAGATCTCAGCCATGCAGATGGTCTTCCCGCCGCCAGTGGGAAGCACCAGCAGGGGTGCGCGTGCGCCATCGCGGAAGGCGAGACGGAGATCGTGAACAGCGCGGTGTTGATAGGGGCGGAGCGTGAGACTCATTGGACTAGACCTGCGACGGCCTTAGTGGTAGGCGAGTCAGAGGCCAGAAAGCCAAAGGAAATCAATGACTTAGCGTGAACCGCAGTGAAAGGGGAGGAGAAGATGATAGGTTGCGTGAGCCCTGATGAGAACGAGCCTATGGAGAACGCCGAGTACCACCGGCACTCCGCAGTCAGCAAAAGCCACCTCGACCTGGTGGCACGCAGCCCGCTGCATTACTGGGCGCGGTATGTGGACCCGAACCGGGTGGAGCCGGAGCCAACGCCTGCAATGCTGCTGGGCACTGCGCTCCACACCCACGTCTTAGAGCTAGACGCATGGGACGCGCGCTATGTGATGGCGCCGGAGGGCATCGACAGGCGCACCAAGCAGGGCAAAGCTGAGTGGGAGGCGTTCACGGTGGCCGCAAGTGGCCGGACGGTGATCAGCCGCTCTGATGCGGAGCAGGTGATGCAGATGGCGCGTGCGGTCTACAAGCACCCAGCTGCTGCGATGCTGCTGAACCTGCCAGGCGCTGCAGAGACCACACACATGTGGACGGATGAGGCCACCGGGCTGGAGTGCAAATGCCGGCCGGACTGGCTTACCAGCGACGGCTCGATCGTGGTGGATCTCAAGACCACCGAGGATGCGAGCCCTGCGGGGTTCCGCAAGTCGATCAGCAGCTGGCGCTACCACGTCCAGAGTGCTTGGTATCTGCACGGGCTGGAGCAGGCCACCGGCAAGTGCCCCGAGCAGTTCATCTTCATCTGCGTGGAAAAGAAGCCACCACACGCCGTTGCGGTCTATGCGGCCGACGCGGAGATGGTGGCGGCTGGGATGGCGCAGGCTGCGCGCGACCTGGCGCTGCTGGCTGAGTGCAAGGCGGCTGATAGCTGGCCGAGCTACAGCGAGCAGATCGAGCTGATCAGCCTTCCGGGCTGGATGCGGCCGCGGCCTGATGGATCACTCCCACCACAGCCCACCGAAATTGAGACCTACTGACCATGACCGACAGCACAGCACTGACAACAACACAGCCCGCAGGCGTGTTTAGCGGCATCCAAGCGTTCGAGGATGCCCAGCGGATCGCCAAGGCACTGGCCAGCAGCACGCTGATCCCGCAGCAGTTCCAAGGGCAGCAGGGGTTTGCCAACTGCTTGGTGGCGCTGAACATTGCGCGCCGGATGCAGATGGACCCGCTGATGGTGATGCAGAACCTCCACATCATCCACGGGCGCCCGAGCTGGAGCAGTCAGTTCATCATTGGCCTGATCAACGGATGCGGGCGCTTTAGCCCTCTGCGTTATGAGATCAGCGGCAAGGGCGACACGCTGGCCTGCACTGCAGTTGCCACCGAGCTGAGCAGCGGCCAGGAGCTGCGTGGCCCTGAGGTGACGATGGCGATGGCCAAGAAGGAGGGATGGGCAACCAAGGCCGGCAGCAAGTGGCAGACGATGCCCGAGCTGATGATCCGGTACAGAGCCGCTGCCTTCTGGGGTCGCCTGTTTATCCCCGACCTGCTGGTTGGCATCCAGACGCAGGAGGAGGTGATCGACGTTGAGACGGTGGACGTGAGCCCAGCGGCACCGGCGCCGGTGACCATTACAGAGTTGAACGCCAAGATCGTTGAGCCGCCTGCAGCTGCAGAACCGGCAAAGGGAGTAAGTGATGACGACGAGATCTTCTGAACAGCCTGGCTACCTCCGGCCGGTGGACCTAGCAGCGCGGTGGTGCAACACCGTGACGCTGGCGACGCTGGACAACTGGAGGAGCCAGAACCGTGGCCCGAGGTTCGTGAAGATCGGAGGCCGCGTGCTGTATCCCGTGGCTGAGGTGGAGGCATATGAAGCCCGAAACCTGCGCGGGATGCCCAATCACCCAACTACCCAACAGAGACCATGAGCTTCAAGCTGAACCTGAGCATCTTCAAGAGCACCAAGCCCGAGAGCAAGATCGACTTCTCCGGGATGTTGAACGTGAAGGTGGAGGAGCTGGACGCCTTCTGCGCGTTCGTGATGAGCCAGACGCCGGACCAATACGGCTCGGTACAGGTGCCGATCAGCGGCTGGAAGAAGACCAGCAGCAAGGGGTTGGCGTATGTGAGCGCCGTGGCGCAGCCGCCCCGCGATTGGGTGCCGCCTGTGACTGCACAGAGCGCCGCTCAGAGCTTGGCCAAGGCGACCGATGGCGTGGTGAGCGAGATCACTGAGGCGGATCTGTTCTAGGCCAGCCCATCAGCTCGCACTCAAGGCGTGCGATCTCGTTAACGGCCTGCTGCAGCAGCTGCTGCTGGTAGCAGGTCTGTTTGAGAAGAGAAGCAGCGAGGAGGCCCGCGTCTTTGCTTTCGAGCAGGGCGCGGGCTTGTTTTTCGATTTCAAACTGCTGCTCGGTGGAGAGTTCCACCGCCATCCACTCACCGAAGTTCACTGTGCCATAGTGGCGGGGTACAGGTTCAGGATACCTATGGAGTGCCCACGCTGCAGTAGCAGTGACATCAGAGCGATCGCAACGAACGGCAAGCAGCCTGACAAGGTGACCCGCCAGCGGAGGTGCGTGCAGTGCCGGCACGTCTGGTACACGGTGGAGCTGCCGGTGAGCCTGGTGGCGGTTGGCTGGGCGCGGACGCCGGATACGGGCAAAAGCGTGCCCGTTCTACGGGTGCCTGTGCAGCTGGCGGTCGGCACCGATGCAGTGTGAAGAACTGTCACAGCCGTTCGCACTGTGACCCGTGGGCGGTGCATACTTAGGGGACCGGAGGCGATCGGTCCTCCACTCGGCAGCCCAGAGGCTGCGCTGAACATGCAGATCACCTCCGCCCTGCAGCTCAAGCGCCAGGCGATCGAAACCGGCACCACCGTCTTCCATGACGGCCTGCAGGTGACCCCTGAGGGCAAGTTCTGCATCTGCGGCCGGTTCTGCACCTTGAACGACGCAATCCTCTATCTGGGGAACCGCGCCGTGACTCGCGCCAAGGCTGCCGCCTGAGCCCTTCGGGGCTCTCCCTCCACCTGTCTCACACATCCATGCTGAACAAAATCAACAACGCCATCTGTCTGCTGATCGCCGCGGCCGTGTTCGCCATGATCGGCATCGAGTCCGGCGCACATCACAGCCCCACCCACTCCGGCACGCAGCAGGTGGTGCGCCATGACTGAACGCCGCTTCTACTTCCAGATCCGCTCGGCCAACGTGGTCGAGTGCATCACAGCCCACAGCTTCACCGAGGCCGTTGCACAGGCAGCCGAGTGCTGGCTGCCCTGGTGGTCAGAGCTGGAATGGCTCAACCCTGAAACCGTCACCGATCCCAACTGCCATGCCTGAGATCACTGGCGCCATGCTGCCGTGGCAATGGCAGGAAGACGCCCCAACCAGCAAGCACGGCGACGGCATCAGTCGGCCGCGGCCGAAAACGCGCACGCGCGAGTTTCGCCTGATCGTCTACCCGCAAGGTGCCAAGCCAATGACCTGGATTACGCGCGCCGAAAGCAAACGCCACGCGATCCGCTACGCGCAAGCCCGCTGGCCTGGTGCTGCAGTGGAGGTGGCGTGATGGCTGAGCATCCGATCACCCCACCGCCGGAGCTGGTGCAGTACTGGGCACACATGCTTGAGCAGCACACTGACACTGAGGTTTTTGCTGCAGCCGCCCGCTGGGGCGCTGACCAGGAGCTGGAGGCGTGCTGCCATTGCTTTGCCCGCGATCTTCGCGAAAGTCTTGCGCTAGAACTCCGCGCCCGCCGCCGCCCCAAGCCGCCGAGCTTGAAGGAGCAGGCGCTACAAGCGTTGGACCTTTTGAAAGTGGATGCCTCTACTCACGGTCTTGGGTTTGACTCATCTGCCATCCGCCGCGCCCTGGAGACCTTAAATGACTGACCTTCCCTATGTCGCCATCGGCAACGATCAACTAGGCGACAACCTTCCGCCCACAATCACCTGCTCTCATTGCCGGCAGCAGCACCTGATTCAGTGCAGCAGCGAAGATCCGGCCAACGCTGGAAATAGCGTCACGCTGCAGTTCTACAAGTGTGGCGAGAAAACGTACTTAGCCGGAATTAACAGACAGGAGATCCTGCCATGACTAACCCCACCCCCCTGAGCCCCGCAGCGCAGGCGGTGTTGGATGCGACCACAAATGTTTTCTGGCGTCCTCTTATCGAGGTCCCTTATTGCCACAACCGTGTAATAGCCGCCGCCCTGCGTGCTCTAGACAGCCAACTTGGATACACAGTGCTTGGCGTTCGCTGCGTTGACTGCTCCCAGATTGAACTTATCGCCGCCGAGCTGGAGGGCACCAATGACTGAACGGAAACCGCTAAACACTGATATGGACGCCAACCGTTGGGCATCCGAGTTTGTTTCGCTGCACGGAGGCGACCATGCGTTGATGCGTACATGGTTTGCCAATGCTCTGATGTGCGGATGGGACAACTATTACTGGACTACTCCTGAGTACAAAGCATCGGTCAACAGCGCCATCGCCGCCGAGCTGGAGGGTGCGTAATGACTGACCTGCGCGCCAGGCTGAACCAGCTGCTCACCGATAGCGGCACCTACCAGCAGGGTCGCCATGATGAGCGCCACCGGCTGCGCCAGCTGATCGACATCAGAATCGACCAGCTGCGCGGCACCGCCGGCATCCGTAACCGTGAGCAGTTCTGCGCTGAACTGCTCCGCATCCGTCAACTGCTCGACTCATGACCCACGCCACGTTTCTGGACCAGCAACGCGCCGACATGATGGAGGCGCTTTATAAACGCAGCGGCCGCACCTGCAGCACCTACACCGGCTTGTGGGAGGAGTTCTGCCGCGACTTGGCCGCTAACTTCCGCGACACCTACTACCCCGACCTGCTCGAGCGCGTGGTGCGTGCGATGGATGCCACCGAGTCGGTGATGACGCAGAAGAACGCGCAGCAGGCGATAGAGGTCTGCCGTCAGCAGCTGCTGGGGGATAAGTGGAAGTGAGCGTAGAGCTGATCCACTGCACGCCTGATGCCGAGGCATTGATCGTCAAGATGGCCCGGGTGAGCAATCCGGCCAATGCCGACAATCAGGCCACGGCGCCAAAGTTGCTGCGGTATCTGATCCGCCACCAGCATTGGTCACCATTTGAGATGGCCAGCCTGTGCCTCAAGATCGAAACCGAGCGCGATATCGCTGCGCAGATCCTGAGGCACAGATCTTTCAGCTTCCAGGAGTTCAGTACCAGGTACGCCGAGGCGCAGCGGCCAGCGATCCCGCGGCTGCGGCGCCAAGACGTAACCAATCGGCAGAACAGCGTGGACGATCTACCTGTAGAGCTGAAGATCGAGCTGCTGGATCGCATTGGTGCGCTTTACCAAGACGCCACCAAGCTCTACGGCGACATGCTGATGGCTGGCGTAGCCAAGGAGACTGCCCGCCGCATCCTGCCCCTCAGCACCCGCACCACGCTTTATATGCACGGCACGCTGCGCTCATGGCAGCACTATTTCGCTGTGCGCTGTGGCCCGGAAACGCAACTCGAGCACCGCGAGATCGCCCTGGCCGCGCGTGAGATCTTTGCTCAGCAGTTCCCTGTTATCGCTGAGGCTGCCTTCAATGAATGACCCGATCAACCCAGACCATTACCGCCGCGGCCCAGTTGAGGCCATTGATGTGATTGAAGCTGCCGTGACCGATGCGCCGCATATGGTGCCGGCTTACCTGCAGGGCCAAGCGTTGAAGTATCTGCTGCGCCTCTGGTGCAAGGGCAATGCCATCGAGGATGCCCGCAAGTGCCAGTGGTATCTCGAGCGGTTGATCGCCAAACTGGAGGGATGATGCGACACCTGCCAGGGTTGACACTGCTCGAGCGCTGGGCGCTTCGCATCCTTGTGCGCAGCCATCGCACCGGGCTGGTAGTGGTCAAGGCTTACGCCAGCCCTGCGCTGTTTGTGGCGGCTGATGCCACTGATCCTGTAGCCGCTTATGTCACCAGCGGCCCAGATGAACCGGCCAGCATGACGCTCGAGCGCATCTTCCATCAACCCAGTTACGGGGAGCTGGAATGATCAGCCTGCACGCTGGCCGCTTGCTGCTGGTGTGCAGCCGATCTGATCGCACATGGCACGCCCGGGTGGTGTTGGGCCCTAAGCCTGAACACCAGCTCGAGGCCGATACTGGCACGGTGCAGTTGCAGGAAGCATTGATCAGAGCGCAATCGATCTACCGCACAGCAGTTACCAATCTGCGCCCAGCTGATGGCCCGCCCATGTGCTGGGATTGTCACTATTGGGAGATGCGGCACCAGGGGTGCGGGTTGGCGTTGCCAGAATCAAAGAGAAGCGGCGGCCGTTATGCGGCCAGGTGTGAGATGTATGTTCGGGCCGGAAGTGATCAGCCGCACGGATCGTGATGGCGGCAGCATCGAGACGCTGATGCCGGTCAACGGCGAGATCTATTACCGCAGCTGTGTGGGTGGCGTGTGCCGCTACAGCTCTGACCTATGGCAGGCAGAGCTGTATCTCGATCACTTGCTGGCCCGTTGATGTTGCGCGACGTTCTGATCTTGGTGGTTGAGTATTGGGTGACGTGCCTGATCGCGCTGTGGGTATGCAGCCGGATTCTGCCGTAAATGGGGTGCCCGGTGGCTGGTCCGCACGAGGTGCCAACCTCACCGCTGCCGGGCGCAGCGGACGACTGAGATCCGAAGATCAACAGAACTTAAAGCGTAGCGTCACCTGCCAGCCATTGGGCGATGGCCCACTCGCCAAGTGCTGACCAGAACGGCTGAGCGCGATACCAGTCAACCCATGGCTTATGGCCCTTGCTGCAGTTGCATCCCATGCAGCAGGCCACCAGGTTCGATGGCGTGGTGGCACCGCCGTGCGCCTTAGGGATCACGTGATCAATGGTTGGGCTGCGGCCTAGCTCTGCGCCGCAATACGCACAGCGATAGTTCCAGCTCAGGAGGATCTGATCACGCGCTGATCGCCGTGTGACCAGTCTCGTCTCGTCAATCCTGTGACGATCCACCGAGATCAGCTGGCAGCGGAACAGCGGTCACCTCGATATCGATGATGTCCTCGTCGGACGGGATGAACTCGGCCAGCTTTGAATAGATGTCAGCTGGCAGGTCGTCCGGGTCAGTGTCCGATCTGAGGATCAGCTTGGCGGATATCTCCAAGTAAAAGGCCCGCATGGGCTGATCGCCGCTTGGCATACGGTAGCGGTCGCAACTGAGTCTCAAGAGACCACAGATTTGCTATGGGATTCCGCGGCAAGATTCGCGCTACTGTCCCGCAATGCAATACATCCTCCGCATCGGCCCGTGGCACATTGGCCCGTTCACCACGCACCAAGCTGCCAGCCACTTTGCCGAATCACACGGCTGCGATGATTACACAATGATCCCGCTCGATGATCCGGCAGAGGCGCCCGGCAAGATCTATCGGCTGCGCATGGCACCGCTTGAGCACGCCATGAAAAAAGCGCCGGCTGCTTAAACCGACGCCTGAAGACCTCAGCTTTCACCAAACAGACGCTAGCCCTTGCTGCCGGCTACGCCCAGGTCTCCGTTATATCTTCCGGTTTGCGCATAGCTGCGCTCAACGCAACCACTCACGAGCAAAAACTTCATCTGCCCAATCCGCAACCCAGGCCAGATCGGCAGCGGGTGCAGGCGGCGCTGATTGCGTAGCTCCATCGTGAGCCTGCTGCCGAACCATCCGGGATCTGCCCATCCGGCCTCAGCATGATCCCAGCCCTCGCGTGCACGGCTGGACTTCAGCACGAACTGAGCGCCGACGTGATTGGGCAGATTGAAGATCTCCTGCGTTTCAGCCAAGAAGAACTCGCCCGGCTGAATCCAGAACGGATCCTGTTGCGTGTGGCCATGCAACTGCACCTTTTGCAGCTCTGGCGTCTTGGCTACCTCCATCATCACCTGAACGCCTAGCGTCACGTCGTAGCTAGCCGGGTTCAGCTGCTCTTCGTTGTATGGGCTCAGCATTGAATGCTGCTTGCAAAGCCGGCGGATCTCGTGGTCAGGTAGGAGCACAGGGCCTCAGTAATCCCAGACGACCTTAGGCCGCCCCTGCCGGATGCCGGTATGGATGAAACCTTTAGGCGCGCCCTTGCCCGTGCTGTACGGCCAGTTCTTGATGCACCATTCCTGCAGCTTGTAGACGTCCACGCCTTCTAGATACCAATCCACAGCACCCACGCCGGCCGCGTTGTAGAGGTGCTCCGAGCCGGATGCGCCACCCACGCTGCGGTTGACTGCTGGTGGTCTGTAGCCACTCGTAATGATCACCGGCTTACCACCGAAAGCTGTCCGGGCACGCTCTAGGAATGCCGCCAGCTCTGCTGCTGTATCCAACTGGTACTGATGCTCGAATCTGCGCGCCTCCTGATCGAGCGCAAATTCTCCCAGCCTGATGTGCGGCGTGATGCGTGCGCTGAACGGGCTGCTTGGCCGCAGCTTGGCGGTCTCTGGCTGCGCTGGCGCCTGATGTTGCCCCCATAGCTTGCCCTCGGCCCTGCGACGCCGCAGCAAGCCGGCCTCAACGCTGGTGCCAGGGTTCCTGTACAACTCGAGCGCTGCTGGTACTGCCGCCCAATCACGCTCTTGTAGGCACCGGCTGATCGTCTCAAATCCGGCCGAGCCGTAGAACCCTGCACCGAGGTTGTAAGCAAAGCTCACCAGCGCTGAACGCTGCTGGTCATCCATCGTCTTCCAGTGCGGCACCGTGGTGCGCAGCTTGTCGGCGATGCGATCCACCTCAAGGCGCAGCAGCATGTCGGCCTCGATCACATTGATCTTGTCGCCACGCTTGACGGGCACGCCGCCGCTGTAGCGGGTGGTGCCATAACCAATCGTCCACGGCTCACCGCCACTCAGCGGATCAGGGTAGGCGCTTAGGTGGCAACCCTCAAACTCCTTAATCAAGCTGATCGCGGCGCTTAGGTCGCTTTGCTTGCCGTCTTGGCTCCATGTCTGAAACCATTCGCGGTCGCGACGCATTACGGCGTCGTAGCCGTTGGCGGCGAGATCGGTCTCGAGCTGCTGAATCGCGGCGCTCTGATGCGGCTGCGCCTTGTAATACTTGAACAGCTGTTGCAGCGTGATCGGCGCGTCGTTCGCCATGATTCAGCGACGCTGCTTTGGGAAGGCCATTTGCAGCACTTTGACCAGCAGCTGAATCCAGCTGTTCGACTTGAGCGGTGATACGGCAATGATCTCGCTGCCTGCTGCAACAATGATTGCGATCACGGCAATGGTGGTTGCCTGATCCATGGCTAACACAATGGTGGACGTGCTTCCAACTTAGAGACGCGCTGCTCAACCGTCGATATGCGGCCGAACGTTTCGCGCCGGTCTTCTTTGATGTCTTGATGCAACACCTCGAGCTGCGTGGCAATGTGCTCCACTGCTGAGGTGAGTCTGATCACGGCATCACGGGCCTGGTCATTGCGGCGGCTGGCGCCAGCTGCGCCCATAGCGGCTACTGAGATAGAAGCGCCCGCTACTGCGGCGATGATCTCAATCATGGCAGCAACGGGCTACGGCTCAAGTTTACCGACCCTGCCCGCGCAAAGGTTTCTTGCCGCGACGGCGTGGCCGTGATCGCTGCCCATAGCCTTGGCGGGTTGTCTTAGGCGGGCCAGCTTGGTGATCCAGCTTGCCGGTGCCGGTTTTGCTTTTTACTGCCATCAGGGTTGGTCCGGCCAGGTCGGATAATCAGCGCCGGTGATGTAGGCGGCCAGCTCTTCGGTGGTGGTGGTGGCTTCAATGGCGGTGATCTTGTCACCTGTGGTGATGCGCACCAGCTGCCGCCAGAGCTGCCAGTCGATAGGAATTTCGGTGCCGTTGTCTGCGTGCCGGATGATCATCCAATCAGTGGGCTGCAGCAGCGTGCCGGCAGTGGTGCGGGTTTGCTGGGACCATTGCTCCACCAGTTGCCCGTGATCCTTCCAGATTGGTTGCCCGCCTTCAGTCCAGCCCCACTGGAAACGCTGGTCGTAGGGCACGGGGTCGGGTACTTCGGTGATGCCGATTGCCGCACGCTCATCGGGACTGGCGAGCCGGAGCCAGTTGGCTGGGTACTGGATGCCGTCGTGCTCAAAGGGCACATCAGGGCTCAGGGGCTTGCCGTCGAGGATGAACATGGCGATCGGGTTCGTAATTTGAGGCTAGCGGTCATCACCGGGCGCGGGCGATGGAGAAGGGATTCTCGGCAAAACAGGCATACACATACGTTCCAGTATTTGTGTTGAACGTGGCATCTGTTGTTCGCACTTTGAAGCCGTTGCTGGTGATGTCGATCAAATCGGTTGTGCCTTCAGCGTTAGCGAGGTTTGGATACAAAGGATCGTTGTCCACGTTATAGCCTTCGCGCTTGCTATCGAGCATTGTCCAGTTACCTGTGCTGCTAGACATTTTGACGATCACAAATGCAGGGCGGAATCCCGTGTACACAAATGGACCATCCGTGCTGCCGTTGCCGGTGTAGCTGCCAAACGCGCTGTATCCGGCTACTGGGGCAAATGTGTAGCTAACATAATTATATAGACCAGTGCCGGTGTAGTAGTAGACCAAGGACGAGCTTGGCCCCGTCAAGCCCCACTTGTCTAGAACTGTTTGCACGCCGGAAGTTTGATCAAGCACCAGATACTGACTGAATGTCAAAGCCTTATGCCAAACTTCACATATCGCGCCATTGCGTGTCTTAATGATAATTAACTCAGGAACAACGCCTAGCCCATGTCCCCAACGCTCCGAGCTTGCCCTGGATGCACTTTTTGACCAGGTTTGAATAGAGAATCCTGCAACAGTGTTGACCCTTACCATTGCATTTTGTGTACCTTGTGTATCGGTGTAAGTGGATGTCCCTGAATCCCAACACCATCCCGCATAAGTAGCAGTATTAGTATTGAGCTTGGCTAAAGCGCCAATCGAAAATCCGTTACTACTAAATGCAGTCAAACCTGTGCTTTGTGTTGTTTCTGCGGCTGCAAGGTTGCTAGCAAAGTCAAACGTGGCTCCACGCACCGTGTCATACAGCGCATGATCAGTGGCACCAGAACGACCCTTCAGCCACACCAAATCAGGCGAGAAGCCAAGCCCACTAATGGTCTGCGTGCTGCCATTGCCGGTGTAGAGCTTGGTGTCGAAGTAATCGCTACCTTTGAGGATGGTCGGCGTGGGGAGGTTGGCGGTGTTGAGCGACTTGAAGCCTGCGGGGGCGGCGTAGGCGAAGGGGCGTTGGCCGGCGTTAAGGGTAAAAGTCACATCGCCAGACGTTGATCCAACGTAAGGGGACCATGATTTAAGAGAGCTTAATCCAGTAAATGCAACACCCTGCGATACTCCGTTTTTATAGAAGGATGCTTCTCCAGTATCTACGTTAATAGCAACGCCAATAACATCAGAAGCCGTATAGGTTGCTCCGTAGCTAGCAGCACTACTTCCTCCTGCTTGCTTTAAACCTGAAGAGCGATATCCATACGTATCAACAGCATATCCGGGGTAATCATAGGCTGTAGCCGTCATTGCCTTAAAGCCTACTACTGGCGAAGCAGTTGAGTAACTCATTGTTATTTCCCAGTACCACTTGCCGCTACTTGGGGTTCCTATTGTTCCTCCAGGGCCGGAAACAGTTGCTGTTGACAGCATATCAAGATTTCCATTGCTGATGGTAATATATGGGCTCCAGTTGGCAGTAGACTTTTCGACTGGATTCCAAGTGCAATAATTCCCCACCACAACCCCACCAGCATCGCCGCCGCTGGATGCGGTGCCATTAGTGGGGGAGTCTACGAGGGAGTCGTTGCCTGCGCCTGCGGTGACGCTGAGGTTGTTTGGCGTCCAGTTATTCGACCCAGCAGAGTCCTTTCCTAATGTGGTGGCAGTTGCTGCACTGTTGTCGGCAAAGTCAAGATGGAAGCCGTTGGTGCCGTAGGTGCCGGTGTATGCCTTGGGGTTCCACACGCCGGTAGTGGCGTCAAACTCACCGAAGCTGCTGGGGGTTAGGGCTTGGCCGTCGATGAAGTGGATGTCGGCGAGGTAGCCAGAAAAATAATTTACAGGAGTAGACCTCGTGCCAACTGTGTGTATGGCTGCCGTATTAAATGCTGTATCAAGATTCAGGGGTGGATACGTTGGGCTTGAATACGCAGTAATAGATACACCGTTCACATACATCAAAACACGATTTGCTGCAGTGGCTTGACTTGTGTCAACAGCTACAACTATGTGATACCATGCAGATGGATCTCTAAATACAGCAGTTGTCCGCACTGCTGCATCATACACACCTGTATAATGCCAGAAATAAAGTTGCTGACTGCCGCCAGCAGTATCAAAAACAATGGCTGATTGATTTGCAGATGTTGCTCCAGCACTAAAAAGAGTTTGTTCACCTGTTGCAGGAAATGCACTCCTCTTCACCCACCCCGCCCAGGTCCACGTCTTCCTGTTGCCCGCCGATGCCGGGGTACGAGACAAGTAGGCACTGTCACTACTGTTGAATCTGAGTGACCGTGAAATAGAATATCCTCCGGCCGCAGCAGCACTACGCAGCAGGAGAGGATTAGCGCTTCCGGGAATCATCGATCAGCTCAGGTTGGTGATCAGGGTTGCAGTAATCTTGGTGCTGGATTGCACGGAATACACCAAACAATCAACAGCGCTGGCAGTGGTTGTCAGTGTTGGTGCGGTTCCACCAGTGAAGTCCCACTGACTGCCGTAAGCCAATGTCCGTGACCCGGTGCCGTCCTGTGTGATCCAAATGCAGCCCGATTGACCTGCCGTGAGGTTACTTGGGTTTGCCAGTGTTCGGTTACCGCCGAGTGTCACTGAGAAATTGTTGCTGTCGGCAAAGTCGGCGGTGATCGTTGCTCCATCAGTCAGAGCCGTGATCTCGCCGCGCTGGCCTTTTGTCCATGTCTGCGCTGTATCAAGTCCGGCGTATGCGCTCCAGCTAAGAGTGCCTGAACCGTCCGTGCTAATTGCTTGACCGCTGGTGCCATCAGCGTTAGGCAGCGTCCAAGTCACATTGCTTGAAACCGTGGCTGGTGCCTGGAACGCGACCCAGTTGCTGCTATCAGAATCAGCAAACCGCAGGTCAGATTGATTTTCGAGCAGTAGATCGCCCGTTAAGGTCCCGCCTGTGACTGGTAATCCTGCTGTGCCGCTGCTTGCTGCAGTTAGGCGACCCTGTTGATCGACTGTGATACTGGCATTTGTATAGCTGCCCGCCGTGACGGCCGTATTGTCCAGATCAACAGTGATTGTGCCGCTACCAGTGATTGGGCCACCGCTGCTAGTGAGACCAGTGCCGCCGCTTACGTCAATGCTGGTTACGGTGCCACCACTGCCAGTTGCCGCAATGGTGATCGTGCCATCGCCGTTTGTAATTGTGACGCCTGAACCCTGCGTAATCGTCGCCTTGGCCAGCGTGCCATCGGTCTTGCCGATCAGCAGCTGACCATTGGTGTAGCTGGTCTGCCCGGTGCCGCCATAGCCGGTGTCAATGGTGGTGCCATTCCACACGCCAGTGCCGATGGTGCCAACGCTGGTCAGGCTGCTGCTAACAACTGCACTGCCCAGTGAAGTGGCATCGAGCACCTTGGTGCCGGCAATGCGATACTCTTTGGCGCTAGCAATGCTGACGTGCTCGCTCAACGTCCACGCATCAGTAGCGTCAAGCCATGTGATTGTCTTGTCAGTAGTGCCCTTGAGCGTGATGCCACCGCCATCGGCGGTTACATCGGTTGGCGTAGCAACCTTGCCGATGATGACGTTTTTATCCTCAACCTCAAGCGTTTGAGTGTTGATGATGACCTCGGTCCCATTAACCGTGAGGTCGCCCTGCACAGTCAGGTTGCCGTCAAACGTCACCGCCCCGGTCACGTCCAACGTGCCAGGAACGTCGATATTGCTTGTCCACTCAACGCCGGTGCCAGCCGCATCGGTTTGCAACAATTGACGGGCTGTGCCATCGGCCAGCTTGCTGACGGCGATCTCAGCTGTTGCAGCGATATCTGCGTTAACAATCGGATACGCGCTCAGCTGTGATCCAGGGATATATGACAGAGCGGTCCACGCTGTGGTGCCGTCGCCTACCTTCCACTTGCCTGTGTCGCTCTCATAGCCCAGCTCACCAGCCAGTAGCGTCGGATTGTTAAACGTCCAGTTGGCAGCAGAATCGCGCCGTTGCTTTTGCAGTGCCGATAGCGTGATGCTCATGCTGATGCCCCTGGATTGATCGCGTAGTCGCGTGCTGGTGTGGCAGACGCGGCACCTGCATCCAAGATATAGGTTCTGGCTGGCAGTGCAGCCGCTGCACCAGCGTCAAAAATCAGATCGCTGAAATTGATGGCGTAGGTGACCAGCTCAACCTCGACGCTCCACAAGTCGCATGATCCATCCGTGATCGTTGGCGCTCCGGCGTAGCGCCATGCGTAATCACTCAGCAGTGGAACCGGCGGTGTTGCATAGCCTGACCAGACCTCAGACGGCAAATAAAAAATGCCATAGCTGCCTTCCACGCTGATGTAGTGACTGCGTATGGCAAGCAAGCTTGCCTCGGAGATATTGTTAAACGTAAGACTGAGTTGCTGTTGCACCCGGCGGTTGCCTAGACGATACGCAGTATCGGCGCCAGACAATGCAACCTGCCGCGCTTGTGGCACATCGCCTGGCGTGTACGTCCTAACTGATGGCACCAATGCGGGGAATGTCATAATCAGATTGGCACCGTTTCAAGTTCAATGTTGAGGTTGTAACGCCGTGGCGACGCAATCTCTACATCAGGCGACGCCGTGTATCGCCATTGATAGCTGACGCTGCTGACTGGTGGTGTTGTGTAGCCGCCCCACACTGCGGCTGATACATCAAACGGGATCAGGCTGCCCTGCTGGCCGGCGTAATGGTCGAGCAGCTCTTGCGCTTCTGATTCGGTCAGGTACTCATAGCCCAGCGTTAGCTGCTGCGCGATGTAGCTGCTGCCCTGCTTAAACCGCACATCGCCACCACTGCTGCCGGTGTAAACCTGCTGCGGAATGTCGCCCAGCGTCAGCGATCTTGTGCGCGGTGCTAGCGAGGGAAACGTTGCCATCAGATCACCGTAAAGCTCCCGTTCACCACTTCATCGCTAATGATAGGAACCATGCTGCCGTTGACCGGGAATTGGGAAGCTTCGATGCTGGTGGTGCCGTCGGTGTTGTGATCGATGGATGTGATCTGATAGTAGTCAGTCTCTGTGCGGTTGTCGCCAGCACTGCTGATCCGTTGCCGCTCGATCTTGATGATGTCGGTTGGAATCAATCCAGTTGTGTCCAGCGTCGTTTCAAAGTCGATGATATGCGCTGTGTATTTGCGCCGTGCTAGGTAGTGCTTTGCGTAGATAATGGCATGATCACGGTTTGAGCAGAAATCAGTCATATCAAACTGCTCTGGTGGTGCGTCAAGAGTCACACCGCTATAACGCACCTGCACGGTCTGTTGTGTGCCAATCGCATCAGGATCATTCTCGCGATACAGCAGCACGCAATTTACGTCAGTTTTATCAGCCGCTGAGATGTAGGTTTTGCCAAACGAGCCAGGTAAGATCTCCTCTTCGGTAAAGGTCGCCGCTGCAGTCAGCGCAGAAAGGTTGATCTGCTGACTGCCATTGATTGGCAACACTGGCGCAAAACGATACTGGCCTCCAGTGGACAAGAACGACAGCAAGAAGAATGGCGCAGTTTCACCGATCAGCTCGATGACGTTGAGCGATTCAGAGATGATGCCGTTGAAGTGCAGGCTGTATTGATTGCAGAAGCTCGCGATGGTCGGCAGATTGCTAGTCAGGATTGGCGCTGCTACATCAGGTGTTGTGCCGGCTGTATTGCGCTTGAGAATGGTAAAGAGATACATCGCAAGATCAACCAACTGATTGCTAGCGCCTTGCGTGCTGCCACTTGCGTTTACGCTATACAGGTTTACCTTGACTCCTTGCTCGTAATAGATCGACAGTTGCCGCGTAGTAGTTGGGTAGGATCCCTCCTCCGGTGGATCGTAGATATCACCCACAACCTTAAGGAAGGTTATGTCTGCATAAGATGAATTATCTGCGGTTGGTGTGCTGGATGGGTTTGCATATTTGCTAATCACAAATTCTTCTTGAACGCCGTCTAGCGTGCCGGTTGTCGCTGGTAAACTTGGATTGATTTGATTGTCAATCGTAGTAGCCGTATACTTCCATGTCACGCTGCCAGATGAGCCAATTGCGGCAAGCACTGGATCTGGCGGTGCAATATATCCTAGAGCTGTCCCGGCCGGTATATTTGTGCCGTCAATATAATCTTGAACAATACCAATTCCGTATCCGCCTGTTATAATTCCTGTTGAGGTAACAACGGCATTGGTGAGCACTTGGGTTGTCGTTGGCAATCCTAAATAAGCCCAATAAGCAGATGTGAGATCAGCGCCTGTTACATTGTCGAATATTTCAACTGTTGCTCGAAATGCGGTATTTGTTGTGTCTCCAGTGCCTTTAGCGACTCTTCGGAATCCGTAGTAGCTCGTACCGATCCAATCTTCTCTGGCTGTTTGCGTGCCAGATGTTGAAAATACCTCTGTTAAATATGAATATGTTTCACTTCCGCAGTACATGCCAGCACCAAGCACTGGGCAGGTGCCAGGCGAGCCCGCAAGCGTTGCAGCGCTATTGTAAATATTGCTGATCGTGATCGTCTGATCAGTCAAAAAAGCCATATTGCGAAGACCTATCCATACGCGGTGTTTAACTGGGCTGCTTACGATCTCGCCTTGACTGATCGGAAACAAAAAGCTGCCCTTAAAGAAATAAGATCCGGCCTTGACCAGTGAAGGTTGAATCCAAACGCCGCCTTTATTGCTGACACGTTTGCCAAACAAAATCGGCACCGTCTCGCCAGCTGTTGCGATCTTTTGCTGTTCACCCAAATCGGCGTTAGGCGTCTTGCGATTACTAGGCGAACGGTCCCGATTTGCAGTTGCCTGATTAGGTGGTGTCTTTGCTGCAGATGGTCCTAGCAGTAATTTCCTTAAGCGCCGCCGTTTCTTAGCCGCTGATAACTTTGTCATTATTGAGCCTCCTTGCATTGTTGCATTGCTGCCAGCAGCATTATTGGCGAAACTATTACCGTTGCTTGCTGAATGGCTTGCACATCTGGGATCTCACAACCATCGCAGCCAACAAAAACCTTTTGACCGTCACGTACATACATCTTCACTCCATCATGCACGCAACCATCGCTGCACTGCACTTGCATGTTGATCGCCAGCACTGGTGTGATCATCGTCCTGTAAACCTCCCGATCAAATCAGATGCGACCTTGCGCGTTGGGACCTGTGGCTTTGACTTGTCCACCATAGGACTGATGGTCCAAGTCACTGAGTCGTCGTCAACGGTAGCGCCATCAATGCCGCCAATATAGCGGCTGATTAGCTGTGCGCTTGCAGCGTCAACAGCATCCTTGCCTGCGTCTTGCAGATATAGAGAAGCAATAACTAACCGATTGGTGCCGATTGCGGTATCGGTCAAATCGATGATATCGCCAGTGGCAGCGATTTCCACTTCTAGATCGCCAATGGCATTGGCTGATCGCAAAGAAAAACCAGTCGCAGAAAATGGGATGTAAACAAAATCACCTTGCACATCGCTATCGATCAGTGACATATCCTGCGGGACTTGGTAGAAGTTTTGCCAGCGTCTCGTTGGTGTACGCTTGCCGCCGCTGTAGACGCTGTTGCGGTCTGCGTAGTATTCCAAAAAGCACAGCAGATCGTAGTAAGCCATCACGCAATACCAATGCTGCGGCGAACCATGCTGTCGCCTGCTAGAAGGTTGAGCGTTTGATTGACGCCAGCCTGTACAGCATTGCTGAGATCTTGTGTGGTGACGTAGTTGGTCCCATTCATTTGAGTAACAGGGCCGGTTTGAATGCTTACCTGTGCGCCGGTTGGCACCACCACACCACCTTCTGCGAAGCGCGGAATCGCAGCCGCGCCACGTACGCCGGCCATCCAGTTAGCGGCGAACTTGCCAGCCTTGGATTGCGGCACGATGTACTCAGGCTCACCACCTTCCCCCACCATTGCAAGGGTCGGGCCACTCACCACGCCGCCTTCTGCAAAGCGGGGAATCTGCGGCATTGGCAGGAAAGGAATCTGCGGCAGATTAACGCTTGCCAATGCCTGGTTTGCGCCAGAGATCACGTTGTTAATCGCTTGCACCACGCTGCCAATGGCGCTGCCGATGCTGTTTAGGATTTGATTCACAATGCCTTTGATTGCGGTGAAGGCTGCTTTGAAAGGCGCCGTAATTGCATCCGTAACAGCCTTAAACGTGGTGGCAATGCCTTTGACCAGTCCGCTGATTGCTTCGCTGATTGGCGCAACAAAACTAGCATTCACGAAAGTCACAACAGAAACAAAGCCAGCAACTACCGGATCGATAAACACGGTTTTGAATCCCTGCGCTGCAGCTTGCAAAGCTTGGCCGATGGCTTGAAACGCTGCGCCAATCTGATCACGGAAAGCATAGATTGCAACGCCAGCAGCAACGGCCAGCGCCACCCATCCAACGGGGCCGCTAAATACAGCGATCAGAATCTGGCCAAGGCCACCCAGCGCGCCGATCAGTGGCCCAATGGCGCCAGCCCAGCCGGCGATCACAGCGGGGATGCCGACAATCGCAGCACCTATGCCAGTGATCAATGGGCCAGCAATGGTCAAAACTGAGATAAGCGCAGATATAGCAGGTGCTAAAACGATAAACGCTGCTGTTAATGCGGCCAGCGTGCCGATGATGTTTTGCATCGGCGTTGGCAGCCCTGAGAACCATTGGGCTAAGCCAGCAATCGTTTGCGCAAATTGTGTGATCGTCGGCAACAATGCGGTTATGGCTTGATTGAACGGTCCTGCTAGCGACCTAGCAACAGCGTTCAAAGCATCGTTGAACTTGTCGGCTGCTTGAGCCATTTGCGTATCAATCGTCGCCGCATACTGATCTAAAGCAGTTCGGCCGCCATTCAGCATCGGGATCAGGTTCATGCCTGACTTGCCAAATAGCTCCATTGCTAGAGCAGTCTTCTGAGCGCCGTCTGGCATTCTGCTGAACTTATCAGCTAGATCAAGCATGATCTGATCTACGCCACGGATCTTGCCTTGTGCATCCCTGGAATTGATTCCAATGGCTTTTAGCGCTTCGCTTGTTTTTGATGCAGGATCAACAATTCCCTTTGAGAGCTTGCCCATTGCTTTGGCAACCTCTTCCATGTTGCTGCCACTGTCTTCGGCAGCCGCTCCGAACTTGCTCAGGCTTTCAACGCCAACGCCAGTGCGCTGACTGAGATCGTTCAGGTTGTCTGCGGCATCAATAGCGCGCTTGCCAAACACTGCAAGACCGCCAACAGCAGCGGTGCCAAGCGCTGCCATTGCGGCGCCTGCTTTGCTTGCGATAGGGCTAAGTCTTGCAAATGCACCGCTCAGCCCATTGGCCTGCTTATCCGCTGCGCCTAACGCTTTCTCCAGGCCCTGGATCTGATTAATGCCATCAACCTTGGCCTTGATGGTCAAGGCCGTTGTCATGTCCAGCGCCATGGCTTAGCTCTTGCGCTTGTTGACGGCTTCCACCACTGTAGCCTCAATGATCTGGAGATCAGCCAACAGCTCGGCTGGGTTGTCAGCGCCGTACAGCTCAAACGCCCAGCGCACTGCGCTGTAGTCGAGCCCGATGATTGCGCCTGAATCAGCTCGCCATTGCGTCTGCACCTTGAGGAACATGCGCACAGCTGGCCATGCTTCCTCGAGCACTTCAAAATCAGCGGCCGCTTTGCTGGGTGGTGGCGCGATCCCGAGCACAGCTGCATCCTTCGCTGTCTCGTCAATCTCCGTGCCGCCAGCCCAGTGCTCAGCGGCCCCAATCAGTTTTTTCGCTTTTGCTCCACCAGCGACTCGAAGTACACGCTGATCAATGCGCCGGCCATCATCGGCACATCCAACAGCATCGCCTTACTGGCTTTGCTGTAGGGCACAGGCTCGCCCTCACCATCGACGATGCCATCCCAGCCCACAAGGATTTCATCGGCAATGCTTTGATCGCTGATCTCAGATGCTGTCGCCTCGCCCCGTTCGGTGGCCTTGATTTGCTTTTGCACAAGCTCTTGGATCTCATTGATCCGGCTTTGCGGCAGCCGCTTGAACTCAGCATCAAACGTCTGCCGCTCCCGCTTCCCACCATCGGCCGGAAGCTTGATGCTTACCGGCCAGCTGTAGGAGTCGGACTGCTTGAGGACAAATGCCACGCGATCAGGTGTAGACGAGCTCTAGCTCATCATTGCCCGAATCGGTCGGGGTGGCAATGTATGGCAGGGTCAGCATCTGGATGCCGTCTTCATCGCTATAGGACGGGTTGCCCAGATCGATCTGATCAGCGGTGAACGTGACGATGTTGCCAGCGGTCTGGCCGTGCTGGAAGGTCAGGTTTCCAGTGCTGCTGCCGGTGGCATCGTTGGAGAAGTTGTGAGCGCTGACCGAGACGGCCTCAATCATCACCTCACCAGCAGGGGCGCGGTTGGTGATGATTACTTCCTTGGTGCAGCCCACCAGCTCGCGATAGACCAGCTCATTGGCCAGTTCCATCGTGAAACTCTGAAGGCAACCGGCATAGCTAAACACTTGGAAGCCCGTAGTGTTGCCCTGCTTGAACACCACCGGATCAGCCTGATTGGCGTAGGTCGGGCTGCTGATGGCCGATGCAGTCGGGGCGTTGTAGATGCCCGTGAACTCAAACGCAATCGTGGGGATCTCGCCCACGGTGCAGTTCAGCGAGAAGGTGCCGCGGCAGCCAGTGGCCTTGTGCAGCACGCCATCGTTGTTGAAATAGATGGTGACCGAACCGGGCGAGGTGTTGCTGTTGGGCGTATAGGTAACGCTCGTGCTGGCCGATACGGTCTCAGTGAACGAACATGCTTTCAGCAGCGGGCCATAGGCCGGTGCAGTGCCGGCAGTGCCAGAACCTGCAAGCTCCACTTCAAAGTTCACCAGCACACGGGTTTGCGCCAGCAGCTGCTCGGATTGGCCGAGGTAAGGGCGGATCAGCTCACGGCTAACGGTGTCAGCCTCGAGGGGCGTCACCTCGATATTGCGCACCAGGATGGCGTTGGCGCCAACAGTTGGCGTAGGGTCAACACCGTAAGTAGTCTCGATTTCGGCCAGCAGCAGCTGGCGGCGGGAAAGCAGCGGCATGGCTTGGCCGGATGGAATCTTTCAACCCATCGTAGCCGGCTCAGCTGATAGTCAAATTGGTGACTGAGGTGCGATAACGCACAAGATATTCGCAGCCAATCACGCCAGCCGGTTGATCAGCTTCCACCATCTCGAAGCTCACCGATTGCGGTTGCACATCAATGGCATATCCGCCCAGGGTGAGATCGGCCATCATCTTGGAGTGCAGGCTTTCAATGATCGGATCTGCCGTCTGATCCGGCACCGTGCCGCGCACGATCACCGCGATCCGCACGGTCAGGCTCCAATCCAGCGTGGGCAAACTGGTGTTCTGCTGCGCTGTATCTGAGATCGGCTCGATCACTAGCGCCGGGCTTTCGCCGCGGCTCAGTGGTTCCACCCTGCTGCGATAAATCCGGGTGCTGACGCCGGTGGTTCCGGTGAGCGCTGTGCGAATCGCCGTCAGGACCTGTTCGCGCTTGGTGGTCATGAGTCGCAGCAGACGCTCATTGTGATGCTACGGCCGCTACTGATGCTGGTCACATCTAACCGCAGATAGCGCACTGCATAGTCGCAGTACGTGTGGATGTGATTGCCTGCATCCTTAGTCTTGGCCTCACCGATATTTGCCCAGTCCGTCCCATTCATCGAGCCCTGCACGTGGTAGGTCACCTGCCCGCCAGTGATCTTCTCGAATGTTGTGAATACTGTGCCATCAACCTCAATGGCCGCAGAGGAGCCGGTGGTGTTGGAGATCGTGGCAAAGGTGTGAATGTTCTGCGGACGATCCGCATTGCCGCCGATGATGGTGCTCATGTCTTCTGCAATCCGAGTTGTACGAACTTGCCGTCGTCCATGAGCATGGTCTCTCTGACGGTATAAGCAGCCCCATCCACAGTGATCGAATCGCCGCGGATGAGACTGCCGAAGTTTGAGGTCCTGGCCGTCAGCGTGTAGTCAGTGCTGAGCACCATCCCATTGCTGATCACCTGGCTTGGCATGTCCAGGATTCCTTTCGCAGTAACGGCGCCAGCGGTGCAGCTGACGCCGAAGTCTGCGAGGAACACATCCAGATCCTCAGTGAACGCCATGCTCAGCTGTATTTCTTAGAGCCGAGAGCCACCACGGAAACGGCTCCGGTACCGGTGCCGCCGGTCACAGTGAAGAGCACGCGAACATAGCGACGCAGATCGTTGCTGTTCAGGTAGATCTT
>Ga0222713_10001334_pt1 | contig 27750 bp, 29 predicted proteins | sample C33_649DmetaG_FD_165061 | JGI IMG/M metagenome (GOLD analysis project Ga0222713, IMG submission 165061) | Estuarine water microbial communities from San Francisco Bay, California, United States - C33_649D | ecosystem: Environmental > Aquatic > Marine > Unclassified | place: USA: California... | reverse complement strand
CAGCACTGCGATCACGGCTCCACACGTGTGGGTGGAGCCGACGTCGGCCATGCGATGAAGTCGCCCCGAGGCCACGGCTTCGACGTCGCTTTCGACCTTGTCGGTTTCGATGCGCAGAACCGGTGTTCCGGGCTGGACCGTGGCTCCGTCGTCGACCAACCATTCGAGAATGGTGCCTTCTTCCATTGTCAGGCCGAGCTTGGGCATGAGGAATTCAGTGGCCATGAACATCTCCGTGGTCTGAGGTCTTCGTCGGTGGATCGAAGAGACGCCGTTCGGCTGCGAGTTGAAGTGTGCGATCGACATCGATGAGGATCGGTCCACCGGAATCGATACGAATCGCAACACGTCCGTCGTCACCGACCGTTCGGTCACGTTCGCCGTCGAAGGCGAGAATGGTGCGCCCCGTGAAAACGATTTCTTCGCCATCGGCGAGAGGACGAACGTCGGCGATGGACATCGTGGTGAACGAACCAGGGGCGAGTGGCACGCGGATCGAGCGTTCACCCGGGCCCATCTCGACGAGGACTCCACCAGGAGCATGACGATCGACCGGATGCAATCGTCCAGCGATACTCGACAACCCGGTCGAGGTCGGGGTCGCAATGGCTGCGACGACCCGTGAAACCGTGTGCGGGTCACGCACCGCTCGCGCGCCGATGAAGTCGGTGTCGACGAATGCGAGATCGACGAGGGCCACGTCGTCCACGGAGGAGTCGGCATCGTCGATGCGAACGAGGATGCGCTTGCTTCGCCGACCCACCTCGTCGAGTGCGACGGCACCAGTTGCAACGAACCCGGCGGCGGCTCCGGCCGACGTGCCGTCGATCGCCGAGGGAAAGACATTGTTCGTGCCGGTCGAGACCGCGACGAGGGGGGAGTCGGGCCACCCAAGGGCCACGTCACGGGAGGTTCCGTCTCCTCCGAGGGCCACGATTGCTCCGACTTGCTCTTTCCAGAATCGACGTGCGGCGGCAATGGTGTCGTAGCGGGAGCCGGTGATCGGTTCGTCGACGATCTGTATCGGGGCATCGAGCCCATCGGCGGCACGCTCGGCGAGGCGGTGACGGTCCGGTGCGAGGAGAATTCGCTCGGCTCCGGATTCGGTGGCTGCCACGATGGCGCGTCGGACGATTCCGACCTTGGTCACGTCGGACGTGTGCGTCGCGGGTGTCACCAGTCGCCGGATGTCCTTGCCCGCGTTCGGGTTGACGATGATCCCGACGGTCGACACGAAGAGCTCAGGCCCCGACCTTGTTGCGGAACATGGCCTCGCGTACACCGGCCTCGATCGCTGCACTGGACGGGATGTAGTGCTGTTCGAGAGCGGGAGAGAACGGTACGGGGGAGAATGGCGCGCCGATCCGGCCGACCGGCGCGTCGAGGTGATCGAACGCGGCCTCCTGGATCTGCGCGGCGATCTCGGCACCGAGTCCTCCGAAGCGCACGGCCTCGTGAACCACCAGCACACGATTGGTGCGTCGCGCCGAGGCCACGATCGTGTCGGTGTCGAGGGGTTGCAGCGTTCGCGGATCGATGATCTCGCATTCGATACCGTCAGCGGCCAACTTCTCGGCCGCCGCGACTGACTCGTGCACCATGCGACCATACGCGACGATCGTCACGTCACGGCCCGGTCGAACCACGTTGGCCGTTCCGAGCGGAATGGAGTACGGCTCGACCGGCACGTGACCGCTCATACCGAGCAATCGCTTGTGCTTGACCATCACCGTCGGGTTGTCCTCTTGGATGCACGCCATCATCAAACCCTTCATGTCGTAGGGCGTGGAGGGGTAGACGACTTTCAAGCCGGGGATGTGGCACAGAATCGCCTCGAGGGACTGGCTGTGCTGCGCAGCAGCCGACAAACCGCCGCCGCCGGCGGTCGTGATCGTGAGCGGAAGAGTGGCTTCCCCACCGAACATGTATTTCAGCTTGGCGGCCTGGTTGACGATCTGATCCATGGCGACGCAGATGAAGTCCATGAACATGAGGTCGACAATCGGCCGCAGTCCCGTGGCGGCGGCTCCGACACCCAACCCGACGATGGCTTGTTCGCTGATCGGGGTGTCGACGACGCGATCGGTGCCGAACTTGGCCTGGAGGCCTCCGAACGTTCCGAAGACACCTCCGAAGGCGCCGATGTCCTCGCCGGCACAGAACACGTCGGGGTCGGCCTCCATCGCCTGACTCACTGCCTCGTTGAACGCCATGACATAGGCGAGCTTGCGTTCCTCGCTCATCGGGCACCTCCTGTGGTGTACACATCGACCAGGACCTGATCAGGAGTCGGTAGCGGGCTCTCTTCGGCGAACTGGATCGCTCGGTCGATCGCGGCACGCCAGTCGGCCCAAATGTCGTCGAACTGCTGTCGAGTAGCGACCTTGTTCTCGATCATCCGATCCTCGAGTGTGAAGATCGGATCGCGCTCTTTCCACCTTGCGACTTCGTCGTCGGAGCGGTACTTCAAGCCGAGGTTCTGCACGCCGTGGTGGTTGTAGAAGCGGTATGTCTTGGCCTCGATAAGAGAAGGTCCGCCACCAGCGCGTGCCCGCTCGACTGCTTCGAGGGTTGCCTCGTGAACCGCGATGGCATCCATGCCGTCGACGATCACACCGGGCATGCCGTAGCCCGCCGCTCGATCGACGATGTCGGTGATGGCCATCGTTTGATCTCTCGGGGTGAACTCGCCGTATTCGTTGTTCTCGCAGGCGAAGACGATCGGAAGGTGCAACGCGCAGGCCATGTTGGCGGCCTCGTGAAACGCCCCGATGTTGGTGGCACCGTCACCGAAGAACGCAACGGCGACTTGGCCCTTCTTGCGGTAGCGATTGGCGAAGGCCGCCCCGACGGCGATCGGGGAACCAGCGCCGACGATTCCGTTGGCCCCGAGCATGCCGAGCGACAGATCGCTGATGTGCATCGAACCGCCCTTGCCCTTGCAGTAGCCGGTCGACTTGCCCATGAGTTCGGCCATCATGCGGTTCAGGTCGCCGCCCTTGGCCACGAGATGCCCGTGGCCTCGGTGAGTCGAGGTGATGTGGTCGTCGTCGTTGAGTGCCGCACACACCCCGGCCGCGACCGCCTCTTCTCCGACGTAGAGGTGCAGGAAGCCAGGGAGCTTGGCCGCTTCGGCGAGACGGCCGGCCGCCTCTTCGAAGAGTCTGATTCGCACCATACGGCGGTGGAGATCGAACTGGACCTCGGGGGAGATGTTCATGTGATTCCTCGTGGTGATCGGTCGAGTAGGTGACGGGAGTCAGGCATCGAGCCCGCGGGCCCATCGCAGGGAACGTCGAAGCAATTCGTAGTAGGCGGGTTTCTCCCACGAACAACGCTCGATCCGCGGGTAGTAGTCGAGGACGGGTGCCATGTCGTAGTGCCCGCGGCAGTGGCCAAGAGTGTTGTAGAGAACAGCACCGGCACCGAGTCGACGAAGGTACATGATCGGATGCTGAGGATCGCACGACGTCCAATCGTGTTCGACGAAACCGGCGGCGTCTCCCTGCCATTCAGTGTGCAAGAGGACATGAAGTGCCTCGCGATCGGCGTACTCGCTGAGGTAGAGCTCGTCATCGGTCTCGAAGGGTTCGATGTCGGCGACCAACCAGTTCGACGGATCGGTGATCTGCACTGTGTACGGCTGGATGGGCGGATGAGCCACGAACTGACTGCCGAGTGTGTCGGCCCACAGGGGGAAGACTCTCGGTGAGTCGACACCGTTCGGTCCGCCGAGTGTCAGGGCCGAATTGGTCCCGTGGAGGGCCACCCACCGACCGCCGCCCTCGATCCATGACCGGATGGCACGCTGGGCCGTTTCCGACGGCCGGACGTCACAGGTGTACGAGACGAGGATCGTCGACGCTTCGATGCCCGAGGTGTCCTCGTAGTCGGGCTGAACCCGGACGCGAAACTCATCGTGCTCGGCGAGGAGTCCGAGAAGTTCGCGTCGTGCGAAGTCGATGTCGTGATACTTGCCGCCGGCGACGAGCGTGACGTCGATGCGGTGTCCGGGTTGGCTCATGATCGTGCGTCGTCCGACGCGCTCAGAAATCGACGCGCTTCAGGAAGCCGCCGTCGACCGTGAGATTGACACCGTTGACGTGTTTGGCGCGATCACTGACCAAGAACGCGACTGCATTGGCCACGTCGGCGGGAAGTCCCATGTGTCCACCGGGGTGGGCCTTCTCGGTCGACTCGAAGAACGGAGCCATGTGCTGCTTGATCATGTCCCAGTCGCCACCTTCGACGAAGATCGGCCCGGGTGACACCACATTGCATCTCACGCCTTGTGCTCCGAGCACCTGGGCTTGGCCGAGGGTCCAGTTGGTCACCGCCGACTTGAACGCGCTGTAACTGCCCGAGCCGCTACCGAAATGTTCGGCGGTGGCCGTCGTTCCGATGCTGACGACCGCTCCGCCGCCGTTGGCGAGATGTGGAGTCGCCGCTTCGACTCCGTGAACCAAGGCCATGAGATCGATGTTGAAGTTGTTGATCCAGGCCTCGAGTTTGCGGGCCGGCTTTCCCGAGGTGTTGTGGACGTAGACGTCGATCCCTCCCAGAGCGGCGGCCGAGGATTCGACCCAGGCTCGCAGTGACGCCGAGTCGCCGGCATCGACGGCTGATCCGACGACAGTTCCCTTCGCCGAGAGTTCGGAGACAGCAGCGGCGACTTCGTCAGCGTTACGGGCGCAGATCGCAACCGATGCTCCTTCGGCCAGAAGTGTCTCGACGATGGCTCGTCCGAGACCCTTGGTCGAGCCTGTGACGAGAGCCTTCTTTCCTGACAGGCCTAGATCCATGATGTCCCCCTTGTGTTGTTGAAGTCTCGGAACGACGACGAAATTCTGCCGACCCCTGTCGGGTCAGCGCTTCGTGTCCTTCCACGGTAGATCCTTGTCGACCCGGACGTCACCAGGAAGTCCGAGAACTCGTTCTCCGATGATGTTCCTCTGCGTCTCGTCGGACCCCCCGGCGATGCGATAGCCAGGCGCTCCGAGAACGTGCTCACCCCAGGCGAAGGTTCCCCATTCGCCGGTGTCGGCCACCAGCGACGGGCCGAGGATCTGGGAGACCACGTCACTCACGAGACGCATTCCCTCGGTCCACACGAGTTTGCCGAGCGAACCTTCAGGGCCGGGAGCCGCTCCGGATCTCCGGATGTCGGCGGCTCTTCGGTTGACGAACCCCTCGATTCGGAAATGGGAGTAGGCCTTGGCCAGTTCCTGACGCATCACCGGATCGGCTGTTGCGCCGAAGGCTCGAGCGGTCGCCAATAGCTGTCGCCACGATCCTCCGACACGGGAACCTCCGCCACCCCCGTCGCCACTGTGATCGCGTTCGAAACCAAGAGTGGTGAGAGCGACCTTCCATCCCTCACCCTCGGGGCCAAGGCGCATGGTGTCGGGAATGCGAACGTCGTTGAAGAAGACCTCGTTGAACGACGACCCGCCGCTCATCTGTTTGATCGGGCGAATCTCGATGCCGGGCAGATCCATGGGAATGATGAACGCCGTCATCCCTTTGTGCTTCGGAATATCGACGTTGCTGCGAGCGATGAGTTCACCGAAGGCCGAGAATTGGGCCCCGGAACTCCAGACCTTCTGACCGTTCAGAACCCACTCGTCGCCATCCCGATCGGCTCGACACGCCAACGAGGCCAGATCGCTGCCGGCGCCGGGCTCGGAGAAGAGTTGGCAGCACAGGTCTCTCGTGGCCATGAAGCGCGCAACGTATTCAGACTTCTGCTCGGGAGTACCGAACAGTTCGATGGTCGGAGCGATCAGTCCGACGGTGACCGACAGTGTTTCGTGTCCGGTCGGCGTCTGGAACTGCGACTCGAGCTTGCTGAATGCCCGTGAATACGCACGGGGGAGTGCGAGGCCTCCGTACTCGATCGGTGCCGTGATCGCGTGATAGCCCTTCTCGGCCTTCTTTTGGATCCAGTCCATGCCGCGGCGAAGAAGGGCCTGTTCCTCGTCGAACGACAACGAGTGAAAGACGGAGACCGAGAATTCGCCGTCTCCCCACACGATGTCTTTGTCGTCGGTGCCGCTGGTTCGGTATTCGGCGTTCTCTTCGAGCCAGGACTTGGCGTCTCGGGTGAAGTCTTCGAGAGAGGGAATGGCGGCTGAGCTCACGCTTCAACCGTAATTGATCGACGGATCAGTATCGGTACCGAGCCCCGGGTTGGGTCATAATCGAGGTATGGGGAGGACTGGGGGATCGACGCGTCGGCTAGGCCGTCCGCCGTCGACGGATTCCGAGGAAACCAGAGTCCGAATCCTCGATGTGGCCCGACGGGAATTCGCCGTGCTCGGATACGAGAACACGACCAACCGCAATATCGCCACGGAAGCGGGAATCACGACGGCGGCCCTGTACCACTACTTCCCGTCGAAAGCGGATCTGTACGTGGCGGTCCTCCTGAGAACGGAGATCAGCGTCGAGGCGAGGTTCCGCACTGCGTGCACGGGTTGCAGTTCGCTGGTCGAACGACTGGGCGCCGTCCTCGACGAATCCCACCGGATGAATTCGGAAGATCCTTCGCTGGCACAGTTCCTCGCTGCGTTCCGCATCGACGAACGGCGGCACGACGAAATCGGACGCGCCCTCCCGGAGGCAAGTCGGACCATCGATGTCTTCTTTCGTGACATGGTCGATCAGGCAGTCTCCGAAGGGGAGGTGCCGCCCTCGGCTCGAGGGCCGGTGTTGTCGCTGATCGCGATCCTCTTGGTCGGCCTGTCCGATGCCATGTCGGACGACTTACGGGCCCATCGTCGAGGGGTCGATGCCGCCAAAGCGTTGATGTCCGGAGGAATCTCGTTCGTGCCTCACGTGGCGCGCTGACTGCTTCGACCCGGCTTCGCGCCAACTAGGGTGAGGAGGACGTTCGGGGGGTCGAACGTTGGCAAAAAAAGGGGGCGTCATGGGAGTTCTCGACGGTCGGGTCGCGTGTGTCACGGGTGGGACGCGAGGAATTGGCCTCGGCATCGCGCGGGCCTTTCTCGACGAGGGCGCGCGTGTGGTGGTGAATGGTCGTGATCCGGCCAAAGCCGATCGCACCATGAAAGAGCTCGGCGCCGGCGATCGAGTTCACTTCATCGCCGGCGACGTGAAGACTCGCGAGGTGTGCGAGGCAGTGGTCGACGGGACGGTGTCGCACTTCGGTCGCATCGACATTCTCGTCGCCAACGCCGGTGGAGCGGCCGACTTCGCTCCGATCGCCGAACTACCCGACGAGCCCCTCGAAGACGCGCTTCGGTGGAACCTGTGGCATTCGTTCTGGTGCATGCGACGCGCCTTTTCCTACATGATTCCCCAACAGTCAGGTCGCATCATCAATATCTCGTCGGTCGAAGGAAAGGTCGGCAAACCGGGTCTGTCGTCGTACGTCGTCGCCAAGCACGCGGTCAACGGTCTGACGAAGTCGGCGGCCAAGGAAGTTGGCCCCCTCGGAATCACGGTGAATGCACTGTGTCCCGGAGTGATCGAGACGGACATCGTGAAAGAGGGCGGTGCCGGTGCGGCGGCTGCCATGGGGTTGACCTACGACGAGTTGTTGGCTCAGTTCGCAGCCGATTCGGCGATCAAACGGATCAACGAAGTGGAGGACGTGGCGAACGTCGCCGTTTTGCTCGCTTCCGATGCCGGAGCGGGAATCACTGGTTCATTGATCTCGATCGACGGAGGAACGTCGCCCTACTGACGGGCGCGCGTGGTCGAGGCGAGTTTCGAAAGAGAGGACAGACATGGGCAAGTTGGACGGAAAAGTCGCCTGCATCACCGGAGGAACGCGCAGTATCGGACGGGCAATGGCCGACGCGTTCCTCAGCGAGGGAGCGATGGTGGTCGTGAACGGCCGTGATCCCGCAAAGGGAGCGGCCTGCCTACAAGAGATGGGGGCGGGTGACCGGGCAGCCTTTTTCCCTGGCGACTCGTCGAAGCAGGACGTGGTGGAGGGGCTGGTCGATTTCACGATCGAAAAGTTCGGTCGACTCGACATTTGCTGTCTGAACTCGGGTGGCGTTCAGGCCACGGCTCCCGTCTTCCAAATGACCGATGAGGAATGGGAACTCGAGGTCGATTGGAATCTCAATCACGTCTTTTGGGGAATGAGGCGTGCACTTCAGCACATGATCCCCCGGCAGTCGGGTCGGATCATCGTGACTTCTTCGGTCGAAGGAAAATTGGGCAAGCCGGGGCTCCCCGGGTACGTGGCGACGAAGCATGCCGTCAACGGCCTCGTGAAGTCGGCAGCGCACGAGGTCGGAACCCTCGGGATCACGGTGAATGCGATTCTTCCCGGGATCATCGAAACCGACATCGTGCGAGAGACCGGCCCCGCCTCGGCCCAGGCGATGGGAGTCGGCTCGTACGAGGCATTGATCGATCTCTTCTGTTCGGAGTCGTCGATCAAGCGACCCAACAAGGTCGAGGAGGTCGCCGCCGTAGCAGTTCTGATGGCGAGTGACGCAGCCAAGAACATGACGGGCTGTCTCTTCCCCGTCGACGGCGGCACCCTCCCTTACTGACCGCATCTCGATGGCCTACTCACATCTGGAGCGAGCCAACGATCTCGAGCCATCGGACGGGCATCGTCACCTTCTCGAGTTCTGTCCGGTCCATCGCGAAGAGAATTTCGAACCTCCGTTCTTCGTGGTTTCGCGCCACGCCGACGTGTTGGCGGCACTCCTCGATCCCGAACAATGGCGAAACGGGCGGGGCCCTGGTGTCTTCGAGCAGGTCGGGGGAGTGCTCGGTTCGGCGGACGACCCCGATCATCGCCGTCAGCGACGAGTTCTTCAGGACGGCTTCCGTCCCGCCGCAATCGCGTCACTGTCCGAACGGATCGACGAGATCGGGATCAGACTCTGGACGAAGGCGTTCTCTCGAGACGGAGAAGGAGACTTCGTACGACTTTTCTCGTTTCCTTTTCCGGCCGAAGTGATCGCCGAGTTGCTGGGAGTCGAGCCTGAGGACCGAGACAAGTTCGGGGAGTGGTCCGACGACATCGTCAACGGTCTCGGAGGGGGTGATCTCGAACTCGTCGAGCGAGCGAACGTCGGTATCTATCGCATCGTCGATCGACTGGTGGAGGATCGGCGTCGGATACTGAGCGAGGGTGGTGAGCCGCCCGATGATCTCGTCTCGGTCATGACGAAGGCCCACGTCGCCGGCGAACTGTCCCATGGTGAGGTGCGACGCCTCAGCCAGCAGATTCTGGTGGCCGGACACGAGACCACGGCCAGCCTCATTTCACTCATGCTGTATCGCTTGATCATGAATCCACGTCTCGTGGACGAGCTGAGGGCCGATCCGACCCTGATCGATTCGGCAGTGGAAGAGTTCTTGCGCTTCGACTCCCCGGTGCAGGGTCTCTTTCGTACCAACGAGAACCCCTGCGCCCTTGCCGACGTCGAGATCGACGCCGGATCCAAGGTTCAGATGTTGTTCGCGGCCGCCAATCGTGACCCCCGTGTTTGGGATCGACCCGACGACATCGTGCTCGATCGCTTCGCGTCAGGTGGTCGACCACATCTGGCCTTCGGATGGGGAGTGCACCATTGCATCGGCAATGCTCTTGCTCGCCACGAGGCGAGATTCGCCCTACGCGCCATGTTGGCCACCTTCGAAACCGTCGAATTGGTTGGGGACGTCGAAGTCAACTTCCCGTTCATTCTTCGCGGTTTGACGACGCTGCCGATTCGGTGGACCGTTCGATCGACACCCGCGATGGCCTAGGGTTCGACCGTGTCGAGAGTGACGATCGTGACCGGCGGAGGATCGGGTATCGGTCGAGCAACCGTGGAACGCCTCGTCGCCTCGGGAGGGTCAGTCGTCGTCGTCGATCGCGACCCGGGAGATCTCGACGTCACGCCGTCGCTCAGGATCGTTCGCGGGGACGTGACTCGAGAGGACGTGAATCGCGAGGCCGTCGAATGCGCCGAAACGGACTTCGGCGGTCTCGACGCTGTCGTCTTGAACGCCGGTGTTCCAGCGAGCGGTGATCTGCTCGAGGTTCCGCTCGACGTTTTCGATCGGACGTGGGAGGTCAACGTCCGAGCTGTGCTGCTCGGGATCAGGGCCACCGTTCCTGCGTTGCGGAGACGCGGTGCCGGACGAATCGTGGTCACAGCCTCGACCTCGGGGATCGCTGCCGATCCGGGGATGTGGCCCTACAACTCGGCCAAGGCGGGAGCGATCAACTTGGCTCGTGCCGCCGCACTCGAACTCGCGCGCGACGGGATCACCGTCAACGCCGTGTGTCCCGGCCCGACCGAAACAGGTATGACCGCCGGGATCAAGGCAGTGCCGGCCGTCCACCAGTCGCTGGCGCGAGCAGTGCCGATGCAGCGATGGGGCCGCGCCGACGAAGTCGCAGCCGTCGTCGAATTCTTCGTGTCGGAAGCGGCGAGTTTCGTGACCGGGGCCGTGATCCCGGTCGACGGAGGAATCACGGCCAACACGGGGCAATTCGCCCCGGCATCACGAGAGGACACGCTGACATGAGCGATCACCCCGAGAACTATGAGGACGTCACGGTCTTCGGACTCGACGACGACATCGAGGAGCAACTCCTTCTCGGTCACAACGAGTGCACCTTCATCTGGTCGAACAAGGAGGGCTGGCCGGTCGGGGTGATCATGTCCTACGTCTGGAGAGACGGTCATTTCTGGTTGACGGCATCGTCTCAGCGAGCACGTATCTCGGCGGTTCGACGTGATCCGCGCGTGTGCATCGTCGTCACCTCGACCGGAACGGCTCTTCCTCGGAACATGACCGTCACATGGAAAGGGACGTGCGAAGTTCTCGACGATCAGGCCACCAAAGACTGGTTCTATCCGGCTCTCGCCGAAGCGATCCTCGGGTCCGGTCCACGTGCCGATGCATTCCGAGATTTTCTCGATTCGCCTCGCCGGGTGATCCTGAAGGTTGCTCCGACGCAAAGAATCGGTTACGACGGGACCAAGATGGGGAAGGCGACGAGCGAATGGATGAAGTCGCGAGCCCAAGCGAGCGAATGAGGAGAACCACATGCAATTGGGATTGACGGCCAACGAAGTGTTGACGACCACCCGGTCGGTGCGTAAGCGTCTCGATCTCGACCGTCCGGTCGAACGCGACGTTCTTGTCGAGTGCGTCGAGGTCGCCCATCAAGCGCCGACTGGCTCGAACATGCAAGGGTGGCGATGGCTCTTCGTCGAAGACCAAGCGAAGAAGACCGCTCTGGCCGAGATGTATCGCGCCAACTTCTACCCCTACATCAACGATCCCAATCGCGCCAAGGGTGATGATCAGGGCGAGAGGATTCTCGACTCGGCGAAATATCTGGCCGATGTTCTCGACCGCGTTCCAGTGCTGTTGATTCCGCTGATCGCCGGTCGGCTCGACACCGATACTCCGACTTTCCGGCAGGCGTCTTCATGGGGATCCCTGTTGCCGGCCGTCTGGAGCTTCATGCTCGCCCTGCGGGAGCGGGGGATGGGTTCGGCGTGGACCACCTTGCATCTTCCTCACGAAAAGGAAGCCGCGGATCTATTGGGCATTCCGTTCGATCACTACACGCAGGCGGGTCTCTTTCCAGTGGCCTACACGGTCGGGACGGACTTCAAGGTGGCCAAGCGGGTTCCGGCCGAGAAGTTCATACGTTGGGATTCGTGGTCCTGACCCAGTTCCGAGCCTCGTCGGACGACGTCCACGTGATGGCATTGTGGAGACAACGTCGAAACATGGGGTCGGCGTAGGTGACCGGCCCGTCACCGAACTGCAGGTACACCAGAGGAGCGCGTCCGTGGGTTTTCGCCCACGCCACGAGACGACTTCCGGTCGGATGAGTCCAGCCGGTGTTGTCGTTTCGCCGTCCTCTGATCGCCGAGTCAGCCGAATAGAAGCGTGAACAATCGTCGACGGGAAAATCGGTTGCCATGAGGGGATGAACCGATGACTCGTCGACGGGAAAGCAGTAGAGCTCGTCGGTCAACGAGAACGAGGTGCCGAGTCCGTCGCACACCGGGTGATCGACGTCCAGCACCTCGACTCGGTGGGTCACGTCGAAGAGGTATCCCGAGTCGGGGTACTCGACTGTTCGCCACTTTCCGGGTTGGTAGTGAAATCGTCCCCCCACCATGTCGGCGAACCATTCCTCGGCTGGCCACGAAGCGATGGCGTGATGAAGGAACACGAGGCCAGTTCCGTCGTTCGCTAGTGCGTCGAAAGTCTCGGTCACCTGATCGGGCGGATGGGGAAACAGCACAGGCGGTTCACCTCTGGTGAACGTCAACCCCGGCATGTCGTAGAAGACCAACACGTCGTGTCCGATCTCCGGAGTCTCGAGGGCGTGCCATTGGATGTCGTCGAACGATGCGAAAATTTCGAAGAATGCTTCGGCCACGAACGGATGGCCGCCGGTCACGACCCCGACGTCGATCATTCGTCGGGTTCGAGGTTGACGCGGTGGTTGACGACTTGTGGGCCCCCGACCCAGCCGCACATCTGCGGGTCGCATTCTCGAATCTCGCCTTCCAAGTAACGGCCGCCGGAGGTGAAGAGGCCCCAACGCCCGTCGAGAGTGACCTTGATGTGCCCGTGGCCGTCTTGTTCGTAGAGAGCCTTCGTGAACGGGTGAACGATTCCGAGCATCAGCGGGCGTCCTCCATCCAGCGGTCGAGAATCTGATGGAACCACCGAACTTTCGCCTCTTGATAGTTCGAGAGGGTGACACCCGGCTTCGAGGTGGTCTCCAGTCCTTTTTGTACTTTCGCCATGTTGAACACGTCTTGATCGAAAACCTTGGCGAGCATGCCGAGCTCGGGGGCCGTCGTCCACGACTCCTCGACTCCGAGATCTCGACGTGAGGCATTGGCCGGGCGCTCGCCGTCGAATGGCGACAGGAACATCACTTCCATGACGGACGATCGGTGGTCGTCTCCATTGGGCCGGAATCGATAAACGATGCGATTGAACGCTCCCCAAGGGTGGAAGTTCGGAAAAACTGTGTAGTCGATACTGTCCATCATCTCGGCGTCACTCATGCGGTCGACCCGATCGCCAACAACCGGTCGCCACCGTTCACGTGCCGATGCCGCGGCGATCTCTCGGGCTGAACCTCCAGGAGGAATCGGCAGCGGGCTCGCTTGATCGACTCTCACGTCCAGCATCGACCGGAGCATCTCCTCTTCGGAGACCGCGTACCAGAGATGAGGGCTCGGAGTGAGCCCTGCCGTGATGACGCGCGAAAAGTTCTCCCAGACGTCGACCTGTGAATTGGTGTCGCCGAGGTAATAGAGGATCTGAGGATGCGTGGCGTTGACGTGATACGCCTCGCAGAAGGCTTCTTGCGCAACTTTCCAATTCGCTTCGATGACCTTGGTGACGTGAGCCTCGATGTAACGATTCTCGAGATCCCAGATGTGAAAGTGCTCGTCGAGGCCGGCGACGAAGTCTTCGAATGAGGCGCACGAAGAATCGGGATTGATGAAGACGAAACCGGCCCAGATACCCACCTTGCACTCAGGAAGGGCGAAGTCGGAGTCGCGACGCTCCTCGACGTGAGGGAAGTCCCATTGGGCGGGAACATCGGAGAGTTGTCCGTCGATCTTCCAGCAGAAGCCGTGGAAGGGGCAACGCAATTCGGAGGCGTGGCCGTCGTGGTCTTTCAGTTGTCGTCCGCGGTGCAGGCACGCGTTGGGGAACGCCTTCACGGACCCGTCAGCTTGGCGAATCACGACGTACGACAGTCCGGCGATCTCGTAGACGACGTGGTCTCCAGTTTCGGGAATCTGCTCGAGGCGACAGGCGAACTGCCACACCTTCTTCCACAGAAGCTCACGTTCACGTTCGTGCCACTCGCGCGACACGTAGCGCTCGATCGAGACGTCGGCCGACCCGAAAGCTGGTGGTGCTTGCCAACGCAGAACGTCAGGAACCGGATGCGAGTCGCGGTCGAGGAGTTCTTGGTACGTGATTCCCGGTGATCGAGATGGACGTGGTTCGACGGCGGTCATCAGATCATTATTGACCGGATGATCACTTCCGTCCAGACTCCGACTACGATCGGGTCGTGTCGTCGGGGGACGACAGAGTAAGGGGGGAGTTCGTGGGTCTGCACTTCGCCGACATTTTCGAGGGTCACTCGGCAGCGTTTCCGCAGGAGACGGCGGTGTCCTACGGGGATCGAGACGTCAGTTGGGGTGAATTCGATTCGACGTCGGCTCGCCTGGCCAGCGCCTACGGCGCAGTCGGGATGGGGCTCGATTCGAAGGTGGGCATGTTCATGTACAACTGCCCGGAGTACCTGATGACCCAGTACGCGGCTTTCAAATCCCGTGTCACGCCGGTCAATGTGAACTACCGGTATCTCGATGACGAACTGTGGTACTTGCTCGACAATTCCGACTGCGAGGCGGTGGTGTTCCACTCGAGTCTCGGCGATCGAATCGGACGGGTTCGGGATCGCCTGCCGAAACTCAAGTTGTTGATCGAGGTGCCCGACGGACCGTCAGCCAACGTTCCAGGTGCTCGTCAATGGGCCGACGTGATCGCTGCGCACGAACAAGCACCCTCGCAGAGACGCGATCCTTCGGACGTCTACATGCTGTACACCGGTGGGACGACCGGAATGCCCAAAGGGGTGATGTACGAAACCGGCCCGTTCACCGATGGCTTCCTCGGGTTCTACACCGGACCGATGGGCCGCGGCCCGTTCGAATCGGTCGATGAGGTCGTCGGAACGGCGACCGTCGTTCACCAGGCGATGGGGCAACCGGTCGCCATTCCGGCCTGTCCCCTCATGCACGGTACGGGGGTGTGGCTCGGAGCGCTGCTTCCTCACCTCATGGCCGGAAAGGTCGTGCTACTCGAGGGTCGATCGTTCGACGCTCACGAGATGTTCCGTGCCATCGAACGGCACCGGGTGGCCACGTTGGTGATCGTCGGCGATGCATTCGCCCGACCGATGATGAACGCACTGCGCGAAAAGGCCGATAGTGGTACTCCGTACGACACGTCATCAGTGACCACCATCGTGTCGACCGGAGCGATGTTCTCGGCCGACGTCAAAGCCGGAATCTTCGAACACATGCCGGGCGCGATGGTGATGGACATCCTCGGATCGAGCGAAGGTGGAATGGCGCAGACGGTGGCCACCAAGGACAACGTCAACACGACGGCAAAGTTCGGTGCCATGCCGAACACCAAGGTGTTCGGTCCCGATGACGAAGAAGTGGTCCCCGGATCCGGACAGACGGGCATCGTGGCAGTGAGCGGTCCGAATGTGCCCCTCGGCTACTACAAGGACCCCGAGAAATCCGCTCGGACGTTCCGCGAGATCAAGGGTGTTCGATACAGCTTCCCGGGCGACATGGCGATCGTGGAAGCTGATGGGACGATCACTCTGCTCGGACGAGGATCGAACTGCATCAACACCGCCGGCGAGAAGGTGTTCCCCGAGGAAGTCGAAGAGGCGGTCAAGACTCACGAATCCATCGCCGACTGCTTGGTGTTCGGGGTGACCGACGAGAAATATGGCCAACGGGTCGTCGGGGTCGCGTCGTTGGCCAATGGAGTCGAGTCCGTTTCTGGCGACGCAGTGATCGCGTACACCAAGGGGCGTCTGTCGAGTTACAAGGTGCCCAAGGAACTCGTGATTCTGGAGACTGTGCCGCGTGCGCCGAACGGGAAAGCCGATTACAAGACCGCAAAAGAGCTGTTCGAGAAGGCGACTGGGGGCTGATCGTGACATCGATTGACAGCCAGGTCGGCGAAGCACGTAGTGCGGGACCGAGTGTCCAGGATCTGCTCGCGGCCGATACGCGCACGGTGCCGAAATCACTTCTCGACAGCTCGTACGTGCCCCAAGGCTTGGTCGACGTTCCGAAGACGCGATACACCGACCACTCCTTCGCCGCACTCGAGAACGAATACATGTGGACGTCGACGTGGCAGATGGCCTGTCATGTCGACGAACTGCGCGATCCGGGCGACCACGTGGTGTACGACGTCGCCGATCAGTCCTTGCTGGTCGTACGGACGAGAGAAGGGGCCATCAAGGCGTTTCACAATTCGTGCTTGCACCGTGGCACCAAACTTCGGACCGACGACGGACGTGTCGCGTCGTTCCGTTGTCCGTTCCACGGTTGGCGATGGGATCTCGACGGAGTTCTCGTGGAATTGCCCGCCGAATGGGATTTCCCCCAAGTGTTCGGGCACCCCGATTCGTGCCTCCCGGAGGCGCAGGTGGCCGAATGGTGTGGCTTCGTCTTCGTGAATCTCGATCCGCAGGCGGCACCGTTCAACGAGGTCGCCAAGAAGATGGTCGAACACTTCGGGCGAGATTTCGCCATGGCCAACCGCTACAAGGCATTTCACGCCGTCAAGGAAGTGCCGGCGAACTGGAAGGTGGTGATGGAGGCCTTCGCCGAGGGCTACCACGTGATCGCAACCCATCCGCAGATCCTCGAATTCGCGGGCGATGCGAACAGTGAGTACTCCATCTGGGAGGAGTCGCCCTTCGTGACGCGATTCGTCAACGGATTCGGAATTCAAAGTCCGCACCTTGGGCCATTGTCCGAACAGCAGGTCGCCGACGCCTACATGGCTTTCTCGGCTCGATCGAGCAAAGGTGCGATCGAAGTTCCCGAAGGCAAGACCGCCCGCGAAGTGGTCGCCGAAGTGTTCCGCTCCGCGATGGCTCCGATCTTCAAGGTGGACTTGTCGACCGTGTCCGATTCCGAGATGCTCGACGCTCACCTGTACCACTTGTTCCCTGCATTCGCGCCGTGGGCTGGGGTCGGACAGTCGCTCGTGTACCGCTGGAGACCGGGCCCGACCCCCGACACGTGTTTCATGGACGTCATCCGCATGATGCCGGTTCCCGACGGTGAGGATCGGCCCGCTCCAGCGCCCATCCAGCGCCTTCGCCTCGAGCAGTCCTGGCGGGAGGCCGAGGGGATGGGTGGACTCGCCGACGTCTTCGAACAGGACATGGAGAACCTTCCCAAGGTCCAGCTCGGTCTCAAGATGACGGCCAAGCGAGCCAAACAGGGAGTGTCGTTCGGCGCGTACCAAGAAGCGCGTATGAGACTTATCCATCGGCACATCGACGACGTGATCTCCCACGGTCTTGTCGCCGATGGGCGGGATCTCTCCGAGCTGGCGCCATTTCGTATTCCGGAGGGCTGACGTGCTCGACGAGAACTGGGCAACGTTGTGGGAGGCATTGGCTGACGCACAGCCCGACCACACCGCTGTCGTCATCGGTGAACAGCACATGACGTGGCGGTCTCTCGACGATCGGGCATCGAGATTGGCCGGTCACCTCGACCGAGCGGGGATCGGCCACGATGCCAAGGTCGCCCAGCTGATGTTCAATTGCCCCGAGTATCTCGAGTCGGCGTATGCCGCGTTCAAGGTTCGTGCCAGCACGGTGAACGTGAATTACCGGTACAAGGCGCCCGAAATCGTTCACGTGCTGACCGACTCGGGATCGACCGCCCTCGTGTATCACGCAGCGTTTCGGGAGGTCGTCGACGAGGTTCGGGTGCACATGCCCGAACTGAAAGTTCTGATCGAAGTCGGTGACGAGACTCCGGCTATCGGTGCAGTCGCCTACGAGCGTGCGATGAGCGAGAGCCAACCGATGCCGCGTATCGCACGTTCGGGTGCCGATTCACTGCTTCTCTATACGGGAGGAACGACGGGTCTTCCCAAGGGGGTCGTGTGGAGTCATCGAGGTCTCTTCGGTGCTCTCGCGTTCACGGGATACGCGACGTTGGGGCTCGACGTTCCCGAAACTCCAGAAGAAGTCGCTCGGGTGGCTGTCGACTTGCAGAAGTCGGGTCGAGGGCCAGTGAACATGACTGCTCCACCGCTCATGCATGGCACGGCGATGTTCCTTGCTTTCTCGACCTTCGTTCTTGGAGGAACAGTCGTTTTGCTTTCTGGGCGACGGTTCGATCCGGCGGAATTGCTCACGTTGGTCGAGAGGGAACGAGTGTCCCAGATCTCGATCGTGGGTGATGCTTTTGCGCGACCGATCATCGCCGAGATGGAACGCGTCGAGGACGAAGGTCGAGCGTACGACTTGGTGTCACTCGGGCGGATCGTGTCGACAGGAGCGACGTTGTCGAGCGAATCGAAACGTGCGTTGATGGCGCGATCGCCCAATGCAGTCGTTCTCGACATGATCGGGGCTTCCGAAGGTGGGCCGTTCGCCGTGGCGATGACGATGCCTGGTCAGGATCCCGTTGACACCGCGAAGTTCATGGCGACTCCGAACACTGTGTTGTTCGACGACGTCACTTGGGAGAAGATCCCGTTCGGGTCGGGACGATCAGGAGTGTTGGCGGCGGCCGGATCGATGCCCGATGGTTACTTCGGCGATCCCGAGAAGACGAGCCGTACGTTCCGCGAGATCGACGGAGTTCGCTATTCGATCCCAGGTGATTACGCGATCATCGACGCCGACGGAACCGTTCAGTTGCTCGGCCGTGGCTCGGTGTGCATCAATTCTGGAGGAGAGAAGATCTATCCCGAAGAGGTCGAGGTGGCGGCGCGATCACATGATGATGTAGTCGACTGCGTGGCGGTCGGTCTGCCTGACGACCGCTTCGGTGAGATCGTGGGTCTTGTCGTCTCCCGTACGAACGGCTCGACTCTCGACGAAGATGCGGTGATCGCGCACGTGAAGAAGTCGATCGCCGACTACAAGGCCCCACGACGAGTCGTGTTCGTTCCCGAGATCTACCGGAGTCCGTCCGGGAAGGCCGACTATCGGTGGGCCAAGGAGCAGACGTCGTCCTGACGTTCAGTCGAAAGTTGCTCGCGCCTTGAAGTCGGGGCCGTAGACCGGTGCAGTCGCGTCGATTCGGTGCTTGCGACTCTCGGCGGACTTCAGTCCGAAGGTTCCGAGGAGTTCGCGCATGCCGTGGTAGTTGGGGTGATCGAAGTGAGCGGCCAGAGTCGCCTCGTCCTGCCACAGCTCGTAGACCTGGATGAGGTCAGGTTCCACCGGATCGGCCGCGAAGCAGTAGACGAGACACCCTGGTTCGTCGTCTCGAGTGCCCTTCTGAAAAGGGATCGACGCCTCCACGGCTGCGTCTCGACGGCTCGGGTCGTTGATACGAATGGCTGCTTCGATGGCGATGAGTGCCATGGGTCCTCCTTCATCGGTGGTGACAGCCGACATTACGTCGTCGGTCGCCTACGCTCGGAACCGAGGACACACGGGAGGGCGAATGCAAGCGGCATTGATCACCGGTCGAGAGACTTTGGAGTTGATCGAGTTTCCCGACCCACGCGCGGCCGAAGGTGGAGTCGTCGTCGACGTCTCGTTTTGTGGGATCTGCGGAACCGACGTGCACGCGTATCAGAGTGGGTCTCCGTACAACCCGGCGATTTGCGGTCACGAGTGGGTGGGGCACGTGTCCGAATGCGGGGACGGGGTTCGCGGTCTCGACGTCGGAGATCGAGTGGTGGTCGGTATTGCTCCGATCTGTGGACGGTGTGCGGCGTGCCGCGCCGGCCAAAGCGATCACTGCCAGGTCGCTTTCGTCTCGGCTCTCGGACGAGATCCGCTGGCACCACCGCATGGAGGATTCGCCGAGCGGATCGCCGTCTCCAAGGATCGAGTGGTGAGGGCCGATCCACGTCTCTCCGACGAACAGGCGGCTCAAGTCGAGCCGGCGACTGTCGCCTTTCACGCTGTACGTCGAAGTCTCCTGCGCAGTGGTGATGTCGCGGTGGTTCAGGGGGCCGGTCCCATCGGGCTCGGGACCATGCAGTGGGTGCGAGCTGCTGGCGCCGGTGTCGTCGTGGTTGTCGAGCCGAACGAGCGTCGCCGTGATCTCGCTCTCGAACTCGGCGCGCATCACGCAGTGGCGCCCGGCGAGGGAGCCGATCAATTGATCAAGACTCTGACCGACGGCCTCGGTGCCGACATCGTGTACGAATGCGTCGGACGTTCGTTCGCCGTTCAGAGCGCAGTCGATTTCGCCCGACGTGGTGGCGCACTCTGTCTCGTCGGACTTCCCGACGAAAAGGCGCCGATCGATGTCGGGAGTTGGCTCGTGAAGGAGATCTCGGCCACGTCGGCCCTCGCTTACACCCGAGACGAATTTGCCATGGCGATGAGCATGATCGCCGACGGACGGTTTCGTACCGAACCGATGCACACCGCCACCGTCGGCCTGGACGGGCTCGATTCCGCGTTGGCCGATCTGGCGAGCGGTCAGTCGCTCGAGACGAAGGTTCTCGTCGATCCGCGACTGTGAACTCGGCTGTCAGGCCCGCTCGCGAACCCCAGCCTCGCGAATGAGCGTCGCTGGTTGTTGGTGGAAGCGCCCGTTGCCGCCGATCGTCGTCTGGCCGGCGTCCACCACGAGCGTGTGTCCGGTCACGTAGCGAGATTCTTCGCTGGCGAGGTACACGGCGGCATTCGCGATGTCGACCGGGAGCCCAGGAATTCCGAGCAAGGAACCTGCTGTGATGTGCTGCGTCACGGTGTCGATGGCTGTGTGATCACCGGTGACGACTCCGGCGGTCATGGCCGAAACCGTGTTCCCGGGTGAAATCGCATTGACGCGAATTCCGGATGCGGCCAGTTCGGATGCCACCGATTTGGTGAGTCCGATCACGGCGTGTTTGCAAGCCGTGTAGCAGTGAGGGCCAAGCCCTCCGAGAATTCCGGCGGTGCTCGATGTCGACACGATCGCCCCGGACTTCTGCGGGACCATCACTCGCGCCGCGTGCTTCATCCCCAAGTAGACGCCACGAAGGAGGATCGACACGGTGCGGTCCCATTGGTCGGTGTCGGTCTCGGCGATGCGTCCGACTGCACCGACGATCCCCGCATTGTTGAACATCACGTCGAGACGCCCGAAGGACTGCACGGCCTCGTCGACTGCGCGAGCTATCGAGGACTCGTCCGTGACGTCGGTGTGGACGAATCGGGCGACGTCACCCAGGCGAGTTGCGAGCGCGCGTCCTGGTTCGTCCTGGATGTCGGCGATGACGACACGTGCTCCTTCTTCGACGAAGCGCAGTACCGTTCCCTCGCCGATGCCACTGGCTCCTCCGGTGATGACTGCGATCTTTCCTGCCAGACGTGACACGACTTCCCCCTTTTGGCCCGTGGTCCAGTGTGGAACACTTGATCCGTGGCACAAACTAATCGCGAGCAGTGGTTGAGAGAACGGTCGGTTCTCAGCCATTTCACTCTGGATCGCATGCATCCCATCGACGACCGCGTGAGGCTGGCGTCGGAGAATGGTTTCGGAAGTATCGGGCTGTTCGTGGGGCAGTTCCTAGAACTCGAACGTGAAGGATGGGGCACTTCCAGAATTTCGGAACTCCTGGATCGATACGAGATGAAGATCTCCGAAATCGAGGTGATTCCCGGTCTCGGACGCGAGGGTCTCGGAGGGGATCGGGCGGCAGTCTGGGAAGACGCGGCATTTCGAATCGCCGATGCCTTCGGCTGTCGATATCTGCAGGTGATCGGTTCGGCCGGCGACAGAGTGGCCGCAGCCAAGGCGTTCGGTTCGTTGTGTGATCGCGCCGCCGATCACGGCTTGGTCGTCGGACTCGAATTCGTGCCGTTCACGGACATCGTTTCGGCCGGTGATTCTCGTCGGATCGTCGAGGATGCCGATCGGCCGAACGCCGGTATCTGCGTCGACGTATGGCACGTCGAACGGGGTACACGAGACCTCGACGAGTTAGCCGAGATCCCAGGGGAACTGATCACCGGCGTCCAGGTGAACGACGGATCGATCGAACCAGCCGACCCCGATTACTACACCGACTGTCTCGCTCACCGGGTGGCCCCGGGAGAGGGAGAGATGCGAGTCGCCGAGATCCTCGAGATCGTGCGTGCCTCCGGATGTTCGGTGCCATGGTCGGTCGAGGCGCCGTCGACATTGGGCTGGGCATCGCCGGACGACCACGTCGCTCGCTGTGCCGCTGGATTACGAAAGTTCCTGGAGGCCGAGTCGTGACGTCGAGCAAGGAGATCACTCGCTTCGACGGCCTCCTTCTGGCCCGCGAGTATCGCGCATCGCGCGAGCGAATCTCAGCGATCGTCTCGGCACAGGACGACACGATGAGGGTTCCGGTTCCAGCGTGTCCGGCCTGGAATCTGCACGACTTGTGCGCCCACGTCACCGGAATAGCGGTCGACCTCTCGGCCGGGCGTGTGCCGAAAGGCGACTCGCAACCTTGGGTCGATCGTCAGGTCGACGAACGTCGGAAAAACTCGACCGCAGAGGTCTTGTCCGAATGGTCCGCGGTGGCGGATTCCTTCGAGGGGATGATCGAACGCGACCCTCGGGCCATGTGGGGCCTGGTGTACGACGTGATCGTCCATGAATTCGACGCTCGCAACGCCCTTGGCGATCGTTCGGGACGCGAGGCGTCAGGCGTTCGAGTCGCCGCCGAGCTCGGACTGAAGCTGGTGAAGGCCGACCTTCGGCGAGCTGGTCTCGGTGCGATGTCGGTCGACCTGGAAGGCGAGGAGATCGTGGTGGGAGAGGGGACTCCGTCACTACGGCTCAGAACCACACCGTTCGAATGCCTCCGCCTCCTCGGAAGTCGTCGGACGTACTCGGAGATCGAGCGGGCCGATTTCGAAGGTGATGTCGCTTCGTTCGCCAACGGGTTGTTCCACATGGATCTTCCCGTGCACTCCCTCGGGGAGTAGCGAATTACCATGCACTGAAACGTTCACACAGGGGGAAACATGGGTCAGTTCTCGGGCAAGACAGTTCTCATCACCGGGGCCTCGTACGGGTTGGGTGAGGGATTCGCTGAAGGATTCGCGAAGGAGGGAGCCGACCTGGTTCTCACCGCTCGTTCGAAGGATCTCCTCGACGGCGTCGCAGACCGAATGCGGGCCCTTGGATCGAAGGTGACCGTGGTGACTGGTGACGTGGCGGTCGAAGACGACGTGAAGAGGGTTGTCAGCACCGGAATCGCCGAACACGGAAAGATCGACGTCTTGGTGAACAACGCCGGTGTGAGCGATCTGCGCGGCTTGTCAGCCGAAACGTTCGACACCGCGACCTGGAACTGGATCCTGTCGATCGATCTCACCGGCGCCTTCATGTATTTGCGGGAAGTCGGTCACCACATGTTGACCCGAGGGTCGGGTTCGATCGTCAACATTTGTTCGATCATGGGAAGCGGAGCGAGCGAGATGAACATCATCGCTTACGCAGCAGCCAAGGGTGGCCTCCGCAACGTGACCGCTCAGGTCGGCTGCGAGTGGGCCGATCGCGGAGTGCGCGTGAACTCAGTGTCACCTGGCTTCATCATGACCGAGATGGTGCGGCCAGCGCTCGAAGGACTCGGCATGGACAAGTGGATCGCCGGACGCACACCGATGCGTCGTATCGGCGAACTTCACGAGATCGTGGGCCCGGTCATGTTCCTCGCATCCGATGCTGCCGGCTACATCACCGGACACGATCTGCTGGTCGACGGCGGAACCAACGCCTCCAATGGCTACTACCAGATCCCGCCGATCCATCATGAGTGGAACAAGGGCGACGCCGAGAAAGTCGGACAGGGTTACCCGGGAATCCAGCCGCGCCCCGACTGGTATCAGGCTCTGGCGGCCGGCATCCCCGGCTTGCATTATCCGATGCCGGAGGCGTGACCTCCGACGTCAGATCATCAACTCGTGAACGTTGTGGTCACGCATCGCGACTTGGGCTCGAGTGATGACCTCGGTCCAAAGTTTCATGGCTCTCTCGCTCGATGAGTCGAGAGTGCCCACGGCGTAGACCGGGATGATCCAGCCGTAGAGAACGCCGACCCGATAGTCCTGGAAGAACTGCTCGAACGAGTAGCCGGTGACGCCCAAGGAGACGAGTTCGTCATGGTAGGTGCGCAGAAGTGCGTCTTCGTGCTGACGTCGCACATCGATCGGCACGCTCTGACTCATGAAGTAGCCGATGTCGTAGGCGCCGCCGCCTTTGCTGGAGGTCTGGAAGTCGATCATCCACACGGTGTCCGCGCCGTCGTCGAAGAACAGATTGTCCAATCGGTAGTCGAAATGGGCCACAGTGTTCGGCATGGCGGCGATGCGGTCGAGAAGTTGATGGACGTTGTCCCCGAATCGCTCCATGACAGGCACCATGTCGGCGTCGACGGCGTGCTCGAAGACTTGAAGAAATCCGGGGAGGGACGCGGCGTAGACCTCGCGTCCGATCTTCATCCCGTCCGAATTCGCCATGGGCATCCAGTCGATGGCCGCGAGCGCGTCGTTCTGCCAATAGCGAGCATGGAGACGGGCTGCGGCTCGCATGGCGGCATGACCATCCTTTTCCGAGACGCCTGCGGCCTGGTCGCCGACCCGTAGGTGGCTGAGGTCTTCGAGGACGAGGACGTGATCGTCGTTCTCGAAGTCACTGGCGATGCCGTAGGCCTGAGGGACGACGTCGAGGGACGGAGCGATATCGGCGTAGAACCTCGCTTCCCTCTCGAAGACTCGAGCCGCCGCCAGAAGCCCTCGCACGTTGGCGTCCTGAGTCGGAATCTTGCAGATCATGGTCGTTGGCCCAGAGCCACCCGAGTAGCCCACCTTGATTCGCCCGACTTCGCCCATGAAGCCGATTCCGGGTCCGACGGTGTCCCCTTCGATCGAGGACACCGATGTGGAGGCGTCGATGGTGCCAGTCGACCGGAGACGTTCGGTGAGCCAGGCTGGTGTGATCTCAGCCGAAGAAGTAGGGAGTCGTGCCATGGTTCAACCGTAGTCGTCTCTCGGCACGGCTCGATACCTGGTCCGACACTAAGGTGAACTTGGAACGAGGGGGTTCTCATGGCTCAAGTGCCTGTCGCCGAAGGGGTGTTCACGTGGCCGTCCGATGCTCCGGCATTGATCGGAAGTCGTTGTGTCGCCTGCGGAAATCACATGTTCCCCGTACAGTCCGGGTGCCCGAAATGCAGTGGTGATTCGACCGAGACAGTCACTCTCGGTCGGCGAGGCACGTTGTGGACGTGGACCATTCAGGGATTTCCCCCGAAAGCACCTCCGTACGCTGGCGACGCCGACCCGAAGACCTTTCGCGCTTTCGGTGTCGGTTACGTCGAACTGCCGGGTGAAGTGAAGGTGGAAGCCCGACTGACCGAGTCGGACCCGGAGAAATTGAAGATCGGTATGGAGATGGAGCTGGTCATCGTTCCACTGTCAACCGATGAGAACGGTGATGAGGTCGTGACGTTCGCTTTCGCTCCGGTGGCGTGAACGTGAAAATGGCGAGAAGGATTCGAAAGGAGTTGTCATGAGTGTCGACGTGGCGATCGTCGGGATCGGTATGCACGAATTCGGTCGGACCGAGGGTGTGTCGGGAATGGATCAGGGAGTGATCGCCGTGAGGCGAGCGCTGGCCGATGCCGGCGCCTCGTGGGATGACATGCAGTTCGCTTTCGGCGGTTCGATGGCGGCCGGGGCGGCCGACACCATGGTGTCGCTCCTCGGTCTCACCGGCCTGCAGTTCATCAACGTGATGAACGGATGCGCAACAGGCGGTTCAGCGCTCTTCTCGGCGTACAACACGATTCGTTCTGGAGTCTTCGACCTTGGCATCGCGATCGGATTCGACAAACACGAGCGCGGTGCATTTCGAGTGAACACCAAGGGAGCCGGCCTCGGCGACTGGTACGGATCGAGTGGTCTTGCCCTCACCACACAGTTCTTCGGGATGAAGATCAACCGATACATGCACGAATACGGGATCTCGCACTCGACTCTCGCCAAAGTGGCGTCGAAGGCCTTCCGCAACGGTTCCGAGAATCCGATGGCGTGGCGCCGCAAGCCTCTGTCCGAGCAAGAAATCGCCGACTCGCCGATGTTGTCCTACCCGCTCACGCAGTACATGTTCTGCAATCCAGGCGAAGGTGGAGTCGCGCTCATTCTGTGTCGCGCCGACAAAGCCCACCTGTATTCCGATCGACCGATCTATCTCAGGGCGGCGGCTGTTCGTAGTCGTCGATTCGGCTCGTTCGAGGTGTTGGCACCATCGATCGCCCTCGAGCACAACGCTGGTCCGACCGTCGATGCGTCCAAAGCTGCTTTCGAAATGGCTGGCATCGGGCCCGAAGACGTCGACCTGGCTCAGTTGCAGGACACCGAAGCCGGGGCCGAAGTGATGCACATGGCCGAGAACGGTTTCTGTGAACACGGCGAACAAGAAATGATGATCCAGGCCGGTGAAACCGAGATCGGCGGGCGTTTCCCGGTGAACACCGACGGCGGGTGCTTGGCCAATGGCGAACCCATTGGGGCGTCCGGACTTCGACAGGTCTACGAGAATGTTTTGCAGCTGCGCGGTGATGCTGGTTCACGACAGGTGCCGAACGACCCCAAGGTCGCGTACACCCATGTGTACGGAGCTCCGGGAATCTCCGGAGTGACCATTCTCTCCCGCTGATGTCGGCCGACCAGCTCCGCGCCCTGTGGGACGAACGGGAAATTCGCGATGTTCTCCACAATTACTGTCGAGGCGTCGACTCCATCGACGGTGACCTTCTCTCGACGGTGTTCGCCGAAGATTGCCTCGTGGATTACGGCCCGGCCATGGGAGGGCCCCGTCGAGGCCGCGAGGCGATCGTTGCCGGCTTGGTGTCGGGTCTTCCCCGATACGCGGGAACCCACCATCAGGTCTCCAACGTCCAGATCTGTCTCGACGGAGAGTCTGCGGCAAGTGCCGTCACGTACGTGACCGCCTGGCACCGCTTCGACGACGGCCGACCTGATGCCGTTTTCTACGGTCAGTATCACGATCGATTCGAGCGCACGGCCGACGGGTGGCGGATCGCCGAGAGGGTGCTTCACTCGAGCGGAAACGAAAACTTCGACGTGCCGTGGCGCATGATCCGACGGTTGGGGAGGGACTGATGGCGGTTCTCACGGTTGACCATGCGGTGGCTCGCGGTTCGGAGATGGCGCTGGTCGACGAGTTTCGAGAAGTGACCTGGACGGAACTCGACGAGCGCGTCAATCGTCTCGTCAATGGTCTTCGGGACCGAGGGCTGGCCACGGGTGACACAGTTGCCGTCATCGCTGGCAATCAGTGCGAATGGTTCGAGATCGCGCAGGCCTGCGCGCATGGCGGTTGGACGTACGTGCCCGTGAATTGGCATTTCGTCGCCGACGAACTGGCCTATCTCTTCGCCGACTCCGATGCGGTCGCAGTTTTCGCCGACGAGCGGTTCGCCCCGGTGGTGGCCCGTGCTCTGTCCGACGAGAGAAGCGGGGGTGTCGGGCACGTCTTCGGTATTCGAGCGCCCGAAGGTTCTCCTCTCCGATCTGACGATCGTTACGTCGACTTCGAGGAAGTCGTGGCCTCCGGCGACCCGGGAGAACCTTCCGATCAAGCGCTGGGTGGTCCGATGTTCTACACGTCGGGCACGACCGGTCGACCAAAAGGGGTGCGAGGCGCTCTGTCGGGTGGGATGGCGGCCACTCCCGAGATCATGAAGCTGGTCGCCGGTGGGTTCGCCAACTTCGTTCCTGCGGGCGGACGCACGCTTCTGTGCGGCCCCTTCTATCACTCTGCCCAGTGGGCCTATTCCTTCCTGCCGATGATCAACGGATCGTCGGTCGTGATGCAGCACAAGTACGACTCAGCCGAGGCTCTGGTATTGATCGATCGCCACCGATGCACGAACACCCATTTGGTGCCGACTCAGATGAAGAGGCTCCTCGACTTGCCCGACGCCACGAAAGCATCTTTCTCGGGTGAGTCT
>Ga0222713_10001333_pt1 | contig 27754 bp, 17 predicted proteins | sample C33_649DmetaG_FD_165061 | JGI IMG/M metagenome (GOLD analysis project Ga0222713, IMG submission 165061) | Estuarine water microbial communities from San Francisco Bay, California, United States - C33_649D | ecosystem: Environmental > Aquatic > Marine > Unclassified | place: USA: California... | reverse complement strand
GCCCTCGTTTTACTAATGTGGGCGTATCGGGAATTTATTAAGAAAGGTAAAAATGAAAAAAATGAAACCAAAGGGTAAGGCTGGTAAAGCCGCAGTAGAGCGGCTTGGTCGTACCTATAAGACTGGCGGTTTTAGCAAGATTGCTAGTAAAGCCGCCAAGAAGTATGGTTCAAAAGCCGCTGGCGAACGAGTAGCCGGGGCTGTGTATTGGGGAATGGTAAAGAAAAAGAAAGGTTCAAAATGAAGAATATGAAATCAAAGAAGATGATGTCTAAGGAAATGCCTGTTAAGAAGAAGGCTAGTAAGAAGGTTATGAAGAAGAAGGGAATGAAGTAATATGGAATCATTTATTGGTTCAATCTGGTTTGCCTGCTTTACATTTGTAGGTGGCTATGTCCTTGGTAATGTCTTTGGCATTGCTGAGCTTGGAAAGGTATTCAAGAAGTGAATACTCCCGAGCTTATCAACGCCCTCAACCGGGAACTGTTGATGAAGCTCATGGATGATCTAAATGATCCCATGAAGTGCAGCCCCGGCCTGTATACGGTTATCCGAGGGATCATTAACGATAACCGGGAAGTCTTAGATTCCATCTCCCGCAAGGAGCTGGATACCGTGGAAGAAGCCTTGAAGACCAAGGCTCCCTTCCGATTCAAGTCAGCCGCCATAGGTTGACTGGCTCCTGTCAAGGGAGTTTCGCTACCAGAGGGGCTAGGATGGCTTAAGTGTCATCCTAGCCTTTTAAGGCGGTCTGGGTAGCCCCCGGACCAAGGAAGCCCTAGGATTGGCTCCTAGGGGCTAGAAAGAGGTGACCATGCAAGTACCAAAAGAAATGTTAGAGGACTTTAGGAACCATTTATGGGCGTGCTTTAAGTATTTAGGACTAGGGGAACCTACCCCTATCCAGTATGTCATTGCCCAGAGGCTACAGGAAGGCCGTCAGGACTTCCAGCTACAGGCAGGCCGAGGCTTCGGTAAGTCTGTAATAGCCTCCTGCTTCGTCAGTTGGCTGTTGCTAAAGAATCCCAACAGAACTATTCTGGTTACCTCAGCTACCGCAGATAGAGCTGCTAAGTTTATTTCCCAGACCCGTAATATCCTACGGCTAGTTCCCTATTGCAAGCATATGGAACCCCAAGACTTTGATAAAGACAATGCTTTTGGTTTTAATTTACATAACCGGAGTATCTTTAGTCAGGACTTGAATCTAACAGCCAGAGGTATTACAGGTCAGATCACGGGTTTACACGCTGATGATATCATTGCGGATGACCTAGAGATCCCCGAAAACTCAGATAGTCCCGCAGCCCGTGAGAAACTATATAACAAAGTTCAGGAGTTTGAGCAGGTTCGTAATAAGATCCCTGATGGCAGGGTAATATTCCTAGGTACTCCTCAAACAAAGGATAGTATTTATATTAAATTAAAAGAAAACTATACTATTCTTAAGTTCCCCAGTGAAATGCCCGATGTTAATATACCCGATGAGTGTGAGGATGTTGATGAATACATCCTAAGTCTAGGCGTAGACGCGGGTGAACCCACACAACCAGAGCGGTTCTCCAAGGAAGTGCTCAAAAAGGTAGAAGCTAAGATTGGCCCTACCCTTTATGCTTTGAACTACAAGCTTATTACTTCTTTGGCCGATAACAAGAAGTACCCACTCAGGCTTCAGGATCTAATAGTCATGGATACTTCTCCTGACTTATTCCCTGAAAAGGTTGTTTGGGCTAATGCTGTGCCAAATAAACGAGTCAATAGTTACGGAATGAAAGACGATCTTGTTTATGAGCCTATGTGGGTATCTAACAACTTTGTTGAGTACACCCAAAGTGCTATGTTCATTGATCCTTCAGGTCGTGGTGCAGACGAAACAGCAATTTGTGTAGCGTCTACGGTGAATGGTTATATTGTTATCCATGAAATCTTTGGATTACCCGGTGGCTATGACTCAGTAACCTTGGAAAAAATTGCTAAGGTTTGTCAACAATATGATATTAATCTTATAAGGTACGAAAGTAACTTCGGTGATGGTATGTTTGGACAGTTACTAAGGCCCGTTATTGCAGAAATGTGTGGAGCCGTAGCTGTTGAAGAGTATAGAGTAACCGGAGCAAAAGAACGGCGTATCCTTAATATTCTAGAACCAGTAATAGCCCAGCACAAACTGGTGTTTAATACTAAAGCTATCAAAGATCAAGAGACACAAAAACAAATAACAAGACTAACAGAGCGTCGTGGGGCTTTGAAACACGATGACCGGGTAGACTGTATTGCTGCTGCTGTGTCCTACTGGAGCGATAGCATTGGTATGAACCCTGATACTATTATAGAAAAGAATAAAGAAAAAGAACACAAAGAAACTGTTAAAGACTGGTTAAGCAATAAAAGAGTATTAGGACTATTAGGAGAAAGGGTTAGTGGAGCTATAATGTTAAATGGAAAACCAGTAAAAAATAAAGAATATAAGTCTGTGTTTACCACTAGGAGAAAGAAATGATAGGCATTGTAACTGGAGCTGGACCAAGAGTTGGTACTTCTTTTACAATGCTTTCGTTAAAGAATGCTGGTATTCCAATTAAAGGTTATAAAAACTTAGATTCTTTTACTGTTCCAGAAAAAAACAAAGAAGGCTATTGGGAATTACATCCTTTTGATTTATTAGAACAATATAGATTAGGTTTACTAAATAACCATTTTGTTAAAATCTGGCCTCCATTATTACCTTTTATCAACCCTAAAGATATAGGTTGTATTGTTGTCTTAGATCGTAAGGATAAAGAGCAACACAAAAAAAGTTTCTATAGTCTTTTGGAAGAAGAAAAAAAACTACCTAGATGGCAAAACATAACAGCACCAACTGCTGAAGATATCTTTGCTTTTTATAAGAAAAACATACAACAATTTCTTACAGATATAGACGCAACTAAAATATTGAATGTCTATACTGAAGATTTAAATACCGAAATAACAAATGTTATCAAATTCGCAGAAAGAGGACTAACATGCCAGTACTAATAATGGGCGGTCTTGCTCTTGCTAGCGGTGTTATGGGTGCTTTTGGTCAGTCAGGCCAAGCTAAAGCTCAGGCAATACAGCAGCAAATGCAGCAGGATCAGGCTAACTTTCAGAATCAACTAAAAGTTGATGCGGAGAATAGAGCAATTCTACGCCAGCGTCTTAACCAAGAAATGACAAATCTTTCCATCGCTAAGTCCGCAGGTAAGCAGATGGGTTTACAGCAGTTTTATGCAAGGGAGGCTTTGAACAATGCCCGTGGTCAACTGTCTAAAAACACTCAAGAAGTTAATGCTCAGTTCATGTCAGCTTTATCTTCTAGAGGCATTTCCGCAAAGTCAGGAACAGCTAGAGCGTTACTGCGCCAAAATCTCGAAGCAACTGAAGCAAACGCAATTGCGTTGCGACTCAATGGCGAAAGACAAATGAAGGATATTGAAACCAATTTCCAGAATGCTTTAGCGCAACGACGCAATGACTACATTGAAGCACAAGCATTTATCCCAACAACTGGTGGTATTGTAGACGCTAGTAGTTCTGCATTAACTAATGGTTTAATCCAAGCTGGTCTTGGCACTGCTAGTGCTGGTTTTAGCGCTGGGTTCCAATATGGCGGTAAGGATAGTGTTGGTTTCGGAAGTGGCGGCTGGAAATTCTTTGGAGGATAAAATGGATAATATGTTATCCCAATTACAAAAGATTGCTGTTGAAAAAGTGGGAACAAATAATACTTTTGACACAAGCAGTAAAATAACCAGTGAACAAGAAACAAATAGCCTTAATGAAATCTTTGATACAGCTAAAGAAATGTATCCACAAGATTTTAAAAAAGCTTCTGAATATGTTTTAAAAACAGTACAACCAAACAAAATGAGTACTAATGGTATTAAAAACTATTGGACAATGTTTGATACAAAATTTCCAGATTATGCTGATAGTATTAAAACTCAAATCTTAACAAGTATTAATCAAAACCTAGACAGTAAAACCAATGATTCTGAAAAAGAATTTTACTTGCGAGATATTATTACCACACTACCTAGTTGGGCAGCTGATAATTTTTATCCAAAACTAGCACAAGTTTCTATGAATGTTGCTAATTCTAATATGTCTAAAGCTACTCAACTCTATAAATCAGAGCTTGATAAAAGAATGGATTCAATTAGATATTCTAATTTAGACCCAGAAGTAGCTAACTCAGTGCATGTGGACGATATTCTAAAACTAGAAACCCTTAACATGCTAAACTCAGCTAGGGTTGTAAATGGAAGAGTTGCTGTAATAACTGAAGATGGTACAGTTGTTTTAGCAAATGAACTTAAAGACCGTACTGAAGTATTTGGTAAAACAAATACAGGCTCTCCTTCTATTCACGAACAAGTAGAAATAGAAAAACTAAGTAGAGATATAATAACTAAAGCAGTTAATACTAGCTTGTCAAAAACAAGAGAAGAAGTTACAAAACAAAATAACTCTATTTCTTTTGAAACAAGAATGAATCTTGAAAAAGGAATGTTTACAATTGACGAATGGGATACTGCCTTTTCAACTATAAACACAACCAACATAGAAAGTGCAATAACAGCTGGTCTTCGCGGTGAAATCAATGCCGGTAGAGTTAAAACAAATAGAGACTTGCAAGAAACACTTTTTACTGTATTAAAGAAATATAAAGACATCTTAGGAGGTAAATAATGCCCCCGCTTCCACAAATAAATGAACAAACAGATTTAAGAGGTCCACAAGTTTTTGAACAACCCAAACAGCCTCAGTTTACTTACACTGAACGAGTGCCTATTACTCCAACATATCAGTTTAACTATGATATTGGTATAGATTGGGCTTCTTTAGGAAACGCTGTTTTTAATGCGGGTGCAAATATTTTTAATAGTGTTGCTAAATATCAACTAGAGCAGGAAGTAAAAAAATATACAGAAGATGAACTGCCTTTTGATATGGCGCAAAAAAAAGATATTGAGTATTCTTCTAATCCAGAAGAAAATCAATATAGATTGCGACAAAGACAACAACAGCTTAAAAATATGGTTGTTGAAAGAATGCAAGCCATTGGATATAATGTTTCCGAGATTGATGATATATTAAATGGCAGGGTTAATGTAACAGATATAAAAGGAAGAAACCAAGTAGGAGATGACTTTGTTTTAAGATATCTGACAAAACTACAACTAGATGGAATAAGTACTAGTGCTGCTTTAAGAAAACAAGAAAGAACACAGTTTGCAAACTCTTTTGCAAATGCTCAACAGCTTATTTCAAACCCTCCTACAACACTATCAGTAGAAGAGGCTAAAGCTAGATATGATAGTGTATACTTTGGATTAAGAGATAGTCTTACTGTTAATGGTATTGATGCTAGAATCTTAGATAGAAAAGCAGATCCAAAAGAAATTTACAACTATTCTCAAGAACAACAAGACATTATTTCTTCGGCTTTAGCTGTAAATCAGCAACTTATAGAAGCTAGACAAAAAGCAATTAATAGTTTATATGACTATGAAGTATCAAAAGTAGAAACAGATAGTGCTAAAACTGTTGAAAAAGCTTTTGAAAATCTAACATCAGGTATAACACAAGGAACACTTCCTTATAGTTTACAAGGTTTAAAGGATTTTGAAAAAGCTTTATCTGGTTTTTCAACAACACTTGATGAAGTTACTCGTTTAGAAGAACAAAGAAAAAAGCAACTCAATAGTTCGGTATCCGCTATACTTCCCGATATTAACGATAGAGCAAAACAAAGAGATAAACAATATACTGATACTACTTATTTCTGGGCAAACAACACAAATAAACTACGACAACTAGAATTAAATATAGTTGAACTAGACTCACAAATAGGTAAACTTGCTCCTACTGACTTTGAAAAAGCAGATCAACTATTTCAAAAAAGAACCCAGTTAAACGAACAAAAAACAAAAACACTAGAAGAACTAACCGAAGTTCCTACAGGTTATCTTACTGAAGAACAAAGAAAAGTACAAGAGCAACTCAAAGCTGTTATAGAAAAAAAAAGACAGCAAGGTTCTGAGACAAGGCTTGAAGAAATCCTTGGTCAAGAAGTTTCCTCCCAGTTACAAGGTGCTTCAGATAAAGTAACAACATTCTTAAAATTTAGAGAATATGTATTAGCTAACCGTCAGAGCTTTACAAGGAGTTCTTTCAAAGCTGAAGCAGAAAAACTAGGTTTAACAGAAACATTTGGAGACTTGGTAGAACAATACTCTCAAGACTTTCCAGAAAAACTTGGAGATAAGCTAGCAGATTCGTTGGCTTTATTACGAAGCGATGTTGAGCAGAATCTTGTTAAAACATTGATTAATACTTATCAAGGTATTTCTGAAACTGGCACAGAACTTAGTAAACAAGTTGCACTTCAAGTAGCTGGTAGATTAGCTTCTTCAAAAGCTACCACAACAAGCGGTCAAACAGGTATTGCAAACGGTGTTACTAGTGGGTTAGATAAAGTAAATAGACAAGAAGAATTATTTGGTGCTATGGAGGGAAGACCTGTTCCAAATCCTGAAAAAGTATCTACATACTCTAGAACAGAGTTTGCTAATGGAGGCAGGGATCCTTCTTCATTAGGCTGGGTACAATTACCTGTAGTTGATGAAGCAACTTTAAAAGAAAACGCTCAGCTATTAAGCCAAGACTCTGCAAAAAAAGCATTAGTTGAAACAGTATTAGCAAATCCTTCTGCTTTAAACGCAGGTGGATTAGATAAGCATATTGAAGCTGTAAGAACCCTACAAAGAAAATACGAACAGGGTAGTAATTCTTATTTAACAGCAGAACAATACATTCTTGATCTTACTATGTTAAAAAGTTTGTTACCTCCACCCGGTCAACTTAGAGTTGGTAGAGAAAGAACGACACAAACAGTTTTACAGGAATGGAAAAAAGCCAGAGAAGATTACAATACTACTGTCAATATCCTACAAGGTATCGGGTTAAAGGCAGATCCAAATAAGGAGCAGGTTAAAAAACTAACAACTGTTCGGGATCTTATGATTGCTTTTGCTACAAAGAGTGAGTTTGAAGACTTACCTGTTGGTTCAACCTCAGCTGGAGCTGCTTTTGAAACTTATGCTGAAGCTTTAAATGCAGATTATTTTTTTGACTCAACACAAGCAGGCGCTCTCACAGCAATGCAAATGGATGTATTGACTCCTATTGGAATTGCTATAGCGACAGCAGGACCAAACGCTACAGCTGAAGAAATAGTTAATAACGCCTTCCTTGTTGCCTCCAACTATGGCTGGACAATGACTGGAAGAAAAGGTATTAAAACAGGCGAATACGAAGAAAGCGAAATAATACCGACCCCTACAAGAGATGTAACTGGATCTACCCAGCCGGGAGAAGTTTTCTCTTATTCTGATAAACAGGATAATACAGTTGGCCCAGTAACAAGTGTTTATTCTTATTTAGGCGGTTTAAAACCAAGGCAACCAAAACCCGGTTTATTTACTAAAGATGGTATGCCTATGGTTTCTAAAGAATTGTTTGAACTATCAGATGCTTTAAAAGTTGTATCAGACTTTTCATATTCGGATGGTTTAACAGACGAAGTTTTAAGAAACGATAAAACTAACTTTCCCGTTTTAGAAGCTTTATTTAATGGTCAGTTTGACAACCCCGTTATTTCAAGTTGGGTTTCAGCTATTAAGAGTGAAGATATTATAAAATCTAGACAAGCTTTTATTGATCGTGTAAAAGAAGACGGTGGTTTAACAGGAGTTCACTTAGCTGAATGGGGTTTAAACTTATATCAACAAGATATAATAAACCTACCACCAACAGAACAAGCAGCATTACTTGTATGGCGACCTCTTGTATCTTATACAGGTTCTTGGGAATTAGACGATCCTAATACAGTGGATGTTTCAAAAACACCATTCAGAGATGTTGTAGATGCTACTGGAACTGTAGTTGGTTATAGTGCATCTCCAACAGATGGGGCGTTTGTAAACTTACGACATCCTGTGTTAGATAAAGTAAATAGAACAACAGTAATACCACAAAGAGATAATACTATTTATGGTCCTTATAGTAACAACCGATTGCATTCTGTTGATGGGTCTGGTTTATTTAGAGATGTTGTAGCGCATAATTTAAAAGATATACATATATCAGAAAGACCTAATAATGTATATGCTGAACAATTAAAAAGCAGAACTGGCGTTGGTATAAGAGTACCTAGTGGAGGAATGGGTGGTCAGTTTCAAAGAGCGCCTTCTCCTGACTTATTAAAATCATACTTAAGAGATAAAAAACTAACTCCTATAGAAATATATGAAGGTTTTTATATTTACAGATAATGGAGATTAAATGACACAGTATTCAACCCTTGGACAATCAAATTCGTTTTATTCAAATTTTGGATATTTTCAACCCCTTGAAGAAACTGATTATCAAAATGTAATTAATAAATCCATTAATGATAATATCAATGTTTCTCTAGCTGGTGAGCTACAACCAAATATATTCTCAACTGGAGATTATTCATTAAAGCTTACCAAGGGTGGTCCTGTAAATCCAACAGCTGTAGACTTTGCAAATTCTACTTTACTTGACAAAACTCAAGAATGGATGGGAGGTATCTTCGGAAGACAACCAGCTGTTATCGACGCAGCTTATTATGGTTTATTTGGAGAAAAGGCTTCAGGATGGAAGTATGTACCTTTTGTAGATAGCTGGAGTAAAGTAGAACAAGAAAGAAGAAGAGTAGATGAACAATTTGTTGCTAACAAACAAAAAGAAATTGACACTCTTCTTTCAGAACGATATAAAGAACAAGCACCGCTTGTAGTAGAAGCCTTACAGCGAAACCTCGGTGTCAACTGGAAAGAAACTTTTGCTAAAGGTGCTAACAATAAAAATGCATATGCTGAACAGGTTTATCGCTTTTTATTAGACGAGACTAGAAAGACAACAAATAAGAATGCTTTGTATTCTTCTTTACTAAACTTAAAGAGTAATGATAAGCCTATTTGGAACTGGACCTATGCAAACATTCTAAGCGATTACGATGTACTTGCTTCCACAGCTTTAACACTTGGTGTTGAATCTCTTTTAACAGGGTCTGCTGTTACTTTAAGCGCAGCTGCTAGCTCTGCTACGGCTTCAGCCGCTAGAGCTACAGGTATTAGACTAGGTGCAACACAAGGTTCTGAGGGTGTTATTAGACTGGCCCAGACAATAGGAAAAACCACAGGCTCACCTAATTGGTGGTCATTATTCAAGTCTGACTATACACTAAGCACCAGACTTCCAGCGGCAACAAGAAATGCACAAAGAGTTCTTACTCAAGCTTTAGAATCAGGTAAAATAACTCAAGATCAAATTAAGGTATTGCAAAGACTAAGACCTGATCTCTTTACAACAGCTGCAACAGGAGAAACAATAATTGCAAACCCTTTCTCAATTGCCACAAACGCTAGAAAGTATCTACAGTTTAGAGGACTAGAAATAGCAGGTACAGGACAGCAAGTTGCAATTAACTCAGTGAACCGATCAAAATTAGTAGATGCACTGAGTAAAGTAGCGTTAACAACAGACGATATTCTATTGGTGGGTAAATCATCAAGCCACCTTAATTACTTGTTTAAGGTTGGTAAGTCTGGGGCTGTTCAAGGGGCTTTAGATGGTGCGGCTAATGCTGTGTTTATGGGTAAAGAAAGAGCAGACCAAATGTTGATGGCAGAAAACATTGACATTCCTTCTTATAACCTTAGTGAAGTTATTAGCAGTGCTGCCTTATTTGGAGCATTTGGTTTTACTTTAGGTATTGGATTTGGTGCTATTACAAGCCCAGTTCGTACCGGACTTTCAGCCTTAACTGCCATAGATGGTAGAGCTTCTCTAGGTACACCAAACGCAAAACGAGGTCTTCTCCAGTATGTCGGCCCAGACCGAATGACAGAAAGCGAGTTTAACTTACGAAATGCTCTTGCTTCTGTTGTAGGTAAACAAGCTGCATTAGCTGCTGAAGTAAACGCTAACTCAAGAGTTGCTATTGTTAGAGATATTGTAAAGCTATTAACAGGATCTGAAGAAATAGGTGTAAGATTAGTTGATCCTAGATTCTTGGAAGCAAACAACTTAACCATTGAAGAAGTTTCTGGTTTAATTACTTTCATTACCCAAGAACTTATTGGTAAGTCAAGCAAGTCTAGTCAGATTGGAAGTATTCCTGCCGGATTAATGGATGATATTATTGCAGCATATGCTCAATGGAAAAGAGCAAATCCAACTGCCGCAGTAAATGCGTTTGAAATTAAAGCTGTTGCTGGAGAAGACTTCCTAAAGAGACTTACAGAACACGGCGTTAATACCAACAATTCTGGTAAACCATCAGTACTTAAGACACAAACAATTGATGAAATTAACCAAGAAGTTTCGTTCCTAGAAACAGTAGAAGCTGTTGAAAAACTAGGAGCATCTGTGGTTGATGGTAAGATTAAAGTTCTTAAAAGAAGAAAACAAATACTAGAAGCTAAAGAACTCAGAAGAAAAGAACTTCCAGATCTAAAGAAACAACTAGAAGAACTAAACACAAAAGACAAGACTCCTGAAGTTGAAGCAGATATTAAGAAACTAGAAGAGAAGATTAAAAGATATGAAAGACAGGCAGGAGAACCACTAAAGGATAATAATCCAAACGCTGTTATTATTCGTTCTTCGTCTACAAGTGTTAGAACTTTACAAATTAATGGCTTTGATATTTCTACTAGCCGTAGTGGTCTATTGTTATCTATGTGGTTAGACACTGTTAATAAGATTCACGCTTTAGCTGGACAAAACACAGCAGAAGCTAGAAAAGCGGTTAACCAACTAAGACAAGAAGCAAAAGAACTAGAAGAACAGATTGATTCTTTATACAGAAAACCAGAAGAAAAATCAAGAGAAGAGATCAGAAAGAATTGGTTTGATGAGCAGTTTGCTACTATAAAGAACGATCCTACAAAGCTTGCTCAGTTTAGACAAGCCCTAGGAGCAGCCCTATCTCAGTCTTCCGCTACCACGGGGTCTAGAGCCGTTAGTATGAACTGGCTGTCTCAACTTCGTTTTGAGTCAGGTTTAGGAGAACTTTATACCCGTCTAGCTAGCTATGGTACAGGTACAGCTGATCTTATGTATAGTGTTTCTGATGTACTATTCCACACTATGGAGATGCTTGATTCAAGCCAGTTGTTTAGCTATGCAAGCCTTGCTGATATGGGTAGCTCCCTTAGCGTCAAGGAAGCCGTAGATCGCGGCTATCGCCTTGCTATGGGCGTTAACAGCATTACCGAACAGCTCCGTCGAATGGATCCTAGAAAGGCAGCTCTCATTGAACAACGAGTTGTGAGGGATATCCGGGAAGGTGCTACACAGTTATCAGACACTGTAGGACTAAACGAGGCTGAGATAAACCTAGCAAACGATTTAATTACCAATACCAGAAAGTTCTTTACTTTCTTTGGAGATCAAGCTAAGAAACTAGGAAAAGACTTTGAGGATAGCTTTACTTATGTTCCTCAAATGCTAACAAGAAAACTTGACTCAACCCAGCAAGCTAAACTAGCACAGTTGGGATATGAAGCAGCTGTTAGAAAGATAATGAAAGAAGGTAGCATTCCTTGGTCTGAACTAGAAAGACTAGGCCAGATTGAAAGAGGAACAGACGGTTCTATTATTAATATCCCAGAAACAAGTTTATTCTATAAAACAGACGATGCTGGTAAAGCATTGCCGCTTTCTGAGATGGTAGCTCAAATGCCTAAAACAATGGATGAACTTCGTCTTTTAGAAGCTCAGAGAAGAAAGCTTAATAATGAACTGGCTGAGTTACCAGAAGATCTCCGTCAGATACTAGAAGCACCTAACACAGCACGGGTTAATAAAGAAAAGCTTAAGAGAGCACTAGACGAACAAAAGAACAGAGTTAAAAAACTGTTTGACAGAGCTGTGGGTGTAAACGGTGGTTTTAATATCTTTGATATTAATGCTCTTGCTAAGAGCTTATATACAATGAAGAAGTATGCCACTGAACTTGGCGAGTTAGATTATGTAGCTTATGCCGATGATCTATTAAAGAAACTAGATGATAATGGTTTGGCTATAAATGAAAAGCCCACTTCACCTAGAGATCATATAATTAATGGTCAAGATGATTTAATTAAAGCAGGATCTAAAATAGAAGACTTAGAGTTAAAGGTAGTTGATACTTTTGCCCCTGAAATTACACTAACTCGTACCGCCCCAGATGGTACTAAAACTGTTGAAAAACTTAGTGAAGGTTTTGTAGTAAAGCAATGGGTTGATAAAACCAAAGCTCCCGGACTGGACTTTGAAAACCCAGCAATGAGTTTACAAACTGTATTACTAAACCGAGCTGGTTCTGTGGCAGAGAAACAAGCAGCAGCTAATGCTGGATTCCAGTATACTATTTCTAATATTGTTTCTCGTTTAGAAGATATGACTGGAACATCTGCTGGTGATAGTGTTAGAATTGGTTTTAATATTGAGGATTTAAGAACAGGTTTTATTACAGAAGAACATATCTTTAATTGGATGCGTTCTGAAAAATTTAAATCTGAACTAAACCAAATAAGACAACTTACAAAAAACACGGGACTAAACGATGTTGAACTTGGTTTACTCTTAATTAATAAGTATGTAGGAGAAGCTAAAGAATATCAGTTAAAGAGTATTAAACAATTAGCTGAACAACGAGCAACAACCTTATTAGAAAACAGTCCTTATGCGAAATCACTACAACTAGAAAAAACACGCATAAACAAAGAATTGTTACAAATAGAAGAAGCTATAAAGCTAACTCCTAGTGCTGATGAACAAAAACTTACCAACCTTACTAAACAAAAAATAAAGTTATTAGTAGAAAAAGAAAACTTATCTAAAGAACTAAAAGAAATGGAACAGGCTATTTCTTTAAAAGTATCTTCACAAATTGAAAGAACTTTAGCTAATGTTTCTGAAGATATTAATACTTTGTTCTTAAAATCTAGAAGAGCTGGTAAACCTTTAGATAATTTAGACACTCTAACAGTATTTGATAAGAGACTTAATAAAGTTCTAGCGGATGCTTTAAATATAGAAAATCCTAATTTTGTTTCGTGGAAACCAGTAGATAGTGAAGCTTTAAGCAGCCAAGTTAAAACCAGAGTTGTTACAGATTTAGAACAAACAACTAAACTATACCAACAAAAAACAAACTTAGTTCTTGAAAGAATAAAACTACAAAAAGAAATAAGCAACACCACACCGCCTAGTTTGATAGACGCAATTGAAAAGGCATACAAAGCAACTGGTGTTGATGACATTGAAAAAGCTGTTAAAACTTTTGCTAAAAATAATGATAGAATTTCTAAACTTGTAAAGACAATTAAGCAAAAGAAAAAACAATTATCAGCTCTTGCAGACGATACCTCTGAAGAAGCTGGTGTATTGACTAATGACATTGCTAAACTAGAAGAAACTCTAGAAAAATCTTTAAACAAAGTTAGAAAAACTGTTATGTCAGAAAGAGCTAAAGTAGCCACAGAAGTAAAAAAGAAGGCTATTAAACAGCTTGAAAAAGACAAAGCAAAAGCACAGGAAAGACTTACTAAAGTTGAAGAAGCTATAGGTGACTTAAGTAATCAGATTAAAGCACTAGACAAGAAATCTGAAGTAAGTGTGTACGGTACACTGTTTAATAAACTTAGTGGTGAAGAACAAGAAGCTTTATTAGAGTATATTAAACTAACTAAGGGTACAGCAGTTGGTCTAGAGTCTTTAGTATTTACAGAACAACTAGGTAAAGAACTAGAAAACTTATTTGAATTTGGTGGCCCAGAAGCTTTAGCTAAATGGGGAATATCTCCAGAAAACTTTGTAGATAATAAACTTAGTGCCGCTGGTCGTTTAGAATACTTACAATACTTAGCAAAAGAAATGCCCGGTGAAAAGGGCGCTGAACTTAAAGCTAGTCGTGCTAAGTTTATTGAAGAATCTACAAGCATGGAAAAACCTAAGATAAACTTAGAAACAGATCCTAAGGCTGTAATTGAAAGAGCTAAGTTAAGAAATAAAGCAATTCAAGAAGCAAGAGAATTAGAAAACAAAATTGTACAAAGTATTGAAGATCTTGATGCAGACTATGAATTAGCTGCTGCATTAGATAAAGTAAAAGAAGCTTTAGAACTAGCTTCTACAAACACAGCCTTAACAGAAGCCGTTAAAGTAAGTATCAGCACTGAACTTGATAATGCCAGAGCTGTTATACAAATACTTAGTGATTTAGATCCACGGTTTGAAACAGCTTTAGGATATGTAAAAAAACAACTAGACTCAATTGATTTTACAAATGCAAGTAAAACAGGTGATCTGCTTGTAAAAGTAAATAAAGCAATACAAGCTTTAAGTGTAGAAGATTACCCAATTAAAGAAGCTTTACGAACTTTCCAAAGCTCAGAACTTAAAAGACTGCAAGAAGAGTATGGTGTTAATATAGCTAACTATATTGAAACAGCGGATAAGATTAGTGATTTGCAAGACTCCTTGTATAATGAGTTAGCTAACATTGAGCTTGGACCTGAAGCTTTAATTAACCCAGCAGACCCTAATAGCATGACTTATAGACAACTGTTTGATATGCTATACAACCTTAAGCATAACCAATCAAATGCTAGAAAAGCTATTAGAGATCATCTAGGTTCACTGCCATTTGATACAGCAGACAAAGCAGATAAACTAAAAGCACTGTTTACTAAACTAGACGAACTGGAAGCAGTTGAACAAGGTTTAATCAAAGCTAATTTAGAAGGCCATTCTTTAAAGTTTGGTGAAGCAATTTCTAACTGGGTAGATGAAACAAGAACAGCATTTGATATATTTAAAACAGGCGTTAATAAAACCGAAAGTACTCGTTTCTTTAACCTAATGAAAGAAGGTTTAAATACAGGGTACTTAATTAGCAGAGTAAGAGGAGAAGACGGTAAGTATTTATACCGTGTTCTAGATCTTTACCACCTTACCGATCAACGGTATGGAAGTATTGTTCCGACCGAAGTACACGCTGACTTTGACAAGATTGTCAGTATTATTCAAGTACGGAAACAAACAAGATCTAACTTAACTTTTGATAAAGTCCTACAACGAAAGAAGAAACTACTTAGCGAAAACGAAGCTATTTACGGACCAACTTTTGAATATCTTGAATCATTTAAAACTATTGTTGATGGTGCTTCTGTATTTGATATCAACTATGGTGCTTTCTTTAATGGGCCAGAGTTAATACGAAAAGAAGTAGAAAGCCTAAGAAAAACAATACAAGATTCTTTAGAGGTTGTAAACACTGGTCGTAAAGAAGTTATTGCAGCTATTAATGATATTCAAAAAGCAGGACGAAGCGAAGCTAAGGTTGCTAACCTTTCTCCTGAACTACGAAGTTTAATGGCAGAAGCTCTAAAACGACAAAGAGAATATCAAGAAACTATTAGTAAACTTCTTAAAGAAGGCTTTGTTGGAACAAACCCACAACAAGCAAAAGCTTTACAATCTGTCTTTGATAGAATTCAAAAGCTTAGCAAGTTAAGCATAGAACTTTACGAAGGCAAGATTCCTACTTCTTATGAAGTTCAAAAAGCTGTAGCAAAAGCACCAGAACTAAGAGCCTTTAAGAATCGAGCCACAGCTAATAGACGGCGACTCTTAAAGAAAGAACTAGAAGAGAATGCAGATATTCTTGACTCTGAGATTAATACAGCAAATGAAGTTAAAGAACTAAACCGTCTTAGTAAACTTAGTAAGAATATCAAACGAGAAATGCGTAGGGTTGAAAACGGAGAATCTTCTGAGTTGTTTATTAAAACACCAGAAGGATATGTGATTCCAGACCCCAATCTTACAATGGATAGATTGGTAACCCTTCTTAACCTTAGCGACACCAGACCTGAATACGCTGTGATTAGAGAAACAGCTAATGATTTCTTGCGACATGTTATTTATAAGAGACTGGTTAAGCAAAACAAATTGGCTGGCAGAGAGGTTAATTTCCGATATGCAGACGCAATTGGAAGAGATGTAGATCAAATCGAAGATATAGTTGGTACTGTCTTTGCATCTTTCTTAGATTTTGAAAGAAAAATTGCAGTAAATGAACCTATCTTAATAAGTGCTGGTTTATCGGTTAAAACCAAAGATTTATTAGAAAACGCTCAAAGATTATTTGATACTTACAAAGCATCAAAAGATAGAGCAGAACAACAAGAGTTATTACGACAGATCTATAAGATAGAAGGAGATCTGGATACAGTCTTACTACAAAGAAAACTTAAACGGGATGATACTGGAAAAGTTATTCGCAAGAAGGACGGAACCCCAGTTATTGAAACCAGCTTTGTTAAGTATGAGCCAGTTGATAAGAAAATCAAAACCAACTATCTCGTATCTGCTGCCATTAAAAAATATGTAGCGCAATCCTTTAAGAAAAATACCAATGTTGAAAGATATGAAAAAGCTCTTTCTGAAGGTCTTGTTGAAAACAATGTTGGGTTGCGTTCATCCAATGGAGACTATATTGACCCAACCAGAGCAGAAGAACAGTTTGAAATAAACCAACTTCTATCTATGTTTGCATTTGATAGAGACTCGTTTAATCAGTACTTACTGAGAACAGGTAAACTAAACACGCTAGGGGTAATGCCAAATAACCTTACAAATATTGGAGTTATCCAGAGAGGTTATTCCTTCTTTATAGAAGAACTTCTTCGTGTTACTAGTTTAGATGTACCTGAAGTTACTATAGGTAACAAGAAATATCAAATACTAACAAAACCAGAGGAACGAACTTTACTTGGACGAAGAGAAGTATCTCGTCTAAATACGAATGAGTTCCTGCGATATATGGTAGACAGAATGGCGCTAGAGTACCGAACCCTAGCTAAGGATTCTACAGTACCCTCTATAATTGGTAACCTGTCTTTAGAATACTCTGATAAACAACTTAAAGAAATATTCTCAAGAGAACTTATTAAAGAGTATCTGCGAGTTGTTAGAAAGGATATAAGAAAAGTTGTTGGTGATACCTTTATTGACCTAGACGAAGTTCCTGCTGGTCGTTTGTTAAATCGGTTAGAAGAAGAAAGAAGAAGTATTTTAAAGAACTTTAGTGATGAAGTTCGTAAGAATAGCTCAAGCAAAGATTGGGTAGATGTTACAAAGCCTCGTTTAGAAGCAGCTAAGAACAAGAAACTAGATGCTCTAGATGCTCAGATTGCTAGTGCTGAAAAAAAGATTGGAAGACTTCCAGCTTTAATTCGGACACTAGAAGAAGAACTATTTGAAGAATCCTTAAGACCAACAATTAAAAATTATAAAACAATTCCAATTGACAGAGACATTACTGGAGTTGTAACAAAAACAAATAGAGGCGGTGCTAAGTCAACAAGGTCATTAACAGATCTTATAGGTAAGTACTTAAACGGAACTTACTCTGAAAGTATTTTTGTACGCGATATACAGTTTGCTGCAAGACAATCTGATTTATTAAGGGCATTCAATAATTATGTAAAGAGAAATTATGATATTGATACATTTGAAGAATATGTAATTAAGAAAGCTAAAGATAGTACAGATGAATATGCAGATGGTTTAACTAAAGGTATTGAACTACGGCAAGAAGCACCATACGCTATTGAAAAGATTGATGAAGCCGAACAAGTAATGCTCGGTATTATTTCAGAAAACTTCAAAGGCCAAGCCGAAAAAGTATACTTAGGATTAGCTGAAACAGATAAAGATACTGCTCTACTGTTCCTAACTACTGAACTAGCAGAACTTCAGAAGAACCTGACAAAGATGGGCGCATCTCAAGAAAAGCTGGAAAAGGTTACTAAGGTCCAGATTAAAGCACTTAGCGAACTGCTGACGCAATACTCTGATAGTCCTCTAGCTGCTAAGGCAGAATACAATGCTTTCCCCTTATTAAACGAACTGCGAAAAGTTTCTAATGAGGCAGTAACCAATGTATCTGAAGGAAGCCCAGCTTACCTAATAGCATCTAAGCTATCTATCGAAGATGTAAACGCATACAAACGAGTAGCTGGTTCTCTTCTATTAAATGAAAATGTTAAAGATGCTTCTAAGATATTACCTGAACAAAGCATAATTAATATTCTAAATGATCTAGAATCATTTGGTTTTATTCAGAGACTTTCTACTTCTCCATTTAAAACTATTGAAGATTTAGTAGCACAAAACGGAAGCGTAGCTTCAATGTTTGAACTAACTACTCAGTCTTTAAATAACAGTCTTAATAAAGTTCTAGACTTTAGCCCAGAAAGTTTAATTCTTGGAAATGCTGTTAGATCTTCTACTGCCCAGCACAGAATTATGGGAACACTACGCAGTGCTACACTAAAGAAAAAACTAGCTAGCGTAGCTCCTGATTCAGATGAAGCAAGAAGAATAACAGATGAAATAAATAATTTCCTAAGCTCTGTTGAAAAAACAGAAGCAGAAGAAATATTCCAAGCAATGGATAGATTGTTCCTTTTACAGCGCATGCAAAAAAACATTGGCAAGCTAAAGCCAGAAGATGTTGTGTCAGTTGAAGCAAGCGCTGGTGTTTCAAAAGAAGATATTATTGCATTCCTAAAACGAAAAGAAGCAGAAAATGTTTTAGAAATTGATGCTTTAAGTGCTAAGATTAGTACTTATAAAGCAAATAATTCAACTAAGATTATTCCAAAAGTTATGGAAAAAGAAGTTGGTAAGCTTTCAGATGTGAGTGTAGAACCTTGGAAGAATGGTAAGCTTGTTTCTGTAGCAGATCAAATTATGGATGCTCTAAAAGGTAATACTAAACATTATACTGGAAAGCATGCAGGAGCTACCAAGACAGGGCTACAAGAAGATATGGAAGCATGGGCTGCTGGTATGAACGGTGAACCTTATACCCCTACAACCAGTGGAACTGTTCCTATACTAGAGTCGGCTAGAGCCAAGTCTTATGATGGTAGTGGTAAACCATACTTTAATAATGACGATCTGGTTGATCCTCAAAATGCTGAACTGGCAAGTTATCTGTCTAATGACTTAGGCGCTATAACTCAGAAGTATGCTAAAACAGCTGGAGCTAGTCTATCAGCTGATGTAGCATTGCGAGACAAGATTAAACAGAAGTATGGTATTGATCTACCAAAGAACTTTGGTTGGTCCGATTGGATGGATGTTCTTCGGGATTATGTGGAAGGATTAAAACGAAATCCTTTAGTAGACTTTGAAGGAAGAGCAATTAAGATGAGTGATAAAGAAATTAACCATCTTAAAGAAGTTATTGACGGTATGTCAAGAATCCGTAGAGAGTTTACTGGTGAAGTTGATTCAACAGAACTTCCACCTCACGGTATTAGACAAGCAGCTAAAATGGGCAAGAATGCTTTACTGTCTACCGTTGGTCCTTTCATGGGTACTGCGGTACTGCTGACCGAACTACCTTTCAGTTTGTTCCGAAAGAACGGTTCTCTAAAGTCCTTCTTAAAGGGATTAGAAGTGTTGTCTACTGGAAGCAGCCGAAGGAGATTGGAGCATACTGCATTTGCTTTTGAAAAATTAAACCGAGGTTTCCACTCTAAGTTTGGTGGAGAAGAATTAATTAATAATGAGATTACTTGGTTTAATAGACTGAAAGAAAACTTTAGAAACATGTTCTCCCCAGACGAAAGAATGTTACGAGAGTCTGGGGCTGGTAGACTATGGGATCATTTGGATAACTTCTTACAACACAAAGCAGCACTAAGCATGGAGCTGGGTGGCCTACCTCACTTTGTCGAAAGAGTTTTAGCTGTAGCTTTAGAAAAAGAAAAGACTAATATATTTGGTCTACGGTCTAAGATTAAAAATGCCTTATCCCTTATGAACACTCCTGAATTCAGGGCAGTAGCAGAACAGGCTGCTAGAGGTGATAAGAAAGCTCAGGCTGAAATTGTAAAACGGTTTACTGGTATAGCCAGAGAGTCTGGAGTACCTATTGAAACCCTATCTTACATTCGTATGGCTAAGATTGATACTCCTGAAGAAATGGATAGAATTATCAGAATCATGGAAGTAGGTTCAGATAGTAATGGTTCATTTGATGGTAATGTTGCAATTTCTAAACTGTACAAACAGTCTAACTCTAGAGTTGCAAAGAACATTGAAATGCCCATGTTTGAAGAATCCGCAGCTAAGCTGGCTTACTTCTTAGAACTATCCGCCAGAGAAGCATCTCCCGAACCATTTGGTTTGGGTAAGATTACTTATAAGTTTGAAAAGAATTCTTTGGGTGCTCAGCTATTATTCCTAGGTAGCTACCCCTTAGCTGCATTTAATACTTATAGTATTCGTAATGGCACAAGCAAGACCGCAGCAGCAATGATTGCACTATCGCTGGGTGTCTTTGGATTTGAAATCTTTGCTAAGAGAATGAGAGATACTATGCGGGGTAAGAGAAGCATGGAATCCAACTACGATGAGTATAGGGTTTCTCCGCTGGCTTACTTCCTGAGGGATGCCTCATATGCTCAGCTTGGTGGTCACCTAGATGCTGCCCTTGGCCCTATGTTTGTCATGGCAGGCAAGTCTATGGCTCCACCCGGTACAAGTAAGGATTTCAAGTATCAGGCTCCAGAGTTCGGGGTAATGCCTCAGGCAGCTTATGTCAATGACCTAGCCCGTCAGACATACCAAGCTGTTAATGGGGTAGTAACTAAGGGCGATGGAAAGGAAGCGATAGACCTAGCTGGCCGGGTTGCTATAGATATGTCGGTAGGTAAAGGTGTGGTGGATACCGCTGGTATGATGTTTAACCTTATGGAAGCTACTAAGGCAGCAGCCATAAATCAACAACTACATCAGTATGGTCCAGTGCATACACCCACGGAAGAGGCATTCCATGATTATTTAATGCAGGGATTAATCTCTCATTATGTTTATGGAAGTACCGATATTCCAGAATTTAAGATGCCACCCGAACCTATGGTTAAACAGCCCAAACCTACAATTAAACCAGTCAAGGTAGGTTCTCAGTTTAGGAAATTAAATATAGTAGACCAACTAAAGGGATCTACTGGAGTTTCTTCCGCTTTGGCAGAATCTTTAGAATAACCAATAGTTGGAGCTATGGAAGAACAACCCAAGGGGTATACTAGGTATATCCCTTGGGTTGTACCATAGTTGTCCTATAGATTTAATATATTATAATATTATATACTATAGGGGAATAGCTTAGGAGTAGTATAGGAGTCCCCTAAGGGGGAATCCCTACTCAACCAAGCTATCCCCTAGGAATCTACCCCGGTAATTGCGGGGTTGGTCCCTAGTGGATATCCTTGGTATCTGTCGTTTTGGCACTTGAGAAATCGACTTAGGGGTCGCGGATTTACAACGGGGTATTTGACATAGTGTGGCCGCGCATACCCCCCGCCACCCCCCGTCGATGTCCCCTAGGGGCATATGCCGGGTCAATCCGAAGCAATCCGAACGATTTGCCTAGGATTCCCATGCTCCGAGTTCATGGGGTATATCTATTGGAATCAGAGGAGTTTCCCATCAGCGTGATGGTATCCCCTGCTTCTTTCCTAGTGTTCTCGAAAGGAACAAGCGATGTCCAACAAGGATATGGCTGCGGCACTCGCCGCTATCGTCGCCCTGCTCCAGCAGCAGGGTGTCACCGTCCCCGCCACCACCAAGCGCGCGAAGGCGCGCAAGGCCAAGGCCAAGAGCAAGGTCACCCCGGAGAAGAAGGCGAACTACCTCGCCTTGAAGAAGCAGCACGGTGGCCGCATCCCCCGCGATATCTACCTCGCAGCGAAGGCTGCGGGGCAGATTGGCTGATCTGATCGGGTGACAACTTCGGAGTACCCACCCTACGGGGTGGGACTCTCCTAGGCTGTTGCCAAGGCTGTGCCACGGCAGAACCGTGATATTCCTTACAGAAAGGAAATATTATGCTGTTTCTCGTTGTTGATGTGGAGTGGAACCCCGTTGGTTCTTTCACCGTAGGAAGAGTCAAGGACAGAAACCCCACGAACAAGGAGGTGTTGGATCGGTTCCACTACTGGGTTCAGGATCGCGGCATCAAGGGACAATACTTTCTTATGAAGCCAGTTGCTGAAACCTTCCACGACATTCTCAATTTTGAGGAGAACGACCCAACGACCTTCACTAGGAAGATCTAGAACTAACAACAACTTTGGAGTACCTTTTCTTGTAAAAGAAAGGGACTCTCCTAGGTTGTTGCCAAGGCTGTGCCACAGCAGAACTGTGGCTGTTTCTTTCTGAAAGGTTACAATGGAAACTGTGATTATTGTGCTGGCTCTTTTGGGCATGGCTTGTTTCTTGGCCGTTGCTGTGCTTTGGGACAAGATGAGCACGGCAGAAAAGAAGGCTGTGTGCCGCAAGAAGTTCACGGTTGTTGTTTGCTTTGAGTTTCCTCCTGTTGACCCTGAGTCACAGGAAGCATACGAAATCGTTCAGGATCTTACATACGACCTTCTCAACGAGGGCTACAAGGCAACGATTGAGGACGCTTATTGAGTCATACGCTTACAACGCGTATGTTGTATGGGCTTGATTTGTCCTAGTGGACAACGGCCCACGGCCTCTGCATACGCGCATATGTGTATGCTTATGGCGGCTTGATTTGTCCTAGTGGAGATGCTCACCCCTGCATAGGCGAAGGCTTATGTGGGGGTTTCACCATGCATCAGCGTAGATGTATGGTTGTTTGGTTTCTTTCTTTACGAAAGGAAGGGGCAAATGAACATCAGCCCCGATATCGTCCAGCAGATCCTCACCCTCTTGGGTCAGGCTGCTTCTGCCACCACCACCGTGGCTCCCGCTCCTGTGGCTACGGCCTCCCCTTCGTGGGTTGCCGCAGTCACCGCTGCCTTTCCTGCCATCGTTGGCAGCAACGGCAAGCGTGGTTCGATGAACATTACGAAGAACCCGTGCTTTGCGGCATCGACCAAGGAAGTTCACGAAGGTGCGAACAACGAGATCGCCAACGGCAAGCCGGGGATTTGGTGCGCCGAGGCTTGCTACCGCGCTGCCAAGAAGGGCATTGCAGTCAGCGAGTACCTCAAGGCCAAGGCTCCTGCCAAGGCTGCAACCCCGGCTCCTGCGGCTCCTGCCGCTACGGTGGCGACCATTCCGCCTGAACTGGCGGCAATGGCCGAGCAGATGGGCTTCACCTTGGTTCCCAAGGCTGATGCTCCTGTGGCTCCCCCTGTTAAGCGCATGAAGGGGCAGGCTCGTCTGACCTGCCTTCAGACGGCGTTGGCTGCGGCCAAGGCGGGTGACCGCAACGCTGCCAAGGCGGAACTGGTGCAGGTTGGCCTCCTCAAGGAGTCTGACAAGATGCGTCTTGGCAAGATGCTTCCGCTGATCGAAGCGGAGATTGCCAAGATGACTACGGTCAGCAAGGCTCCTCATGCGGGAGTCCCCAATCTGACGGTGGCCTGACAACATCCCGAGTTTCGGAGTATCCCTTCTACGGAAGGGAACTCTCCCAACCTTGGGGTGCTAGTGACATACGGGTTACTAGCATAAGTTAGCATCTTCACTAGAAAGGAGAATCACATGAATCAGAAACTGCTTGAGCAGCAGTTTGTGGGTTGTGTGAACAACGCAGAAGTTGTGATTGCTGGTTTCGCAGAAGCCCTTGGTAACTTGCGGTTTAGCCGCAAGCCTGCATGGTTCAAGTTCGTGCAGCAGAATACCAACTGGGTGGCGAACGCTACGGTGTATGCCGTCGTTCGCAATGTCTCGGAACGAGCAACCACCGAAGTTCACGCTGTCATTGCAGACCTTGCGTTTGCAATCCAGAGGGACTGGCAGGTGGATCGTAACGATGCGTTGACTTGGGCATGGAACATCATTCACTTGGCTGAACAAGCCGGGTGGGTGACCCTGTACAAGACTTCGGAAATGACCCTCGTCAAGATGACCTCACGCTTTGCGTTTCAGCTGTATGAGAACAATGCGTGGGGCATGGCGGGTTGTTTCCGTCCACCGATGGTGGAACGACCACGGCCACACCGTGACCGTCGCCCCGGAGGATACCACAACCCACAGATGCGGCGTGGTATCAGCCACGGATCATGGAAGGAACTTGCGAGTGCGCCTCGCATGATTCTCACCATGAATCGCATGATGTTCACGAAGTGGCACATCTCGCAAGAGATGTTGTCCATTGCCAAGGAAGTCTTTGCACTTCCTGAAGTGATCGTGGATCATCGTCGTGATCGGTATGGACACGACACCACGCTTGCAATGGCCGAGCAGTTCAGCGGTGTGGAGTTCTACAATCCCACCTACGCTGATGTCAGCGGTCGCATTTATTACGAGTGTGACTTGCTGTCACCGCAGGGCAATGACCTTGCGCGTGGCTTGCTGCATGGAACAGACCATGCCCTTACTGATAAGGGTTGGTTCTGGCTTGCGGTGCATGTGGCAAACTCTTTCAGCGGCATCGGTGGCGTTGGTAAACTTGACAAGACTCCTTACAAGGATCGTGTCAAGTGGACGCACAAGAACTCCGATACGCTCTGCCTCGTTGCTGAAGACCCCATGCGTTACATGCATGTGTGGTTCAACGGCATCGGGAAGGGAGCGGGATCATTCCAAGCACTTGCTGCGCTGCTTGCTTGGCGACGAGCCAAGGACACCGGACGATGCTGTCTGCATGTGAGGTTGGATCAGACAACCTCCAACTACGGCATCAAGGGTGGGCTGCTGCGAGATCAGCAACTGTGCGAGTTGACCAACATGGTTCCCTCGTCCGAGGTGCAGGATATGCACAGCGTGACGGCTACAAACCTTATGGGTTTGTTGGCTGATTCCGATTATTCGGATTTCACAACCATGATTGCTGGGACACCGGACAAGCCTAACCGCAAGTTCGTCAAGTCACCCAGCATGGTCAGCGGCTACGGCGGTACGACCCGTGGCATTGCACAGTCGTTGTTTGGAAAGCGTGAGTGGGCTTTCCACGACAACAAGTGGAAGAAGGTTGCCGAAGAAGGCAGCATCCCCGACCTTGTGTCTGGTGACGATCCTCGTAACCAGTTCAAGGTGGCAATGGATATTGCTTCCATGTGTAAGGAAGCAGTAGAAATCACCGCTCCCGGTGCGTTCAAGGTCATGCGTTATCTCAAGGAGGTTGTCAAGGTTGCCCGTGAGAAGAAGATGGAGAAGATCATGTGGTATTCTCCATCAGGTAAGCTCATTGTGCTTCATCCTCGTAAGCGGGGTGAGCAGATGATTGTTGCATCATCCGAGTTTGGCGGTGCTTCACTCAAGTGGCATCCTTGGACTGATGAAACCAACTGGCGTAAGATGGCTACGGCCATCTCTCCACGATGGATTCAACCCATCGACGCTTCCCTTCTTCACATTGCAGGCAGTATGTTCCGGCATGAGTTTGCCGGGGTGCATGACTGTATCCAATGTCACCCCAATCAGATGGGGAAGTTTCTTGTGTACATGAGGAAGGCAATGTACATGATTATGGAATCCAATCCTCTTGTCAAGTTCTGTGAGCAGTTCGGCATTACTGTTGAGCAGGGCGATTGGAACCCCAAGAATTGCCTCAAGGCTAATCCTTGGCACTAACTAGGCTTCGGCCATGGTTACTTCGGTAACCGTAGGCATTCTATGGGGAAACCTGTAGGGTGTCTTTCCTGTTTCTTTCTTGTTTCTTTCTCAATCCCGGTATTTACCGGGGAAAGGTTTGATAATGACGCAGACGATGAAGCAGATCAAGCAGTTGGTGTTCTTTCACGCTCCTGATAAGGAGACTTTGGATAGGATGTTGGCGTTTCTTGACGCTAACGATAACTTGATTGCGGCACAGGATCGGCTTATTGATGCTTATAAGGATAACATCAATAAGCAAAAGCAGATTATCGAAGCACAGAAGAACCTGTGTGCTTTGCAGGCAAAGCAGATTCAGGTTCTTTCCGAAAGGAACGCCAATGCTCGCTAACTTGATTGAAATCAAGGAATATTTTGGTGCTTCTTTCCGTCCGTATATCGTGACGGAAAAGAAGATGAACACCCAAGATATTCTTGGGATGCTTCTTCACGAAGGATTTTTTTCAGAAGATGAAAAGATTCGTATTGAAGAAGAGAATAACAATATCTTCTTCACGGGTTTTGACAAGGTAGTTGTTGTCAAGCAAAAGCCAATCCCTTTTGAAAGGAACGCACGATGAATGACACGGAGCAAATGGAAATCCTCCGCATGGCGGGTTACTTTCAAGGCGGCGACGATGCTGCCAGTCTTATTGCGGCGGTTGATACTCATCAGATGGAGTCTGATGAGTTGAGGTCACAAGTGTCTGCAATGGCGGCACAGATCCGTAGTTTGCAGGCGGAAGTCAAGCGTTTGAAGATCGTTGAGGAAACTCTCCGGTCTTTGCTCAAGTAAAAGGAACCAAAATGAAAGTCCATGTCGTGTTTGATTTTCCCGAGATCACGGATCCAAACTCTGAAGAAGCATCTGAAACGATTGAGATTCTTCAGGACGAATTGAAGTGGTTCTCCGAGAACAACGCTCTTGATTGGTACATCGATGACGCACAGGAATAACCCAATGAAAGCAACAATAAAAGATATGAAAGACTTCGTTGAGGCAATCAACGAGCGTATCTGCGAACTGGGTGATAAGCGGCGTCTTGTTATTCGCCGTCGTAGAAACAGCGAATGGCTAGTTCAAGCCGTTTGTTCAGAAGATGAAAAGATTCGTTTTGATATGTGCAAAGCAAACCAACAGACAGTATCGGTTTGGCTGAGTGCGTACTATCGTGGGCTACTCATGCCACGAACAACACCTTTTTCTTGGGAAAGGAACTCACAATGAGCCAGGGTTACACTATCGTTGATAAGGCAGGAAATAAGACCGTGATTGTTGCTAAGAATCTCAATAATGTTGTTGTTTCGACCAAGTTTCTTGATCGGCTTTGCAAGATGGTTATCATGGACAATCCTTATCTTGATAAGGAATCCGCAGAGATTCTTTCCCAATACATTGATGACCTTCGTGCTACCATTGTTTCTCAAGATGAAATCATTGCAGCACTAAGGGATAACATTGCCGAAAAGAATAACTAATGCGTAGTATTTTCGTGATCGTTGATAAGGCAGGAAATAAGACCGTGGTTGATAAGGAGTCCACGGTCTTTCTCGTTAGAGAGTCCGCCTTTATTGATGCGGAACATAACGATGAACCCATTAGTGACATTCCTTTTTGTGTAGAATATAGTCTTGATACCCTATTGTGGTTAGGTCACAGGGCATCTGAAGAGTGTATTTTTGAAGGAGATTTCAATTGATTATCGCTAGTCTGTTGGGGGTCATTATGACCTGTGTTGTAACTGTTGTTTACCCTACCATCTTTGGAAATCCTTTGTGGCTTGTGTTGGTGATGTGCGGCTTTGGATTTCCTTTGACTAGGGAAGTCGCTCTTTATCTTGTACGAAAGGCAGGATACCCACATTGAACAATAAGCCTTGGTATAACTTTACATTCCGCCAGAATAATAGTGGAGGATACTACATTGGTCCTTGGGAGTTTACTGTTACTGCACAGACCGAGAAGGATGCTTTTGATATTCTGAAGTCACAACCTTGGTATTCAGACCAGTATTGTGAGTGTTGTGGTATTAGATGGACCGATATGGCTT
>Ga0222713_10001326_pt1 | contig 27830 bp, 33 predicted proteins | sample C33_649DmetaG_FD_165061 | JGI IMG/M metagenome (GOLD analysis project Ga0222713, IMG submission 165061) | Estuarine water microbial communities from San Francisco Bay, California, United States - C33_649D | ecosystem: Environmental > Aquatic > Marine > Unclassified | place: USA: California... | reverse complement strand
CATGTAAATGATTGGACTTCCTTGTAGAATAATATAATTGTCTTTGTCATTTGGTATGCACAAAATTATTGACGCGTTAGGCGCTAGGGTCTCTGTGTGTGTCTCAGGCGATCCACATAAGCCAAGAGGAAACTCTATAATTGCATTCTCAGTTGCCTGTTTTGGATTTGAGAATACATAAGAGTTGCATAGCTCTGTACATGGCAGACATTCGCAGCACACAGCCTCTAACGACTCAGGGTCATAACAAAGTTGTACACCAATAGATGAGCGCAAGTCCCATATAGCGTACAGATACAGCCCATCAACCGTTGGAGGTACTGTAAATGTAGCATTATAGATACCTGGTGATGGATTGACAATAGGCGTAGCTGTACTATCTAACGATAGCAATGTCTGCATATCCCCATCATTGTTTCCATATAGTACGTTTGACCTTAGATATCTGAACTTATTCTGTCCTGGCTCAAATACATACGACACATATGGTGGTGTCTCATTTATCTGCAATGTCATTAGCGCTCCCTCCGGTGGTAAGCTACCCTGCCCCTCAAAGCCACTCGTTGTAAGGTAGTATGACACCAATGGGTTATTTGTCCCTGACGTGAAGATAAAGAAGTTGGACTGTGTTGGTGAGGTAAATGGCCCATTGACATAATTAAACTGCTTCAATGTAGCCAATCCTGCATCGCAATCATCTGTGAGTACCACCTCTACAAGTGTCATTGGTATTGGCACTGGACATCCAACAGTTACACTAAGCACAATATTGCCTGTAGCTGTAATGGTAACGTTCCCTGTAGATGGCAATTGAGTAGCCTTAAAAAAGTCAAAATATCCTGATGAAGTTTGCAATCCTGACGTATAAGTATTGCCATCATATTCTACATCAATAACAAAGTCAGCATCACCGTCAATAGTCTGCACAATCCAATCCACATTTACAGGACCAATTTTAGTAGCAAAGTCTACGCAGAAATTTATCTCAGATGTTATCTTGCCTTGAGCAAACGTGAAAGTTCTAGTAACACCACACTTGATGCATTCCTCCTCCATTGGTATCTCCCTGTCGTTAAGCGTCAGCACATACTCGTTCATGTATGGGTCAAATGCTCCGAGCTTTTGTGTATTGAACCTTGCGATAAACTCATCTCTAAACCATGTCCTCATATTCATATCAGAGATGACTGCGAGCTGCTCATTAGAGTATGAGTTTCCTTTAAGCTGTATCACTGCGCCTCTTTTGGCATCAGTAAAGAACTTGTCATAACCCCACTTAGAGTAGCTCTCAGGATTGAAGCTTATGCCATAGTTCTCGACTCTCGCTATCTGCGTACCCAATACCTCAGGGATTGAGGTGATAGCACCACCGGCAGCAGCATCAGATAATAGATTCTTACCTGCAAGAACGTATGACACCTTGTCCTCTTGTAGGACTAGCACGTCAGTCTCTCTACCATCAAGGATGTATATGGTGCCAAATGACAGCTCAAGGTTCTTATAATTGAGCAATGCCCCATTGAACTCATTGAGCTTATTGACATTGGTCTCAGGATTATACACACCACTATAGGTGATGTCAGCAAAGCGCCTTGACTCTTTATAGTCCTGAGCGGCTACTGTTGTCACCCTATTGCCAAGGTTAAAGTCTCTACCAATGATTGAGTCCCTTATCTTGTAGCTCTCGGCACCATTGCCAAAAGCGAAGCAGTTAAAGAACCCTGTTTGAATTATTGCAGGGGTACTTGTTGCTATGTCTTGCGATTGGTCTCCAAATGCACCATTTGACAGGTGATTGCCATTTGCATCAATCGGGAACGATAGGTTATTCTCGAAGAATACATCAGGTAGTGTGTCAATTGGCTGAGTTTCAAATATAAAAATATTATTACCGCCTGAAACAAAATCAAAATCACACGATATTATTGTCCTTGTATTAGGACCAGGGAACCAAGTATTACACGCTCTAAATGACCTTATCCTTAATGTAAGTTTATTTGTTGTTAGATTTCTATCAAATTTATAAACTACATCATATACCTCATCGTACCCTGAAAATGGGGGAGTAGGAATAGGGCCTAGTCCTGATAAAAATGTTGCAGAAACTGCGCTTGGTGTAACTGTCCCTGTTAGTGTTGAAGCTATTCCATCTCCTATAAACCAATCATATATATTAGCATAGTCATTTTCAACTATATATTCCTTATCTAAATTATATCTTCTTTCTTCACATACAGTATTGCCGTTTACATGATTATCTACTTTTAATTTTATTCTACTTCCGGTAGGAACAGGATAATCGATATAAGTCCATGTTGGATTTAATGGGTCCGTTCCAGTAACATTCATTGTTATATCTAACGTTACAGTGCCATCTGCTGTATATCTTCTACTAAACCTGCTTACATTTGCAGAAGCGCTTGGATCCACAGATATCTCACTAGAAACTATTTTCATGTAAACTCCTGATGGAGGTACTACATTATTCAATGGGCTAATAAAACCTGATTGCTGAGCTTCTTTATTTAAAACAGTTATATATGTACAATTATCTTTTGGTCCAGCAGAATCTGCTTTTACAATAAGCCTATCTCCTTCTTCTACTTTTCTTGCGTTTTCACCCTCTAGTAAAAAATAAACATCGTTACTATCTGGATCCTCAAAATAAATATTAGAATAAATAGTTTCATATATGTGTTGGTCAGCTTTACATACGAACTTATAACGAGTTGCCCAAAAAGGAGCTACTTGAGCAGGGGGTATTGTTACTGTAATTGAGTTTTTATTCTTTGAATAAGAACAAGGAACAAAAACATTATTTAAAGGGCTTACGTTTGCAGGGGTAGATCTTGCAAATTCATCCATATAAACCATTCCTATCTCATACCCTCTATTACTATGCAAGCTTTTTGGAACTCCTATTCCTAAATACTGAACAACATGGTTTACAATTTTATAGTATTCATATACCGTTTTAGTTGGAGTTGTTGGGTTGTCAACGTATTTTGCGGCTAAAAATAAAAATTGTACTTGGTTTGAAGATGGAGTTGCTATTATTTGTATAGATTGACCGCCTGTACTTATTCCTGTATCTACCTTTACAAGCGCATCTAATGAGTAAGGGAGATAGCAATTATATGCATCAGTAAACGTAATCCCATCACATGAATCGTTACCACTTGGATTGTAAACTAATTGAATGTTGCCACTAGGCAATGAAGTTCCTATTGCTTCTAAAAACTCAGTACTTGTTGCAAAGGCATAAACTGAGGAGTATGTATTTTGCAGGTATATTGAAAAATCTACTTGTGTAGTTCCTGTTGTTTGTGTAGGATACGGAGTAGACCCTGTAAATGAATCGTGAAAAATCGAAACTGTAAAAGTAATCAATACGCCTTCGATTAAATCAACTCCTGAGAAATCAACAATCAATGAAGAATTAACGACCGTGTAAGGAACATCCCAAGTGTATGTTGTTGTATCTAAAGTACTAGGAATTATAGAATTATTTATTTCTTCACTAATTAAACTTGTAGTATACTCTAGCAAAGTAGGAAATCCATTACTATCAACTAAATCATATCCATCCACATAATTCCCATACATTAACCTATTACCCATAATTGTTTGAGCCTTAGCGAGTCTTGGGACATTGTCATATAATCTAAGTAGTTCAGACTCTGGAAGTATGGTATAAATCTTGCTATTATTAAAAAAATAAGTAACAATAGTATTATCTGAAAGGCCCATAATGCTTTTATCAACCTTTTCAATTATATTTATTACGTTACCTGTTGCTTGCTTAAAAAGCAAATCGATACCAACTACTAAAGGACCTCCTGTGTTATAATAGAAATTAACTCCATTATAATCATTTATCATTCCTTCATTTAAAAAACTACTTGGACTAAACGAAAAAGGTTTTGGCAAAAAAGAAGGCTCAGACCATTGTGACGTAGCGCTGTATTGTCCGTCTGCATATCTATATCTATAAGCAAAACAAATAAATCTGTCCTCTAAATAATTCTCCTCTCCTACAGTATTTAAAAGAGCTATCGTTGGCGCTTCGGTAGGTGGCTTCTTAATAACAAGGATTGTCTCTCTGAGCAGATCAGGCTGCCCATTATAGTCAATGCCTGAGCCATCAGGATTGGCGTATCCTCTATTGATATTTATAAATCTAGGCTGATTATAGTCGTCAGTCCAAAATAATAAATCCTCAACAATGTCAACTCCTGTAATCAAATAGTAAGGATTAAAATTCAATGTAGTATTTACCCCTCCGCCATCATTTACACTAACAATATGATATGTCAATGCCTGAGACACCATATTAAAAGAAACAACAAGGTCGATCTTATTTGTTGTTTTACTGCCTTGGAAATTAGGGTCGTGAACAAACCAATACAAGGTCTCTCTTGCGCTGTCATTGATAGCACCTATGCATCTTGCATCAGTACTCAATTGAGTACCATTATAAGCTAACGCAGTCAATGGCAAGTTACCATTCGTATTCTCAATAACTCCTGCCTCCGACTTCTCTGTCGATCCCATCCTGACATTCATAGCGTCAATGTACTCCCCATCAGGGACTACTCGCTCATCGAATGTCTTATTCATTTTACCGGCAATAAAGTTCCTTGTAAAATTCGCCATTGTTATTTGATTATCTTATCCATTCCTCTCATATTCATTAAGAGCCTCCCTGGATGAATGTTGCTAATTCTTATTTTTGCATTTCTCAAAAGCGCCTGCTTCTCCTTTCTCGCTCTAGCCACAATGTACTCCTGTACACCAAGTTTAGCATTTAGTATCTCATATCTGATATAGGCATACACATACTGCTCAAATAGTTTATTTACCGATATAGCTGAGTTGTCACCGTTCTCCATGCCATCAGACACATACTCAAGGATAACTGTTGCAGAGAGATTGTGAGGGTGATTTGGGTCGTTATTGTTATTGTAGTGGTTATAACCTAAGATTGCGCTGTCAAAGTTTATTACCCCTGCTTTCTTGTCAATATTAAACGTAGGATTGCGATTAGCTGTCTCTGTATTGAGACCAAATCTAGCGCCTATGCTATGCTCAAAATACCAATTACCATCACAGCAATATCCCTCATGTCCGTGAAACTGATGGCCATAATTGAGGTAGATACTCTTCTTGGTTCCTTTGATTCTATCGTAGTCAATGTTGGAATATTGCGGCTCCAATATGTTACCATTTTGGTCAAACAAAATATTGCAGTTGTGGTCCTGCAAATATGCTTTTGATGATAGTGTTTGAATATTCTCAGAAAGAGGCAACAGCGTTCCGTTCACGTAAAGCGAGATGCGCACCCAGTTGACAAAGTCATGCGGCAGCACGTAGCGTAGCTGATCGCAGACGCTAAGCTCAAGGGCTTTAATCTCCTTGAACGCATCGTAGTTCAACTCCTGGATAGCTCTCTTTGCGTGGAACAATATCTTATACCGCTCCTCATTATTGACCAATGAGTGATTGCCGGTGTACATCAACTGAAAGTTGTTGACGATGTCAAATAGGCTAACATACTGATACGACCCCCAATTGGCATCCGTTGGATTGTTGCCATTATTGGTGTAGTACTGAAAATTTGATATATATGCCATCTTTTATGAATTTGCTGATTGTTGTTGCTCTTGAGACATAGCAAATTGCGCCACCTCAGTCTCTCTAATGCTAATACCACAGTACTGTAATATTTTCATTGCAAGCTTATACTCATCCTCAAGCGGTAGGTCAAAGTCCTGGTAGTCAGGCTGCGTTTGGTCAAATACAGGCTCACCACTAGCAAGTGAGATATATGTCCATTTTGGTGGCTTAGGATATCTGAAATAGACCGCCTGCACAGCACCATACCCTGACACGCTAACTGGATACACAGTAAGAACATTGCTATTAGACAATGTATAAGCAGGATACTGAGCAGATGGAGTAGTGAGCAGGGATTGGTTTAGCATAAGTATTTTACCCATTGTCACCTTCTCAGCCTCGCTGATTGCTGATGCCTTGTATACCTTATAGTCTTGGCCTATAGCTGTAAAGATATTATCTGTTATGTCAAGAGCTGTAGCCGATACACCTGTTACAAATGCCCCCTCATAGAGCGTGGTGTTGACAACTACGTCACCAACAGATACGCCTGCCGTAACAAAGCTCGCACCGGCATCAATCAATTGGTATGACGGTACAGTGTTTGTATTGGCTCCTGATGCCAACACAGTGGTGTAGCAGTTAACTCTATTTATTAAGTAGTAGTCAGACCCTGTTGTTGTTAGCGATGGAGCGAAGAAATTATTCCCGATGTACCCTGATGCCGCAGGGCTTGGTACAAGGAACTTAGTAGTAATAAATGTCTCTAGCAGCTCTGCTATAGGTTGCTCTAAGTCTGCATAGTCAGTACCTGCCATGCGACCATTCTCCATATTTATAACCTTGTTGTATGCGGCAAAGTACTCCTCAAATATCTCCATCTGAGCTTGCAGTGCATACAGGTTGAAGTCAGCCGGTGAGATGTACCCATAGTTGTTCTTGTTTAGAACAGACTGCACTGTATTTCTTACTGAGTTGATCATTCTCTATTTTTTTTACAAATATAAAAAAAAGAGGGCATATATTCACACCCTCTCTTACTATAACTCTAAAATATTTTCACTTGACTACGATAAGTATGTCTCTAACATCTTTAGCGCATCAAGGCCTTCGTCACTTTGTAAGAACTGTCCAGCAAAATCATATGGGTCAGCACCGAATGGTATTGAACACATTTTCTTTTTATTGGATGGTGTACTAAACCAAATCTCTCTGTCATTATTACGGAGAGCCAATAGTTTCTTTTCGAAGAATAGCATAATCTTGCCTTGGTAGTTTAACTCAGGGTCATTTATGGTTTGCATAAACTCTTTTGGATTCATCTTGGCAAAAATAAGCATATCTCTTTTTAATTCTGCTGTTGATATAACTGATGGGTCTTTACCAAATAATACCCTTGTCATAATCTCAAGCTTCTCTATACTTAAATTTCTAGCAGCAATCAAAGCATCAACTTCAATGTTTAAGTCTTCAACTTCTTCAAATGCTTCTCTCTCCTTGTCTACCTCTTCAAATGCTCTTCCATTTAATGGGTGATAATGCAAGAATGATTGCAAAACAGGATTTGTTTTTGGAACACTCAGGAATCCATCTTCAAAGATAATAGGCTCTAAAATAGCATTTCCATCTTGCTCATCCTCGAATGGTGACTTTTGATTTGATGCATATCTAAGCGCTCTATTTATATTATTCTTTTCATCATACCACATCAAAGGAAACCTTGGATGGTTTCTTGATGCTAGTGTGTATGAAAGCGGTGTAGCATTGCCTCTTAGCTTATATACCTTATCTGTAGGTACCATTTTTTTTAACTCAGACATATATTTAATTTAATTTAATTTTAAAAAAAAGGAGAGTGCCATAAGACACTCCCCAGTATTCACCTTATTAACCATATCTAAACAGAACGAAGTTATTAGCACCAAGTGTACAAACACAACGCTCAGAAAGGAAGTTTACTTCCATTGCATCAAGGTCGCTAGTGTAAGCACCACCGGCAGAACCTGTAATCCAAGTCTTGTATCTGCGATCTTCAGCCTCAGTTGCACGGTAGCGAACGTGAAGGAATGGACGCTTAGCGTTTTTGCCCATAATCTGGTCGTAAACAGAAGTTGAACCGGCAGGAACCAAAAGACCTGTTACAGTACCTGTAGCTGTAGCAGCGGCAGCAGAAAGACCGCCACGCATAGTTGGATCATTCAAGTACTTCCAATCTGATTTGTAGAAGTCATAACCACGTCTGAAGCCAGAGAACCCCAGATTCAAAGCCATAGTTACGTCATTGTCAAATAAACCGTAAGAAGCACCATAAGAAGGAGTAGTTGCAGCAGCAGAGCTAGCACCGTTAAGACCTGCAAGCATACCATCGATGTCAAAGCTCAATTGACGATTACAGAATACAACATTCTCTTCGATAGCTCCTTGCTTGTCAAGGCGTTGTACGATTGTATCCCAGTCAGCAAGAGATGTTGGCGTACCACCAGCCCATACGTTACCACGGTTGTTTACTGCATAGAAGATACCTTCAGACCCAATATATCCAGCAGTAGCAGCACCAGAACCAGCCACAGCAGGAACGGCTTCAATCATAGCTGTTTCAAGGTAGTCCTCAAAGCGAAGACGAGTCTCATGCTCTGATTTTAGGTACCAAAGGTACCCGGTCGCACCATTCTCAGTTGTTACTTCAACCCATCCAATCTGAGCCATGTCAGACCCATTTACAGCGTAACGGTCTTTTAGGATGATTGGGTTGTTAGAGAAGATTGAGTCTTCGGATTCAAGAGAACCTACCATGCCAGTAGTTCCTTTCTTGAACTCAGAACCATAGATAAAAATTGTACAAACGTTAGTATTCACTATGTTTACAACAGTCTCATAGAATGCTACAGTTACAGCCAATCCAACAACACTTGTTACGATAGCTTTATTTGTAACACCTGTAGTATTAACTTGAATAAACAAAGTTTGACCTACACGGATTGCAGCCGTTGTTGCACCTGCATCAGAAATTGTAAATGTACCAACACCACCAGCAACAGCAGAAGCAGCGCAGTTTACATATTTGATATGCAAACGACCTTGCTCAGCCCATTTGATTTGGTCAGAGTTTGAAGGCATCTCAGCACCTACAAGGCGCAAGAATGATGCAATTGTACGATTACCATAACGCTCAAATTCCTTCTCATAAGTATCAGGAAGATACTGATTCAAGAAGTTGAAGTTGGTAATATAGTTTGTCTGTAAGGCCACTTGTTCCGCTGCTGGTTGCAACGCAAACGTAGGACTTGGTAATACTGAACCTGGCATTTTTTAAATTTTTAATTTGTCTACAATTTTTTTATGCTGCGGATTTTTAAGCTTTTTCCATGGTCAGGATTAACCGCTTTAACCTGAAACCCATCATTCACCCTCGTTGTCTCATTTGCTCTACGCTCAGACATATTGATATTTTTTGTCTTACGCATAAAGTCATCTGCTGCATCAGTCATACCTTGCTCATAGAAGAACTTGGCAAACCTCTCAGGGTTCATTGCAACAGCCAAAGCTTTATGGTAGCCACCTGCATCTTTAATCAAGCCGCTATCATCGATAAACTTACCGATAAAGCTTGATGGATTTGAGTGTAACTTTTTAAGCTCATTAGCATCACCAGGATTAAAATTAAGCTTTTTGTTATTGACACTAAATTCAAAACCTTTGAAATTACCATCAAATACCTCATTGGTTTTTTGTTCAAACCATTGACGCTTACGATTATTCTCCTCCTCGATCGTCTTAGCCTGTTGCATATATTGACGATAAGCATTGAACTCCTCTTTCTCTTCCTGAGACATACCTGCCGTACTTGACTCAAGGGGCATCTTATACATCTCTTTCTGAGAATTGAAAAACTTCTTTGCCTCATTAACAGCTTTCTTTCTTGATATCTTCGTCTTCTTAATATAAGACTCGTCATCAAGGTCCTCGTCATACCTGTACTCATCCAACATCATCTCAACGTCATCTTCGTCAAGACCCTCTTGTGTAGATAACAAATACTCTTTAAGCAGCTGTTCTTCCGGAACAGAATCGAAATCTTTCTTCAACTTGAGAAAGTCTTCAAATCCTCTTCCTGTATCTTTTCTATATTTCATATAAGCAGCCACATCCTCTGGCATCTCCTCTGAGTTGCGCTCAGCCATCAATTCATCGAATGAGCTAATCTGCTTATTGTATCTTTTACCTATATATGAAAGAACGTCTTCTTCTCTTAACTCAATCTCCTGCTGTGGTGCAATAAATTCTTCTTGCGGTATATCTTGCGATAATGATTGCTCATGTTTCTCAAGAAGTTCCTTTTCTACCTCTTGTACACTCTTGGGTTCTGTTGAGTCTAATACTCTTACTGCTTTAAATTCCATTTGATTTTATTTTAATTATTTGCAAATTTATAAAAAATTTTATTAAGTAGTATTATCTTGGATTAAATTCTGCTAAATCAAAGCCATCTAAGCTATCTTCATTGCTTTCGAAGTCAAGTGGAGGAAGATTGTTCTTCCTCTGATTGATGAGTTTTGACTGCTGAGTATTCTGAATCCCTATACGCTTATTTTTCTCCTCCTCTCTTTTAGTCTCCCTGCTTGTCAGTAAACTTGATTGCATCTCGTGCATCTTTAGATTGTATTGGAACTCCTCTGCCATCAGCTTAGACTTAATGCCTGCTTCGAACTCCATCTTCTTCATTTGCCCCTCTATCTCTGCTTGGATAACCATTGTCTTTGATTGGGCCTCAAGTTGTATCTTCTGTACTGCCATCTCGGCTGCCATCTGTTGAGATTGCAACTGTTGCTGTGACTGCATCGCCTGCTTTTGCATCATCATCTGCTCCATTCTCTCAGCATTCTTAACTCTCTTGAGCTTTAACAATTGATTGGCTAACTTGAGATTTTTAAGCTCTCTGATGTCAATAGCATCCTCAAGGTTGATGTCCCCTTTCGATAATGCCACCTGTATATTGGCCTCAAGTTGTGCTTTCTGCTCTTCGTCAGGAGTGACCTCAATAAATATACCAAAGTCATATAGGTACAAGTCCTTGATATCATTTAGGATAGAGGTATTATACCTGCCAATCCTCATGGCAAAGTCCTCTTTGAAGTCTGCATACTCTAATATGTCAGACACCCTATATGTGATTGCCTCGGCTAGTCTTCTATAAATAAATAAGCCGCTCTCAAGGATATGTCTTGTTGCTGTATTTGAGTTGAGTGCTGCCATCTTCTGTAGCCCAACCAAAGAGTTCGGGTCAGGTGTTGAGCCATCTCTCGCCTCATTAAGACCTGTTACGGTCCTAATCATGTCCATATAATGCTGGTAGTTGGCAATGAGCATTTGCGTCTTTGCTGCTCCTGAGTTTGATGTAAGCTGAGTGATCGGCACCCTAGCATTATTGAAGTCACCATCTTGAGTGAAGCTCCTACCGATAACACTACCTGTTTGGAAGTATAGCCTTAGTGCATCCTCAGGATTATATGCGGCACCTGTACCTAGGTCAACCTCATTGAGGCCGTCAGCGTCAATGAACACACCATCAGGGACAACTCTGTTGATGACTTGCTGTAGCTTTAGGTGGGTGATTTGAATCAAGTCAGCGAATGGTATCATTCTTCTAACCAATGACTCAATAACACCCTTATACATCCTTGGAGCGCACGCCACATACATTGGCATTGCGTGTTGTGTTGATGATTTTGGTCTGACCATATTCTCAGCCATCTCCCATTTAATCAAGTAATTGGTACCCATTACCATCACCCCCTCATACCATACGTCAATAGTCTTATCAACCTTCTCGAAGTTGCCCTCCTCCATCATCTCTACCGGAGGATTAAATGTATCGTCTTTTGGTATCATCTTGACAGAACCAGTTTCTGTCGTCTTTCTCTTATAGACTACTTTTTTGGTTGTCTTATAGTTAAAATATAGCAGAGTGCAAGTGTCCCTACTAAACAAGCTATTCTCATAGAATCTTGCAACATTGTAGTAATCGTACCAAGATTGACTGTATTGTGAGATTTTTTGTAGGTCATCTTTCGTTAGTTTTGGATTGATTTTATATAGCTCCGTAAGAGGCACAGTTTTAATCTCACCCCAATAGAAGCAGTCCTCAAAGAATGGGTCCTCAGTATAGCTATAGACCACATTAGCTGGGTCTACGTAAGAAACCCTTACGCCTTCTCCTAGTAAGAACTCGTGCTTTGCTACTGCTATACCAAGTACAGTCATGTCATAGTCTAAGCGCTTTCTTGTGTCGTAGTAGTGGTTCTCGTCAAATATTGTGTTTATTGCTACCTCCTCTGCTATCTCAATTGCAGGTTTGTAATTTATTTGCATATACAATGACAGCTCCTCGTCATTCTCAGGTAGCGTGTTCGGGTCTGTAACAAATGGATTAGCACCTGTGAACTTTTGAATCGTCTCAAATATTGGCTTGCCAATCATCTGAGTCTCTATCATGTCTTGGTACTTATTGCGCTTCGCTAATGACATAGCATCTTGAGCATACGCCTTTGGCTTGAATAACCTGTCAGCCATTCCATTCACTACGATGTCAACAAACTTTGGTATAACAGGAACAGGAGTCCAGTCGATATTCAAATAAGACAAGTCGCCATCAATCGCTAGCTCATTCTTATACTTTGCTACTGACTGCTCACCTCTAGCATAGAGCCTAAGCTTATGGAACTCGTTCCATCTGCTATAGTATCTACAAGACGACCCATCCTTTCTAAACCACTCATATTGAATTGCTTGTCCAACTTGCAGCCCATAGCTTTCTGATGCCTTTTCTGCGTCAGTTGCCCATTGTTTAGGGAAGTCCGAGTACTGTATGTCTATGATTATATCTTTCATTTCATTATTTGACTTGTTAACCCATCGTTTGTATATCTAGCAAAGTTAATAATTATTTTTGATTCTTTCTTCTCTGGCATATAAAGGTGTTTCTGATTTGCCATAATTGCTAATCCTGAGCTGATTGCAGCGTCGAATTTAGTCCTGTCATTTATATCAAACTTTGCCCAATCTTCAAGTGTTCTTGTAAATGGCATATTGCCAATTACATCAGGTTCTCTATATGCACCGGTATAATCAAACCCTATAAACTTCTCGATGTACGACTCGATTGCAGAAGCATGAGACTGCTTGACATCCTCAGATGAGTTAGGTATACCACCTAGCTCTCGCTCTGTCTTTGTCAACTTGTTCAACTGCTTGTCTGGTCTGTTCATACAAAATCCTCTGTATCCTCTGTTTTTAAAATGGTACAATAACCTTGGTTTATTATTCTCTATAAGTATTGGCATTCCGTAGTAAACGCAAGCCATAAGTATCTCTTCAAAAAATATCTCTGCTGTTTGTGGTCTTGCTATATATTCCAAAAAGAACTCATTCACTGGAGCATCATCCATATGGAATTTTGTCATCCCATGCAGCGATCCACTTGACCCTCTTCCTCCAACAACTGCTGAGATGTCATATGGGTCACATCCAAACGACCCTAAATGCTCATTCCCTGGATACTTCATTCCATTCCTTGTATGCACATTGTTTGCATAATGCGCAGGAGGGAACCAACTAATTAAGAATCTTCCATGTTTATTTGGAGTCCATACAACCTTTGTGTCTTTAATTCCGTCTTTCCATGAGAATGACCCTCTTGTCAAATACTGCTCCTTGATTAACGAGTCATTGTAATCAATTTGCTGATATATTTTAGTCAGGTTAAATATCGCCTGCTTACTCTCATCTCTAAATGCATGGGACTCTGACCTTGGAAACTGACGATAGAACTCGTTCAGTGCATCGGCATCGTTCTTTAGTGACGCTGCCTCATTCTCCCAGTAGTCAATCGCTCCATTTGATATCTTGCCACCATCTACTCCCTCTATTGGTTTCTCAGGCTTTCTGAATACAGGCATACCGTACTTGTCAATAAAGCCCTCCATGTTCCACTCCATCGGGATGAACAATGAGTATAGCCCACTCTTTGTCTGACCATTGGCATTTCTGTTCTCTACATTTGAGTCATAGTACAAGGACTTGAAGTTATCACCACCCTTGTTCAAGGCATTTGAGGTAGACCCCATCATGCACTTGCCTATAATCTTGCTACCCAAACGTAAACAAGTTTTTGTTACACGCCAGTTATTAAGAATATTGTTTGGCTTGACCCACTTACCAGATTCATCATGCGCTAAGAATAATAGCTTCTCACCGTCATAAGAGTTCTCCTCAGTATTCTTCCAGTCAATAGTAGTATCCAATCCGACTATGTCATTGTTGTTGATCTCGTGCATATTCTTCTTGGTAATCTTCGATGCCGGTACGCGGAACGCCAACTCTACCTTTGGCTTGTCCATACCATCCATTATTGGCTTGAAGAAGAATGGTAGCTTGTTGTTGATTGGGACCACCTTATCGGTAAACATCTTCTTGGCATCAGCACCTGTCTTTGATAAGATACCCAAGCGAGCGTCCTTTGCTAATGTTGCGAGATTTACGCACTCTGAGGATGACATGAAAGAGAAACCTGAGCGTCTTATCTTGAGGTATATCATTCCAAAACATCTTGGGTCTGCCTTGCAAGCTTCCCAGAATAAAAAGAAGATTCTATTCGCTTCTCGGAAGTCAGGATAGCCAACGTCTATGCTTGACCATTGTAGGTACATATAATGAGACCCTGTGATATAGCAAGGATTCCCATTATTCATGAACCAATAACCTTGCTCACGATAATCGAACTCATTCTCTATATAGTCAACCCATTTATTTTTGAACTCGTTTGGCTTTTCATTCCATTGGAAGATTGAGTTTATCTTATCGAGTTCTTTAGGCACTGGAACACGCTCCCAATACTGCTCTGCTTTTGAGTCGCTCCTTTTGTGGCAATTCTCTGGTGCAGGAGGAAGGGCTATGTTTACCCCTGAGATGTTTATAACCTCACCTATCTGACCATTCTTTGAGATAACAACAATGTCGTACTGCTCATTGTAACCGTACAGCCAAGAGCGAACCCTATTTTTATTAGTAATCGCATTTAAAGGAATTAAATCCTTCACGACATAATAAAGTCTATTTTGATCGTCTTTCTGCAAAGCCTTGTTTTGAGTCTACTTTACTAATACCTCTCTCTATATAATCAAGAGATTCTTTCTCGGATTCTATTCTGCTAAGTATTTCAAATGCGTCAAATATTGCCAACTTCTTGGATGCTGCTGCATTCTTTAACTTATCTGCTGATATATCGCCCTCTTCGTGGGTGACGATACTCTCCTCTGCAACCTTTATCAATTCCTCTATGGCTTTGTATCCAGAGTTTATTATTTTAAGCTTTAGCTCTCTGTTGCTCATACTGGATTTAGTTTCATTGTCACAAAATGGTCATACATCCTATATAGCTTTTCACCATCAATTTCAAATTCGTACTCACCGTTAGGGGCAAAGCACACGGTATCTCCTTCGTTGACACCTTTACTTTTTAAATATTCGTTAGGGTACTTCATTGTACCCATTAAAGGCTCAAGTGTGAACGGCTTTACTATATAACTCTTCTCAGCAGGGATAGGCTTTACGAAACAATACCTATCATATGCTTGCCACTTGCCATTACTTTTATATAAAAAAAACTGTTCATCATCAATAAAGAACAGATCCTCCTTAAAAAAGCTCTTACCGCTTTTGCGTCTTCCCTTTATGTCATTGTAAAACTTAAAGACATTGTGGTGGACGATTAAGGTGTCACCTGGTCTTATTGGACCGCTGTAATCTATAGGTGTCTCTATAACCTCAGCATAACGATTTGAGAACTTTGATTCCTCTTCAGAGGTATTTACAATGAACTCAACACCAGCTATACTTTTTGTGTTGTTATATCGACTCCCATTTACAGGCTTTACTATAAACTGAGTCGGTGATTTCATTAAAAATCTATATTAAATTCGATTGAAATTGGAATTGTATCATTAAACTCTTTCCACAAGACTATTTCCTGCTTCTTATTTACTATGTAGATGCGGATAGATCCCGATTGGTCTCTTCTTATAAGATGAATCTCATTCGTGTCGCCTAAGACTTTCTGCCCGACAACATAATGCATTGCGTTCTTATAATCAGCACCTATCGATATCTTCCTTACATCCATTATGCTATTTTATTAACTGTCAATATTATTGATGGGATAGCTGGTATACCAACCACAGGTGATGCGTCATAATGTAATTCTCCATTAGCATTATTTGTGTACCAACCTATTTGGCAGTAAGATGGAGTGCTTGGAATGTCAATATACCAATTCCATGCAGCAACCAATAAGTCCCCATTATTCTCAAGCGTTACTGCTGTGGCTGAGTTTGGAACAGCAATTCCATCTTTTATTAGATATATGTAGAAAATAGTAGCTCCTGCACCACCTGTCTTTTTAAGCTGTGCAGAGAACTGTATGTTATAGATTCCTGTATGAGCAAATGTTATTTCATTAGGATCTCCAAAAGCATCATTTACAATTGACACTCCATAAGACAAGTCGGTTGAGTTAAACTGCATTAGTTCTTGCGTGGTACCAACAGTCCCCTGAATTGTTGTATCATAAAACGACCCATAAATAGGAACCAAGTAAGCTGGTACTGCCCAAGTTGGAGGAGTCGCAGCGCCTTGGCTAACAAGGATGTTTCCTGGAGCGCCTACAGACCCATTTGTTTTTATTGCTCCACTTATTACAATCTGCTCATTAGTATCATCAACATGGATAAATGTTCCATTATTGTTAATTTGGTAATCACCTAAATAATAATTATTATTAACAAAGTCAACTAAGAACCCTGAGGCTAACCATCCATTACTACCAATTTGGAAGAAATCACCAGAGAAACATTGGATGCCTTGCATTATAACATCATCTGTAGTTACCTCTAAACTATTAGACGTGAGTTTAAGTAATCCCAAGTCAACATTTGATGTTGCTCCAGTATATGGAACATAAGTTGCTGCGGCAGTAGACACAGGCAAATAAGCAGTGTTATCGAGTGACCCATCCGCTTTTAAGAAATCAGTACCTAGTCCACCAGGAACTATAAATCCTAATGCTGTAATGTCATTGCCTCCTAAATTAACATTATATAAGGCACCAGTATAAGGTACATATGCTGTTGATCCAGGGAGGGATAACAAACTTCCTATAGTAAAATTCTTAGTACTGTTCATGTCATTGACATCGGTGCCAATGAGCATATCACCAAGAGCCGGTGCTGTAGTAGCGTATGTACTTATCTTTGCCATTATTTATGTTTTTTTGGTGACCTCCCCTGTTTGTAAATTTATCACAGAGTCTTGGCCATATTTTGAAATTAACATCCTTTCATATTCAGAGAACTCCTGACGCATAGCGTTAATCTGACCTAAGATTCCTTGCTTGTTTAATTCTAGTTCTCCTAATGCCATCTTTGCTTTAGCAAATTCTCCATTCATTGCTTGAATTTTATCAAGCTCTTCTTGTAAAACATAATTCTTTTCCATTTGATTTAATTTGAATTTCTTTTAATTGAACTACCAAAATAATAACCGAATATTGAGATTACAATACCTTCAGTGATACCGATAAGATGGATCCATACTTCTTTATTATCTGTTGGTATTGTAAGGTACACGATTGCATAAATCATAAAACAGAACGATGCTAGACCTACTAGCCCTGTAAGATAAAACAAAATATCAAATTTTTGAATTTTTGCTATTTCTATCTCTCTATTTCTTGCTGAATCTCTATCTTTTAGCATTATCTGCTCCATTTCAATCAGCTCTTTTGTTACAATCTCTTTATCTTCGTCAGTTAATTCTTCAGAAAGATTTATGATATTCTTTACGATACCTAGGGTCCCATTGCTTGGGAGAATATCTCCTATGGTTTGAAGAACTTTTGGGGCCTTTTCCGAAAGGAACTTACCTACCTTTGTATCTTTAAATTTTTTTCTTTCTTTCATATTAGTATGATTTTTCCATTCTTTCAACAAGATTGAGAAGCTTTTTCATCATTGACGTATTGTTCTCAATCACATGGTTGTTCGATGCTACTGTCTCTAAAAGTTTTGATCTGTCTTCTGATAAATATTCTTCAAGTTTTTTCTCAAGCTCTTGTATTCTATTCTCGTTTTTCTTATGCCATACGAAGAATTGCTTACCCATGAAGTAAATTAAGGCAATCATTAAAATGGCGAAAATGCCAAGGACACCATAATTTGCGAGTGAATTCAAATACGAGGGGAGTGGTTCAACTTGAAGAAATAGTACGTTCATGGTTCTTATAATTTATATTCAATAATAGGGAGATATTTTACCCACCAGCAATCAATGTTTTCATTATAATGAATTTGATACAAAGGTAATATCCAATTTCCATTTGTTATTCTTAATGGAGTAAAAATATGACCTTCGACATAATATTTATTTAATAAATATTTTCTCTCGTCTTCATCAAGTAATCCACCGAGCATCTCATAATTCTATAAGTGTAAAGTTAATCAATTGATTTGGTTGAAATATTTTGATAGCTTCGAACCAACGAGCATCTGGTACAACCATACAACCTGCTGACCAATTGTCAACAAATGAACCTGCGCCTGCACGATGAAAGTTTATTCCAAAATGTCCTTTAGTTTTAATTGCAGTATCTAGCTTTCTATCCTTATTACCGTCTCTGTATATTTCAATAGCACCGGATTGAAAGAAGTAAGGAGCACCAAGCCATAGACTTTTCCAATTCGGGGATGTCATAAATTTATGTGATGCGAGAACTTGCTGCTCACAGGCTATTGCTGCTCCTGTTATGCCTCCAACTGTGAGCGGATTGAAGATGTAAAAGTCTCCAGGTGTTGTGCTGCAAGGCATAATCATATCAGCTATTCTGTTCGAAAATCGAACAACATAATCTGAAAACTTATTATCGAAGGATTGATCTGTTCTAATCCAAACAAAGTCATTAACAGGCTTAACCCAGCCTCTGATATTCATCTCGGCATCAATCCATTGTTTTGCACCTGCAAGACTAAGAGGACCAATTATGCCATCTATGGCACCTGAGTAGTATCCTCTATCTTTGAGTATCTGTTGAAATGCTTTCATTATTCTACTGGTGGGAACGGTGGTGATGGTTTAGGTTTATATTCTATTAAAGGTAGTGTTTTTACCCATTGAAATTCGGGATTTACGCAAAATTCCATTTCCTCAACTGAAATTATCCATTGGTCAAAATCATCCTGAATAGGGTTAAAATAGCTGTCATCGTCATAAAGCTGACCTACCAAGCTATCTTTTTGCGATTCTGTTAAAAGTCCTACGTATGTCATACTTGTCTACCTAAAGTTGTTTGAAATGTTTGAACGGCTGTTCTTAGATTTGTCATTTCTGCTTGAGTTATATCATCTGATATATATCCTAAAGCTATTTCTGCATTTGAGAAAGTGCTAATAACTCCTGATGAATCCTGTGCAGCAAAAGGTAATGACCTATTACTAAATCCAATTGTTACAGATGTAGCAAGAGTAATATAAGTTCCATCTTTTTTTATTGCAAACATATCTGTTGTTGACCTTCTACACATAGCAGAAAATCCACTATAATCAGTAGCAGTAGTATCTCTTAAAAGAGTTGCTCCACCTGCGTAATGGTCTTTATTTGGAACTCCTACGTTTCTTATCCAAAACCTTGAACTATTACCTCCAACAGGGTCATTTACACCAAAGAAATAACCTGTATTTGGAGCAGCTGTTCTCCAATATCCTCCTGCTGAACCTTTATTAGCAGATGTAAATCCTGTACTTATATTAAATTTAGTATCAGCATAACCATTTGTACCATTTGGTAAAGCACCTGAATTGCTATGAGTCCAACCCCCATTAAACACAAGTCTGTAAGCCGCATCTAAATCACGTGGGTCTTTTAAATTCCACTTATGAGTACTTGCCGTACCACCAACGAAAGGGTATATAGCTTTGAATTTTGTCCATATTAGATACCCTTTAAGGTCTAACACTAAGGTATTTATAGCTGTCTTTTGCGTATTATCTGTTATGCCTGCAGCCGTAATGAACGCCTGTGCATCAGCATCAAATATTGTCAATGAGTTGCTTGTTGAATCTGCTGAACCTGCTCCATTTGTTGCTGTTACAATGCAGGTAACTGCAAAAGAAGCATCTGCTTGCACTAATGTATAAGTCGATGAGGTAGCTCCTAATATATTAGAAACACCTCTTCTCCACTGATAGGCATATGTTATTGGTAATGTCCCTACCCAAGTGCCTGTAGAGCAAGATAGCACTTGTCCTACAGTTGGAGTTCCTGACAATAAAGGAGCAACGGTATTTGAAGGTGGCATTCCTCCTCCTCCTCCATTCCCTATAACAGGCCTTGATGTAGTTGTTACTGATAAGGTTACTGTTGTCATTTTACCAAAGAGCTAATATATTTGATGCTGATGTTGCTGCCCAAACCTTTAAAACTTGCACCGGAAGGAATGCTCCGTTCTGAACATTAAAAAATGTAACAATGTCATTCCCTGCTGTGGTTACAACAACATCACCTGTGTTGCCAACATAAAGAACACAGCCTGTGTTCTGACCACCATTAAATGGGCTTGATTGGTAGATAACATATGAGTTACCTGCTGCTAAAAATATATTAGCATTCAATCCAACTCTATCAGTTGCTGCTGAAGTGGCACCTGCTGTAACTGTAGCAGCCAATCCTGTAGTTAGATTGTAAACAATATCACCAGGAGCAACCTGTAATGTCAGGAAGTTTTTAGTTGCATCAACAAGGAAGTTAGCAACAGGACCACCTGAGCTACCAGTTGCTGTCTCTGCTGGGTATGGGATGTTAGCATTATTTGACTTTATAACTGCCAATGCTCTACTTGGTTGTATTCTTACGTTTGCCATTATTTGTTATTATTATATGGGAATAATCTATTCAATGAGTCTCTTCTTTTGTCGCATCCACAGTCTTGCCCTGTAGCTTTTGACACTGTATCGACAATTTTCTTTATGCCTGTGGCTTTGGTGATTTTCTCAATGGTATCTCCTACGCCTCTGCTTTTGATATTCTGATTCATAGCTATACTTTTTTTACTCTGTTACCCATACCCACAATTGACTTCTCTCTTTTCTTACTCTCTAGTTTTGCAGGGCTAATCTCGCTCTTTGTCTTTGGAGTCTGTGCAGATACTCTCTTTGTAGGTCTGCAATACTCGTTTTTCCCTCCTGCCCCACAAGGCTTATTTGTTTTTGTGTCAACCCAGTTCTCTTTCTCCCATCTCTTTAGACTTGTACCCTTCTCTGACTTCACGACATTGCCCGACTCTTTGCGGCATTTAGCTATAGCCTGTGACGCTCTTGCAGATGGGAACACATCGTACTGTGCTTTGACTTTTTTATAGCAACTATCCTTCATTAGTACTTACCTTGTCTTCCTTTAGGGTTACTTGTTGTGCTACCACCAGGCCCTGCCCATAGTTTTTTACAGGCCCAATACCTTGGCGTTAGCTTATCGTCTGCTGTATCGCATTTATGTCTTGCCTTAAAGCTTTTTCTAGCTGCCTCGGAGTAGTTGTTACCATAACCCTTGGCCCCGAAGTGCAAAAGCTTCTCTTGCCCACCGGAGCAAGCCTTAACCATCATCTTTTTACCTGGTCGGTCTGATGATCGAGGGCTATTGCATTTCATTGTCGCTTTATTTGCCATATTTGCTTCTATAGTCTCTTGATTGTAGTCCTACTTTGTGAGGATGCACCTCTTCTTGCTTGGTCTCCTCTACTTTTTCCTCTTGTGCCTCTTCGGATACCACAGGTTGCTCGATTACCTCATCCTCTACGACCTCTTGTTTCTTTGACTTAGCCATAATTTTACTTTTTTAAGGTTGCTCTATTTGTTAATGGGTTATATTTGTAGTTTGATTTTGGTTTTCCTGACGCTTTTGCCGCTCTGTCTACCGCTCTTTCGCTTGCGGTCATCGCATTTCGCTTCATTCCTTTCGCTGTGAGTGTCTTGCCGTCAGGATTCATGTCACCACGCTTGATTAAAATTGCTTTTGCTTGGTTTATGGAACCAACCTGTGCTGCAAGCCTGCTCACAAGCTGGTCCTTCCCCATAAACCTTTGAGTTTCTAGCTTCATACTAGTAGCCTTTCTTCGCAGGCATTGCTTTTTTTGAAGCTCCTTTCATCATCTTTGTAGTAGCACCGGCTTTGCCAGCCTTTTTTGCCATTGGAGCCATCTTGTCGCCACCAGCAGCCATTTGCATACGAGAAGAAGATGGAAGATTTGGAGTTGATGCTGTCTTTTTCATGATAAACTAGTTTATTATTTAATAATCTGATTGCCTAAAGTTGCTAGTCCTGCTATTTTTGGCATACCTGCCTGCCCACTTTTCTTTCTACCCATCATCGCTTTGACTCTGTTATTTTCAGCCTGCATCTCAGCAATCATCTTAACCTGCTTGTTGTTGAATGTGATATCATTCAGCTTTTTAGCCAAGTCTATGCTACCTGATACTGGCTTTTCCTTAGTTTTTTTATCGTCTGCCATGTGAATATTTTTTTATTTCGGTCAAATATAATAAGTTTTCTTGATTATATTTGTATAAAATTTAATAAAATTTAATAAAATGGCTTTACCACCAAGAGACTATCTGAAATATTACAAGGTAATACGTCAGTACTTCAAGGCAAAACATAAAATATCTCAGGCAGAACTGGATGTTTTAATCTTTATGTACTCCGAAGGCTACTTCAATAGAGAGAGATTCGCTGATTTCGAGAAGACTTTACCTTGGAACAAGCAAAGGTTCCAACAAATGCTCAAGGACGGATGGTTCGAAGTCTTTCGAAAGAAGGTAGGTCAGAGAGCTACCATCTACCAAATGAGCGATAAGGGGAAGCTTCTCGTTGCTGACTTATACAGAAAGCTAAACGGACAAGACATCCCTGTTCAAAAATGTAATAACCCTATTTTCCTAAAAAGGAAAGCTAAGTATAGCGAGAAGGTTTACAAAGATATGATTATCGAAATGAATAACTTTAACAAACAACAACGACATCGTTCTCCCGAATGATTGTATGCTGTTCGTTATTGATAATCATCGTGAATGAAAAGCCCTTGTCGTAGTAGACAACATCACCCTCTTTTATCACCGACACATCAGTGCCAGGTTTTACTACCTTGCCCTTTTTGTATCTGAACTGGCTAGCATCGTCTCCTGAAAGGATGATGCCTGAATCTGTTTTGATTTCCTCGTCAATTGACGAAACGACTATGTATTTTCCTATTGGTTGCATTGAATTGAATTTTATTTTAATAGAAAAAATGTTACTTGTCCGACCTTCTTATAAAACTTTAGCGTTCTAAACCATCTCTTGTTTTTCTCGGAGATGATGCTCATATTGCAGAATGCAAATATCTTCGGGTCGCTTTCTCTGAGACCATTCTCAACTAAGTCTCTCGCAATTGCTTTGTGTATACTTGTTGGCTCAGCTCTCCACCAAACATAGCTCTCTAAGTTCACACCACTGTAAGCTCTTGGGTATGTTATCGCTTTGATGACATCCGTTTTCATCATCTCTGCCCTGACGACTGCGGATATTGCCATGTATCGCAGACCCTCTACGTCAGTTGAGTCAGGTGTCTCTGACATTAGCATCTTCGCCATCCAGTCCACCTCAGTCCACTCAGCCTTTGGTTTTTTGTTGATGGAGTAATCTAATACCACTTCCTCAATAATCTCTTGTACCGGCTCCTGCCTATCATGTATCTCTTTCTTTTCCTGCATTGGACCGGAAAGGGAGAGTGCCGTAATAAACAAGAGAAAAAATATTGCATACTTCATATTGAATTAAATTTAATTAGATAAAAAGGGGCCGAGTCGCCTCAACCCCTAACGCTTAGAAAACAAAATCAAATCAATTTATTTATCTCCATAGCTCTGATAAGTCTAGTGATACCAATACCACCACCTACTCTAGGGATGAAGTTATTAGTAAAGAACTCCTCAAGTTCGCTCATCACTCTGCTATGGCTGAACAGGTCGAACAGCTTCTCGGCATACTTGCCTCCCTCAATCGAGTAGAACTTTGTTCTCATCTTCTCGATGTCACAACCTCTCTCGGCAGAGCCAATGGTCTCCTGACCACAGAGGATCACGTCAATCTTTTTAGCAAGACCTGTCTCCTCGCTTCTAGCCATATTCCAGAATGGATTGGTACGCTCTGGGAAGTTCATCAACAACACCGCATCAGAATGGTCTTTATACAAAGCACCCTCTGTCTCGTTGTCAATGATACCAACACCATACTCATTACACACGTCCTCGTAGTTCATCTCCTTTACTCCCTCGAAGCCTAAGAACTGTAGCAGCTCATGCTCCATTTTAACAAGGTCGCTCATTGTACCATGGAACTCAAACTCAAACATTGGGAATATCAAACAGTGTCTCCCCTCAATTGGGTTCTTCTCATTGCGATAGCTAGTCGATACGCAGTAGAACCCTTTCTCCTGTGGCTGTGTCAGCAGCTCATGCTCTAACCACATCTGCCCAGTCTGCGGTAGTGGATACACGTTGCCATTGTATGCAAAGGTTCGAATATTAAATGGGTCCTCGCAGGCCGCCAATATGCTCAGCCTATTTTGCGTATGCACCTCAAGTAGGCCTTTATTGTCAAAAAACTGTCTTAGCTTTCTTACTACAGCAGTAAATTTATGTGCGTCAATGTGCGGATAAAACGAGGAATGCAAAGAATGCTTCATGTTGTGAAATTGGTTTTAAAAAATGAACTAATAACTCTTACCGTGCTTGTATGGCCTTGATGCATTGAACATAAGTTTTGATGTCACATGGAAGTCTATGTCAATGCGAAGACCACCACACATATCAAGCAGCCGGATGACAGCGTCAGCTATCTCATCCTCAAAGCTGTCCTTGATGTGATGCTTGAATGCCTGTACAGCGTCATCAGACTCCGCGTAAGCAACTTTGTCACTATAAGCGCATAGTTTCCCTGACCGATGCGCCTCAAGTGCCTCAGACAGCTCTGTAACGACAAGCATGAGCGTCTCACCAATATTGCGCTCATTGTCCCAAAATCCTCTGGCCTTATTCCCCTCGTAGATATTTTTAGCTAGTGTATTAAGCATTGGTCTTATTGTTTAGAATTACTAATCTCAAAGCTCCTACCCATTGTGATGATGGCGTTAGTGCTAAGAATTGTTGATGCCACACTTACTGCGTTTTGCAGCGCGCTCCTTGTGACCTTCAATGGGTCAACGATACCCATCTTGATGAGGTCTCCGAACTCACCGGTCTTGACATTGTACCCATAACCGTCAGGCACCTTGTCATATCCCTCAGGAGTAAAGAACTCATACACCGTCTCAAAGTCAAGCCCAACATTTTTAAGTATCTGTTTGATTGGAGCCTCAAGTGCTGCGTCCATGATATGCCATGCCACGTTTAGCTCATGATTGTCATAGTCACCTAATAGTTTACTATGGTCAATCTCGTAGAGTGCTTTGCCGGCTCCTGGAAGGATACCCTCCTCTAAGGCAGACCTCACTGCGCATACTGCATCGTCAACTCGATCATACAGCTCCTTTTGCTCCAGGTCAGTATTACCTCCGACATATATCACACCGATACCACCAGTAAGTGAAGCGATGCGCTCAAGTATGAAGTCTTTGTCAGCTTTGCGCTTTGCAAGACCATGACCAGCCCATAGTTGCTTGACCCTCTCGTCAACCTGCTCAGCTTTTGCTCTCGCATTTGACTTTAGAAGAATGGTCTTGTCAGATGAGATAATGACTTTTGCCGCATGGCCTAAGTCGCTATAGTTGATGAGCGACAAGTCGTCACCTGTTTTCTCACTGAAGTAGTTGGCCCCAACACTTATTGCGATGTCCTGCATCAGCTCGTGCTGCTTATACCCAAAGTTAGGCGGAGCAATGGCGCAGACCTTGACGTTACCCTTTACAACATTTGCCGCAAGAGTATTAACCACATTCACGCTGCATGGCGATATGATGAGTAGCTTTTTGCCCTCAGTGATAATTGGCTTTAGTATGTTCTCAATCTGCAAGATATTACTTATCTCAATGTCAGCAACCAAGACCATCACATCCTCAAATACGCACTCGTCCTTTTTCTGGTCGTTGATGAACATATTTGACAGATAGCCCCTGTCAATCTTTAGACCTTTGGTGGTCTCAGCATACGTCTCATGGGTCTGGCTCTTCTCCACAGTGACAATGCCATCTCTCCCGATGTCCTTATACACCTCAGCGATTATTCGCCCTATCTCCTTGTCATTATTAGCTGATATAGTCGCCACGTCAGCTATCATTTTACTTGTCACCTTCTTAGCCTTTGCCGATAACTGACTGACCACCTCATTGCACATATTATGCAAATACCTCAGCACCGCAGTGCGATTCACGTCAGGCGTTAGCCTCTTAGTCCCCTCAAGGACCATAGCCTCTGTTAAGATAATCGAGGTAGTAGTCCCATCACCTGCACTAGTAGCGGTACGCTCAGCCGCCTCCTTCATCATCCTAACCGCAAGGTTCTCTACCGGATCAAATAGGTCAACAGCCTTTGCAACTGTAACCCCATCCTTTGTAACCGTGATACCATGAGTGTGATGAGGTGACTCTATCAACACCGTATTGCCCCCTGGGCCAAGGGTACTCTTTACTGCATCAGCAATCTTAGTGATGCCATCAATCAACTTGTTGCGACCCTTCTCTCCAAAGACCAAATCCTTGGGTGAATAACCTGAACTGTCAAACATAATAAATTCGATTTGATTTGATAAAATGATTTCTATGCCACAAAGATAAAACTACTTTTTAAATATCCAAAACCGATTTTCATATTTTGAATTTCTATATTCTATATATATTTTATTATTTAACGCGAATTTATTTTTAAATTTCATTTTGGTTTTATTTTCGACATTTTCGACATTTCTCTTAATAATCAATTATTTATATCAATATAATTGACATTATATTGACATTTTTTATGTCAATAATCGACATAATAATAAATAATAATAAGAAATATATAGAAATAGTACACGACATCCACTACGTTTTATGTATTATTCTTGAAAACCTGTATTAAATATGTATCAAAAAAAAGGCACCCCGAAGGATGCCCTAATTATGAAATACTAACTAACGCCTAACCTTTATTGGCATCATCATCATCTCCGATGCCTCACTCATCATCTCCCCACGTGCATATCCCTCAGCTATCATACTCACCTTCTCCTCATACTTCGCCATCTTCCTAGCCCTAGCCATCTCAGCGATACCAGTCTCTCCACATGGTCTATTGTTAATCAACCTGCCATTCTTCATGGTCAAGCCATCCCCTCCGGCATAACTGCCGTAAATACTGTTCTTAATTCCATTTACTCTCATAGCTATATGTTTTAAATCGTTAACGTTGAAGCAAAGGTAATGAAACTTTTTGATTAAACAAATAGAGTGTTTGGGTACTATAGCGGTTTTGCGGAGCGGGCCGCGATCGGAAAGCGACTTTTTTTTCAATGGGTGGGGTATCGTTTACGTCGTACACGTCGGATTTTTTGGCGTTTTTGTGGGCACATATGCACACGCGCACACGCACATATACACACGCACACACGCACACGTCGGGCGCTCGCACACGCACAGATACACGCGCGCAGACGTACACGCGCACGCGCTCGCACACGCACACACACGAGCAAACTATATCTTTGCAAATAGTTACTTTGCTTACATTCTAAACTAACCTTATTGTACTTTTTACAATAACTGATCTTATGTTATTGTACTTTTTACAATAAGTAACTATTCGCTCAAATATAGTTTATTTTTTTCATTGGCTGTTAACCTGGTAACGTATAAAAAACGTCGTATATGTTTAGTTTACTTTGCAAGATCTTTGCACAAAATTACTTATTGTACTTTTTACAATAAGGGTTAACATCTGTAAAAAAATCTTTCAACCTTAATTTTTTTTTCGTATCCCAAAAACAAAGAATATAGATTTTATCGGGGTTTCAGCATTTCGCTAGTTTTTCGATTCAAGAAACTTTCAAAAAAAATGAAAATATTTTGACAAAATGTTTGGAAATATAAAAACTCGCTTTAACTT
>Ga0222713_10001320_pt1 | contig 27892 bp, 23 predicted proteins | sample C33_649DmetaG_FD_165061 | JGI IMG/M metagenome (GOLD analysis project Ga0222713, IMG submission 165061) | Estuarine water microbial communities from San Francisco Bay, California, United States - C33_649D | ecosystem: Environmental > Aquatic > Marine > Unclassified | place: USA: California... | reverse complement strand
AAGGCGATGGCCGCGGCGATGTCGGCTGCCTCGCCGATGCGGCGCACCGGCACGCCGGCGGCGATGCCCTCGATAACCTGTTCGGCGCTCTGGCCGCTGGCGGCCACGCGGTCGGACACGATGTGGTCCATGCGCGCGGTGCGGGTGAAGCCGGGCAACACGTTGTTGACGGTGATGCCGTCGGGGCCGAGTTCGCGCGAGAGGGTTTTGGCCCAGCCGGCCACCGAGGCGCGAACGGTGTTGGACACGCCCAGGTTGGGAATGGGCTCGTAGACCGAGGTGGACACCACGTTGACCACGCGGCCCCAGCCGGCCGCGCGCATGCCCGGCAGCACGGCCTGCACGCGGGCGTGGTTGGCCAGGGTGTGGTGGCGGAAGGCGGTGAGGTAGGCGTCCAGGTCGGCGTCGATGGCCTTGCCGCCCCGCGGGCCGCCGCCGTTGTTGACCAGGATATGCACCGGCTGGCGGGCGGCCAGGGCGGCAATGTCGGCCGACAGCGCTTCGGTCTTGCCATCGTCGCCGACCAGATAGCCGTGGGCCTGTCCTTCAGCCTGGACCGGCAGTTCGGCCACGACCTGCTGCAGGGCGGCTTCGCGTCGGGCGAGCACGGTGACGCTGCAGCCCAACAACGCAAGCTCGATCGCGGCAGCCTTGCCGATGCCATCGGAGGCGCCGCACACCAGGGCGTGCTTGCCGGAAAGATTCAAGTCCATCGCAATACCTCGTCTTTGGATCGCTGGGTCGTACTGTGCCGCCGCGCGGGTGACGGCGTCGAGTTCGGTCGGGTGGGAGCCGGCATGGCGGCGATGAGGCGTTACCGGCGAAGCCCCAATCGCCGCCATGGCGGCGCCCGCGGCGGGTCTGTCAGTTTGCTGCGTCAATCAAGCCGCGCATCAGTGTCGCAAGCGCGTGCGCCTCGGGGTCCGCGCGTGCGGACAGGTCATCGACCACCGCTTGCTGGTTGGCGAGCGGGTGGTTCTGGCTGAGCTTGAACTTCAGCACGGGCCGGGTGACCTGCAGGCGGAAGCCCACGATCCCGCGCAGCTGGCGCGCGTGATCCTCGCGTTCGGCATCGAAGCGCCAGTCGCGTCCGACCAGACTTTCGAAGTGCTCGCTCAGGCGCTGGACCAGCGGCCCCAGCGAAGCGGCATCATCGAAGCGCTCCAGCGCGCCGTGCAGGTGGGCGACCGCGTAATTCCAGGTCGGCACGCGGCCGGCCGCCTCCTTGTCCGGATAGACCGAAGGCGAAACGTAGGCGTGCGGGCCGTGGACGATGGCCAGCGCCGGCCCGGCGTGGGCGGCCTGCGGGTTGGGACGTGCCCAGTGGCCTTCGAGCAGGATCGCCTCACCCGAGCGCCGGTAGAGCACCGGCAGGTGACTGACCTGCGGGCTGCCGTCGGCGCCGGTGGTGACCAGGGTGATGAACGGATCGCGCGCGACCAGGGCGTCCAGCCGCGTCAGGTCGTCTTCGGCAAAAGCCGGCGGCAGGTACACCGTGGCGGCGCTCAGGCGCGACCGCCCAGCGACTGCACCATCAGCGGGCGCAGGGCGGCCTCGTCCTCGGCGAAGGGGGGCACGACCTCGTGCAGGGAGAAGCCGCGTCGCAGCGCATCTTCCTCGTCCAGGCCGTCGTAGGAGACGAACTCGGCATCGAACAGCGCGGCGCGGGCGCTGTCCTCGCTGTCGTAGGCCAGGGTGTTGCCATCGCTGTCCAGTACCTCGGCGGTGCCGGCGTCCTTGATACGCAGACGGGCCCAGATCAGGGTGCGGCCCAGGCTGGCCAGCCACCATTGGGTGTGGGGGGAGTCGCTCATTTGAAGACCTCGTAGGCCAGCCACAGCGCTCCTGCCATGCCCAGGCCGAAAATGATCACACCCGCGGAAATCCGTGCCGGCGTGGCCAGGCCGCTGAGGGATGCATCGCGCGCCTGGCGATAGTCGCCCCGGATCAGCCAGACAAGGGCCGCGGGCTTCATGAAGGCCCCTGGTCCCAGGCGCGCGCCGATGTCCGGATGGCGGTCGCGCACGTGCACCAGGGTCAGCGGCCAGAAAATCACGAACGCGCAGAACCCGGCGATGGCGGTGGCCACAAACAGCAGGGCGAAGAACAGGATCATCCCAGTGCCATCCGCACCAGCGAGGGTGCCGCCGCCGAGCCCACCGCCAGGGTCGCGGCCAGGATCAGGGGAACCCGCAAACCGCGCAGCGCGGCTCGGACCTGGGGATCATGCTTGGTCGCCTGCGCGTCCAGGCCCTGCTCCTGCTTGTGCACCAGCAGCTTCTGCAGGCGCAGGCTGCGCACGATGCCGATCACCCCCGCGGCAAAGGCACCCACGCCCAGGACGATGATGATCCACTGCGTGACCAGCTCAGGATGCATGTTCAGTACTCAGCGTTGCCCGGCGCGCGCGGGTAGGGGATGGCATCGCGGATGTTGCTCAGCCCGCAGACGTAGACCACCAGGCGCTCGAAGCCCAGGCCGAAGCCGGCATGCGGCACCGAGCCGTAGCGGCGGAAGTCGCGATACCAGCCGTAGTGCGAGGCATCCAGGCCGAACTGCGCCATGCGCGCATCCAACACGTCCAGGCGCTCTTCGCGCTGGCTGCCGCCGATGATCTCGCCGATGCCCGGGGCGAGCACGTCCATCGCCGCGACGGTCTTGCCGTCGTCGTTCAGGCGCATGTAGAAGGCCTTGATGTGCTCGGGGTAGTTGGTGACCACCACCGGGCGGCCGACGTGCTCCTCGGTCAGCCAGCGCTCGTGCTCGGTCTGCAGGTCCAGGCCCCATTCGACCGGGAAGTCGAACTTCTTGCCGGATTTCTGCAGCAGGCCGATCGCATCGGTGTAGTCGATGCGCTCGAACGGTGCGTTGATGAACGCTTCCAACTTGGTGATCGCGGTCTTGTCCACGCGCTCGGCGATGAAGGCCAGGTCGTCGGCGCGCTCGTCGAGCACCGCCTTGAACAAGTACTTGAGGAACTCCTCGGCCAGGCGCGCGTCCTCGGCCAGGTCGGCAAAGGCGATCTCCGGCTCGATCATCCAGAACTCGGCCAGATGCCGGGTGGTGTTGGAGTTCTCGGCGCGGAAGGTCGGACCGAAGGTGTAGACCTTGCTCAGCGCCAGGCAGTAGGCCTCGACGTTGAGCTGGCCGGAGACGGTCAGGAAGGTCTCCTTGCCGAAGAAGTCGCGCGAGAAATCCACCTCGCCCTTCGCATCGCGCGGCAGGTTGACCATGTCCAGGGTGGAGACGCGGAACATCTGCCCGGCGCCCTCGGCGTCGGAGGTGGTGATGATCGGGGTGGAGATCCAGTTGAATCCGTTCTGGTGGAAGAACCGGTGCACCGCCTGGGACAGGCAGTTGCGGATGCGGGTCACCGCGCCGAACAGGTTGGTGCGCGGGCGCAGGTGCGCGACCTCGCGCAGGAACTCCAGCGAATGCGCCTTGGGCTGGATCGGGTAGGTCTCCGGGTCCTCGACCCAGCCGACCACTTCGACCGATTCGGCCTGGATCTCGAAACTCTGGCCCTGGCCCTGCGAAGCCACCAGGGTGCCGGTGGCGATCACCGAGCAGCCAGCGGTCAGGTGCTTCACCTCGGATTCGTAGTTGGGCAGGGTGTTGGGGGCCACCACCTGGATCGGGGCGAAGCACGAGCCGTCGCTTACATTGACGAAGGACAGCCCCGCCTTGGAGTCGCGCCGCGTGCGCACCCAGCCACGGACCGTCACCTCGCCGCCGGCCGGGAGCTTGCCCGCCAGCGCATGTTCGACGCTTACCACCGTCATATCGTTGATTCCTGGCCCTGCCGGCCCGATGTAGGGGAACGCGCAAGTCTACCGGTTGGCTGCGCGGGCGGCACGCCTGTTCAGCCGCCAGACGCGACGCCGTGCCAGGTGCGCGCCTTATACTGACCCGGTGTCACTTGGAGGTTCGGTCATGTCCATCACGCTTACCCCTATCGCCCACCAGCGCGTGCAGCGGTTCGTCCAGATCACGCCCGGCGCGCTGGGGCTGCGTTTCGGCGTGACCCGCACCGGCTGCTCGGGCTGGGGTCATGTGACCGAGCTGGCGCGTGAAGCGCGTCCCGGAGACACGGTGTTCGAGCAGGACGGCGTGCGTATCTACGTCGACGCCGACAGCCTGGCCCTGGTCGATGGCACCACCATCGATTTCGGCAAGCGCGGGCTGGGCGAGGAGTTCCTGTTCGCCAACCCCAATGCCACCGCCGAGTGCGGCTGCGGCGAGAGCTTCACGACCCAGGCCGACGCGGCCTGATGCTGGGTAGGAGCGCGGGAGCCGTCACGCCCCCGTAGAGCGGACCTCGGTCCGCTGCTTTCCTCGCCCCGTAGAAGCGGGCCTTGGTCCGCTTTCTTTACGCAAGGGCTGACGGGAAAGCTCCAGCGGACCAAGGTCCGATCTACGGCCGGTGGCGGGGCGATTGCACGCAACTCCTTGACCTGACATAATTTCCTGCTCCCTGCGGCCGTCCACGGTTCGCGGGGCTCTTGCTCCACCGCATCCAGCGGGGGGCTGTCCGGTCGGTTCGGTTGGAATCGGCCTTCATCCGAAAGGGAACAACACATGCGTTTTTACGAAATCGTGTTCCTGGTCCACCCGGACCAGAGCGAGCAGGTGCCGGCCATGGTCGAGCGCTACAAGGGCATCATCGAGAACGGCAACGGCAAGATCGTGCGCCTGGAAGACTGGGGCCGCCGCCAGTTGGCCTACCCGATCCAGAATCTGGTCAAGGCCCACTACGTGCTGATGAACGTCGAAGTCGACCAGGCCACCCTGGCCGAGCTGACCGAGACCTTCCGCTTCAATGACGCCATCCTGCGCCACCTGATCATGAAGCGCGACGGCGACGTGGCCGACACCGAGATGTCGATCATCATGAAGAGCAAGGACGAGAAGAACGACAAGCCCGAGCGTGGCGAGCGTCGTCGTCGTGATGACGACAGCAACGACAGCAGCAACGAGTCCGGCAAGTCCGACGACGCCGACTCCTCCGAAGCCGCCTAAGGAATCCTGACATGTCCAAGTTCTTCCGTCGCCGCAAGTTCTGCAAGTTCACGGCCGAAGGTGTCAAGGAGATCGACTACAAGGATCTCAACACCCTGCGCCAGTACCTGACCGAGACCGGCAAGATCGTGCCGAGCCGCGTGACCGGCACCAAGGCGCGTTACCAGCGCCAGCTGCAGACCGCGGTCAAGCGTGCCCGCTTCCTGGCCCTGATCCCGTACACCGACAACCACGACGTCTGATCCGAGCCTCCTCGGAAGCGCCCGCGCTCCCATGTGCGGGTCGCTCGAGGAAGCCCGGATGTCCGGGACGCCAAGTCCCCGCGTCCCAATCCCGTCCTATTCGGACAGCAAGCGTTGCGGCGCCAGGTGTGCCGCTAACGAATAACGGAGCAATGAAATGGATCTGATCCTTCTGCAGAAAGTGACCAACCTGGGTGTCCTGGGTGACAAGGTCAGCGTCAAGCCGGGCTACGGCCGCAACTACCTGGTCCCGCAGGGCAAGGCTGTGCCGGCCACCGCCGCTAACCTGGCCGAGTTCGAGGCCAAGCGCGCCGATTACGAAGCCAAGGCCAAGAGCATCCACGACGAGGCGTCCAGCCGCGCCGCCAAGTTCGAGGACGCCAGCGTCACCGTCTACGCCAATGCCTCGACCGAAGGCAAGCTGTTCGGCTCGGTGAGCCCTCGCGATATCGCCGAGGCCTTCACCAAGACCGGCAAGCCGCTGGAGAAAAGCGAAGTGCTGCTGGCCGACGGCCCGCTGCGCAACGTCGGCGAGTACGACGTGCTGCTCAAGCTGCACGCCGACGTCGAAGTCACCGTCAAGGTAGTGGTCCAAGCCGAAGCCTGATTGTCCGGGTCTGCGGTTTGATGCAACGGGCGCCGCGAGGCGCCCGTTGTCGTTTGCGCCTGTGATCGCAGGCGGTGCGACGACAAGCGCACATGTTCTCCAGAGCTTATCCACAGCTTTGTCCATACCGGCCGGGCCGCCGGCTGACTACCATGGCGTGACGCCTGTGCGCGCCTGTTTCTTGCCCGAGAATCCACCATGGCTGCTCCCCGCCGCGATCGAAATCGCGATCGCGAATTCCGCAACGATCCCAGCGACTCGCGCATCGAGCAGCTGCGCATGCCGCCGCACTCGATCGAAGCCGAGCAGGCGGTCCTCGGTGGCCTGATGCTGGTCACCGACGCCTATGACCGGGTCAACGACAAACTCACGCCCAACGATTTCTACCGGCGCGATCACCAGCTGATCTACCGGGCCATCAGCGAGCTGGCCGAGCGCAACCGGCCCTACGACGCGGTGACCCTGGGCGAATGGTTCGAAGGGCAGGGCCAGTCGGACCTGATCGCCGATGGCGCCTATCTCATCGAGCTGGCCAGCTCCACGCCCTCGGCGGCCAACATCGCCGCCTATGCCGAGATCGTGCGCGACAAGGCGGTGATGCGCCAGCTGATCGACGTGGGCACCGAGATCGTCAACGACGGCTTCCAGCCCGAGGGACGCGAGAGCGCCGAACTGCTGGCCAATGCCGAGCAGAAGGTCTTCGCCATCGCCGAGGCCGGTTCGCGCGGGCGCACCGACTTCGTGGCCATGCCCAACGCGCTGAAGGACGCGTTCTCGGTGCTGCAGGACCGCTTCAACAACGGCGGCAACGTGACCGGCCTGCCGACCGGCTACACCGACTTCGACCAGATGACCGCCGGCCTGCAGCCGACCGACCTGCTGATCCTGGCCGCGCGTCCGGCGATGGGCAAGACGACCTTCGCCCTGAACATCGCCGAGTTCGCCGCGATCAAATCCAAGAAGGCCGTGGCGGTCTTCTCCATGGAAATGTCCGCCGCGCAGCTGGCGCTGCGCCTGATTTCCTCCAACGGGCGCATCAACGCCCAGCGCCTGCGCACCGGCCAGCTGGAAGACGAGGACTGGAGCCGCGTGACCGCGGCCATCCGCATGCTCAAGGAGACCAAGATCTTCATCGACGACACGCCCGGACTGTCGCCGGACGTGCTGCGCTCCAAGTGCCGTCGCCTCAAGCGCGAGCACGATCTGGGGCTGGTGGTGATCGACTACCTGCAGCTGATGAGCGTGCCGGGCAACAGCGAGAACCGCGCGACCGAAATCTCCGAGATCAGCCGTTCGCTCAAGGGCCTGGCCAAGGAGCTCAACGTGCCGGTGATCGCCCTGTCCCAGCTCAACCGCTCGCTGGAAACGCGTACCGACAAGCGCCCGGTGATGGCCGACCTGCGCGAATCGGGCGCCATCGAGCAGGACGCCGACGTCATCGTCTTCATCTACCGCGATGACTACTACAACAAGGAAAATTCGCCGGACAAGGGCCTGGCCGAGATCATCATCGGCAAGCAGCGTAGCGGCCCGACCGGGTCGATCAAGCTCAAGTTCTTCGGCGAATACACCCGCTTCGACAATCTCGCGCACGACTCGGTGGGCAGCTTCGAGTAGCACGGCCGGTTTCACCGCCGCTGCAACGCGGCGCCTGCATGATGGCGCCGTTTTCTTCCCGGATCGATCTTGTCCATGGCCACTGCCCTGGTCTGGTTCCGCCGCGACCTGCGGCTGGCCGACAACCCCGCGCTGCATGCCGCGCTCAAGGCCGGGTTTGACCCGGTGCCGGTCTACATCCACGCCCCACATGAGGAAGGCGCCTGGGCGCCCGGTGCGGCCTCCAATGCCTGGCGCCACCGCTCGCTCAAGGCACTCAGCCAGGACCTGCACGCGCGTGGCTCGCGGCTGGTGGTTCGCCAGGGCGACAGCAGTGCGGTGCTGCAGGACCTGATCGCACAGAGCGGCGCGCAGGCCTTGTTCTGGAACCGCAAGTACGAGCCGACCACGCAACCGCGCGATGCGACGATCAAGAAGGCGCTCAAGGAACAGGGGTTCGAGGTGCGCAGCTGCAACGCGGCGTTGCTGGCCGAGCCCTGGGACGTGGAAACCAAGAGCGGCGGACCCTACAAGGTGTTCACCCCGTACTACCGCAGCGTGATGGCCTCGTTGCCGCAGCGCAGCCTGCTGGAGGCGCCGCGCGCGTTGCCCGGCGTGTCCTCCAGGCTGCACAGCGATGGCGTCGATGCCCTTGGACTGGCCCCCCGCCTTGGGTGGGACACCGGCTTCTGGGACACCTGGCAGCCGGGCGAAGCCGGGGCGCACGAGGCGCTGGAGGTGTTCATCGACGGCGCCCTGCAGGGCTACCTGGAGCAGCGCGACCTGCCGGACCGCACCGGCACCTCGCGCCTGTCGCCCCATCTGCACTTCGGCGAGATCGCGCCGTGGCGGGTGATCGCGAAGCTGGAGCAGGTGCGCACGGCCAGGCTGGACAAGGACATCGACGGCTTCATCCGTCAGTTGGTCTGGCGTGAGTTCGCCTACCACCTGCTGCACCACTTCCCACAGACGGTCGAGGACAACCTCAACCCGCGCTTTGCGCATTTCGACTGGGCCAAGGCCGAACCCGCCACGCTCAAGGCCTGGCAGCGGGGCATGACCGGCGTGCCGATCGTGGATGCGGGCATGCGCGAGCTCTGGCATACCGGCGTCATGCACAACCGTGTGCGCATGATCGTGGCCAGCTACCTGACCAAGCACCTGCGCATGCACTGGTTGGAAGGGGTGCGCTGGTTCTGGGACACCCTGGTGGATGCGGACCTGGCCAACAACACCCTGGGTTGGCAGTGGGTGGCCGGGACCGGCGCCGACGCCGCGCCGTATTTCCGCGTGTTCAACCCGGTGACCCAGGCGCAGAAATTCGACCCGCAGGCGCGTTACATCACCCGCTGGGTGCCGGAGCTGGAGACCCTGCCTGTCAAGGCGCGCTTCGCGCCTTGGGAGTCTGCGGATCTGCTCGCGCGCCTGGCGCCGACGTATCCGCGCCAGCCGGTCGTGGGCCTGGCGGCGGGCCGGGAAGGCGCGCTGGCGGCCTACGCGGCGACCCGCTGAACCTTAATAGGGTCTTCGCGCGGCTGAATGGGGCCCGACGTGGAGGGACGGGGGTTCATGCTGCTTTGTCGCTTTTGCCGCTAGCGTGCGGACACCGCAACAAAGCCGGGCCACCCCGGGGAGCGAGACACCATGCAGAACAAGATCCTTTCGCGCGCGCTGCTCTGCGGCGTGCTTTCGGCCAGCGTGCTGGCCGGTTGCGCCACCTATACCGGTCAGACCAACGATCCCAACGATCCCAACCGCACCCGCAATGGCGCGCTCATCGGGGCCGGCATCGGCGCTGCGGTCGGCCTGCTCAGTGGCCATGACGCCACCGAACGCCGTCAGCGTGCCCTGGTAGGCGCCGGCGTCGGAGGCTTGGCCGGTGGCGCCATCGGCGTGTACCAGGATCGGCAGGAGGCCGAACTACGCCGGCAGACGGCCGGGACGGGCATCGACGTCAGCCGCGATGGCGACGTCATCAAGCTCAACCTGCCTGATGGGGTGACCTTCGACTTCGGCAAGTCCAACCTCAAGCCGCAGTTCTACCCCGCGCTCAACAACGTCGCCTCTACCCTCAAGCAGTACAACCAGACCATCGTGGAAGTCAGCGGCCACACCGACAGCGTCGGCAGCGATGCGGCCAACCAGGCCCTGTCCGAGGCACGCGCCAATACCGTGGCCGACTACCTGATCGGGCAGGGGCTGATGCGCCAGCGCTTCGAGATCATTGGCATGGGTGAGCGCTATCCGATCGCCAGCAACGACACCGATGCTGGCCGCGCGCAGAACCGCCGCGTGGAGATCCGCGTGGTGCCGGTGGAGCAGCAGGGTTCCTGACTCCCGCACTGCGAACGTAGCCGCACCTTGGAAACGGGCCGCGCATCGCGGCCCGTTTCGCTTTGTGCGGCGGGTCTTGGCGGAATCTTGTCTACATGGCGGTGGCTTGGTGGTCGCCGGGGCAGCGCGACGCAGGGGCTGTCTTGGGCATCGTTCTTTTCCGGGCCAGACCAGGAGGCGTCTGTGTCCCGCCGATCTTCCGCCGCGCCGAGACCGTGCCGCGCGAGGATCGGGTTGGCGATTGAGCAGGGGAAGTGCGCTCGATGGGCGTGATGCCTGCGGCACGGGCGACCCGCGCTACCCGCGCAGGTCCACACCTGGCCGCGTTCAGGCCAGACCTGGGGCGAGCCTGGTTCAGGCCTCCCGGGCGGCGTGAAACCTTGCCCGGGTCGGACGGGTAGGCAAGCGGCGCGGGTCCGTGCACAATTTAGAACGATTTAAATGCACGGAAACCTTCCATCCCATGCTGATCGCTCCCATCGTGAGCTCCACGCTCTATGCCTGTTCCACGCTGGAAAGACCGCGCTTCCGGGCGCGAGGGAGGGCGCGCCATGTCGCCGGCTGAGGAGGCGGGCGTGACTGCGCCGGCACCCGTGCGCCTGGTCTGCTTCGGCGAGGTCCTGGTGGATCTGCTCGCTCAGCCGCCGGTCGAGGGACAGCCCAGGGCGTTTGCGCAGTACGCTGGCGGTGCCCCGGCCAACGTGGCCGTCGCCGCGGCGCGGCTGGGGGCGGATGCGCAGTTCGTGGGCATGCTGGCGCGCGACATGTTCGGCACCTTCCTGCATGACGAACTGGTCGCCGCTGGCGTCGGCGTGGACCACATTGTCTGGACCGATCAGGCGCGCACGGCGCTGGCCTTCGTCGCGCTGGACCAGACCGGCGATCGCAGCTTCAGTTTCTACAGGCCGCCCGCGGCGGATCTGCTGTTCCGCGCCTCGGATTTCGACGCCGGCAGCCTGTCGCGGGCCGACGTCTTCCATTTCTGCTCCAACAGTCTGACCGCCCCGGAGATCGCCGAAGCCAGCCTGGCCGGTGCGCGGTTGGCGCGCCAGGCGGGGGCTGTGGTCAGTTTCGACATGAACCTGCGTCCGGCGCTGTGGCCGCAGGGCATGGATCCGACGCCGGTGATCGAACAGGCGCTGGCCGAGGCCGACGTGGTCAAGTTCTCGCGTGAGGAACTGGCCTTCCTCGATGGCGGGCAGGGTGACGGGGCGGCCGTCGTGGCGCGGCTGTTGTCCGCGCGCGCGCGCCTGATCGTGGTGACCGATGGGCCCGGCGCGGTGCGCTGGACCACCCGCAACGGCTCGGGCATGGTGCCCAGCTTCGAGGTCACGGTGCGCGACACTACCGCGGCCGGCGATGCTTTCGTCGGTGGACTGTTGCTGCGCCTGGTCGAACTGGGAGGCGCAGGGCAGGGGCTCGATGGCTTCTGCGCTGATCCGGACAAAGTGGCCGAAGCCGTGGGATTCGGCACCGCCGTCGGCGCGGTGGCAGTCACGCGCGCCGGTGCTTTCGCGGCCATGCCGACCCGCAAGGACGTTCTCGCTCTCGTTTCAGGAATGCAATGACTACTCCCGATTTCCGTTCTGTCGATGTCCTGCGCGACCATGTCGCCCAGACGATGGCGTTCTACCACCCACGCGCGCTCGATCCGCGCGGCGGCTTTTTCCAGTACTTCAAGGACGACGGCACCGTCTACGACGCCGGCCACCGCCATCTGGTGAGCAGCACGCGCTTCGTCTTCAACTATGCGATGGCCTGGCGCGAGTTCCAGCGCCCGGAGTACTACGCGGCGATGCTGCACGGCCTGCGCTACCTGCGCGACGTGCACCGCAATCCGGCCAATGGCGGCTACATTTGGACGCTGCGCGATGGCGTGGCCGAGGACACGACCAACCACTGCTACGGCGTGGCCTTCGTGCTGCTGGCCTACGCCAGCGCGCTCAAGGCCGGCGTGCAGGAGGCGCGGGACTGGATGGACGAGACCTGGAACCTGCTGGAAGCGCGCTTCTGGGAGGCCGGTCCCGGGCTCTATCGCGATGAGGCCGACGCCGACTGGCATTTCAGCGATTACCGCGGCCAGAACGCCAACATGCACATGTGCGAGGCGATGATCGCGGCCTACCAGGCCAGCGGCGAGGCCCGCTACCTGGATCGCGCCCTGCTGCTGGCCGACCACATGACCCGGCGTCAGGCGGCCAAGGCCGATGGCCTGGTATGGGAGCACTACGACACCGACTGGAACGTGGACTGGGAGTACAACAAGGACGATCCCAAGCACCTGTTCCGTCCATGGGGCTTCCAGCCGGGGCACCAGACCGAGTGGGCCAAGCTGCTGCTGATCCTGGACCGCGAGACCCAGGCCGATTGGCTGGTGCCCACCGCGCGTCAGCTATTCGACACCGCGCTGGCGCGCAGCTGGGATCCGGTCCATGGCGGCATGGCCTATGGCTTCGCGCCGGACGGCAGCGTCTGCGACGACGACAAGTATTTCTGGGTGCAGGCCGAGAGTCTGGCTGCGGCGGCGCTGCTCGCCCAGCGCACCGGGGACCCGGGCTACTGGGCGTGGTACGACAAGCTCTGGCAGTACGCCTGGGCGCACATGATCGACCACCAATACGGCGCTTGGTACCGCATCCTGCATGCGGACAACACCAAGTACAGCGATGAGAAGAGTCCGGCCGGCAAGACCGACTACCACACCATGGGCGCCTGCTACGAAGTGATGGAGAGCCTGCGCGCCAAGCCGGCAGGCTGATCGGCAACCGAAGGTGCCCGGGCCGAGCGCCCGGGGCATCTAATGGTCCCGCGCCGTGGCGTATCGCGCGCCGAGTAAAACAAAAAGGGCCTGATCATGCTGGAGCTTCCAGTCCGATCAGGCCCTTCGTGTTTGTTCGCCAGGACCGGCCGAACAAGGTGTTGGTGGTGGGGCAGCACCCCGCACCAAACGACTATTGAAAGTACGCAATCGAAGCGCTGCGGGCTGCTGCGAACCATTGCGAACTTCATCGAAAAGCCTGCTGGATTGTAGACCTGCACACAGGTTTTCCAACCTTGGTTGTCACCGGAAACGGGCATCAAACCCATCTGCTTTCCAGCGCCAGTTCAATTCCCAAACACGGAATCGAACCCGCGTCCGCATGACGGTTCAGACCGAGGGTTCGACGGCTGCGTCATTGTCGGCGGTGGGGTCGGTGAGCCGCCGAATCGTCGGGGCGCAGCGTTGCTCAATCAAAGTATTGATTTGCTCAACCACGGCATTGCCAGCAAAACTGTGCCCCGGGTCAGACTGGAGCTTGCGCGCCTTCGCGGGCAGTAACTTTGCCAATTCCAGAATGCGCCGTTTGGCCTGCGCCTTGGTAAAACCCACGCCTTCTGCAAACTGCTCCCAGTGCCGCGCCTGAACTTCGCTGAACTTGTACTTGCTGCCGATTTTCATCGCCATCTTCTGCGTCAGGGTTGGATACACCGCCGTCGACAGCGTGTCGTAAAACGGTGCCAGAACGGGGGCCTTGCCTGAGTACAGCAGAGAGAAATTCTTGGCGTGCGCATCATGATTGCCGATCAGCGCATTGAAGATCACATAATCGAGCAGTCGCAGGACTTGCGGCGCACTGGGGCGCGTGGCACGGCGCACCAGATCAAAACACAGGGCCAGATCCGGCCCCCCTTCATTCTGGTACTTCATTTCCGGTACCACACCCAGCGCCTGGCAGAAATCTTCTTGATGAAGGCGTTGCCGGTACCCCTGCGCATCAATCAGTCGGTCGTAGCGCTCAACCAGCAAAAACGAGCGATCCAACACTCGGTGAACTTTTGATTTTGCTGGCTTGAGCTGCATGGCCTCAGCCAGTGCCATGCAGAATCCTTCGTTGATCACGCTGTCTTCAACGGCGTGAATGGCAGGTTTCAAGATGTGGGAGCTGGGTGTTCCATTGAGGGGCAGCCCGATGCGTGCACCCTCAAAGACCACCGGCAGTTTGTCCTGGGCTCCCGCCAAAGAAAGCCGCAAGCCGTCTTTGCCAGCCAGCATGGGGCGGCGCGGCAATTCATCCAGGATGGCAACGACTTCGTCGTCGCTCAGCCATTGAACGTCATCGCTGCGTGTTGGCACAGGCAAAGCCTGGCCGGGCTCAAGGAAGGTCACGGCCCCGGCGCATTCGCCGCCGATGTGGTCCAGCAGCGCAAAGTCGTTTTGGCCAGACACCTGGAACTGCTGCGCAATCAGGCGGCGCATTTGCCCTTCAGGTAGAAGACCCGCAAAGAAGGGACGCGTTTTGCGATCGTCGAACGGCTCCGCTTGCAGGGGGAGTGAGGCGGACAAGGCAACGGCGTCTTTGTGTGACAGCCAACCGGGTGCGTAGCAAAAGTTTAGCCGCCCATCGACCAGCGCCAACGTGCCGACACGATCTGCGAATAGCCAGACTTCCAGCTCATGCGCCATGGTCGCCACCCTCGCGTTGATCATTGGTCACAGATGATGGCAACCCGCTCAACTGGACCTCTCCACCCAATGCATCAATGACCCGCAGTACGTTTTCCAGTCTTAAGGTGGGCTTGCCTGCTTCAAGGTCGACAATGAAGCGCACACCCACCCCTGCCGCCAGCGCCAACTGGGGCTGGGTCAGCCCGAGCTGCTTGCGAGCGGCACGCAGTGCATCGCCGAGTTGTTGGGGTGATCGAATGGATGTCATGGCTTGCTCAGTTTCCCGTTCGGGAAATTATCAGCCGCAACCGGACTATGTGCAAGCGATATTTCCCGATCGGGAATACTGAGTGCGATTAGGCCGTGGATTAGCTATATATTTCCCGATCGGGAATCTTGTGCGTGTCCTGCTTCCAAATTGACACCCATTTGCACCCAGTGTCGCGCAGTTCGCCGAATACATGCCTGAACTGCGCCACGATCCCTCATTGGGATGAGATGGTCACAACTATCGCTTGGCTGGCAAGCGGAACAGCGCCTTCATGGACTTCTGCCAACTCATTCGGAAGGAGACCAAAATGGAAGTAGTTCACTTCAACCAAAAACAACTGGCCGCGCGCTGGCATCTCAGCGAGGCCTGCCTCGAGCGCTGGCGCAGCGAAGGTATCGGGCCGAAATTCATGAAGCTGAAGGGGCGCGTGCTGTATAGGCAGGTCGACATCGAAGCCTACGAGGAATCGTGCTTGGCGACGTCGACCAAGACGGCCGCGACGCAGGTCAGTGCTGGCTGAGATGTTCCGTTTCGTCGGTAGATATCGACAAGTACCGACGAATTACAACTTGGTGGCACCTGCGGCCATCTGGGCGAGCCAGATTTCCGGCCAACAGAAAGTCCGCAGTCCGCAAGCGCGGACCGATCGAGCAGTTTGTTGAAAATCAATGGCCTGGCATCAGGCCGTGCGGGCTGGTGAGGGTTCCTGCGGGTTCGTGCGGAAAGATTCGAACTCCTGCGGGTTTTCGGTGGGGTGGAACCCTGCGCCAAACCTATGTAACTCAGCGCCTTAGACCCGCTGCGAACTCCTGCGGAAAGGTGCGGAATCCAGCCCCAACTGCCAACAATCCTACCAGTTCTGCCCGGCCGGGGTCACCAGCCAAGTGCATCAGACAGGACGCCAGTTCGATTCCCATTTGCGGAATTGAACCCGCGTCCGCATCGACTCACCCGACCTTCGTTCAGGCGGTGACGAACCGCTCCCGAAATGCTCGCCGGCCCTGGTCGTAAGACACAGGGTTGGTGGCGTGCGGGACCGGCGCGCTTCTGTCGCCGATGAGGTAATTGATCCGGTAGGTGCAGTTGCCGGATGGGTGCAGCATGCCGCCAATCACCCGGTCGGGTTTCAGGGCCCGCTCCTGCATCAGACGATCCAGTACCTTCTGGACCTGCGGCCCGAGCCCGACGAACACGGCATCCTTCAGCTCCTCGACCTCCGCCGCGAAGTTTTCCAACAGGTACTTCCTCAGCAAGGGATGCTTGGTCATGTCCGGTGAGCCACGGTAATCGTCGTCCTTGATGAATACCGGATAGCGCAGCAGAGAGGTGGTCTGCATCAGGTGGCGCGACGTGGAGAACAGGTCGGCCGAATCGGTCAGGCCGAGCCACTTGTGGAAGCCCCAATGGTTGAGCTGGTTGATGAGGTTGCTCCGCAACGGCTCGCCACTGAATGCGCCGACGCTCTTGGCGGCCTGGATCGCTTCCGTGCTGGACTTGCCGGCCTGAAGCGCGCGCCGCGCCTCGTTGTTGGCATTGACCATCTGGGTGGGGCCCGGTGTGATCCCGACCAGAACGATCCGCGCACTGGGGTTGATGTACTCGAACGGCGCGTAATAGATCTTCACGTCGCCGCTTGCATCCATCAATAGGCGCGGATCGCGCACCACTGGCGGGCGCGGATCGCAGAGGATCGGCGCAAACTTCTCGATCAGGCTGGATCTCACTATTGCGATGCCCCTTTGAAATTCGTGCAGGTCGCCGCCGTCCCGACAACCACCAGAAGGGACTTCGCTCTGCTCATACCGACATAGAGCAACTCCTCGCTGCGTGCCAAGTCGATCGTATCCAGGCCCCAGAGGATGACGACCGGCGACTCAAGCCCTTTGAAGCGCTGAATCGTGTCGATTAGGACGGTGTTGCTGCTTCGAATACCCTCCTCGAGCCAGATTGCCGGTTTTGGCAAGGGGAGTCGCCGCAAAGTCGCGTAGTAGTCGGCCTTGCGCAGCGCATCCGCTATCAGGACTGTGATGTCACCGGGAGCTACACCCTGACGAGCAACAAGATCAACAATTCGAGCGTTGATTTTCGCGGCCTGAGCATCTCGACCGGGCGACGCGTCGAATTGGACCTCATCGCCTTCGATATCAGGGGGGCTGACTGGCACCCCTTTGTAGTGCTTGTACGCAGCCAAATGAATCGGCGCGGTGTTCCGGCAGTTCGTCGTCAGCGTGAACGGTTCATCGCGTATCGGAAAGGTGCCTGCGCGCGCATAAATATTCTGGTTGTCGTCATAGAAGACATACAGCGGGCTTCGTTCGTAGTCGGATAGCAGAAGCTCTAGTGGGACCCAGAACTCCTCGCGAAAATCCTGCCCTTCATCACACACGATTGCGTCGTAGCGGTCCGGAAGGACATCAAGGGAGTAGGCGAAAGCATTGGGCAGTTGTACGTCGTAGAGGTCTTTACCCGGGTATGTCACTTTCGCTTCCGTAACGAGATCCCGCCCCGACGCCTGATTTGCCCGCTCGACCTGTCGATGGCAGAGCTGATGGAAGCTCATCACGTCCAGATTGCTCGTCCCGGCACACATGCTCGACAGGTGATCGGCCAGTTGCCTGTTGTAGCAAGTGAGCAGTGTTTTGAAACCTTCCGAGGCGAGGCGGCGGGCCTTTTCGAGCGCCAGAACGGTCTTGCCCGTGCCGGCACCGCCACTGACTGCGACCCTTCGGTGAGAGCGCAGGAAATCAAGAACTCGCATCTGGTCCTTTGTGAGAACTAACCTGCGTGCTTCCTGCTCGGCGAGGCGCGACGCCACAAGCGGCGCCACGACGAAAGATCTCGCGAATACCTCGCGAACCACGTCAACGCCGCGACGGCCGATGGGGGTGAAGCTCCCCGCGTCGTTACCCCAGTAAGCAAACGCGCTGTCTATCCACGTCTTTGGCTCCAGAAGAGTCTTCGCCGAACCGATCAGCACGGCAGGCATGTCTGGTCGGCTAAGTACGGTCGTGTCGCCAACGTTGGGAAAGAACACCGCGTGGCCGCGAAGCACATTTCCAAGGGAAAGATCGTGCCATCTGGGGTGCTCATTCAGTTTCGATCGAATCGAGTACTTGGCCCTAAGTGCCTGGCCGATCGGATTGTTGATGGGGTGTTTCTGCTGATGGCGGTCTACCGAAAACCACTCGCCGCTGGCTGCGTCAAAACCTACTCCGCCGCCTTTCACCTCAATGCACAGATAGCCGTGATCGGGATGGCAAACCAGGAAGTCGGTTTCCCCATCCTTCGCTTGTTCCTCTTCTCGTCGCAGTATCCACCCGACCTGAAACAAGACGATGTAATCCTGGGGAAGTTTGTCCCTCAGTGCTCGGTAGACTTTCGCCTCTGCTTGCGATGGCAGGTCATTAAGTTGCGCCTCAGAGAGATCAGGAATCATTGTCGTCATCGGCGTCTTCCACAATGCGCATGCGATGCAAGTTCAGGGTCACGTTAGGCGTCGCTTGAGACTTCCCATCAAACAAGATCGTCAGCAGCTTCGTGGTCCCACGAGACACAACATCGCGAACCGTCCCCGTCCCCATGTCTTGGTGATGAATCCGAACACCAGGCGCAAATAGCGACGAAGGATCTGCTCGCTCCTCTGTCACTGCATCCCGCCAGTTGCCGTCGAACATGAATGACGTGACTTGAGTGGCTGGACTGCGGATGGGGTGAACGCGAATGTGTTCTGGATCAGAAACAAACTCAACTACGTACAGCCAGTAGCGGTCACCGTAATCCTGGGCATTGCTGAACTGGAGCCGTGAAAGACCGACGCCGGTCTGGTTCCACTCACCGTTGACGCCTTTTACTTCGATGAACCGATCCTCGCCAGTAACCGGGTTGCGACTGATGATGTCGTACCCGGGATGCGTTTGTGCCATCTGCTCCGCGACGCGGCCCCGCTCCTTCTCATAGGCGCACACGGCGCTGCGGGCCACAACTTCGACGGCCAGGTTGTGCTCCGATGGATTGTCCTGGTCCTCCGTTTCCGATTCGTCCTCTTGCTTCTGCCGAACATAGGAAAGCAGGCGTCGATCCCACTGTTCTTTGTGCTTGGGACGGGATTTCTTCGCGCGCCGCTCGCCTTCGCCGGGGCCTTTGTTGCTACCGGCGCCAGTTGCGGAACCATTCCGTTCGGTGGCGCCCCGGCGTTGGCCGCCGGATTCCGCCCCACGCTCGGGTCGCTCTGCTGACTCTCCTCCCGGCGGGGGCGTTGACGTATCGGGGTGCTGATTTCCGGGTTTGCCTCCAGGAACTACGCCGGCCTGTTCGCCAGAACTATCAACGGAGGTAGATGGCGCCCCGGTTTCCTCGTGGTTGTCTGGCTCCGCTATGCCGCCCATCTCATCGAGGTCCGGCGACGTCAGGTCTTCCGTGTTCCCGCTCCCAGCCTCTGCATCCAGATAGGGAATGCCGGCATCACTCAATTCACGATGTGCTTCTTCTACCGCCATCCCCATGAGAGGACGCACGCTTAGGGTCAGCTTGGAGATTTCGCTGCCTGACTCCTCCGGCATCAACTGGTGGAAAAGCGCATTCAGGACGTGTGCCCAACTCCTGTCGCCCACTGGACGGGCGAGAATCAAACGTCCGTTCTCGATATCGTAGAACGCCTGCGCTGAGGTGGGAGGCGCGAATGCCTGATCTCCTCCAACATGCACAGACGCTTGAATGCGGACAACGTCGTGGCTGACAGCCTTCATTTCCGAAAGAGCGCTCCGGATCTTCCTTCTTACCGTTGTTGGTTTGTCATGAAGCAAACGGGCGAGGATGTCCATCCTGTCCATCAGTTTTTCGGCGAGCTGGGTTTCGTCGGCTTGCGGACCATCGACGAATTCGAGAGCAACCTGCGCGCTTTCACTCAGCCGTCTGACACCGACCTCTTCCACGAATGACCAAAGCTCAGGGACGGGTTTGCACAAGGCTTGGTCGAGTTCTCCGCCAAAGAATCCAGCATGCCACTCGCTGTCCTGGAGCAAGACTTCGTCCGGATGAGTGAGCTGGCCCCGCAAGTTCAAGACGGTTGGCGCCTCTTGCAGACGTTGCAGGTCAGATGGGGTCAGCTCCTCATGTTCATGGGCGGTAGCAACGCTGGCCAGGCAAACGTCATAGACCGCGCGGTCTGGACCTGTCAGTGGCTTGGACTGCTCGAAATACTCGCCGACGATGTCCAGCAGTATGTCAACGAAGTCGCGACCATCTGGTGCATTCTTTACCCCGATTGCATCGAAGAGCGGCTTGAAGGACTCGTAGTTTCCAGGGATCGTGTATGCATAGCGGCCGAGTTGTTGCGGCACCCAGTACAACTGATTCGGACGAACGAACGTCTTTTGGCTCTCAACGTAGATGCACCGTGAGCCAGCGAGTGCCGCAATGAGCGGGTCTGATCGTTGAGCGCGCTCGTTCAACACCTGATACGTCGAGACGTGGGGCTGCACGCCCGCCGTGACGCAGTGCTGTAGATGGGCGATGACGAGCCGGGTCTCCGGGTTGATGGAAACATCAAGCTCCTCCAACAACTCGGTTTTCAGTCGTGCCGTAGTTCGGAAGTCAAGGATGTTGGCTTGAGATCGGAAAGCGTCGGCACGGTAAGGCGCATAGAGAGAATCTGCTGTGTGCCACTCTTCGGAATCCCCATCTGCGGGGAAACAGGCGGCTCGCCGAAGATCCGCGATGGCATCCTGAACGACCTTCTTCTCTTTCCAATCGTCGTAGTTGTCGCACAGGACATAGAACGCCTCGCTGCTCGCACGCTTTGCGTCCTCGGTCGGCAGGTACTGCTCGGCAATGGACAGCATGCGATCGACAAGGTGTCTGGCGATCGGCGACCGTCGGATTCCCAGGCTGTCGATGAACGTGTGTACTGATCGCGTATTGGGAATGCGGCTGGCGTCCAGCCAGAGGTGGAGTGCGTCTCCAAGAACCTTCACAAGGTCGTCAGCGCGGCGGTACGTGTTCACCGGGCGCGACCAGCCTCCATCCTGCGTGGGCACAATTGGAAGCGATCCCAGCAACCGACGGATGTCATCGTCATTTACAAGCGCTGGGTGATTGGCGAGCTCGCTGATGAGCCGTGTGTACTTGGTTGCGTCCAGCGGGCCGTCGTCGTCGAAAAATGTCGGCAGCACGGTCTGCACGAACGCCTCGATCGTCTGCGTCTGTACCGCCAGCTTTGTCGACAGGAAATCCCTGGCTGATTCGGTGAGAACGGATGTGTCCAGCAAATCTGCCTGACCGGTCGGGTCGGTAAAGTTTCCTGGCAGAAGCGCTTGAGTGGCCTTGACCAGCCCACGGCTCGACTTCCAAATGGGCAGGTCGCGTAGCTGCTGATAGACCGTCTTTACTCCGGCACCCTGGTGGTCGAGGTCTGCGAACAGCGAGTACAGGTCGCGCAGGTCCTTCTGCTCGACGCCAATGACGTCTTCAACCGGCTCGGTGCTGCACATCGAACTGATGTGCGATACCACCACGCCAAGGTCGAGGAGTTCTATCAGCCGGGTGATCTTGGGGAACCCCGAAAGAAGACGGGAGGCGATCGCGAGTCTGGGTAGCAGGACCGCAATGCGATCAGCTTCCAGCGCGACCGGTGCGGCATAGGACTGATTGATGGTTACCGCGAACAGGTCCTCGGTGACCACAAACGGCAAACCCAGCAGGCGTTGCACGGATGGGTTTGTACTCGGATTCGCCGCCCCCGCCTCGGGCAGTAGGTCGTTGATGATGCTCCACAGGGGCCGATAGAAATGCTCCAGCTTCTGTTCGTCGACCTCCGTAGCTCCCGCCACCTGCTGAGCCATCGCCGATGCCAACAGCGCAACCAGCCGTTCGAGGGTCAGAATCGGGGCCCCCAGTTGGTTCATCGCCGTTTGAAATGGTCGCAGGTCTTCCGCAACGAGCCTGCCCCCGACCTCCAGCAGTGCCTTTGCCTGGTGTTCATTCAGAGGGCTGCGAGGCAGGAATACGCCGTTGGGACGCTGAAGACTGCCGTCCTGTGCCACCGCAATATGTGCTTGTGGCGCGGTGGCCTTCAGGTGTTCCCAAAAGCGCTTGAAACACAGCGGATGCCCCGACGGCTTGGAGGAGAAGTCGTATGCCCGGCCAAGGATCTGCCACAACTGGTTGGGGCCGACCATTTTCAGCAGGCCTTCTGGGTCTCGGGCCAGCTCAGCCGCTGCGGCATCGATAAGCATCTCGTTCCAAGCCTGCTCGTGCTGGTGCCCTGCAAATATCACCGCTTTGCGATCAGACTCGGGGAAGAAGTCTGCGTTGATATGCAGGGGAAGCCCAGTCAACTGTTCGGTGGGCAAGAATGCGTAGAGAAAGCCCTCGGACAGCGGCTCCGGATCAATTCGCAGTCCTATGCTTATCTTGGTGCTTCGATGAAGTGTCTCCAGCCTGGGATGCGTCGCGTAGAGACTCTGAGCGGCATCCGCTGCGTCAGCGCGAAGGATGTGCCAGTGCTCAACTTCGCCGCTTGGCCTGAAGCTGACGATGAGATCCGAGCCTTCGCTTCTATCGAGGTCGCAGGCCAGCAGGAGTTGTCCATTTCGCCGCACCTCAGCCTTTCGGACATGGCGAAGAAACAGCAGGCTCTTGCGTAGAACAGTCTGGAAGTCGTCTGCGAGCTGATCGATGTGGGCGGGGCTGACGTGCGAGACCCCGAGCGCCAGCCGCGCCTCAGTATTGGGATCGCTCGCCCAAGGCAGAAAGAAAGACGTGCCGTTTGGTTCTTCGAACGCCTCGATGAACCATTGCCCTCGCTCGGGGTAGAGCGCCAGCTTGATGCCTGACGAGCGGATCTCGGGATGGTCTGTAACCTGGTAGGTAGAGACGAAGCCGATGCCAAAGCGACCAATATTTTCGCCACGGGAGAGTTTCCCGCCGCTGCCGACATCGGTTATGCGGTGGTAATCACATTTGTAGTTGCCCTCAGCAAGAGACGCACAAGGCTTATCCAGATCGCCGCAGTACGTGAACTGGCCGCTGTTGCGCACCAGCAAGCCGGTGTCCGTGATGTCGAATACGATTTGCTCGGCTTTTGCATCATCCGCATTCTGGATGAGCTCCAACGCCATCACGTCGTAGCCCTGCAGCCCCGCCAGGTGGCTCCGGATGTTGCCGAGAAGGTTGGCGGTGTATGAGCCGCTTAACCTAGGTTGGGCTGCCTGATCCATTCGTGCTCCCGGGGTCATTAAGGGCGGTCTTTCAGGTGGCCGCCTGCACCCCGCTCAGCCTGAAGCCGGGTCGTTGGCTCGATCATCCGATGCCCTACCATTTATCTGTTCAAATATGCACAATTTTGCCGTATCCTTGCCAAGATTACCATCACAACTGATGCAAGCCGCTAGAGCGGGTTAGGACGCGATGAAAGACGAGACTGGCGAAATATTCACGCTCGACGACGTGGCTGCCTACCTCAAGGTGGGCAAGCGAACGGTCTACCGCTTGGCCGCAGCCAAGAAGATTCCGGCGTTCAAGGTAGGCGGCACTTGGCGCTTCCGGAAAGCAGATATTGATCGATGGATAGCGGCCCAATCCCAGGATGTGGGGGGGCAGGCAGATTGATCTCCGCGTATCACGCCAAGTACTACGCCCACGAGCTGACGCGGCGGCACGCGGCCGACGGCGTTGATCGCCTGTCGCAGTCCCTGTTCGATGCCAGTGTCGATCTGAACCCGCACCAGATCGAGGCGGCCCTGTTCGCGCTGCGCAACCCGCTGCAGGAAGGCGTGCTGCTGGCCGACGAAGTGGGCCTCGGCAAGACCATCGAAGCCTCGCTGGTGGTTTGCCAGTACTGGGCGGAACGCCGCCGACGCTTGTTGGTGATCTGCCCGGCCAGCCTGCGCAAGCAGTGGGCGCAAGAGCTTCACGACAAGTTCGCCGTGCCCACCACTGTGGTGGATGCAGTCTCTCTACGCAAGAAATCCGCTGGCGACATCCTCGCCACCTTGCAAGGGCTGGTCGGCAAGACCGTCATCATCATGTCCTACCAGTTCGCCGCCAAGCTGGAAGCCGAGCTGCGCGCCGTGCCGTGGGACGTAGTGGTCATCGACGAGGCACACAAGCTGCGCAACGCGCACCGCGCTAGCAACCGCACCGGGCAGGCGCTCAAGCGCGCCCTGGATGGCCGAAAGAAGCTACTGCTCACCGCCACACCGCTCCAGAACTCGCTGATGGAGCTTTATGGCCTGTCCACATTGATCGACGAGCACCTGTTCGGCGACGAAACCGCCTTCCGCAAGCAGTTCATGAACAGCGCCACCGGCATGGACGAGCTGCGCGAGCGCATCGCGAGCTTCGCCAAGCGCACCTTGCGGCGCGACGTGCTGGAATACATCAAGTACACCGAGCGCAAGGCGCTCACGCAACCGTTCAATCCCACCGACGACGAGCAGGCGCTCTACGAGCGCATCTCGGCCTTCCTGCAAAAGGAAGACTCCTACGCCCTGCCCAAGCAGCAGCGTCATCTCACGTCGCTGATCCTGCGCAAGCTGCTGGCATCGAGCTCGCACGCGGTCGCCGCCACGCTCGTCACCATCCGCGAACGGCTGCAAAACCTGCTGGCGGGAGGCACGACGGAAGACGACGGCACTGAACTGGTTGAGCAATTGATCGCCGAGGACGATCTGGAACAGGATTATCTGGAAGAGGAAGCCAGCGAGGACGAAGAACCCGCCACCGCCCTCGTACCATCGTCAGCCGAGGACGGCAAGTCCAACCCCAACGCCACCCGTGTCCTCATCTCCACCGAGATCGAGGAACTGACCGCCTTCATCGACGCCGCGCAGGCGCTGCAAACCGACACCAAGGCGCAGGCGCTGTTGAAGGCGCTCAACCTGGGCTTCGGCAAGATGGCCGAACTGCGCGCGCCGCGCAAAGTCATCATCTTCACGGAATCCAGGCGCACGCAGGAGTACCTGCATCGCTTCCTATCTGCCAACGGTCACGCGGGCAAGCTGGTGCTGTTCAGCGGCACCAACACCCACGAGGAATCAGCCGCGATCTACCAGCGCTGGCTGGAAGAGTACAAAGGTACAGATCGCGTCACCGGATCGCCGCAGGTGGATAGGCGCACCGCGCTGATCGACCACTTCCGCAAGGACGACGGCACAGGCGCGGAAATCATGATTGCCACCGAAGCCGCCGCCGAGGGCGTCAACCTTCAGTTCTGCGCGCTCATCATCAACTACGACCTGCCGTGGAACCCGCAACGTGTCGAGCAGCGCATCGGCCGCTGCCACCGTTACGGCCAACGCTACGACGTGGTGGTCATCAACTTCCTCAACACCCGCAACCAAGCCGACCAGCGCGTGCTGGAGCTGCTCACCGAAAAGTTCAGCCTGTTCTCCGGCGTGTTCGGCGCGAGCGACGAAGTGCTGGGCCGCATCGAAGGCGGCCTCGACTTTGAAAAGCGCGTACTCCAGATCTACGACACCTGCCGCCAGCCCGAGCAGATCGACGCCGCCTTCAACAAGCTGCAAACGGAACTGGAAGAAGTCATCGCCGACCGCGTCAAGGACACCCAGTCCCAGTTGCTGGAGAACTTCGACGAAGACGTTCACGACCGCCTCAAACTGCGGCTGGACGAAGCCGAAGCCCGGCTCGACAAGCTGGGCCGCTGGTTCTGGGGTGTCACGCGTTATGCCTTGAGCGAGCGCGCCCGCTTCGACGAGCAGTCCTACGCCTTCTCCCTGCGCACGCCGCCTGGCGGCATCGCGCCCGGCCGATACCAGCTCATTCGTGGCGCGGCACAGCCGGATATGCTGGCTCACGCTTACCGCTTGAGCCACCCGCTGGGTGAGTGGAGCATCGACGCCAGCATCCAAGCGCCCACACCCGCTGCTACCGTGAAGCTGGACTACGCCAAGCACGGTGCGCGCATCTCTATGGTTGAGAAGCTGCGCGGTAAATCCGGTTGGCTCACGCTGGCGCGGCTCGAAGTCACCGCCTTCGAGACATCCGAGGCGCTGCTGTTCTCCGGCCTGACCGACGACGGCGAACCGCTGGATCAGGAGACCTGCGAAAAGCTGATGAGCATCCCGTCGGCGGGAAAGCCGGCGGTGCTGCACGCTGCCGCGCCGCAAGCCTTGGCCGCCAACAGCCAGCGCGCTGTCGCCGCCACCATCGCGCAGGTGCTGGAAGCCAACCAGCGTCTGTTCAACGAGGAGCGCGACAAGTTGGAACGCTGGGCGGACGACAAGCTGCTGGCCGCCGAGGAAGCTCTGAAGAACACTAAGGCCCGCATTGCCCAGTTGAAGCGTGACGGGCGCAAAGCCGCCACCTTGCAGGAGCAGGACGTCATCCAGCGCGAGCTGTCGGAACTCGAACGCAAGCAGCGCCGCCTACGGCAGGAAATCTTCACGGTCGAGGACGAGATCATCGCCAAGCGCGACGAACTCATCGCCTCGCTCCAGCAGCGGCTGCAAGAAAAGACATCCAACGAGACCTTGTTCAGCATCCGCTGGCAGGTCGCATAAACCAAGAATCAAAAACCCCGAGATCAGGGCACGCCATGACCAACAAACACAACCCAAAATTTCAGGAGCTCGTCGCCAAGCTGCGCGAGATTTTCCAGATCGACCGCCCGGAACTCGACTTCGGCATCTACCGCATCCTCAACGCCCGCGCAGGCGAGATCAACGACTATCTGGAAAACCGGCTAGCCGATAAGGTGCAGGCCGCGCTCTCGGCGGGCAGCGTTGCCAGCGCCCAGCAATTGCAGGCCGATCTGGATGAGGCCATCAAGCAGGCGCAGGCGCTGGGCGCGAATCCCGATGATCTACCCAAGGTCAGGGACTTGCGCGCTCGGTTGAAAGACGCCACGGCAGGCCGCAGCGAAGACGAAAACGCCGTGTTCTCGCACCTGCTGGCCTTCTTCTCGCGCTACTACGAGCAGGGTGATTTCATCAGCCAGCGTCGCTACAAGGGCGACACCTACGCCATCCCCTACGCGGGCGAGGAAGTGATGCTGCACTGGGCCAACAAGGATCAGTACTACACCAAGAGCGGCGAGAACTTCAGCAACTACAGCTTCAGGCTCCCTGAAGAAAATGGAAAGCCCGGCCGCACCGTGCATTTCCGCCTCGCCGCCGCCGACACCGCCAAGGACAACCGCAAGGACAACGACAAGGAACGTCGATTTGCCCTAGTGACGGCCAAGACCGTCACCCGTGTGGATGAGAACGGCGACGAGTACGAAGAAGAATTGCTGCCGGTGGAGGAAGTGGACGGCGCGAGCGGGAAGGAGCTGATCGTCCGCTTCGACTACGCCGCCCAACCCAAGGGCACCAAGCAGGAGGCACTGGTTTTGAGAGCAGTGGAAGCCGTATTGGGCGACGCTGCCGTCAAAGCACGCTGGCTGGCCCTGGGCAACCGCGCGCCCACCGAAAAGAACCCGCAGCGCACCTTGCTGGAAAAGCAACTGACCGACTACACCACCAAGAACACGGCAGACTACTTCATCCACAAGGACTTGGGCGGCTTTCTGCGGCGCGAGCTGGATTTCTACATCAAGAACGAAGTCATGCACCTGGACGATGTGCAGAACGCGGGCGCGTTCGCGGACATCGAGAAGTCCTTGCGGATGATCCAGTGCCTGCGGGCCATTGCGCTGGAGCTGATCGGCTTCCTGGCGCAATTGGAGGACTTCCAGAAGAAGCTGTGGCTGAAGAAGAAGTTCGTCGTGTCCAGTCACTACTGCATCACGCTGGATCGGGTTCCGGAGGCGCTGTGGCCGGATGTCGTGGCGAATGATCGGCAGTGGGCACAGTGGAAAGTGCTGGGCGTGTGGTCGAAGGATGCGCCGGGGACGTCGGAGGACTTGAAGGCTGGGCCATATCGGATGGTGGATACAGCACTGTTCGACGATGACTTCAAGCGACGGCTTTTGGCGAGCATTGAGAACATCGAGAACAGCCTCGGCGGTGTCGTCATGAATGGCGACAACTTTCAGGCATTGAATCTATCGAAGCAGCGCTATCGGGCAAGCATCGACTTCACCTACATCGATCCGCCATACAACACAGTCCATTCAAAAATCGCCTACAAGAATCAGTTCGAGCACTCAAGCTGGTTGGCATTGATTTCCAACACCCTTCCATTCACCCGTGATCTTTTCGGTGACACGTATTCGTTCGGGTTCGCTATTGATGACTTCGAGTACAACAATGCGTTTTCCTGCTTGAGAGAGCATTTCACTGACTGCGATGTCTCAACCATCGTAGTGAATCACCATCCACAGGGGTCAGGTGCTGAGGTATCCCCACGTTTCTAGCCCAACACCATCTGTTGGTGAACGTGGTCTGGCAACGTGCGCAGGCAGGCCAACCATTGGCCGATGGGTTCCACTGGCCAAC
>Ga0222713_10001317_pt1 | contig 27929 bp, 16 predicted proteins | sample C33_649DmetaG_FD_165061 | JGI IMG/M metagenome (GOLD analysis project Ga0222713, IMG submission 165061) | Estuarine water microbial communities from San Francisco Bay, California, United States - C33_649D | ecosystem: Environmental > Aquatic > Marine > Unclassified | place: USA: California... | reverse complement strand
ACGCCCGTTCGCCACGCGCGCGCTTATGTGGTGACGACGACGTTCGTCGCGGAAACAAATCAAAAAAAATTCACCGCGTCGATCGCGCGATCGTCGCGAACGCGAATGCGTCGCGCAATGCGCGATTCGATCGATCGAATCGATCGAATCGATCGGTGCGCGACCGACGGACACCGACCGCTTCGCGCCACTCGCGCGCGTCGTCCTCTCCGATCGCCCGTCGCGCTCGGACGCGCGCTCGCCCTCGGGCCTCGCTCGCGCGCGTTCGATGTCCATCGTCGTCCACGACGTCGCGTTGGACGCGCGCGGTCGCGCCCACGGTCGCGGATGCGCATCGTACGACGACGGCATGCGATACAAAGGAGAGTTCAAGCACGGCGCGCGACACGGCCAAGGCGTCGCATCGTTCGCGGACGACGCCGTTCGACTCGACGTCGACGACGTTAACGCGCGCGAACGACGAATTGAAATGTCCTGCGCCTGGATCGACGACGTCCCCGACGGGGCGTGCGCGATTGCCTACGACGACGGACGAGTGTTTCGCGGGACGTTCGCGCGCGGGACGTTACTTCGACGCGGATGCGTGACGAGAGAAGACGGCGTCACGGTGGCGTACGACGGCGAGTTCGATGACGACGGCGCGTTCGATGGCGAAGGCGTCCTCGTGAACGCGCACGGGGGGAGGTTACGCGGGAGGTTTCGCCACGGCGCGTTGATGGGCGGGTGCGTCGCGACGTGGAGGGAAGGCGGCGGCGGGACGGGCGCGCGCGCGCGCGTCGTAATCGGGATCGCGCGACGACGATCGGGGAGGCGAATCGCGCGAGAGAGGAATGGTGGAGGAGGGGCGATCGATGTCGCACGCGCGTTCGTCGTGAAGTCGTCGAGTGGGGATTTAGGGGAAGTGGAGGAGGCGGCGAGGGCGATGAATGAGGGCGACGAAACGGGTGGGCGGACGCGAGCGGTGGAAAAGTTATCGCTCGCGCGAGAGAGGAATGGCGCGGGTGAGGCGTTGAACGATGTGCTCGCGCGAGGGGGAGATGTTTTTGAGCGCGAACGCGTGGAGATACGCGACTGTGGGGTGTACGCGACGCGAGATATCGAGAGCGGAGGTTTGGTGGCGTACTACATCGGCGAGAGAGTCGCGATTCGGGGCGGCGCGCTGAGCGAAGAGGACGCGGAGCGCTTGAGCGCGACCACGGTCATGATTCGCAACGACGACGAGTGGGATGATGATATGATGTCGATCGTCGCAGCGCACGACGAACGCACGCCGTTCGCGGTCGCGCGCGGGATACGGGTCATTAAATTGAGCGCGTCGCGCGAACTCTGCGAAGGACGCGCCGCGAACGTCGTCCGAGTTGACGCGAAGCATGAAACGAATTGCGAACGAGCGTACGTCGAGGATCATGCGCTGTTTGGGGAGACTATGTGCTTGCGCGCCAAGAAGAGAATTCTCAAAGGCGAAGAATGCACCGTGTCGCCCGACTATCACGCCGGCTGGTGCCTGGATCCGCACAGCGAGGCTGGATATTACGAAAGCATGCGCTGCCATCCGCCCGCGATTGTTTACAACAAGGACAATGACGTGCGTGAGCTCGGGCGAGTCGTAGTCAAATCGCACGCGCGGTGGCGGGCGTTGTACTTGGATCGAGTCGAACAAGGATTATCGTACGTCAACGCTCGAGGCGATGTGCTGCCAAATGTCCTCGGATTCCAGTACATTCGGACGATGGCTCGGGCGACGCAAGGCTGCGTCGAATCAAGGCGTTGGAAACAAGCGACCGTCGTCGCCGTCGGCTTAGGCACAGGGGCGCTGCCACTCTACGTAAAACGCTGTTTGAAGACGCGAACGCGAATGGACGTCGTCGTCGTCGAGCGGAGTCAGTCGGTGATCAACGCGTGCCAGCAGATAAATGTACCGATGCGAATCGTGCGAGGGGACGACGAAGCGAACGACTCAGCTCTAGTAGACGATACGCGATGTCTGATGGATGTCGTTCGCGCCGACATCGTTGAGTACTTAGACCATCCTTCGAGGCGGAGGACATCGCACATCACGCTGTTGGATGCCTATGACGGTCAAGGGCGCATTCCCGATCACGTTCGAGACGAGAATTTTTTGTCACTGCTCGCGAAAAGCATGACCAAGGACGGTTTTGTCATATGTAACTGCTGGGACGGCGCACCTGGGTCGACGGCGGCGATCGAGTTGGATGCTTTTAAGACGTCGTTGCACAGACACATAGGTCTCGTTCGCGTCGAGAGAGTTCTTCAACAGGAACATAACGTTGTTTTAGTGGCTCAGTTTGCGTGAAAATTTTAGCGGCTTGTTGATGCTATTGCTTTAGTATTATTACATTAAATTTTGTGTTGTTAAGTTAAAGGGCTTGGGAAATAATCATGATGGTGTGTTTTGCGAGTGAGCGCATCTTTATTTGCCGAACCAACGGACACCGCGACGCTTTCTGCTCTCTTTCTTAGCGCGCCTGATCATCTTAATCATGGCGGATGTTCGCAGTTCGCCGACGCTTGCAGCGATCACCTTTGAAACGGGATTGAAACGCGCGTTCATTTTCGACTTGCCAAGCTTAACGACTACCTCGCGGCACCAGTCCATGTACTCTTTTCGAATGGCAGTCATAGCGAAATGTCTCTCTGCTTTCGATGCAGGTCCACCGTCGCGAGTACGCATGCTCACGTCGCACTGCACCAACCTCTCCAAGTATTTTGCATACATCACTTTGCCGTAATCTTTGAAGAGTGTAGCCAGTGACAGAATGGTGATAGTGATTGGCTGCTCGAGATACGCCTCATGCTCATAAAGCTCGCGCCGAGCGACGTCGAGAGCCCAGTTGTTGACGAGGACCTTGCTAGCATCGAGATGGTCTCCAGGAGCGGCGAACACGGCGAACTGTGCATTCATCCATTCAATGTGCCTGAGGATAATGGCGTGTGCGTCATCGAGTGCCTTGATTGTGAGATCAATGTCGTCCGTTTCGATGGATCGTATCAAATCAGTCACGTACGGCGCATCGACGCGAGTGAATTCAACCTCCGTCGCGATTAATTTCTCATGGCCGAATCCGACTGGGCAATGCATTTGTTCTTTACCCATAATCTTGTCCGCCCCGCCAAGAAGCGCTATCTCTGAAATCATTTCAGACTTGGCGTACACGTACATCCGCGACGTGATTTGGAATCTCGCCTTGTCATAGGCGTGAACAACGTGGATCAAGTTCAACGCCTCGGATTCGAGTGTAGGCTTTGTAGTCGCTTCACGCCGTTCCTCAGCAATGAGATCCGCCTCCAGCTCGCCTTCGATGCGTTGAATGACGGACTCAACCGATTCACCGCCGGGATCGGGGTCAGACGTGAGCGCGTTCACGATGAAAGCCATATCATTCGCAATCTTGTACAATGCGTCGATTTGCTCGACGGGCGGTTCGGTCTCTGCGCGCATGAGTTTGATGCGCGCAAACATAGCGTCACGAACCGCCTCCATTCTCGCGCGTACTTTGCGCCGCTGAACAGCAAAATCAAACTTGGTCGCGTACATGCGGATGATATTTCCGAGCCTGCCGTGCGTGACTATCGTTTCTTGATAAAGTGTCATGGCTTGCTCGGGTCGTTTCTCGAGATCCATTCGCTTGTCCCGTTTAACGCCCATTCGTTCTGAGACGAACATCAGAAGACGGACCGAGAATAACAGCATGATGATCCCCATGATGAACGACGTGGCGACTGTCGAATAATTTTCGAAAATCAGGGGTAGCACGGTAACAAGACACTGCAAGAACATGGCGGTAGCCTCGACTCTGTTCAGAGTATTATTAAGCCGCCACTTTCCGAAACCGAGCGCTATGATGCGCCAAGGTTGTGCCCACGCCACGAAAATCGCCGTGAGGCCGAATACAGCAGTCAACACGTAAGCGTCTGCTTCTGGAGTAATCTGAGGAGACCCACCGAGAACGGCGCCGAGCTTCTGGACCATTTCAACAGACAAGTAGTACAGCGCAAACCGATCGCGCCAGGTCATCCTTTCCGCGGCATCTCGAGCCCGTGTAGATGCTGAGGTCCTGAATGTCCGTTGCAGAGAGAAACTTTTTGCGCTCCCTTGTCGACTCCCTTGTCGCTCAGCGAGCGGTTCAGACGTACCCGGCATGGCACCCTTTTCTGCTTTCTCGGCGGGCTCATTTCCATCCACCGCATCGGTTTTTGCTTTCGCTTCAGCGTCATCGCGCTCGCAATCATCGATAAACTCTTGGGTTTCTTTATCGATGACATTCTCCTCCGCGGCAGTAGCAACTTCCACGGCGGCATCAACTTTCATGGATTTTGAGCTTGAGAGCTTGGAATCATCACGTCGAAGTGAAGCTGATCGTGCGAACCTACTACTGGAACGAGCTAGCGAAGCTCGACGCCCCATTCCAACGGCGGCACCGGCCTCAGCGGCAGCTTGAGCGTCATTCGCCTTTTGTTGTGCGTCGGATTTTTGTTTCATAAGTTTTTTAGCCGTGATGGCGATCTCCAGCTTATCTGTCGAAGTGAGATCCGGACGACGGTAGACGTCATACAGTGCACCGTATGTATCGATTGTCTGTGCGTCATCGAGTTTACCCGAAACGCGGATTTGTCGAACTTTCCAAATCACCGCAACCGGAAGGCCAACACCGATGACAAGCAGGAAAAATGCCGCCGCAACTTGAGCTACGATGTGCGTGACATCAGTGCAGTAGACGTTTGCGTCGTAAGTCAGAATCTGGCCTTCAGTCGTCTCCGTGCAGTCAAAAGCCTGCAAGCAAACTCGAACGACGGGAAGGTACATGATCGTCAAACAGAGCACCGCGAATGATCGAAGCGACGCGCGGCTTCTATACTGCCTTGCCAGCTCAAGGACAATCTTCTCGCCACTAGTGTCTTCGAAAGCGCGATACAATCGGCCTATGATACTTCGTTTCTCTATCCAGTAACGCACAGTCTCTCCATCGTCTTGCTTTTCGCTGTGAATTTTATTGAGCGTGCGGAGGTACTTCCATTGGTTATACCGGTCCAACAAAATGATAAAGCCGAACACGGAACCAGGGACGACAACCGTGCTTGACCAAAATATGAGGTTCCAACTGATACCGCCCTGCGCGATGCATTCCGGCGCGACGAATTCAATATTGAAATTGAACGCTTTGAACCAATCGCCAACTTTTGTGATGAAACTCGGCCAATCTATGTCGACGCTGAACGAGATTGAGAAGAACTGAAAGGAGTTCGCCATGTTCTTGATGATGGAAATCGACGTGTTACCCAAGGCTTCAGCCGTCTTAAAACCAACGACGCCAAACAATATGATACATACAACCGCGATAGCGACATTCATTATAGTATTATCGCCACATTTCTCGCATATACTGCCGCTCTTGAAGTAACCGATTTGACAAAACTTGCAGTTTATGCCCTCAGAGCCAGTGGCGCACCCCGCACCGTTGGCGAGGCAACGCTCCGGATACAGGCACGTTGGAAATACATTGACGCCTGCGACGGGCGTCATCTGACAAGCCTCGTCTTGCGTGGCGACATAGCTCGAGGCGTACGTCCCCGCGGGATTGGAGCAATTGCACATCGCCGCGAGGGAGTTTGGATTGAATAAACCGTACTCGATCCCATTGGCCACGTTTCCCGTGCACACCCAGCCTTCGCGCGTCGTGCACTTCGTCACGCATCCCCACGGCACGGGAAGATCTTTAAACTGACCGAATCCTTGCTCGCACCCATCTTCGACGCCCGTCACGAGCACGCCGTTCCCGCACTCTGGCGGCGGCGACGGCGGCGGCGGCGGCGGCGACGGCGGCGGCGGCGGAGGTGCCGCCACCCCCGTCGGCGGCGTCACCACGAGTCCTGAAAGGAAAGGAAGACCAAACTTTTTCATCGACGCCGTCAACCCCGAAGGATCGCTCGCGACAGTCGTCATCGTCGACGCCAACGTCGTCGCGTCGGTATACGTCGGCGTGTTTACCCTAAACCTCAACCTCACGCGCGTCGCGAGCAAATCACGCCGCCTCGTCGTCGTCGTCGCGTCCTCAAATCCCTCGATCACGACCTCTTCCTCGTCTATCCCTAAGAACGCGGCGATGCCACCTCGTATTCTCTCTCGCGCCCCCGCGCTCGCGTCGAGCTCGCTTTTCGAGTACCCAGCGAATTCCAACGCCATCGCGAACGACGCCTGCGCGGGCGGCGGCGGCGGGCTCGGCGGCGGGCTCGGCGGTTGCGGACTCGCGCACGCCCCTTCGCTCACTTTCGTGTACGCGTTCGCCCCGAGCGTGCCGTCCCAATGGACGTACGACGCGAACCCGGTGAAATACGTCGTCTCAATCGCGCGCGCGTACGGCTCGTCGTACGTCACCCCGTTCCCGAGCGCCAGAGGCCACGACTCGCTCGTTGACGTGCATTGCGCTTCAGCGCGAGCGACGACGGCCGCGGCGAGGACGAACGCGAACGCGAGACGCGCGCGAAGCGACGCGCGCGGTCGCGAAGCTCGCGCGCTCGAGCTCAGCTCGCGCGACGCGAGCGGCGACCACGCGCGTCGCCGAAGCGCGCGCGAATGCGAATGCGCGCGCGCGTGGGACATCGCGACGAACGCGAACGAACGACCGTTCGAATGGCGCGAAGCAAAGTGGCGTTGACTCAGGGCGAGGCGTTGAGAAAACGCAAATCGACGATGGGTGGACGTAATATTGACACGCCACTGGGGGAGGGTGTTACGGACGTGGTCGGTCGGTCGGTCGGTCATGCACGCGCGCGCGCGTTCCGTCGGTCGAAAAGGCGACGAACGCGAACGACGGTGACGGTGAAAGGGAAAAGGAATAGGAAGAATACAATGGAAACTATCACGTATAGTCGTAGCGAACGTCGTCGTCGGCGCACACCCACGCGCCCGCGCCCGAGTTCGCGGCGTCGTCGAATGTGATGACTTTGTAGCGCACGTACGAGACGCCTCCGTAGTTCACCAAGCTCACGCCATCGCAGTTCGAGATGCCGTTTTTAATCACCGCGATCTTGTTCTTAAGGAGTTCGATGCGCGCATAGAGGGAGGAAAGATGGGCGTAGCACGAAGCGAGGGACGCGCTCGCCGCCGCTCGCCGCGTTTCCACCTCGTTCTTCGCCGATTCCCACGTCGTCGTGTGATTGTCGTCCCACCCGAGCTCGTTCATCGCGTAATACGACGACTGTAACCGCTTCATCGTGCCATCGAAATTAGGATTGCTCTCGGCGTCGTCAAAGTACACGTCATCCGCGACGTTGAACACCGCGTTGATCCCGCTGCTCGCCGCCCCCGCCTCGCGCGCGAACGTCACCGTGTTCGTGCTCGCTTTCGAGCCGATGGATATATCCCTCCCCGTCGCGCTCAATCGACACGATTGCGTTGGCAACCCGTGCTCGATCACCTCGATGGGCTAAGCGAATGCGCGTCAGTCCAGTTCGCCAAACACCTAGCGTTCGCGTTCGCGCCTCAATCCTTTCAACTCTCCTCGCCTTCGCCTTCGCCTTCGCCTTCGCCTTCGCCTTCGCCTTCGCCTCGTTCGTCCCATTCGCATGTATCATTCGCATGTATCATTCGCATCATGTATCATTCGTATCATTCCTCGTTCGCGCGCGGTGATCGACGCGACGCACCCATTCGACGTCGGCGGTCGCGCTCGCGCTCGCGAACGCCACCGCCGCCGCGATCGCCATCGCATTCGCGCGCATTCGCATTCGCATTCGCATTCGCATTCGCGACACGTTTCGTGGTGTTTTTTGACCATCGCGCGTCATCGCGCGATCGAACGCGCGCGCGTGTGACGTCTGAGCTCGAGCTCTTCGCGCTCGCGAGCTCGCGCGCTCGGCTCGGGTCGGCTCAGGTCATCTCAGACGACGCCACGCGCGTCAGACGCGCGCGCGTCGACGGAAGCGCGACGACGGGGATTTTGCGCGCGCGTTCGATCGCGCCCGTCGTTCGTCGCGCGCGCGCGATGGAGGCGTTCGTGAGAAAACGCGCGCGCGAGCCGAGGACGAGCGCGCGCGCGAGCTCGACGTTCGTCGGCGTGGACGATTCGCTGTTGATACACGACGACGAGCGATGTGCGCCGCGAGCGAGGATCGCGGGATTTGATTTAGATGAAACGTTAGAGCGCACGAAGAGCGGGGCGAAGGCGTACAGCGCCAAAGCGGGGGATTTCGTGTTTTTGAACGCGCACGTGAAGCGCGTGGTGAAGACGTTGCACGACGACGGATATAAGATTTGTATATTCAGTAACCAAGGGATGGTGAGAGGCGCGCTGAATGGGGTGAAAGCGCGAGATTTATCCAAGCGGTTGAATGACTTGAGCGCGGCGTTGGATGTACCGTTTCAAGCGTTTCTCGCGACGCAGATTAACAAGCCCGGGTACGCGAACGATCCGCACGAGTACAGAAAAGGCGGAACAGGGATGTGGAAGCGCATGGTGCGCTGTCACAACGGAGGGATCGTCCCAGATTTGGCGACGTGTTTTTTCGTCGGCGACGCCGCGGGCCGCGCGAGCGACCACGGCGCCGGAGATAAAGAGTTCGCCGAGGGCGTGGGGATCAAGTTTTTCGTCCCCGAAGACATCTTTCGCGACGGGAACAATTGGACGTGAAAAATCATCGTCGGGCGCTCCGCTGATGATGGCTTGATTGTACTGTATTAATGATTTGTCATTTGTGTGTGTTAAAAATGTAAAACGACGACGCGTCGCTACTCGGCGTCGCCTCGACCGCGACCGCCTCGACCGCGGCCGCCGCCTCGACCGCGGCCACCGCGGCCACCGCGCCCGTAGGGGGAATACGGCATCATCATCATCATCATGGGCATTCTACCCCCGCGGCCTCGACCGCGGCCGCCTCGGCCGCCGCCTCGGCCGCCCGCCTTCATACCGGGGACGTTCGTGCGCTTCGCCGTGACCTTAATCTTGCGTCCGCGAATCTCAGTGCCGTCGAGCAAAATCGCGTTTGACACCGCATCGGGTTCCAAAAACTCCACGAACGCGAAACCCTTTGGGTTGTCAAACTTATCGTGTAAAATCGTCACGCGATTCACCGTGCCGCAACCCGAAAACGCGTTGGCCAAATCTTCCGGCGTCGACGCGTAATCCACTTGTCCGACGTACACCGATCTCGCGTCCGCCTCTTGTTTCTTCGCCGCGTCTTCTTCCGTGTTCTTTCCTTCTTCCCCAGCCATGGCGTCGTCCACTTTCTCGTGTTCGTCTTTTAATTTCGCCGCCTCGTCTTCCATCTCCTTCAACCGCCGTTGCATGGCTTCGATTTCCGGGTCCTCCGACTGCGCGCGCGCGCGAATCCGTCGTCAGTCTCGCGCGCACAAACGCATCGCGCGCGCTGACGTCGCGCGATGACGAAAATCGAAACTCGCTCTCGAGGTCGAGGCATAATTGTCAAGTCGCGCGATTCGCGATCTCGCGCGCGATCGAGCCGCGTCGCGAGAACATCAAACGATCGATCGCGCGCACGTACTTCGACCGCCATATCGGCATCCATCTCTTCGCCTTGTTTCTTCGTCACGCGCGGCATCTTTCGATCGTTTGCGAGTGACAAAGTGAGGTTTGCGTGAACGCGATTGATGAACGAGGACGAATGATTGATTGATTCTCGCCGAAGCGGCGAATCTTTGTTCATCGACGACGATTTCTTCGTCGTTTCAAACTCGCGTCGAGCGCGACTTCTAAATCTAAAATCAACTCTTGTGTTTCTCGCGCAAACCGCGAGAAACCCAGACGCGATCGAGCGAATCATCGAGCGAGACTATTATCGGCTCGCCCTCCGCGGGCGCCTTCGTCGCCGCCCTACGCGTCGATCACGTCCAACGGATCGACGTCGATGACGTCCCCGAACGCGCTCGACGCCGAACCAATATCAATCCGTTCGCCATTCGGTAAAATCGCGTTCGCGCGCGTTTTCACGCCATCATTCGTCGCGCTCACCGTCGCCGTCGCCCCGCTCGCGCCTCGACATTGAAACGTCACCGTCGTCCTCGTCGTCGTCTTTCCATTCACATTCATCGACGACGACGATTGCGACATCACTCGCCCACACGTGACGTCGCCGCCGAGCGCGCTCGCCAACGCGCGATCGACGCGCGCCGCGCGCGTCGCGTCTTCGTAGCACGCCTCCGCGCTCGCGCTCGCGCGTTGAAATTGTTCGCTCAATCCACGAAATACCACCTTCGTCGCCGCGCGCGCGATCGCGCCAATCGGGCCTTTACCAAACACCTGTTCACTTTCGCCGTTCACCAACGCGTCATTCCACTTTGCGCGCTCTCTAAGCGCTAATCCTCGTGATGATGATTCTCTCTCGTCGCGCGTCTTGAACGGATCGAACGCTCGTAAAGCGTCGACCCACGACTCGTTCGCGCGTTCGCCCGCGCGCGTTCGAACGCCTCGGCGTCGATGCGCGCTCGAACAGCGATTCGTCGACGTCGCTCGAACGACGACGACGACGGAGGCGAGCGCCATGCGTACGGGAATGCGGCACTTCGCGCCGCGTCGCTCATCCATGAACGTCGCGCGCGTCAGCTGCTCCAACGCGTCGTCCTTCGTCGACATCGCGCGCTTCGCCGCGTTGAGCGACAACTACGGGTTCGCGTTGCGATGTCGACATACGGGCGAGGTGGCGATCGTGGACGCGCCGGAATTTGGGGCGATCGAACGCGCGCTCGAGACGCGCGCGTGGCCGCCGCCGAGACGAGCGCTCGTCACCCATTGGCACCGCGATCACGTCGGGGCGATCGAGGAACTACGAGAGAAGTATCCGGAGATGGAAGTCGTGGCGCCAAGGAAAGAGCGAGGGAAGATTCCATTCGTCGATCGATTCGTGAGCGACGGCGACGTCGTGCGCGTGGGGGCGCGCGAGGCGCGCGTCGTGGAAACTCCGGGGCACACCGCGGGGAGCGTGTGTTATCACTTTGTCGACGACGAAGTGATTTTCGTGGGGGATACGTTGTTCGCGGCGGGGTGTGGGAAACTGTTCGAAGGCACGCCGAGGGAGATGTGGGATTCAATTTCGAAGATTTTAGCGATGCCGGATGCGACCGAGGTGTATTGCGCGCACGAGTACACGGAGAGTAACTTGAGATTCGCACTGAGCGTGGATGTCGACAATGAGGCATTGCGCGAACGCGCGAAAGTGGTGAAGGAGATGCGAGCGAGAGGCGAGCCGACGGTGCCGACGACGGTCGGAGTCGAGAGGGAGACGAATCCGTTTTGTCGTCCGATGTCGCGGAGCGTGCAACGCGGGGTCGGTATGGAGGGGTCCACGGACTTGGCCGCCGTGTTCGGCGCCGTGCGTCGCGCCAAGGACAAATTCTAGATCGTGTTGTTGGATTACAAACCAAAAAAAATAGGTACAAGAGCGTTGCGTGAAAGTTTGTGAATGAACTATTGATTGTTGCGTTTTCATATCGTACTCGCCGAATAAAACGAACTTTGCTGTTGAATCTGCGCTTCGACGTTTAACCTCTCGGTCAACAAATCGACCGGGGTTTTCTGCAGCAAGCCGGCGTCCGTGAGCGCGAGTTCAACCTCCTGGACGAGCGCCTCGTCGTCGCCGCACACGTCAAGGAGCAGCGTTCGGCGCGGTGGAATGTCGATATCTTGCCCTCTTTTACCGTACACAAAACCGTTCCCGAACGGTGTCTTGTGCGTGCCAACGCTCGCTGCTGCAAAAGACGGACGGCGCTTAATAGTGAGCGGCGTATGCAGCAAAGCGCGCAACACCACCTTGGTGTTCGGTCGTCGCAGGATGCGACGAAGCGTCTCCACAGCCTTCTTCTCGCCGACGCTCGGAGACAGAATCACATGCGCGAGGGCGTGAATGGCGAGCGCCGCCGAAAGAGGTGGCTCATTTCTACCGGGCGTGGGATATTCGTCGCCCGCCCAACCACTGAGAGCCTTGTCCAAGAGACCGTCTTCGATGGTTTTGATGTAAAGTTCTCGCATCGTCGGATCCGGCTCACCGCCAGACGGAAAAAAGACGAAAGCCGCCGCGGGAGGAACCATAGCGTTCGTGCAAGGGAGTAAATGCAACGCAATACCATCGCACAGCGCAATCCACGTCGCCGCACGAGCCTTGGGTGACACGCGCGCGCGTAACCAAATCGCGACATGTCTCGCGAAGAGTGGGTCGCCAAAGCTGTCGCTCGCAAAAGTGTTCACCAAAGCGGCCGCCGCGGCTGCGTCACCCGTGCCCATGGCCACATTGAGAGGGTCATTTAGTCCTCCAATCGGGGACGACGTCAAGTCCATGCTGTACCCGCGTCCGCTGCTGGCGTGATGCAGCTGGATGTTCTTGCGCACCATGCGTCTCCAGTACAAGTCGGTCAATAAACCCATCGGCGCGCTCACGGCTGGGTCTCGCCATACGTTGATTCCTTGAAGATAGACCGCGCCGATCGCGGCCATCTTCTTTGCCGGAGGCAGCGCGCGCACTCGTGACACCTTTGCGTGCTCCATTCCAAGCATGAGTGACAACGCGCACGCCACACCAGCAGTGCCCCATCCCTGAATAGTAGTGCGCGGGGAAATTGGAGCTAGGGACCACATCTTGTGAGCGGGAAGCAAAGAACCGACGGCGGTGCACGGGCCCGGAACCTTTATCGACTGCGCTTCGGCCGACGTAGTCAGCTCCATCGCAAAACCACCCAACAAGGCGTCCCGGGCGATCGCCGCTGGCGGGACTAAAGTAACAGCCGCCGCCGAGAGATGGACTCCAGTCTCGAGAATCGCCAATCTCGGTCGGTCTTCATCCGCCAAATCACTCGACATTGCATCAGCCTCCGCCAGGGCATTCCTCGCGAGCTTGAGTAACGGCTCCAATACACGAACGGAGAACAATCCAGCATTCAAAGCTTGTGACGCAAAGACTCCCGAGCCAGGTGGTAAAGATGAAAGTATACACATCGTCGCATCAACGGCAGCATTCGCATCGCGTTGGAGCTCTTTTTTCACACCGGCGTCGGGAGAAAGCGGCGAGGACGAATCTGAGCTGTGCGTAAAAGCTTTATCAAGAATCTCCATAGCGACAATGACGGCGCGCTGAAGAGGCAGTCTTGACGCCGCAATCATCGGCTGCTGTCCCATCCATACATTTGGATCACCATAGGTTTCGTCATTTGCAAATGGATCGTCCAGTGTTTCACTGAGGCGAACCTTGAAGTCATCGATGCTCAATCGTCGGGATATCGAACGCCTTCCTGCATCCACGCTCGTCCGCGTTTCTGAAATCGTGATAGACTTTCCATCAAACTGTCGAATGATTCTCGAAGCCAAAGCTGTGACGGACGTATTGCTCCAAACGCCCGGTGTCACGATCATCAGCAGAAGTAAGCTATGTACCAGCGAGCCCCAAGCAGCGAGATCAACGTTGGTCGATTCAAAAGTAGTTGCGCCCACACGCGCGGCGACGATTGCATCTAACGCTCGAAACGCATCTTCAACCAAACCATTGCTCGACATGACGCCAGTATCAGAGCCAGACAAACCTAAAACTCGCATCACCACCGGAGTAGCGTTATTCGGTGACCTCACCACGAGGGCGACGAGGTAACGTGCAGCGTTAGCGATGGTGTGCAGAGTGTGAACGTCGCGCTCTTTCGTTGAGAGCCATTGCTCGGCGCACCTCGCCGCTGCCGTCGCGCACCGCCACGACAGTGTCTCCGTCGTTTCTACGAGCTCCATCACCGCGGGCGGGCCCGCATCTTCGGAATCGCCTCTGTCTGGTAGAGAGGTGGACAGTGTCGTGAGCAAGGCGAAAATGTCGAGCGCAAGCAACGGCTGTTTCGTTTCGCAGGTATCTGAAGACTTTTCCATCCAAGGTGCGATCAACGGATGAATAGCGTCGAATGCCGGCGTATGGAGGCCGCCTGCGGACATCACGGCCCATAGCTTGAACGTTTCTCGCCACAGCAAGCAAGCACAATCCTGCGGTCGCTCCTTCTGAGAGCCATCGGCGTTCGTGCTCACGCCGCCAAACGTCACTGCCGCTTGAATAACGCTCTTCAAGACGCCTTCGCCGCTCATGACGTCCTTTGCTGTCTCGGGATTCGTCTGCGATAGGAGGCGTAAGATTCGAACGGTGTGCGCGAGACCGATGGAGTAGGGCTCGGTCGGCGAACTCTTTGCTCCACCTAAACATGAGTCCTTCACTCTGGCAACGAGCGTCGGCACAAGGCGCGGGCATTTCGCCACTGCTTTCGCCGCGGCTGAGCTGTGCCGTGCGAAGGACGCGAGTACGTCGTGAATCATCACTTCAGCTTGGGGAACCCTTTCAATTTCGAGTAAGTAGCGCAAGCGCTGCAGGATGCCCATGCGTAAAAGTGCAGCGATGGGATCGGCGGCTTGCTCCGTAGCCAGTCGCCGCTCAGCCATTTGCTTATTCAAGCCCTCTTCGATTTCATCCGGATCCTCCGCGAGCTCCACCATGGAATCTTCGCCAATCGAAATTTCTTCTACGGCATACTCCCAAGGGATGGGTTCGAAACCGGAACCGCCGCAAGGCGCATCTTCTGGTTCTGATCTCCAAAGCGGCGCTGAAAAAGCGACGCTGCTCGGATCCATCGGGGTGGTGCTCTCCAACATGTCTATCAGTTGAGCCTCAAGGCCATCCACACCTCGGACGCCGAATCCACCGATCAAAGCACGAATCGCCGAAAGTGCGGCGACCATGGGCTGGACATGCGTGTCGTCCAACGCGCGACGAAGCAGCGTGACGACGGCGCAGTCAACCGTAGCGTATACCCAGACGCTCGCCCACGTGATGGTATTCGGCAAACGAGGGGGCGAGTCGCTCGAACAGAACATGGCCGGCAGCGGATCCACCGGCGCAAAGCTCCATCGCCGAGCAAGCTTGAGAACTTTACCGATGATGGTCAAGCCGATGACGCGTTGACTCGCCACCGTGCTCCGAGTCAATGCTCCCGCTTCTTGAAAGGTGTATCCAATATCAGCCCCTTCGCCCGCACGCAATGGATCGCGCTCGGTTGGCAACGGCGCCGGCGCTCCATCGATTTGCGCGGAATGAACGACGTCAATCGTAGTCTCGACCAGCGGTGAGCCGTCCAGACCGAATCGAATGTGCTCGACGCCAACCGTCGTCACTTTCTTCGTCCGCGCGCTCGCTTCGGCCGCAATATCGCTGCGCGATCGAGCACGCTTCGGTGCTTTCGGCACCGTTGAGGCCGAAGACGACGAAGCCCCCATGGACCGCGCGCCGCTCCCCGAATCCGCCGCCGCCGAGCGCGACTTGCTCGCCCCTCGATTCCGCAAAAACTCCAACGTCTTCGGATTCAGCCTGTTGCTCAGTTCCTCCTGCGCATCTCTCACCGACGCCGCGCTCATGACTTTCAAAATCCTCGAATTTTCTTCCTCGATGCCCGCCGCTTCTTTATCGAGATCTACGGCGAACTCGCGACGCGGCTCGTCCTCCGAACCCTCGTCTTCCTCGCCTTTCCCGCCCGCCCTCCTCGCCTCTACCTCGCGCTCCTTCGCCTTCCTCGCCGCGAATCGTGACCGTCCGAAATTCATCTCACTTCGGTGCTTCGCCTCGGGAAATCCCGTGCGCGCGCTGTGCGACCTCGTCGTTTCAATGTCATTCGCGTCCTCCGTCGTCGCGACCTCGCGCTCGACGACGTCCCCGAACACCTCCCTCATCCTCTCCGACTCGTCGTCGTTTTCGCGCGCTCCGTCGACGGACGTATCTCTCATCTCTCGCCCTTCGCCTTTCGCGCGCGCGCGCGCGCGTCCGTCGTCGTTCGTCATCCGAGCTCGCCCGTCGTCGGCGTCCGCGCGAACCGCGACGCCCGTCGCGCGCGCGTTCGCATCACCACCCTGAACACCTCCGAGCGCTCGACTGCGAGCGAGAACGAACTCGCGTTCGCACGCCTCGAGTGCGTCCGCGGTGGATATCGCGCGTTCGTCGCGCAAAGTCGCGGGCATGATGCGCGCTAAGCGAAGTGAAGCGAAGTGAAGTGAAGTGAAGCGAATCGAATCGAATCGCCGTCACTCCATGCCTTTCATCCTCCAACGCGACCGCGCGCCGTCGTGCGATCGATCGAATGCGATTTGTCAGAAATGCCTCCGTCGCGACGTGTGGACGTTCGAGTGCGCGTGCGCGCGAGCGACGTATGTTTCTCGAACGAGCGCGTCGGCGAAGCTGCGCGCGCGCGCGAACGCGCGCGCGGCGGCGGGGACGACGATGGACGACGATGGACGAAGCGATGGCGTGGAATCGAACGAACGAGCGAGAGTGGAAAAGAGATTGAAGCGCGTGGTGGAGGGGGGTGAAGGGAGGATTGGCGAGGGAAACGCGCGCGAGACGAGGCGAAGGCGAAGGGAGAGGTCGTCGACGTCGTCGACGTCGTCGAGCTCGAGTTCGTCGAGTTCATCGAGTTCGACGACGTCGTCGAGGTCGAGGTCGTACACGTCATCGAGTTCGACGAGTTCGAGTTCGAGTTCGAGTTCGAGTTCGCGTTCGCGTTCGCGTTCGCGTTCGAGTTCGAGTTCGTCGGGGTCGAGCTCGAGCTCGAGTTCGTCGAGCGGGCGCCGAGGACGGAGAAAGCGCGCTCGAGCGCGGTCGCGGTCGAGATCTTAGCCCAGGCGCGCGGCGGCGTATCGAGCGTACTCGCTCATCACACTGTTGCAACACCAATTCGTTACTAGTTTTCTATAGCCTATTCAGCGTTCATCAAGAACGCGGCGGATGGCGACGATGGTTTCGTCGTCCTCCTCGGCGCTGTCGCTCCATCGAGCGGCGCCGGTGCTTTGAATTCGACGAGCAAAGTCGGCGTCGAGCGCGCATCGCAGGTACTTGAAGACCACCGCAATCGGAGCGTCGCATTTGATTGTGATCCATCGATCCATCACCACGCGAGCGTCAGCGTGCTGCACGTCGAGGGCGCCTCCAAAAAGTAACAGCGCTTCGGGAGCGACGACGGTGCAATCGCGTAAGAATACGCGCGTAGTGCGCACTTTCTCGTGGTACACTACGAATGGGTGTGCGGGCTTGCACTTCGAGCCAACGTCGTGATTCACGCTCGACGGGTGCACACGAACTTCAGTTGTGGCGTCTTTCCACACGTAATGACCGTCTTGCTCCGACGGCTCTTCACCGACGGCGACATTCGCATATAAACCGGCGATGAGCACGGCTTTGATCATCGCTGGGCGTCGAGCGTCTTTGTTCCAAGCCTATAGTGTGAACAACAAAAAATGAGATGTGGCGCCGTCAGTACTGGGCGAGTGCGCGAAAGATTGTACTTGTTGGAGAGCTGCTGGGGACGTCGCGAATCGCTCTTCGCGCATCCGGAAAAGCCTCACGTCGATGTTTGGAGATAACTTTACCCACGCGCAATTGGCTTCATGCGCGCGCGCCCTGAGCGCCCGTGTTGGTAACACAGACACTCATCTCCAATTCGATACAATACGAGCGAAGCGAGAGAAATCAAAAACTTACCGCCTTCGGATCATCCAACCAACTCGTGTTTCTCCCACGAATGGAATACCCCTCAGGGATTTTAATCACGCCCATGTCTGCGAGCAGCGCTGCATACTGCATACGCATTTCTGAGATCTGATGAATCGTATCCACGTCCAAGGCGTTTTTCTGCGCGAATCGACGACCGGAGTTGCGATTTTCCTTGGCGGCTTCGATGTAACCATCATATGCCGCCACGATGACGAGGTGGTCGCTTTGCTGCCCCGCGGCGAGCGAAAGCGACGCCGGCTGCGCGAAGGCGCGCATGGCGGCCTCTACTTGACTGTTCGACGCGCTTGACGAGCTGAATGGGGACTTGTAGCTTAACGCCGCTGCAATCGTAAGGATAGGCGAAAGGCAGCGCAATATTGCGCCGAATAACAGCATTTTGGCAACGCGTGCGTCCACGGGAAGCGCTGCGAGATGTCGACCCAATGGCGTGAGTCTGCCTTTGTCATCAAAAGCGCCAACTTCTGTGAGAGTCGCTTTTGCCGCAGCGATGGCCTCGTCCGATGGGGGCTCGGGAGCGTTCCCAAGCACGAACGCAGGATCATCGTGCAAATCCAAATTCGCAATCTGCAAGACGACCTCCGTGAGCGGCGCTCTGTGCATTTCGGGGACTTGAAACGGTCGCATCATACTCGTCGCGCGGTGCGAAGTGAACAGCGCATAGCACGTTCCCGGTCGCACGCGTCCGGCGCGACCGGCGCGCTGCTTCCCTGCCGCGCGGCTTACCCATCCTTCTTCAAGCGACGCCATGCCTCGCCGAGGATCCCACTGTCTCTCTTTGACTCGGCCGGAGTCTATGACGACAACGATGTCCTCGATTGTCACAGACGTCTCTGCGACGTTCGTAGCGACGACAATTTTACGAACGCCAGGCTTGGGAATCTTGAAAGCTTCACGCTGTTCGGCGTTTGTCAACGCGGAATGCAACGGCGTCAGTACCGATTGCTTGAACCGCGGCGAACTCGCTAGACGATCGATCAACCCAGTGACCTCGCCGATACCAGGTAAAAAGACTAAAATCGCGCCGGAATCTGTGGTTTCGTCAATGTACGCAAGAAGGTCTTCAATTAAGTCGTAATCAATCACAGATTCATCCAAGCGAGACAACGATAAACGCGTAGTCTTCTTGCAATGCTCATACTTGCTCGGATCAAAGTCCGGATTTTCGGGATCGTCTTCACCTCCGAATTCCGTCGCGGCATCTTTACCCCATGACGCAAGTAGCTCGTTCTGTCTTCTTCTGTCTCCTCCACCTCCAGCTTTGATGGCCTTCATCGCGTCCTCAACCTTACCTTTTGGCCTACGACACGAACGATTGTCCGGATCGATGACGTAGTCCAACATGTCGTAGATTCGTTCCAAATGAACTGTTTCAACAGGAAAAGATCGCCCAGGAGCGGATATGACCGGTGAACCTCCCAAGTAATCGCTGAATAAGGCGGCATTCAATGTCGCGGACATGAGAACGAGTTTCACTGGTATCATGCCTGCGTCTCGTCGCCGGCGCGGCAAATCCTTCAGAAGGGTCAGCAAAAAGTCGCCATCGAGCGATCGTTCATGTACTTCATCGATAACGATGTGCGAAACATCGGATAACATGCGGTCGCCTTGCAGGCGACGCAACAAAATACCCGTGGTGCAAAAAGTGAGCCGCGTATGATTTGTAACTTTAGCATCCAAACGCACGTGATGACCGACAAGGCTCCCAGAACCGCCGACGCCGCCTTTCTCGCATCGTTCGAAAGACACACGCTCGGCAATACTCGTCGCCGCGACACGCCTAGGCTGCGTGCACACGATATTACATGCCTGTCCTTCTTCTCGGTCGATGGCATCATCGAGAATAAACTGAGGCACTTGCGTCGTTTTCCCGCATCCGGTTTCCCCGCACACTACTACAGAATCATGCGATCGCAGACGATCTAATAGCTCATCTTTCAATGCCGTGATGGGTAACGATGATCGTTTTTTGTACAAAACTTGCCATTCTTGAGTATCTCTCGCCGCATCGAGCTCTGCCTTAAGCTTTCTGCTAGCTTCAGTTTGTTCGATCGCGCTCGCTTGCGACGCAGGTTGGCAGTTGCGCATTAATTTATCCTTCACCAATCGCGCCTGAGCCTGACCCGCAGATTCTTCGATGTGTGACTCTGTGTTAACAGGTAATGAACGCATGCAACTGCTGCCTATGGAACGCATGAGTAAAGTAATAAACTCATCTCGAGCGATGTCGCTAACATTCGCCGTGTCTGAGCTCAAGTAAGCGATGGCCCAGCGTCGCCATAAATCGCGGAAATTTGCGGATAGCTCAAGAGGAATGATTTGATTCTCTTTCGTAAAGGTCGCATCAAACAACGCACGCAGTGCGGCACCATTTTGCGCGTCATCAATAGTCGCCCATCCCCCAACTGGTTCATCATCGGCCTGCGTGGAGCAGACGAGCGTCGGTTTTCGTTTATATTTACGCCCGATGGATCGTTCAACTGAAACAATGTACCGAATCCCATCTGCGCCTTTGACGCGCTCAAATCGAGGGTCATGCCACTCTTCGCGCTTCGATAGCTGAGTCAGCATATTCTTCGGGGTCATTTTCTCCATGTTTGAGACACTTACATCTTTAGCGTTTTTACCGCCCTTCGCATTCGCAACCACTTGTGGACGTTTGCCGTCACTAAATAACATTTCGTTCTTGAAGAGCTTCGTCAGGGTATCCATCGGGTCTTCTTCTCCGGTGCCGATAACTGTATCCGCATCATCGCCAAAAACGTCGAAAGCGCAGCATTCTTCGTCGGACTCATCGGCCCGCGGGTCAGTTTCGGGTGATTTTGCCTCTGGAATTTCTGCGGTGAAATCCTGTCGATTCGCATCGTCGTCCTGCGCGAAAAAGACCGCATCAGCTGCTGACGCACACTCGTCGACGCCAAGACGATCGCGCTCATCATCTTTGACTACTACATCGCTCGGAGGATCGATTTCATCCTCAAGCACGCCGAGCTCGCTTGCGGTCCGTTTCAACACTCGAATCGCTTCGGCAACGACCTGTTGTTCGCGCCTATGCTTTCCTCTTTTCGCCTCGCTCGCCCTGGCTTTCAGTGATGCTAACTCACTCGCAAACTGTGAGACGGTTCCACCAGGATCCTTCGCGAACGCCCTCCTTCGCGTCCACGATAACCGCTTCGCCGCCGCCTCTTCATCGCTCAGTCCGAAATCATCCAACGAATCGTAACCGTCATCGCTCCCGCTCTCGCTCTCGCTCGCCTCTCGCGCGCTGTACCGCGTTATCCACCCCTTATCAACCTCTCCGTCATCAAACACATCGCTCTCGTCCTTCGTTCGTCGCGCATGCGCCGTCGCACCCTCTGGAATCCCAATAGCTCGCTCGCTCGGCGTTCGGTCGCTCGGCGCCGCCGTCGCCTCCACGAGCGCGTCCGCATCTAACTTATACTCCGCTCTTTCGCTCGTTTGGAATCGCCGCGGCAATCGAGCGTTCGCGACGTCGAGACACAACCGATCTAAGACATCGTCGATGCCGAAAGCGCCGCCGAGCCGAGCCGCGGTCGCGAGCAACGCGTCCTCGACGTCGCGAGCGTGGAAACCTTGGCTCGCAAGGGCATCGTACATCGCGCGCGCGCCTGCGGCGTCGACGATGCGCAAACACGTTAAAGACATGGGCGCATCGAATGATGCGGCGTTGATGAACGCGCGCGCGGATGCTTCGGCGCGCGCGGTGAGGGACGCGCGGCGAGCGTCGTCGGCACGAGCGACGCGGGGCCCCATTCGTGAGCGGCGATGGAGGCAACCAAAACGGGTGAAATCGCGTGCGAAAGAGACTCGACCGATCACTCGGGCTCGCGAGCGATGACAAGCGGGAGCGCGCGCGGGTGGGGAGGCAGCGAGTGCGGAGCTGGCGGAAGCCGTGAGCCGAAAATTGCGTCGCTCTTGCGTTCAATGTCAACAATCAACGTTTGGAGGCTAGGGCGTTGTTGAGGAGCATGCGAGCGGATTCCATCGCGGGCTCGTCTCCGCGCACACGCAAGAGGGAGTTCCCGGAACCACTCTTAGCTTCGTCGATGGAGACCATAGCTTTGCTTCTGTCTTGTATGCCTTTTATCGTAGCTCCTTTCTGCCCGATGATCTTGCCGACGATAATTTTGGGAATCTCGACTTCGACGCACGGACCTTTTGCGCCTTTAGGGAGCGTGGGAACGCGTGTGGCTTTGAAGGCCGCACCGGTGTATTCCCAGCCGTAGACACCGTCGCCGGTGAGCTTGACGCCTTGCATGCGAGCGGCGATTTCGAGCGCTGCACGGTCTTCTGCCGCCTTTTTCGCATCTTCTTCCGCTTGCTTTGCGAGCTCAAGAGCCAGCAAACGCGCGGCTTCGTTCTTTTGGGCTTCGGCGCGCTGCTCGTCGGTCATGGTGTAAAGAAAGCCAGCGCTTTTACCTGCCAGCTTCTTTTTGCGCGCGAGAACAGCCATTTCGTCATCGCTATCAACATCGCTGTCATCATCTTTGTCACCTTCATTTTCCATCGTCTTCGCGGCTTGCATTCGTGCTGCTGCGGCGGCATCAGACGCCTTTCTCTTCGCCTCCCCTTCCTTCGCCTCCTTGGCTAGGCGTTCCTCGGCGAGCTTTCGCTTGAACTTTTCGCGCTCCTTTTTGTTCATCTTCGCCATGCGCTCTTCGAGTTCTTCCTCCGTTTCCGACTGCTCGTTTTCTGCATTTTCGATCTTAGCCTCCGACTTGGGCGCTAGCTTCGACGCGGCAAGTGCGGGAGCAACATCATCTTCGTCCACTTCGCTCGCCTCGGACTCGGATGCAACCTTTTCAGCTTTCTTTTGCTTCTTTCCTGCGCTCTTCTTGCCGTTCTTGCGAAGGTAAGTCAGCAGCTCTTTGACAAATGTCGCGCTCTTGTCCAGCATTTTTCGCACTTTGGGATCGCTGATGGGGTTGTCCTCAAGCTCGATCGCTCGAACTTTTTTTTCCTTCAACTCACCCCATTCCCCTGGAAGTTCTTCGATTTTGTTTCCTCGCAAGAAAATCTCCGCCAATAGCGTGCACTGGTAGATGCTCTCAGGCGCATCGGTTATTTTATTCATGCGCGCAGAAAGCGTGACCAAGCGCTCTTTGCCTTCGACGTTAAAATCGTCGAGCGTCTTCAGCTGATTGCTGTCGACAATCAACGTAACCAAATTATTCACCTTCTCCAGCGGCGCAAGAGTCGTGAGCTGATTGTGTGCGACGCGCAAAATTTCCAGATTGGGACACTTCGCCAGGCTCGCGGGTAAAGATTTCAGCTTATTGTTCTCCGCCTCGAGAACCTTTAGGTGTTGAAGCTCACCGATGGCTTCCGGCAGCTCGGTCAACCCGTTACCGCTCACGATGAGCGTCAATAACCCAGAAAGTCGCCTGACATCGGGCGAGAGCGTTGTCAGCGTCACCCCTAGCTTCAACTTCAAATTATTGATGCTCGATACGTAGAACAGCGCCGGGTCGACCTCAGTATCGCCCTTATCCCGCTCCACGCTCACCTCCTTTGCCTCGCTCTCCTTTGCCTTCACCGTCTCCGGCCAACGTGCCTCGGGCGCACCTGCGCTTGCCCCGTCCTCGCTCTCTCTCGCCCCATTCGCCGCGCCTTTTTCTGGCGCGCTCCTCTCCCCTCGACGCTCGAGCGCCTCCATCTCCCTCTTTTTCCGTTTGCTACGCTGCGTCGACGTCTCGTCCTCGAACCCCGCCTCCACGACCTCCACCTCGCCGTCATCCTCCTCCTCGCTCGACTCTCCCCCGCGGTCGATCCTCCGCGCCAAAGCGTCAAATTTATTCTTCCTCGCGTAATCCGCCGCACTCAACCCTTTGGCGCACTTGAGCTTATGGTTCGCGCCGGCGTAGAGAAGCTCGTCGACGCTCTCTTCGAAGCCGAGCTCGGCGGCGTACATCAGCGCCGTCTTCTCATCGCCCTGGCCATCGACGAAATCAATCGGTTCTTTGATTCTCGATCGACGACAATTGTCGAGGAGCATCTGTAACGCTTTGTGCTTGTTGCCGAAGACGGTGAGCATGATGGCCGTGAACCCGTCGTCATCGCGAACGCCGGGGGTTTGTCCGCCGGCGCCGAGGCCCCAGCGCACGGTATCGAGCTTGGAGGCGCGACAGGCGGTTAGGAACTGATCGCGCTTCGATGCCATGGCGACTGTGACGAGGGAAGGCGATCGTAGAGAAGAGTCGGAAAGTGAAGCTTGTCGATCGAGGCGACGTTGTACATCTTGCGTTAAATTACTCATTCATCTGGGAAGCCTTCGTACACGATGGTCGATGACTAGCTAATATTGCGGTGCGCGCGCGCGCGGATTTGATACAACACTCCAGAGGATGAAAATGCGGGCTCGTCGACGGCGGCGTCGACGTTTGGGCGCCTTCATAGGTTCGACTATTCCACCTGTTCGACAACCTCTCCCCCGGCGTGAGATGACGCCCCGACGACGGTGCTGAGTAATATTAACACTGCGCCGATTTGCGACGACGTGGAAAGAGTTTCTCCGAGAATGAAGTAGGCGAAGATCGCTCCCCAAATTGATTCCGTACTGTACATCAGGGTCGCCTCTTCAGAAGGGATCAATGTTAACGCCACGGTTTCCAAATAGATGCATCCTGCGGTTGAGATTGCGCCGACAAAGAATACTTTATCCCACGGCACTTGAGACCAGTCACTGAAGCCAAATACGGCTTCCAAGTTACCAGCTTGGTTTGTGTAATCCATCGTGAGCAAACCGGCGAAGACAGTGACAACAGTGAGCATTTGTAAGCACACCAATCCCATGGATTCTTTGTGCTTTAACGCCACCCCGTTGAATATGCAGTCGGTGCGGAAGATGTGGATGCCGAAAATGAGGGCACTTCCGAGCGTGCACAAATCACCAAATACGGTGAGATTTTCTGGCACGCTTGCGACATCCAACGCGACAGCGGCAACATTTTGCGCACTGTCCATCGTGAGGGTAGCGGCGCTTTGCACGCTGTCCGAAGTGCTGGCGGCGGCGAAGTTAACTACGGTGGCGATTTCGGCGGCGTTCGCGTTCGTAGCGTCGTCGATAAACCCACTCACAGAATCAATCAAATCTACATTTGCGACTTGGTCAATCAAGTCGTTGACGGAATCAATCAGATCCCCCTTAGCCTCTTGCATCGAATCAATCAAATCCGTGGGGGCGACTTGATCGATGAAATCGCTCACGGAATCGATTAGTTCTACGGGAGCGACTTGATCGATGATCACGTTTACGGAATCAATCAGATCCCCTTTAGCTTCCTGCACATCCTCGTGATCGAGCACGCCCGGAATCGGGATGAGGTTCTCCATCATCGCCAGCCCCACGAGGGCGATGCCGGTGGCTCCCCACGTCGAGCTTCGCACCTCGCGGCCCGCCAAACCGGCCAATATCGGTACCACTATGATCGTGAATGCACTGATAAAGCTCGCTCGCGCGGCGTCGGTGTACTCTAACCCAATATTTTGTAAGTAATACCCGAGCGAGCACCACAGTCCGAGCTCTAGGCCACCACGGACTATCCGCATATCCTTGACCGCTGATTTTAAAAATGGCGAGAACACCAGCGCTCCGACGGTAAACCGCAGCGCCGCGAACAGATCTGTCGACATGGACTCCTGCGAAACTTTCACCAGCGGAATGTTTGCGCCGTAAAAGCACATCAGCACGGCGAACAGCGCCAAACCTCGTTCGCGTTTCGGCACACCTTCGGTGAACTCAGCGTACTTTGCATACGCCGCCTTCAGCGCTCGCGAGTGCGCCCTCGTCTCCTCGAAGTCCTTCTCATTCACAATGTCCTCCACGAAATCGTCTAAGTACGTGCTCTCGATGTCTTCCACGGTGACGAGTCGACACGCGGCGTCGCTTTCATCCGTCGACGTGTCCAACTTTTCGGGTAACGCGTCCACGATATCTGTCGGGATGAACTGTCGGCCTTGTGCATGCGTGCGGCTGGCGCGCGCGCGCGAATGACGCGTCGTAATTAATTCACTCGTCAAATGCGTCTGCGTTTTCGCGCTTCCCGCGCTCGATGCGACGATTGTGCACCGCGCGCGTCTCGCGCGGTGCCTAGGCGAACCACCTGCGAGCCACTCGCTGTGCTCGCGAACGACGACGCGCGAGGACGCGCCGATGAGCGAGCGCGAGGACGCGCAGAATCGAGCGGCATCGCGCGATGACGTCGATGGTGCCGCACACGCCGGTGCGCGCGTGCGAAACATGGCGGCGGTGTTTGACGATCTCAACCCAACCCAACCCACAACTGGTCGGTTCTGGATTTTTTCAACCGAGCCCGGAGCGGGACAAAACGATTCGCACGAATAGAGGCGAAGGCGAGGAGCAGGCGGTGTACAGGTGCCAAAATAAATGGAATTAGCGAGCGTCTAACGAGCGTTTAAGACATCCATGCGGTCTTGGGTTTGGAAATGCGTGGCGAGCGAGATGAGCGAGTTGGCGGCGATGACGCCGCTCGCGGCCGCAGCGGGCACGCCGACACCAGGGGCGACGCTGTCGCCGACGCGGTATAAACCCTTAATGGAAGGCATCGCAGGGCCGGGGAACATCGCCGGGGCACAAATGGCGGCGCCGTACGTGCCTTTGTGACGACGAAGCCAAAATTTGTGAGTCGCCGGCGAGGCGACGAGCTCAAGGAGCACTCGCGAGCGAATGTCAGGGACGACCCGCTCGAGGGCAACGTATAGCTTATCTGACGCTTCCTTCTTGCGCTTTTCGTACGCCGCTTTATTCGTAGCCTTAAGTTCTTCCCATCCATCGAACGGTTCCATGGTGTACGCGTGCACGCAGTGACATCCTTTTGGCGCCATGTTTGGCTCCCACACGCTCGCGATTGAAATCATGCACACGTTGCCCGGTTCAGAAACAGGGCGAGTGTTGTCCAATACCACGACGTGATGCCCACCAGTGCGCGAAAAGTCCAAGCCTTCGCCATCGATGCCGAGATGCAAGTGCATGAAAGACTCGCTGTACGGCGTCGCCATGGCGTCCTTCTTCTCCTGCTCTGGCACCGAGCCCGCCGGCAGCAGCTTGTCGTAAGTGTCCCAAACGCTAGCGTTGGAGAGCACGATCGGGGCTCGAATTTCCCCTTTCCCGTTCGCCAGTCTGACGCCGACAGCGGCACCGTCTTCGATTATGATCTTGTCCACGTGCGATCTCAAACGCACCTCGCCGCCGTACTTAATTAACCCTCTCTCCAACGCCTTGGCGATGGCTTCGGCGCCGCCGCGCGGAAACTCGCTCTCGCCCAAACTATCGCTCGCGCCGAACACGGCAGCGAATTCCGCGCTCACCGTCCCACTCGCGTCGACGCCACTCAGCAAGAAGCACTCTAAATCCGCTAAGTACCTCATCCAAGGATCGTTTATGTCTAAAAAATCGAGCAGCTTCACCGTCGGTTGGGGTAACACGCCCGAGTACGGCCCCAAACCCGCCATCGCCTTCATGTATCGACTCAAAATCATGAGCGCCACTTTCCAATCCGCGCGTAACGCCGTCGTGGGCAAACCGCTGAGCGATCGATACAACTCGCGAATCTTCGGCGCCGCGCGTTCGAGCTCGCTCGCCCCTCGCGGCGAGAAACGCCGCACCTCCGCCGCGAGCTTCACCAGATTCGCGTGCCGTCTCAACCCCGGCCCGTCGCGCTCGATATGAAACGTCCCTAATGGATCATACTTCACCGTCTCCAACTCCTCCCCGAGCAAGCGAAACACCGAAGCGAGCGGGTTCAACGCGTTCGGCGTCGTCAGCCCGGCGAAAAAGCTCGGCCCAGTGTCAAACCTAAACTCCCCTCGCTCGTGCGCTCGCGCGAACCCGTGCGCGGCGCCGCCGATTTTCCCGTGCGACTCCACCACGATCACGCGTTTACCGTGATAGGCTAACATCGCCCCCGCGGTGAGCCCGCCGATGCCGGAGCCGACGACGACGACGTCGGCGTCCTCCGCGCGTCCACGCGCCGCGCTCGCCCTCGCCCTCGCCCGTCGCCGCCCGTCGTTCGATCGCGACGGTCGTCGCACGCCGACGCGTGGAGCATTCGACGACGACGTCGTCGCGCGCGCGCGCGCGATTTCCATCTCGCCTTTCACGAGCGCGCGCGCGCGATGGGGTTTGGAATTCGCGTTCCAGCGGCGTCGCGTCGATCGACGTCGACCGACCGATCGGGTGTCCGACCGACCGACCGACCGACCGGGTGTCCGACCGACCGAGTGTCCGAGTGTCCGACCGACCGACCGACTACCCGACCGCTCGGTCTCGACACTCGAGGACGCGATCGGCGTTCGCGTCGTTCGCGCGCGCGTGTGTTCGTGCCTGGTCACGACTCGTCGTGATGTCCCCC
>Ga0222713_10001316_pt1 | contig 27933 bp, 23 predicted proteins | sample C33_649DmetaG_FD_165061 | JGI IMG/M metagenome (GOLD analysis project Ga0222713, IMG submission 165061) | Estuarine water microbial communities from San Francisco Bay, California, United States - C33_649D | ecosystem: Environmental > Aquatic > Marine > Unclassified | place: USA: California... | reverse complement strand
GCGCACGACCTGGTAACTCGCCAGTATCAGCTGCTGAATGAAGAAATTCTGCCGGGGCTGGAAAATGAGGGTATCCGTTTCCTGCGTCGCAGCGAGTTCTCTTCAGCGCAAACCGAGTGGATACGCAGCTATTTCCTGCGCGAAGTAATGCCTGTGCTGACCCCAATCGGACTTGATCCTGCGCACCCCTTTCCCAGGGTATTGAACAAAAGCCTGAATTTTGCTGTTGAGCTCGAAGGTAAGGATGCTTTTGGCCGCAATTCCGGCATAGCCATTGTGCAGGCTCCGCGGGTGCTTCCCAGGGTTATCCGTTTGCCGCAGGACGTTGCGGGCATGGAATACGATTTTGTTTTCCTGTCATCCGTTCTGCACGAGCATGTCGGAGAACTTTTCAGTGGCATGAAGGTATTGGGTTGTTACCAGTTCCGTCTTACCCGAAACAGTGATCTGTTTGTCGACGAGGAAGAGGTCAAAGACCTGCGCACAGCCCTGCGCGGTGAATTGCCGCACCGCCATTTTGGGGATGAAGTCAGGCTCGAGGTGGCTGACAGTTGTTCACAGCACATTTCCGGCTTCCTGCTGAAACAATTCATGCTGGATGAGGCGGATCTTTACCGCGTTGATGGTCCTGTAAATCTTGCCCGGTTAATCAGCGTTCCCGACTGGGTGGATCGTCCAAATCTGAAATTTCAGCAATTCAGACAGGGATTTCCGGACATGTTGCGCGAAGGCGGCGACATGTTCGAGATTCTCCGGGCGGGTGACGTATTGCTGCACCACCCCTACCAGTCTTTTCAGCCAGTGATCCTGTTTTTGCAGCAGGCCGCTCGTGACCCGGCGGTCGCGGCGATCAAGATGACGGTTTATCGTACCGGAGCCGAATCGGAGTTGATGGAATTGTTGATTGCCGCAGCGCGCAGCGGCAAAGAGGTGACTGTGGTGCTGGAATTGTTGGCCCGTTTTGATGAGGAAGCCAACATCAACTGGGCCCAGCGTCTTGAGGAAATCGGTGCGCATGTGGTCTACGGCGTTGTGGGACACAAGACCCATGCCAAGATGCTGATGGTGGTGCGTAGGGAAGGTTCCGGTTTGCGCCGTTACGTTCATCTTTCCACCGGAAATTACCATCCCCGAACCGCCCGTCTGTATACGGATTTCGGATTAATGACGAGTCATGAAGAAATCGGCAACGATGTTGCCGAGATGTTCATGCAACTGACGGGTCTCGGACGCGCGACCCGCTTGAAGCACCTCCGGCAGTCCCCGTTTACGTTGCACAAGGAAATGATGCGGGCCATCGCCCAGGAAACAGCTCATGCCAGGGAAGGCCGCAAAGGCCAGATCGTTGCCAAGATGAATGCCTTGCTGGAACCGGAAGTGATCGGCGCACTTTACGAGGCATCCCGCGCCGGGGTGCAGGTGGATTTGATAGTACGCGGGGTTTGTGCGCTGCGCCCCGGGGTACCGGGGCTGTCCGAGAATATCCGTGTTCGTTCCATCATTGGCCGTTTTCTGGAACATACGCGGGTGTTTTACTTCTACAACGACGGCGCTGAAGATGTGTATCTGTCCAGCGCCGACTGGATGGGCCGCAATTTCTTTGGACGGGTAGAGGTTTGTTTCCCGGTTCTTGATGCCGGCCTGCGCAAACGGGTGATCACGGAGGGGTTATATCCCTATCTGGAGGACAACACGCAGGCATGGACCATGGGCGAGGACGGGCAGTATGCGTGCCGTGCCCCGGGCCGTGCCAAGCCTTTCAGCGCACAGGAAAATCTGCTGGAAACCCTGGGGCAGAAAATCGGCGCATAGATTTTCTGCAAGGGCGATTTCCCATACTGCAGGATATACTCGCCCTAATGGATTTCCCATGCCTTTGTCCTCAAATACGGCAATGGGAAAAAGATCGCGCATATTTGCCGTGTTATCGAGCCCGGGCTGTGATGTTTTCAATCATTCTGTTGGATACGGCGGTTTGACATGGAACTCATATTGTGGCGTCACGCGGATGCCGAAAACCGGATGCCGGATGAAGCTCGTAGGTTGACGGACAAAGGCCGCAAACAGGCCAGAAAGATGGCGGCTTGGCTCGAAGAGCGCTTGCCGGCTGGATACAGGCTGATGGCGAGCCCTGCCCAGCGTGCCCGCGAAACCGCGGCGGCTCTGACCGATAATGCCAACATCGATCAGGCCTTGTCGACTGCGACAACTCCGCAGGCTTTGCTTAAGACCGCCGGCTGGCCACGCGGAGACGGCGTGGTTGTCGTGGTCGGTCATCAACCGACCCTTGGAGCGGCAGCAGCGCTGGCGTTGACCGGGAATGCCTCAGCCTGGAGCGTGAAGAAGGGCTCCATCTGGTGGCTGGCCACGGACGGTGAAAACGTTGAGGTGCGGGCGGTGATGAATCCGGGCCTGCTTTAGGGAGTCTCCAATGTTCGAATCGGCAAGCTTGTCCCATCGCATCAGCAAGGCGACTTTCCGACGCGAAGAACCGAAATTGCGGGAGGCCCTGCTCAATGCCCAGTATGACCTGAAGCAGCAGGGCAGGTTTGCGACCTTGATTCTGATTGCGGGGGTCGAAGGTGCCGGCAAGGGAGAAACCGTCAACCTGCTCAACGAGTGGATGGATCCCCGGCATATCGAAGTCCGCGGATTTTCCGAGGCTTCAGATGAAGAAAACGAACGGCCGCGGATGTGGCGCTACTGGCGTGCACTGCCGCCGAAAGGCAAGATCGGCGTTTTTTTCGGGGCCTGGCATACCCAGCCCATCATCGACCGGGTCAACGGGCGCATCAGCGCCGCCAAGTTCGACCGTCATATCAGCGAGATTCTGCGGCTCGAACGCATGCTGGTCGACGAGGGCGTGTTGCTGCTGAAATTCTGGTTCCATCTCTCCCGGCCGCAGCAGAAAAAACGCCTGCGTGAACTGGAAGCCAATCCCGAGACCCGCTGGCGGGTCACCAAGGACGACTGGAAGCTTTACAAGCGCTACGACCAGTTTTCCGAGATCTGCGAACCTTTTGTCCGGCGCACCAGCACAGGGGAGGCGCCGTGGCTGGTGGTGGCTGGTGCCGATGCGCGCTATCGCAGTCTAACGGTGGGGCGCACCTTGCTGGCAGCCCTGCGTGAACGTATTGATGAAAAGCCCATTGCCCGGCTGCCCGACCGAAATCCGCCGCTCCCGCCGCCGGTGGACCGGCTCAACGTGATCCGGGCGCTACAGCTTGATCAGGCACTGTCGAAGAAAAAGTACGAAAAACAGATGGCTGAATGGCAGGGACGCCTGAGCCGGGTCTTCCGTAATCCGCGGTTCAAGAATCTCTCCGTCATCGCCGTGTTCGAAGGTAACGACGCGGCGGGAAAGGGCGGCGCCATTCGCCGGGTAACCCGGGCGCTGGATGCGCGCCGCTACCAGACGATTTCGGTCGCTGCGCCGACCGAGGAGGAGCGCGCCCAGCCTTATCTGTGGAGGTTTTGGCGGCATATGCCGCGACGTGGCCGGTTCACCATATTCGATCGCTCCTGGTACGGGCGGCTTCTGGTCGAACGGGTGGAAGGGTTTTGTGCGGAACGTGACTGGATGCGTGCCTATTCAGAAATCAATGATTTCGAGCAGCAAATGACGCAGCAACAGATCGTGGTGGTCAAATTCTGGCTGGCCATCAGCAAGGATGAGCAGTATCGCCGCTTCAAGGCGCGCGAAAAAGTCACGTTCAAGCGCTTCAAGATCACTGACGAAGACTGGCGCAACCGGAAAAAGTGGGACGAATACGAGCTGGCTGTCTGCGACATGGTTGATCGCACATCGACAGTGCATGCGCCATGGACGCTGGTGGAGGCTGACAACAAGTATTACGCACGGGTCAAGGTGCTGCGCACCCTTGCAGAGGCGATTGAAAACGCGCTTGAGGGTGGTGCGAAACCTAAACGGAAATCAAAATCCGGCTGAATTATTGGATCAGTGCCGGTTCCTGGACCGGCGCCAGATCGTTGAGTCCCGGAATTTTAAGTTCCAGACCGATGCGCGCCCAATCCTCAACTTCGTTGCGCAGCGTGGCCGCGGTCAGCGGATTTGCGGCGAGCCAGTCTGAATCGAAGGCGAGACGTATCCGTTCGCTTTGCAGTTTGACATCCAGCGACGGCAGGCGGATATCACGCCGGGCCCGGCACAGCAGCACTGCAAGACGCAGTGCAAGTACCATGGCCCGATCATTTTTTTCCGGCATCGTTTCCAGGGATTTTTTCAGTGACCGGCGATGGTTCAGCACCAGGGCGGCCAGTTGCTCCTGTTCTTCCCGCGAGAACCCGGGCATGTCGGAGTTGCTGATGATATAGGAAGAATGTTTATGGTATCCGCTGTATGCGACGGGGATGCCGATCTCGTGCAATTTGGCGGCCCAAGCCAGCAATCGCGGCGCCTCGTCGTCGACCGCCGGTTCATCCGCCAGTTTGCTATAGAGAGCGACGGCACAGGCGCCGACCCGCTTTGCCTGCTGAGCATCGACGTGGTAGCGCTGCATGAACTGTGCGACTGTCACATCCCGCATGTCATGGTGATGGAAGCGCCCGAGCATGTCGTAGAGGATGCCCTGGCGCATGGCGCCATTGGCGGGTGTCATGCTGTCGATGTTCAGTTCATCAAGGGCTGCAAACAGTATCGCAATTCCACCCGCAAGCACGGGTTTGCGATCAGGGCGCAACCCCGGCAGTTCGACGCGGGACATGTCTCCAGCCTTGATCAACTGGCTGCGCAGACGGTCGATGCCGGCAGGGGTGATCGGCCCGTCGGTATATCCTGAAAGCTGGAGTATTTCCGCCAGTGCACGAATGGTGCCTGACGAACCCACCGCATGCTGCCAGTTGCCGCGGGTGTATTGGCTGACGATAGGCTGTAGTTCCGTGCGAGCGGCCAGTTCGGCTTCCTTGAATGCGTTCTTTGTGACTCGACCATCCCGGAAATAACGCAGGCTGTAGGATACGCAGCCCATGAACAGGCTTTCGAGCCTCAGCGGTTTGTAACCTGAGCCGATGATGCATTCAGTTGAACCGCCGCCGATATCGATTACGAGGCGCTTGTCACGGGTGGCAGGGAGGCTGTGCGAAACACCGAGGTAGATCAGGCGCGCTTCTTCGCGGCCGGCGACGACCTCGATCGGAAACCCCAGCACCGCGCGCGCTTTTTTGAGAAAGGGTTTTGCATTCTTGGCGACGCGCAAGGTATTGGTGCCAACAGCACGTACCGCGTGTCGATCCAGGCCGCGCAGTCTCTCGCCGAAGCGGGCAAGACAGGCCAGTGCCCGCTCCTGCGAATCTTCGTCCAGTTTCTTGTCCTTGCCGAGGCCGGCGCCGAGGCGCACAGGCTCACGCAACGAGTCGAGGGGATAGAACTGGTCACCCGATACACGGGCCAGCTGACAGTGAAAGGAGTTGGAGCCCAGATCTACAGCGGCAATGGTGGACTGATCTGCCACTTCAGCAGGTCCCATCCGTGGTTCCGCAATCGCCCCGGCTCATTGCATGCTGGCCTCCATACCGAAAGCCAGTGTACCACGCGGTATTGGGTAAAAGTCCGGCTATCCCAGCGCTTCGCGTTCGATGGCCTCGACTCCGGTGTGGCGTACATCCTTGCCTTTGACCAGATAGACCACGTATTCGGACATGTTTTTTGCGTGGTCGCCGATGCGTTCGATGGCCTTGGCGATGAACAGAATTTCGATCGCATGCGAGATCGTGCGCGGGTCTTCCATCATGAAGGTGATCAGGTGGCGGAGAATCCCGTTGAATTCCTTGTCAACCTGTTCGTCCTGACGGACCACCTTGGCTGCGACTGCGAGGTCGAGTCGAGCGAAGGAATCGAGGGCGTTACGCAGCATGCCGATGGCGATTTCCCCGACATGCTGGACTTCAGAAGTCCGCGGGGCTGTCGGCCGGTCGCTTTCGTAGATGGCCTCGGTCATTCGCGCGATCTTTGCCGCTTCGTCGCCGATGCGTTCGAGATCCGTGATCGTCTTGACCACGGTCATGATCATGCGCAGATCCTTGGCTGCAGGCTGGCGACGCGCAATGACCGTGCTGCAATGCTCGTCGATCGCGACCTCCAGTGCGTTGACACGGTGGTCATCGACCATGATTTGACGGGCAAGACTGGCGTTGCCGCTGCTCAGAGCTTCCAGCGCCCGGACGATTTGCTGCTCGACCAACCCCCCCATCTGCAACACTTGGGAGCGGATGTCTTCGAGTTCGGCATCGAACTGTTTGATCGTATGGTCAGGCATGCTGGATTCCGGTGCTAAAAGTCGATAAATAGCAGATATTCATGACATTTTTGTGGCGGTCACGGGCCGTTTCAGGGTTTCTACCCCATTCTTTCCTGCCAGCAGCAGCACGTCGGCTCCACGACGGGCGAACAGGCCGTTGGTGACCACCCCGGTGATCTGGTTAAGGCGGGATTCCAGTTCGGGGGGATCCAGTATGGTCAGATTGTGCACGTCGAGTATCAGGTTGCCGTTGTCGGTCACCACGCCCGAACGCCATTCCGGCTGGCCGCCCAGCTTGACGATTTCCCGGGCTACGTAGGAACGCGCCATCGGAATCACCTCCACCGGCAGCGGAAAGCGGCCCAGGACGTCGACCAGCTTTGAGGTGTCCGCGATACAGATGAATTTCTGGGCGACTGCAGCGACGATTTTTTCCCGGGTCAGTGCGCCTCCGCCGCCTTTGATCATCATCAGGTGACGGGTAACCTCGTCGGCGCCGTCCACGTAGACGGGCAAGTCGCGGACATTGTTCAGGTCCAGCACTTCGATCCCTGCGGCCTTCAGGCGCTTGGCGCTGGCTTCCGAGCTGGACACGGCGCCATCGATGCGGTTGCGGATGGCAGCCAGTTCATCGATGAAAAAATTGACTGTCGAACCGGTGCCGACACCGACGATGCTGCCTCCGGGAACCAGGGCAATCGCAGCCTTTGCAGCGGCCTGTTTCAGGGCATCCTGACTCATTGGGTCGACTCGATTTTCATGGTTGGACCAATATACACGATTCGCTTTGCGCCCGGCATCCATCGCCGTCAGCCCGCATTCCTGATAACCTTTTGCAAACCGAACCCGGCTGGAAGTCAGCGGTGAAATCCAAGACAACACGATGAAAAAAACGGACTATCTCGAACGTATCCTCAACGCCCGTGTGTACGATGTTGCCGTAGAGACGCCGCTGGAACAGGCTCCTGCCCTTACGCGGCGTTTGCGTAATACGGTCCTGCTCAAACGCGAAGACATGCAGCCGGTGTTTTCGTTCAAGCTGCGCGGTGCTTACAACAAGATGGCCAGCCTCAGACCCGAAGTGCTGAGACGGGGCGTCATTGCCGCATCGGCGGGTAACCATGCACAGGGGGTGGCCCTGGCAGCGCAACAGCTGGGCTGCAAGGCAACCATCGTCATGCCGGTCACTACGCCGGAAATCAAGGTCAATGCGGTACGGGCTCGTGGGGCCCGGGTGGTGTTGCATGGCGATTCCTATGACGAGGCCGCCGCGCATGCGCGAAAACTGGAGCGGCGCGCGCGCCTGACCTACGTCCACCCTTATGACGATCCCGATGTCATCGCCGGTCAGGGGACCATCGCAATGGAAATCCTGCGTCAGCATCCCGGCCCGATAGATGCAATTTTCGTCGCCATCGGTGGTGGCGGGCTGATTGCCGGTATAGCCGCCTATGTCAAACGGTTGCGTCCGGAAATCAGGATCGTGGGCGTTGAGCCGGTCGATGCCGATGCCATGTACCAGTCGTTGAAGGCGGGGCGCCGGGTCAAACTGGAGCAGGTTGGTCTGTTTGCTGATGGCGTGGCGGTCAAGCAGGTCGGCAAGGAAACCTTCAGGCTGTGCCGTGAGCTGGTGGACGAAGTCATCCGCGTCGATACCGATGCCATGTGCGCGGCCATCAAGGATGTTTTCGAGGATACGCGCGCGATTCTTGAGCCGGCCGGGGCTCTGGCGATTGCCGGCGCAAAAGCCTGGGCGGAGCGCAAAAGGAAGCGCGGCGCGACGTTTGTCGCGGTGGCCTGCGGGGCCAATATGAACTTTGACCGCCTGCGCTTTGTCGCAGAGGAAGCGGAACTGGGCGAACACCGCGAAGCCGTTCTCGCCGTGACGATCCCGGAAAAGCCCGGGAGCTTCAAGGCTTTTTGCGAACAGCTGGGTCCGCGTAACGTGACGGAATTCAATTATCGATATGACGATGCAAGCAGGGCGCGCGTATTTGTCGGTGTCCAGGTGCGCAACCGCCGGGAAACTGCACAACTGGTGCGCTCACTGCGCCGTCGCGGACTGGAGACGCTGGATCTCAGCGACAATGAACTGGCAAAGCTGCATGTGCGTCACATGGTCGGGGGACATGCACCGGGAGTCAAAAACGAAATCCTTTACCGTTTCGAGTTTCCGGAAAAGCCGGGGGCGCTGATGCGTTTTCTGACCAGCATGAGCCGGGGCTGGAACATCAGTCTGTTCCATTACAGGAATCACGGCGCCGACTACGGCCGCGTGCTGGTGGGCATGCAGGTGCCGCGGGCCGATCAGGCCCGGTTCCGGACGTTTCTGGCCAAGGTTGGTTATCCATGGTGTGATGAAACCCGTAATCCAGCCTATCGCCTGTTTTTGTCATAGGTTACAATGTCTTTTAAAATCATGTAATTATGGTTGAATCGGGGTTGCAGATGGATTGCAGCCGATAGCAGCGCAAGGAGACTGATTCACTATATGCGTGCAGGGGTAGTAGCGGCAGCGGTACTGGCGATGACAGCCGGACTGGCTGTCATGACTGGGTCAGTGCAGGGCGCTGGACTCGATGAGGCGTTCCTGGCGGCGCGGGATGCTGCGCGCGCCGGTGACAGCAAAAAGCTCGAGCAGATCGCGCCGCGTTTCAGCGGCCACCTGCTGGAACCCTATGTTTCGTATTGGCGCCTGTCGATTCGTCTCGAAGGACGGGATCCGGAGGAAATCCGCACTTTCCTGCGCGGTAACCGTGATACCCCGCTGTCCGACTATCTGCGCCGTGATTGGCTGAAGCAACTGGGCAAAAGCGCGCAGTGGGAGCTTTTCAATGCCGAACTGCCGGCGCTGGTCAACGATGATCTGGAGCTGACCTGCTATGCGCTGCAGGCCCGGGTGCGTACGGATACGCTGGCTCTGCGTGAGGCCCGTCCCCTCTGGTTCGTTGCCCGCAACCTGCCGGACAGCTGCAATCCTCTGTTCGATGCGCTGATTCAATCGCAACTGTTGTCAGAGGATGACATCTGGACGCGCATACGGCTTGCGCTTGAGGTCGGTCAGGTATCGCTGGCCAACCGCGTTGCTGCACATCTTCCCAAGGGCAAGGCTCCCGATGCCGGCGCGCTTTCGGCCATATACTCCAATCCTGCAGGTTATCTCGGTCGCTCGCACGGGTCGCTCAATTCGCGTGGTGCGCGCGAGACGACGATGTTCGCGGTCTATCGGCTGGCACGTACCTCGCCTCAACAGGCTTTTGCCCATTGGGTGAAACTCGGACCGCGGTTTACCGAGGATGAGCAAGCCTATGTGTGGGGCATGCTCGGTTATTACGCCGCCATGCGCCACGATCCCAGTGCGCTGGACTGGTTCGCACGCGCGTACGGCATGAGCGATCTGCAGCTGACCTGGAAGGCGCGGGCCGCTTTGCGCTCACAAAGCTGGACCGAACTTCTGGAGGCGGTCGATGCCATGACGGCCAAGGAAGCCGAGCGTTCCGCCTGGCGTTACTGGAAGGCACGTGCCTTGAAAGTGACAGGCCGGGAAAAAGAGGCGATTGCCCTGCTCAAACCGCTGTCAGCGGGCTACGGATTTTATGAACAGCTGGCGATGGAGGATCTTGGCGGCACTGTGCGTGCCCCGGAGGTTGCCTACAGGCCTGGGGCCGATGAAATAAACGCCATCGCGGCGCGTCCCGGCATCCGCCGCGCCTTGGAGCTGTTCAGGCTCGATGCCCGCCTCGAAGGTGTGCGTGAATGGCTGTGGGCGATCCGCGGTTTCGATGACCGCCAACTGCTGGCAGCAGCGGAAGTCGCGCGCCGCAATTCGGTCTGGGATCGTGCAATCAATACTGCCGACAAAACCCTCTTCGAGCACGATTTCGGGCTGCGCTATCTCGCGCCGTATCGCGATCAGCTGAAATCGGCTGCCAGCCAGCTTGATCTTGACGAAGCCTGGGTCAACGGCCTGATACGCCAGGAAAGCCGTTTTATCGCTCAAGCCAAATCCCGGGCCGGGGCCAGCGGGCTGATGCAGTTGATGCCTGCTACCGCACGCTGGGTGGCGGGAAAGATTGGTTTGCGCAACTGGAGCTGGTCGAAGGTAAATGAAATCGAAACCAATCTGAGCCTGGGGACTTATTATCTGCGCCATGTACTGGATGCGCTGGATGGCAGTCCGGTGCTGGCATCCGCTGCTTACAACGCCGGTCCCGGTCGGGCACGCAACTGGCGCGCCGATCGGAGCATGGAGGCCGCCATCTATGCCGAGACCATACCTTTCAGCGAAACGCGCCATTATGTCCAGCAGGTCATGGCGAACTCCAGTTATTACGCGCACAACTTCAGCCAGCAGGCCCAGTCGCTGAGAGCGCGCATAGGGGTGATTGAGCCACGTCTTCGCGATCAGGAAAAGACGCTGGGCGACACGCCCTGAGCGGCTGTGGCATGCCTGAGAACCAGGGCGGGCCGGGGGTAGAATAGACGCATGCCATACAACATTTGCATCCTTGGCGGATCCGGTTTTGTCGGCCGCCACTTGTGCCAGCAACTGGCGGCCTCGGGAAACCGCGTGAAAGTTTCCACCCGTGATCGCGAGCGTGCCAAGCACCTCATCCTGCTGCCCACGGTTGATGTCGTGGTTGCAGATATTCATGATCCTGTCGCACTGGCTGACCTGGTTCGCGGCTGCGATGCAGTGATCAATCTGGTTGGCGTGCTTCACGACGGGCGTGGTGCACGCGGTTTTGACGCATCTCATCGCGATTTGGCTGGCAAGGTTGCGGCGGCGTGCCGCGAAACTGGCGTGCGGCGACTGCTGCATATGAGCGCGCTTGCTGCTGCCGTTGACGCACCCAGTGACTATCTGCGCAGCAAGGGGGAGGCGGAGCGCATCGTTCGTGAGTCCGGACTCGACTGGACTATTTTCAGGCCGTCGGTGATTTTCGGACCAGAAGACAATTTTCTGAACCTGTTCACCGACTTGCAGCGGATATTGCCGGTCCTGGCACTTGCCGGCCACCAGGCCCGCTTCCAGCCGGTTTACGTCGGCGATGTCGCTGCTGCAATGGTTGCTGCCATCCGGGACCGGAAGTCCTTTGGTTGCAGCTACGATCTTTGCGGGCCGAAACGCTATACGCTGCGAGAACTGGTTGCGCTGGCCGGTACCATGGCAGGCTGCCGACGTCCGATCATTGGGCTCGGTCGCACATTGTCCTACTTTCAGGCTGCAGTTTTGGAATTGTCTCCGGTCAAGTTGATGACGCGTGACAACCTGCGTTCGATGCAGATCGACAGCGTTTGTGATTGCGCGTTTCCCTTCGGCATCAAACCCCAGGCCGTGGAAACGCTGGCGCCTGACTGGCTGGCCTCACGCACGCCACGCGCGCGCTATCAGCAATTCCGCAATGCCGCGGGACGCTGATTCCCGGGGTTTCTGAGCGAATTCCTGCCAGGCGATCATGGAGACCTATGTCGTCGGCGGTGCTGTGCGGGATGAAATGCTGGGTCTTCCCGTCAAGGATCGCGACCATGTGGTAGTGGGTTCGACGCCTGAAGAGATGATCCGGCTCGGCTTCAGGCCGGTCGGCAGTGATTTTCCCGTGTTCCTGCATCCGCAGACTCATGAGGAACATGCCTTGGCGCGTACCGAGCGCAAGACCGCACCGGGTTACCACGGATTCGCCTTTCATGCGGCGCCCGACGTTACGCTCGAGCAGGATCTGCAGCGCCGGGATTTGACCATCAATGCCATGGCGCGTGATGACAAGGGTCGGTTGATCGACCCGCACGGTGGGGCAGAAGATCTTGGCGCGGGCATCCTGCGTCATGTCAGCCCCGCCTTTTCCGAGGATCCGGTGCGCATTCTGCGGGTGGCGCGCTTTGCCGCGCGTTTTGGTTTTACTGTCGCCACGGAAACTGTGGCCTTGATGACGCAGATGGTTCAGTCCGGAGAAGCCGATGCATTGGTTGCGGAACGGGTCTGGCAGGAACTTGCCAAGGGACTGATGGAGAACACGCCCTCCGCAATGTTCGATGTATTGCGGGATTGCGGTGCACTGGCAAGGGTGCTTCCCCAGATTGATGCGCTTTTCGAAGGGGGGCATGCTGGCGAGGTCATGGCGGCCCTGGATGCCCTGGCAGGTCAGAACGCGCCGCTGGAAGTGCGTTTTGCACTGCTGGCACGGCAACTGGAACCCGAAGCGGTCGAGGCCCTTTGCACATCAGTCCGGGCGCCTGCCGCCTGCCGCGATCTGGGAGTGCTTGCGGCGCGTCATGCCAATGCGCTGGCCGACGGCGCAGACATCGATGTCTCCGAACTGATGGCCGTATTTGATGCGGCCGATGCCTGGAGGCGGCCCGAACGATTCGAACTGCTGCTTCAGGCTGCACTGGCCGGTATCGGAGAAGGAGAAAAAACGCGTATGTATCTGCTGCGTGTTCACAAGGCAGCCCTGGCTGTGAATGCCGGTGATATTGCGCGCGGGCAGAAGTCCGCGGCAGATATCAAGACTGCGGTTGCGCAGGCGCGGCTGGACAGCGCGCGTGCCGTGAAATGATTTTCAGATCAACCATCAGCCAAGGACGGCCATGATCGATTTCTATACCTGGACTACACCTAATGGGCGCAAGGTTTCTATCATGCTTGAGGAATGCGGCCTGGAATACCGCACCCATGCGATCAACATCGGCAAGGGCGATCAGTTCACCCCCGAGTTTGTAGCCATCAATCCCAACAGCAAGATACCTGCGATCGTCGATGCCGACGGTCCTGACGGCAGGCCGATTGCGCTGATGGAATCGGGCGCCATACTGATCTATCTCGCAGGCAAGACCGGCAGGTTCCTGCCTCAGGCGGTGCGCGGCCGATATGACGCGCTGCAGTGGCTGATGTTCCAGATGGGTGGAGTCGGCCCGATGTTCGGCCAGGTGCATCATTTCCTGCGTGCAGCGAAAGAGCCGGTTCCCTATGCCATCGAACGCTATGTCAACGAAACGCGGCGGCTCTACGCGGTGCTCGACAAGCAGCTTGCCGGCCATGAGTGGCTGGCCGGCGGCGAGTACACCATTGCTGACATGGCGACATATCCCTGGATCGCGCGCTTCGAATGGCACAAGACGGACCTGAATGACTTTCCGGCAGTAAAGCGCTGGTTCGACCGCATGTCTGCGCGGCCCGCGGTTCAGCGGGGCATGGCGATACCCAGGGTGTGAATGGCCCGCGCTTCAGCGGGTATTGCTGTTGCGTGCGTAGCGCTGGAGCAGACGGATGATTTCCGCCGTGTCGAGTTCCGGATTGGTGCGCAGTTCGCGTATGCCGACAATGGTATTGGCCCACGTCATGTGGCTGCGCATCCGTTTCACGACTTCCGGCCATTCGCTGGCGGTATGACGCTGGGGATCCGGTAGCGCGTGGCATTGTGAGCAGGCGATGCTGTAAATCTGGCCGGCGGTCGTGCGCAAGGCCGGGTGATCGGGATCAATCGCTTTTTGCCCGTGTTTTTCCAGATAAGCCGCCAGCCCGGCGACCTCGGAATCGCTGGGCGCCTTGACGTCGGTCATCATGTCCTTCATCAGCGGGCCCATGTTGCCGTTACCACGCATGCGCCAGACCATGCGTTCAATGATGGGTTGCCATCGCGCTGAAGTATGCATCTGCGGGTTCGGCAGGTAGTGACACTGCACGCAGTAGCGGGCCGCAAGTTGCGCGCCTTCGCTGCGGGGCTCGGGCAACTGCGAAGGTTCGATGGACGGCGGCAGGATGCGTTCGAGCATGCGTCCGTGGGGACTTTTTGCCCACAGGTATTTGGCCTGGGCGATTGCCGGAGTGTCGGCGGCGCCTGCAGGGGCGATCATGGGCGCTGCGGTGAGCAGCAGTACGATCAGGGCAGGACGCATGAAATGAATCATAACGTAACCCGGTTCTGGTGCAGCGACGCGGATTTGTCACCGTTGTAAAAACCCAGCAAGGGTGACGAAACCGACCTGCCCAGTGCAATCACCTTGAACAATTCCCCCATTTCAGCAGGGGACATCAGCTGTTGCACCTGCGCTGCCAGTGGCGCATAGCGAGCTGTGTCGGTGGCTGGAACTTCGGCCAGCAGGTCGATGATTCCGCAATTGATCAGAAACCGGGCCTGATTGGTGTAGCCCAGCAGATCCAGGCCGGCGCCATGTCCCGCGTCGTCGATTGCGCTGAAATCGACATGCGTGGTGATGTCCTGCAAACCCGGCCAGAGAAAGGGATCTTCGTGCGCATGATGGCGGTAATGACACATCAGCGTGCCGCGATTGCGCTGGGGATGGTAGTACTCGTGGGCCGGAAAACCGTAGTCGATAAAAAGCATCACCCCGCGGACGAGTCGCAGCCCGAGATCCCGGATCAGCGCCTGGGCTGCGGGATTGAGTTCGGTTTCATAGTCATCAGGCAGGTCCAGCTTCGCGGCTGCTGCTGCAAGCTCGCCGCTTGCGGGTCGTGAGGACCAGACCAGATCATCTCCACTCATGCCGGCACCGAGTTCTTGGATGGCTGCTCCGGTTATGCGGATGCGGTGCGCCGGAATCGCGTCCAGTACTTCATTGCCGATAATGACACCGGTGATCGAGTCGGGCAGCGCATCCAGCCATTCAATGCGCCCGGCGATTTTGGGGTCCATTTGCTCCAACCGCTGCTGCTGGCGCTGGCGCAGGTCACCGCTGGTTTCGAGGATCAGGTAACGTTCAGGCAAACAGTCCAGTACCGCCAGTTCGGCGAGCAGAGTCTGTGCCAGCGCTCCGCTGCCGGCGCCGATTTCGACGATGTCGGGCAGACCTTGCGGTATCAAGCTGGCCACTTGCCGTGCCAGCGCCCGTCCGAACAGCGGCGAGATTTCGGGAGCGGTCACAAAATCACCGGCGGCACCGAATTTTCTGCTGCCCGCACTGTAGTAGCCCAGTCCCGGGGCGTGGAGAGCAAGTTCCATGTATCGGGCAAATGAAATCCAGCCGCCGGATGTGCCGATTTCGGCGGCCATCTGTTGTTGCAGGCGGGCGCTCAGGGCCAAGGCCTCGGCGGATGGCGCCGGCAGTCCGGGAAGTTTTTCCGTCGAAGTCACGCGAGAATATTACGATAAAATAAACAATGAATTACAACCCATCCAATCGATTCCGTCCGGAGTTTCTTCGTTGGTCATGAGCGCATCCCTGACGGGCAAAACGGTGCTGGTCACTGGCGGAGCACGTCGCGTCGGTGCAGCCATTTCCCGGCGCCTGCATGCCGCCGGTGCGAATGTGGTGGTGCATTACCGGAATGCCGCGCAGGATGCACATGCGCTGCAGCAGGAACTGAACGCAGTGCGAGCCGGATCCGTGGTCCTGGTTCGCGCCGATCTGCTGGTGCAGGGAGCACTGCCGCAACTGGTGAAGGATGCCACGGATGCATACGGCCGGCTCGACGGGTTGGTCAATAATGCCTCCAGTTTTTTCGCAACACCCATCGGTTCGATAGATGAAAAATCTTGGGAAGATCTGATCGGCACCAACCTCAAGGCGCCACTTTTTCTGGCGCAGACAGCGGCGGGCGAACTGCGCAAGACACAGGGCGCCATCGTCAACATCATTGACATTCATGCCGAGTTGCCGATGAAAAATCATGTTGTATACAGTGTCGCCAAAGGCGGTCTGCTGGCCCTGACACGGTCCCTGGCGCGTGAACTGGGTCCGCAGGTGCGTGTCAACGGGGTGTCTCCTGGAACGATCCTCTGGCCGGAAGACCCGGCGTGGCAAAATGACATCGAGCGCCAGCGCATCGTCAACCAGACGCTGCTCAAGCGCACCGGCGATCCCGGAGATATTGCATCGGCCGTGGAGTTTTTGCTGTGCGCACCATACGTGACCGGCCAGGTGCTGGCGGTTGACGGTGGGCGCAGCGTGGCGGTCGGGTGAAACCATGAATGACGTTGTCACAAAAACCGTGGCCTTCATCAAACCGAAGGCGGTCTACGAGTCGAACAAGCTCGCCAAGCGTTTGCGTCGCCAGGTCGGCCAGGCAATTGCCGATTTCGGCATGATCCGGGAGGGAGACAAGGTGATGGTCTGCCTCTCGGGCGGCAAGGACAGCTATGCGCTGCTTGATATCCTGCTGCATTTGCGCAGCCGGGCTCCGGTCGCCTTTGACATCGTCGCCGTCAATCTTGACCAGAAACAGCCGGGTTTTCCCGAGCACGTGCTGCCGGATTACCTGACCCGGCTGGGAGTGCCGTTCCGCATCGAAGAACAGGACACCTACAGCATCGTCAAGCGGGTAATACCCGAGGGCAAGACCATGTGTTCTTTGTGCTCGCGACTGCGCCGCGGCGTGCTGTATCGCGTCGCGCAGGAACTGGGCGCGACCAAGATCGCCCTCGGCCATCACCGGGACGATATACTCGAAACCTTTTTTCTCAACATGTTCTACGGCGGAAAGCTGAAGGCGATGCCGCCGAAGCTGGTGTCCGACGACGGACGCAACGTGGTGATCCGGCCGCTGGCCTATTGCGAGGAGCAAGATCTCGAGGCTTACGCCGAGCTGCGCCAGTTCCCGATTATTCCCTGCACGCTGTGCGGCTCGCAGGAAACGCTGAAGCGCAAGGAAGTAAAGGCCATGCTGCGCGAATGGCAAAAGAAACATCCGGGGCGGGTCGAAACCCTGCTGACCAGCATCCAGAATATCCGGCCCTCACACCTGATGGACCGGAGTCTTTTTGATTTTTCTGCTGTCCGTCCGACGGGTTCTGCGGTGGAAGGCGGCGACATCGCCTTCGATCAGGAATAGGCAAAGCCGGGACTGCGTAAATCTGTGCAGTCCCGCCGCCGACCTGGATTCTAGAAGTCGGCCTTGATGCCGTAGGCCTTGACGGCCTTGCTCCAGCGTGTGATTTCCGAGCGCATGAACTTGTCAAATTGCTCGGGGGAGGTCGGTACCGGCTCATAACCGCGGGTGCGCAGCATGTTGCCGGTTTCGCCGTTGAGCACGGCAACAACCGCTTTATTAAGGGTGGCGATTGCCGGCTTGGGCATCGCAACCGGTCCCATCAGTCCGTACCAGCCGGCGATGGTAAATCCCTTGTATCCCTGTTCCGACAGTGTCGGTACCTCGGGAAGCTGTGCAGCGCGTTTGGCGGTAGTGACTGCGAGCGCGCGCAGTTTGCCGGCCTTGATCTGCGGTATGGCGGCACCGGGTCCCGAAAACAGAGTTTGCACTTCGCCACCGACTGCAGCGGCAACCGACGGCCCTGACCCGCGATAGGGAATATGCGTCAGCTTGACCTTGGCCGTCTGGAAAAAAGCTTCCTGTGCGATATGGGCGGTGACATTGCCGGAACCGAAGTTCAGGGCCCCGGGTTTGCTTTGCGCGAGTTTGATGAAATCAGCCAGGGTATTCGCCTGCACGCTCGGATGCACGGTCATGATGTACGGCTGTTCGATCAACTGGCTGATGCCGGCGAAATCACGCGCCACGCTGAAGCTCAGTTTGGGCATCAACGCCGGGGCCACGGCGGTGGCGCCGATCTCGGCAATGACCAGGGTATAACCGTCGGGATTGGCGGTGGCGGCAATGGCGGTGCCAAGGCTGCCCTGTGCGCCGCCGCGGTTGTCGATCAGGATCTGCTGGCCGAGCTGCTTGGTGAGTGCGGGCTGCATGGTACGCGACACCAGGTCGGTTCCGCCGCCGGGCGGGAAAGGTACGATCAGTCGCAGCGGCTTGTTCGGATAATCGGCCGCATGAGCAGCGGAAAAAAAGGCGCACAGACCGAGTGCGATCAGTGCAGACAGCTTGGAACGATGACGCATGACTTCCCCCCGTTATTGTTGGTGGTATCGGGGGGACATTATCACGGCTTTGGGAGTCGGTGGGTAGTTGTAACTTCAATCACTAACTATAAATTATCTATATAAAACATATATTTATAATTTTTCTACACATAATTTCATGTTGTCAAAATTATTTTGTCATGATAGATTGTCGACCTATATTAATGCCCTCCCCTCTATACGCTAGCCATGAATTGCGCAGAACGACTGGTTGAACTGTTCGGCAGCCAGGCCGAAGTGGCCCGCCGCTTCCGCCTGGACCGTGCCGTGGTCAGCAACTGGGTCAAGTCGGGTTACGTGCCCGCGCGCTGGGCCATGGAAGTCGAGCATGTCACCGAGGGCCAGGTGCGCGCAGTAGACATACTCAATGAAGCCAATGCCAGGAAGCCGATCCGGTTGAAGTCGCGTCCGGACGGGGAAAATTTCATCGATTCGACGCTCACAGGGAGTTCCGCCATGAATTCGTTCGCCCCCACCAAACGCATAGGGTCTTTCCATCCGCCGCGCCGCACCCTGATGGGTCCGGGACCGACGGAAATCCATCCGCGCGTGCTGACCACCATGAGCCAGCCGGCCATTGGTTATCTCGATCCGGTGTTCGTTGAGATGATGGACGAGCTCAAGACTTTGCTCCGCTATGTCTACCAGACGAAAAATCCCCTGACTTTTCCGATATCCGGTCCCGGTTCCGTCGGCATGGAGTACTGCTTCGTCAACCTGGTCAAACCCGGTGACAAGGTCATCGTCTGCCGCAATGGCGTATTCGGCGGCCGGATGATCGAAAACGTCGAGCGCTGCGGCGGTATCCCGGTTGTCGTCGAAGACAAATGGGGAGAGCCGGTTGATCCGCAGAAGCTGGAAGATGCGCTGAAGAAGAACCCGGACGTGCGAGTAGTCGCCTTTGTGCATGCCGAGACCTCGACCGGCGTGCTGTCGGATGCCAAGACCCTGGTTGAAATTGCCCACAAGCACAATGCACTGACCATCGTCGACACCGTGACATCGCTGGGTGGTTCGCCGGTGCTGGTCGACGAATGGAAAATTGACGCCGCTTACTCGGCCAGCCAGAAGTGCCTGTCGTGCACGCCGGGCCTGTCGCCAGTGACGTTTTCCGAACGGGTCGTCGATTACGTCAAGTCGCGCAAAGACAAGATTCATTCCTGGTTCATGGACATGAACCTGCTGCTCGGCTATTGGGGCGAGTCCACACGCACCTATCACCACACCGCACCGACCAATTCGCTGTTCGCACTGCACGAAGCGCTGCTGCTTATCCGTGAGGAAGGCCTGGAAAATGCGTGGGCCCGTGTGCACCGTGACCACATCGCGCTGAAAGCCGGCATCGAGGCCATGGGATTGAAGTTTTTCGTCAAGGAAAACCACCAGATTCCGCAAATGAATGCAGTAGCCTGTCCTGAAGGTGTCAACGAGGCAGAGGTGCGCAAGCGCCTGCTCTCCGAGTTCAGCCTGGAAATCGGCGCCGGCCTTGGTCCCCTGGCGGGGAAAATCTGGCGCTTCGGCCTGATGGGTTATTCATGTCGCCCCGCCAACGTCATGCTGTGCCTGTCGGCACTGGGCTCGGTGCTGGACGATATGGGCTACCCCGTCCATGTGGGTGATGCCGAAGCCGCGGCTCACGGTGCCTATGCGGCCATGCATTCCGAAGAAGCGAAATCACGCAAGAAACGGGAGGCTGCCAAGGAAGCAGCCTGATCAGGCACCGTAGAACTCAATGACCGGCCGCTGACAGCGGCCGGTTTTTTTTCTGGCGTGGTGGGTCCCTGGCCCTGGTTTAAATCAGCAGGGCGGCGAGACCGAGCAGCAAGCCCATACTGACCACATCGGTTGCCGTGGTCAGAAAAATGCTCGAGGCTGTGGCCGGGTCAAATCCGAAACGTTTCAGCGTCAGCGGCACCATTGCGCCCGAAATGCCGCTGGCGACGCAACTGCCGATCAACGCTACCCAAACGACCAGGCTCAGCAGAATGGCGTGGGGATTGTTCTGGTAGGTTGCGACGATGAACATGCCCAGCGCGGCAACCAGTCCAGTGAAAGTGCCATTCAGCGCCCCCAGTGACGCTTCCTTGATAACCAGCGCACGTTCCTGGCCTGCTTTAAGTTCGCCCAGCGTCATGCCACGCAGCGTCACTGCCAGCGCCTGGCATCCGGTATTGCCGGACTGGCCGGCGAGTACTGGCAGGAATAGCGCAAGTATCACCAGGCGGTCCACGGTGTCCTGGAAGATGGCGACTACGGCACCGGCGACAAAGGCGGTGGCGAGGTTGATCTGCAGCCAGGGATGGCGAAATTTGAAGCTTGATTTCAGCGGCGTTGCCAACCGTTCCTCTTTTTCGACACCGACCAGGCTACCGACCTGGGCGGTGATTTCGAAGGCCTGTTCCTCGAACATGGTCTGACCGCGCACCAGGCCGAGCAGCTTTCCGTTTTCGTCACAGACCGGATAAGAGGGATAGTGCCGGTCCAGCACCAGTTTCATGGCGTCGGCCAGGGGGAGACCGGGCGTCAGGGAAAAAGCATTGCGCAGCATGATCGATTCCAGTACGACCTGATCGTCAGCGAACAGCAGGTCGCGCATGGTGATGATGCCCAAAAGCTTGCCGCTGGAATCCGTGATGTAACCATAGGTAATGAACGCGGTTCGTACCAGCGGACGCAATTGCTCTATGGTGTCGCGGACACGCATATCCGGGCGGAATACCGCGCGAACCGGCTCCATCATCCGGCCGATGGTGCCGTCTGGATACTGCTGGTTGGTCCGCCATTGATTGACGGTTTCCAGCGGTGCAGCATGGAGGATGCCGTCGACCAGACCCCCGGGTAGCTCGGCAATGATGTCAGCGGTCATCGCCGGATTGAGCGCCTGCAACACTTCGGCGATCCGGGTGGCCGGGTATTCCGCGAGCAGGTTTGCAGCTTCCCGCGGTGAACGGGCCTTGGCTTCCTGTAACAGTCCCTGCAGATCGAGGTTGCGCGCCGCGGGATTGACGTTCGTGTCAGTGTCCAAGTGGATTCCCCCTATTTAACATCCGGCGCTGGTGCGCCCGATGCAGAGTATAGGGGAGCGGCGGCCCGGTTGCGCGCCGAACTACAGTCCAAGCCGCTGCAGGATCGTGCTGGTCAGACCAGCCTGGTTCATGGTGTAGAAGTGCAGTCCCGGCGCACCTGCAGACAGCAGGTCGTCGCACAGCCGGGTGACTACATCAAGGCCGAAAGCACGGATGGCGGCGGTATCGTCGCCATAGCCCTCCAGTTTGCGGCGTATCCAGCGCGGGATTTCGGCGCCGCAGGCGTCCGAGAACCGTGCCAGCTGGGAAAAGCGCCCGATGGGCATGATGCCCGGAACCACCGGAATACCCAGTCCCATCGCCTCGCATTCCTCGATGAAATGGTAATAGCAGTCGGCGTTGTAAAAGTACTGGGTAATCGCCGAATCGGCGCCGGCCTCGACCTTGCGCTTGAAGTTGGCGAGATCGTCCTGAGCACTCCGGGACTGGGGGTGGTATTCGGGATAGGCTGCAACCTCGATCATGAACTGGCTGCCGAACTCCTTGCGGATGAAAGCAACCAGTTCATTGGCGTAACGGAATTCACCGGCCGCTGCCAGACCCGAAGGGAGATCTCCGCGCAGTGCTACCAGATGGGTGATGCCGTTGTCCTTGTAACGCTGCAGCATTTCGCGCACGCTGTCGCGCGTCGAGGCAACGCAGGATATGTGCGGTGCGGCGGCGAAACCCTGGTTGCGGATATCCAGCACCGTACTCAGCGTGCGGTCGCGGGTGGAGCCGCCTGCGCCGAATGTCACCGAAAAGAATTTCGGTTTCAGTTGCGCCAGTTGCTGAGTGACGGCACGCAGCTTTTCGGCACCCTCGGGCGTATTCGGCGGGAAAAACTCGAAGCTGATGGTGCGGTCAAATTTTTTCTGGGATTCCATGGTCGTCACTCGCATTCTTGGCGGAAAAATTTCGGCCCCAGATCAATAGCGGTAGTGATCCGGCTTGTACGGACCGTCGATGTTCAACTGCAGGTAGTCACACTGCTTTTCGTTGAGCGCGGTCAGTTCTACGCCCAGCTTCTTCAGGTGCAGGCGGGCAACTTTTTCATCCAGGTGCTTCGGCAGCACGTAGACCTTGTTTTCATATTTGCCGCCTTGCGTGTAGAGCTCGATCTGCGCCAGGGTCTGGTTGGTGAAGGAGTTGGACATCACGAAGGACGGGTGACCCGTGCCGCAGCCGAGGTTCACCAGACGGCCTTCGGCGAGGATGATCAAACGCTTGCCGTCAGGGAAGATCACGTGATCGACCTGGGGTTTGATGTTTTCCCATTTGTACTGCTTCAGCGATGCGATCTCGATTTCCGAATCGAAATGGCCGATGTTGCAGACGATGGAATTGTGCTTCATCCGCTTCATGTGATCGTGGGTGATCACGCCCAGGTTTCCTGTGGCGGTGACGAAAATGTCGGCCTTGTCAGCAGCGTATTCCATGGTGACCACGCGGAAGCCTTCCATCGCGGCCTGCAGTGCGCAGATCGGGTCAATCTCGGTGACCCAGACCTGTGCCGACAGCGCGCGCAGGGCCTCGGCGCTGCCTTTGCCGACATCGCCATAACCGCAGACCACGGCGATCTTGCCGGCCACCATCACATCGGTGGCGCGCTTGATGGCATCGACCAGGGATTCGCGGCAGCCGTAGAGGTTGTCGAACTTGGACTTGGTGACCGAATCGTTGACGTTGATTGCCGGGAACGGCAGGCGTTTTTCCTTTTCCATCTGGTAGAGGCGGTGCACGCCGGTGGTCGTCTCTTCGGTGACGCCACGGATATTTTTCTCGATGTTCGAGTAGTAGCCGGGTTTTTCCTTCAGGCGCTTTCTCATTGCCGCGAACAGCACCCGCTCTTCCTCGTTGGTGCCCTCAGGCGGCTGCGTCTTGTTGCGCTCGTGCTGGGCGCCCAGCGTCACCAGCAACGTAGCGTCGCCGCCGTCGTCGAGGATCATGTTCGGCGTGCCGCCGTCAGACCATTCGAGGATGCGATGGGTGTATTCCCAGTAATCTTCCAGCGTTTCGCCCTTGTAGGCGAAGACGGGGATGCCGCGGGCGGCAATCGCCGCTGCAGCGTGGTCCTGGGTCGAGAAAATGTTGCAGGATGCCCAGCGGATGTCGGCGCCGAGGTCGGCCAGCGTTTCGATCAGCACGGCGGTCTGGATGGTCATGTGCAGCGAGCCGGCGATGCGCGCGCCTTTGAGCGGCTTCTTGCCCTTGTATTCCTCGCGCAGCGCCATCAGGCCGGGCATCTCGGTCTCGGCGATGGCGATTTCCTTGCGGCCGAAGTCGGCCTGTTTGATGTCGGCGACCTTGTAATCGGCGGTTTTGGTGTTCATGGATCGATCCTTTTGATGTTAGGGCGCCGTTGTTGCCGGTGTCTTCCGAGCCTGGCCGGCAATCATCCGGTCGCAGCGCCCCTCGAAAGCACTTTTGTTCAATACAAAATAAAAACGCCCGCACCGTTTCCGGTGCGAGCGCCGTTGGTTCTTGCTGAGCCTGGCCGTAAATCGGGGAAACCCCGTCCGGTCGCAACGCTCCTCAGCAGTGCCGATTATACCTTATTTGATGCCGGCATCGGCCTTCAATGCCGGGGCCTTGTCCATGTGCTCCCAGGTGAATTCGGGCTCATCGCGACCGAAATGGCCATGGGCCGCGGTCTTGGTATAGATCGGGCGCAGCAGGTCGAGCGACTGGATGATGCCTTTCGGCCGCAGGTCGAAGTGCTTCTCGACCAGCGCGCCGATCTTGTCGTCGCTGATCTTGCCGGTACCGAAGGTGTCGACCAGTACGCTGACCGGGCGCGCCACGCCGATGGCATAGGCGACCTGCAGTTCGCACTTGGTGGCGAGTCCGGCGGCGACGATGTTCTTCGCCACGTAACGCGCTGCATAGGCGGCCGAGCGGTCGACCTTGGACGGATCCTTGCCCGAGAAGGCGCCGCCACCGTGGCGCGAGTAGCCGCCGTAGGTGTCGACGATGATCTTGCGGCCGGTGAGGCCGGTGTCGCCCTGCGGGCCGCCGATGACGAAACGGCCGGTCGGGTTGATCAGGTACTTGGTGTCCTTGGTGATCATGTTCTTCGGCAGCACCGGTTTGCACACCTGCTCGATGATCGCTTCCTCAATCTGCTTGTGGGTGACCTCTTCGCGGTGCTGGGTGGAGATCACCACGGTGTCGATGTGATGGGGTTTGCCGTCGACGTAGCGGACCGAAACCTGCGACTTGGCGTCGGGACGCGCCCACGGCAGGCGACCGTCGCGGCGCAGTTCGGCATGGCGCTCCATCAGCCGGTGCGAGTAATAAATCGGCATCGGCATCAGTTGCGGGGTTTCGTCACAGGCGTAGCCGAACATCAGGCCCTGGTCGCCGGCACCCTGGTCGAGGTCGATGCCCTTGCCTTCATCGACGCCCTGCGCGATGTCCGGTGACTGCTGGTCGTAGCACACCATCACGCCGCAGCTCTTGTAGTCGAACCCGATCTCGGAGTCGTCATAGCCGATCTGCTTGATGATCTTGCGCGCAACCTGCGCGTAATCGACACGCGCACTGGTGGTGACCTGTCCGGCCAGCACGACCAGACCGGTATGCGTCAGTGTTTCGGCGGCAACGCGGCCGTTCTTGTCCTGGGCGAGGATGGCGTCGAGGATGGCGTCGGAAATCTGGTCGGCGATCTTGTCGGGGTGACCTTCGGAGACCGACTCGGAGGTAAACAGATAATTACTCATGGCAGGGCTGTGGAATCCAAACGGGGTTGAAAGAGCCGGGTTGGCCGACAAAAAGGCCGCTAGAATAGCATATAACCCCCGATTTTTTAACGGATTTCCCCCGCCAGACCGCCATGCTGCTGACAGTAATGAAATGGTGCTCACGTATGCCCTTGGCAGTGCTGCATTTTTTCGGGACCGGCCTGGGCTGGACGGTGTATCTGTTGTCTCCCACTTATCGTCGCCGCTGCCGTGAGAACCTGCAAATCAGCGGGTTATGTGCCGACGAAGGAGCAGCCCGGCGCATGCTGCATGCTGCAGTAGCCGAGGCCGGCAAGGGCATCGCCGAACTGTGCAAAATCTGGTTCGGCGACGAAGCCGAGCTTCAACGGCTCGTAACCTGTGACGATTGGCCGGTGGTGGAAGCTGCGCAACGTACGGGCAAGGGCATCATTTTTCTGACGCCTCATATCGGCTGCTTTGATGTGTCAGCCTGGTACGGCGCACAGCGCATGCCGTTGACCGTGCTTTATCGCCCGCCGAAGCGACCGGATCTGGAGCCGTTGATGATCGCGGGTCGCCGCCGCGGAAAAATGCAACTGGCCCCGGCGACGTTGGTCGGCGTACGCCAGCTCTACAAGGCATTGCGGCGGGGTGAGGCCATCGGGGTATTGCCAGACCAGGCCCCGGGTACAGGGGAAGGTGAATGGGCGGATTTTTTCGGCCGACCCGCCTATACCATGACTTTGGTTTCGCGCCTGAAAGCCACCAGCGGCGCGGCAGTGATCATGGCGTTTGCCGAGCGCCTGCCGCAGGGGCGCGGCTACCGGCTCCATCTGACGCCGGTCGTGACAAAAGCGCTGGATCCCGCTGCCCTCAATCGTGCAATCGAAGACGTGGTGAGGCGCTGTCCGGGGCAATACCTCTGGGGATACAACCGCTACAAGGTTCCCGCGGGTGCGCAACCGCCGGCAGTGAAACAATGATGACCCGTTTCGGGCTGGCTTTGGTCTGGCTGCTGCACGGACTGCCGCTGCGCTGGCTGGCGCCACTGGGCAGGGGACTGGGTAGGCTGCTTTATGCGCTGGCCGCCGAGCGCAGGCGGGTGGTGCTGACCAACCTGAAGCTGTGCTTTCCGCAACTTGATGAGGCATCCCGCAAGGATCTGGCGCGCCGTCACTTTGCCGCATTCGGGCGCAGCCTCCTTGAGCACGGCATTCTGTGGTGGGGCAGCCGCGAGCGTGTGATGCAACTGGTCAGTATCGAGGGACTGGAGCACTGGCGTGCGGTAGGCGATCGTCCGGTCATCTGGCTGGTACCGCATTTCGTCGGCCTGGACATGGGGGCAATCAGGCTGACCGCCGAACATCCTTTTGTCGCCATGTACAGCCGCCAGAAAAATCCCGCGTTCGACGCGGTGCTGTATCAAGGACGCACCCGACTGGGTCCGGCACAGATGATTTCCCGCCAGGAAGGACTGCGGCCGGTGGCCCGGGCTATGAAGTCGGGCATGCCCTTCTATTACCTGCCCGACATGGATTACGGCGAACGCGATTCGATCTTTGTACCGTTTTTTGGGGTTTCGGCAGCCACCATCACCGGTCTTTCCCGCATTGCCGCACTGACCGGGGCAGTTGTGGTGCCTGCAGTGACCGAGCAGTTGCCGGATGATAAGGGCTATCGCCTGCGCTTTCATCCTGCGTGGAGCGATTTCCCCAGCGGCGATCTTGCTGCGGACACGCGACGCATGAACGCGTTCATCGAAGACCAGGTGCGAGCGATGCCCGAGCAGTATTACTGGTTGCACAAGCGCTTCAAGACCCGGCCGCCGGGCGAGGCGCGCATTTACTGATCGCGACATACGGATGGCGCCGATATAATCCCGCACTGCCGACATGTTTGAAAATCCCGACGCCGAAGCGCGCTGTGCGCTGCTGAAAAAAATCAAGACGATTGCCGTGGTCGGGCTGTCGCCCAATGCTGCGCGCCCCAGTCATGGCGTGTCGCGCGCGATGCAGCAGTACGGCTTCAGGGTCATCCCGGTGCATCCGGCAGCGAAGGAAATCCTCGGTGAAAAGGTCTATCCCGCGCTGAGGGACATCCCGGAGGCAGTCGACCTGGTCGACGTGTTCCGCAGCGCCGAGTTCATCGACGACGTCGTCGACGAATGCTTGGCACTGGGGCTGAAGGCGATCTGGATCCAGGAGGGCATCGTCAACCTGCCTGCGGCTCAACGTGCCGTTGACGGTGGTATGACGGTAGTGATGGATCGCTGCATATACCGCGATTACCGCGACCAGTGCCGCTGAACCCATGCCGTCCATGCCTGCTCTTGCCGAAACTTCGTTGCCCGCTGCGCAGCTCCTCGCCTTACTTCAGGGTAATGTCTCGTCGCGTGCTCGAGGGCGCCTTGCCTAGGCTGCGCTCGGCGGATGGAGGGCACGGGTTCAGGGTAAATTGTTGAAACGATGAAACTGGAATTTACGAAAATGCACGGCCTTGGCAACGACTTCGTTGTCGTTGACGCGACGCGCGGTCCGGTCAACCTGACGCCGGCGCAGTTGCGTTTCATCGCCGACCGCCATTGCGGCGTCGGCTGTGACCAGCTCCTGCTGGTTGAGCCGGCACGGGAGCCCAACACCGATTTTTTCTACCGCATATTCAATTCCGATGGCGGAGAGGTTGAACAATGCGGCAACGGCGCGCGCTGTTTCGTGCGTTTCGTGCACGAACGCGGGCTGAGCGGAAAAACCGCGATACGCGTCGGCACGCTGGGCGGGGTCATCGAGCCCAGGCTCGAAGCCGACGGACAGGTCACGGTGAACATGGGGGTTCCCCGGTTCGAACCGGCCATGGTTCCCTTCGATGCGCCGGCGGCATCGCCCTTGTACGATTTGCGCATCGCAAATAAATCAATAAAAATCAATGTTTTATCGATGGGAAATCCGCACGCGGTACAGGTGGTCGACGATATCGATACTGCACCGGTAGCCGAAGAGGGGCCCTTGATCGAGGCGCATCCGCGATTCCCGCAGCGGGTGAATGCGGGTTTCATGCAGGTCGTCGATCGTGCGCGCATAC
>Ga0222713_10001315_pt1 | contig 27989 bp, 23 predicted proteins | sample C33_649DmetaG_FD_165061 | JGI IMG/M metagenome (GOLD analysis project Ga0222713, IMG submission 165061) | Estuarine water microbial communities from San Francisco Bay, California, United States - C33_649D | ecosystem: Environmental > Aquatic > Marine > Unclassified | place: USA: California... | reverse complement strand
TCGTGGTTCGCAGCGCGTCGCGTCGCGCGCGACGAGGGATGGGATTCGATGGGAACGAAAGCGAAGCGACGACGTGGAAGCGACCAAACGACGAACGAGAGACGTGAACGCGATGGAGGATAACGGAAGAGCGAAAGTACGAGAACGAAGAGAGATCAAAATGAATGAACGAACACAAAGCACGGGCGAAAGTGAGCGATAGAGTCTAATCTAAGCGACGGCTCGCGGCGGCAACTCGTCGGTTTGAAGCCCGGGGCACTCGACGGGGGCGGCGTCGGCGCAGTCCACATCGCACGAACCATACACGAAAGTGACCCCATCACCGTCCCAAACGCGATTGTAAAACGTGTCGTTACCGTAATCGTACTCCTTGGCGCATACGTGCATCTCGGCCAACGCGCTCGGCGTGGCGAAGCCAGGACACCGCTGATCGCCTCGGCGCACGCACCCGATATCGCTCACCGTTGCCACGTCGTTATCGGCATCGCTCAAAGGATAGAGGTAAAACCCGAATTGCTCTCCACGCGCGATCGTCAGAGAGGTCTGATACGTCCCACACGCGATCTGCTGCATCTCCTTGGCATCTTTGAACAAGAAGTCATTCGACATGCGTTTCGTCGTCACCCGCGCGCCGACGACGCCTTCCCACGCGCCCACGGGAAACGTCAACGTCCTACGCTGCGCACACGCCGTTCGCAAAGTAAACGTCACGTCTTCAGAGTCTCCTTGTTCGATATCGTCCACATCCGGGCGCGTGTATTCCACCATGCGTTCGCCGACAATGTCGTACTTGGTCGTCCCGACGTCATCATCTGGTGTCGCTGGATTCACCCCATCGACGATGAATGGATCTCGTGCGCCTAATTCATCATTCATGGCATTTATATCTTCCCTCCTCATCGCTCGTTCGCTCGTTTTCCCTCGCATCCCGTGCGTGCCGTCAAGAAGTGTTTGCACAACACCCATGGCGTCTCTCGAGCTCGTGCGCGTCGCCGCCAGGGCGACGACGCCGACGACGCCGACGACGAACAGCGGCTTCAGCGCGGACGACGACGACGACGACGACGACGACGACGATGTTGTTTCATTTCTTCGCGCTCGTTCGACGTCGACGTCGCGGTCGACGTCGCGCAACAACGGCGCGCGTTCGCCTCTCATCGGTCGTCCAACGCGCGATGCGATGCGTCGTTTAGTGAGGAAGGAGTGCGCGACGACGACGACCACGCACACGACGACGCGAAGACGTGGAGACGACGACGAGGGCGTGAAAACACGCGATCGTCACTCGAACGCGAACGCGCGTGGACGGTATCGAGTCGTGAACGATGGCGAGCGCAAACGCGTTGTCGATGACGCGCGCGTCGACGAACGCGAGGGTGTTCTTCCGCGCGAACGCGCGCGCGACGTCGACGAGCGACGGCGAACGCAGAGGAAAGATGAAGACGAAGGGGAAACGAAGGAATGATAAGCGAGCGTTTCGTGCGGTAACGACGGTGATGATGAACGATGAAGGAGGAAAGACGAGCAAAAAAGTCGTCGTGCTCGGAGGCACGGGACGAGTGGGTGGATCCACGGCGGCGGCGTTGTTGTTGACGACAAAGAACATGCACGTTGTGCTCGCTGGACGACGAAAAGATGGCGCGATGGAAACCAAGGCTCGATATCCATCACTCATCGATTCATCGTTTGTGGAAGTGGACGTGAACGATAAAGAGAGCGTGAAGCGCGCGATCACTGGGGCAGACTTGGTTATAAACACCGCCGGTCCGTTCCAGCGACGAGCGACGTGCGCCGCGCTCGAGGCGGCGATTGAGTCAAAAGTGAACTATCTGGACGTGTGCGACGACGCGGGTTACGGGGAAAAAGCGAAAGAATTGAGCGCTCGCGCGAAAGCAGCAGGCGTATCGGCGATTACGTGTGGTGGGATTTATCCTGGAGTGTCAAATTTGATGGTACGCGACACCATTGAATCCATGTTTGAGGAGTTTAGGGCGCAAGAAGCGAACGCAGGGAAAGAGCCCGAAGTGGAATATGTGTTGTACAATTATTTTACCGCGGGTTCGGGGGGCGTGGGAACGACTATTTTAGCGACATCATTCTTGTTGTGTGGCGAAGACGTCGTCATTTGGGAAGATGGTAAACGCGTCATCGCTAAGCCGGCGTCGCAACGCAAAGTAGTTGACTTTGGTAAGGGCGTGGGTAGGCGAGAGGTTTTTCTATACAACCTTCCCGAAGTGGCATCTACGCGTAAAGTGTTCAATGCAGGCACGGTGAAGGCGCGGTTTGGGACGTCGCCAGGAATTTGGAACGGCGCCATGGTGGCAATTGCGAATGCCGTCCCGAAAGACATGTTGGAGAATCCAGAATCTATGAAAGCACTGGCGAGTATTTCTGAGCCTTTTGTGCGTGCGGTCGACAAAATTGTTGGAGAAAAAACTTCGATTCGCATCGAGGTGAAACTGAAGAATTGGAAGCAGTCGGTTGGATTATATACGCATCCTCGCTTGAGCGAGTGCGTTGGCACGTGCACGGCAGCTTTTGCGCAGGCTTTGCTAAACGGCGAGTGTGCATCTGGAGTGTGGTATCCCGAAGAAAAAGAAGCCGTCGCAAACCGAAGGGCTTTGCTTGAGCGCGCTAGTAAAGGATCAACGATGTTTGTTTTGAATCAAGCTGGCTGGCTCCTGGAAACGCAGCCTTTGAACTTAGGTTTTGGCATTAGCATTGATTTATAAACCACAACGAATTGTGTAGCACTACTGCAATAGGATTGTTTAATGAAGCGAGCGAACCGATTGTTCGTCATTTACAAGTTGAGTTCTATACTAATTTACGCTGCGGGAGCCTTTGCCATGGCTTGGCACGCCGTGCTCACGACCACGGCGAGCTGCATGCCTTCGTCTGCACCTTGGTGCAAAACTCGATCGATTTCGCCCATTTTCAAGAAAATTTCCGCCTTGACGAGATCAGGCAAATTCGCTTCCAAGAGGACGTCAGAGAACTGCTCCAAGATTTTGATCGCTGGGTATCCGTCGCGCGTGATGTCCTCCATGTGCGCCTGCGCCTCATCGAACTTCGCAGCGCGACATAAATCATACAGCTTCTGAATCTTTTCATCCGGAATGTACCCCGCCACTTCGGCGATGCTCGCCCCAGAGACTTTGCCGGAGAAGAGACGAGCGGCGCTTTGAAGCAAAGTAATCGCCTTGCGCATGTCCCCGCCGGAGTGCTTTGCGCACGCGGCGAATGTGTCATCACTAACCTCCAACCTTTCTTGATCGCTAATGTACTGCAAGCGCCCCACCATGGTATCCGGCTCTAAAGGCTTGAATCGAAATTTCGAACATCGACTCGCGATCGGGTCGATGATTTTTGTCACGTAGTTGCACAATAAAAAGAACCGAGTCACCTTTGAGTACGTCTCCATCATTCTTCGTAGAGCGGACTGTGCGTCAGTCGTCATCGCATCGGCTTCGTCTAAAATCAGAATCTTATACGGCGGCGATGGGTATCCCGGAGCCGGCGCTCCCACCGCGAGCGATGCAAAGTTTTTGATTTTGTTTCTCACCACCGCGATCCCTCGTTCATCCGATGCGTTGAGTTCTTTCACTCGTTTCTTGTACAGCTCTGGTCCGTATAACTGTCTACAAATCGCCAGCGCCGCGGTGGTCTTCCCCGTTCCCGGTGGTCCATAGAACAGGCAGTGCGGCATGTTTCCACTCTCCAGCGCGCTCTCCAGGACGCGCACCACTTCTCGTTGGCTCGAGATATCTTTCACCGCGCGAGGTCGATACTTATCCACCCATGGGGGTTTGGACACGCACGCGTCATCTTTCGTCGTCGATGCGTCGGGCATATCGTCGTCGTCCTCGTCCTCTTCGTTCGCCATCGCGTGCGTCGTTCGTTCTCCCGCCGCGCGCGCGCGTCGCGCGCGCGTGGCGTCGAGGGCGTCCCTGGTCGGTCGGACACACGGACCCACGGACCCACGAACGCACGAACGAACCCGCGAAGCGAAGGCGAACGAACGCGCGTGGGGGGTCGAGGGATCGCGGGGTAGGGTTTACATGAATACACTTCATAGCACTGAAAGGAACAAAGTACGAGACTGTGACGTTGTTGTCTTTTTTTTATGCTGGGTCGTGTTCGCGTGTTCTTTCGTCGCTCGTTTCCCGTCGTCCGGTCGTCGACCGCGGTCGACCGTCGTTCATTCGCCGCCGCCGCCACCGTCGTCGTCGTCGTCGTCGTCGTCGTCCTCGGTCATCGACCGAGGAATCGCCACGAGCGTAAGGCGACGGGCGACGGGCGACGGGGGAGATGTCGCACGCGCGCGCGCGAGCGTCGCACGGAATGGACGCGATCGCGCGAAACGCGCGCGCGACGGCGCGCCGAGCTCGACGACCATTTGGGACAACGAACGAACCAACGACCGAAGCGTCGTCGTCCTCGCGCGCGGTGGAGACGTGGACGAACGTCGAGCTCCCATTCGATGACGAAACGAGCGCGAAGTTTATGAATGAATATTGGCAAAAAAAACCTCTCATCGTTCGACGGGCGATTCGAGATTTCAAGCCACCGTTGGATGGGAATGAAATCGCAGGCGTCGCGTGCGAAGAGGATTCGAGCGCGCGCTTATTCGTACGGCGAGGAGACGACGACGCATCGTGGGAAAAAAAGTTAGGACCATTCAGCGAGGAAGAACTCACGTCGTTACCAACGGATAAACCATGGAGTTTAATCGTGAACGACTTGGACGTGCAAGTCGAGCCTATCGGAGACTTGTTGGAATTATTTGGATGTTTTCCCCGGTGGCGCATCGCGGATATTCAAGCGAGCGTATCACCAGATGGCGGAGGCGTTGGCCCGCATAGCGATCATTTCGATGTCTTTCTTCTTCAAGCCGAAGGCGAAAAACGCTGGTCAGTGGCGACGAATGAAAAATATTGGCCCGATAACGACGATGCGTTTGTGCCGAATTGCGCGATTCGCGTACTCAAGGAGTTCATCGAGGACGATTCGTTCGTGCTCGTGCCAGGCGACATGCTTTACCTCCCGCCCAAGGTAGCGCACAATGGCGTGGCAGTGAACTCCACCCCCGGCGTGAGCGTGACTCTCAGTATTGGATTCTTAGCGCCCACGATTGATGAGCTCATCTTGTCTTATACGTCGCAAGCGACGGAGAAAGTCAAGGGCTTGCGATGGTCAGACCCGTGGCTCAAGCCTGCAGAAGACGTTGGAGCGATATCCGCAGACTCCATTTCCGCGGCGTCAGAAATGTTGAAGCGAACGTACCCGAAGAATGATGCCGAAGTTGCGAGATGGTTTGGATGTCACGTTACCGCGCGCACAGGTGGAGAGATAGAAGACGAAGACAGTCAAGTGAGCGTAGAAGAGTTAATAGGAGAATGGGAACATTCCATGTTAGTCGCACGCGAAGATGTGCGATTCGCTTTCGTCGACGAAGTCGCCGATGGAAGCTTGAAGAACGCACTATTCTTCGCGAATGGTGAGTGCTGGGATGTCACGAGCGACGCTGCTTTGAAAACAGCGCGCGTTATTTCAAATCGAGGCGAGCTTTACGAAGAAGACACACAAACAGAGGCGCTCGATTTCGACGAAGAAGCCCTATCGCTTGTTTTAAAGCTTTTCGAGCGGGGATACTTATACCTTCGCGAGGACGAAGAGGCATAGGAATAAATATGTAACTACCAACTGTACTTATCACGATGGACCTTCGCGCGACTTTTCTATGCCCCTGCCCCATGTGCCTCTCGGCGCGTCGCTATACGCCGCGGGATCCATAGGATCAAGTGGTTCATCGCTTTTCACGGGAGCTGCTCGAACGGGGACTTTCTTCGTCAATGGTGGATGCTGGGTGCCGCGGTGCGACAGACCGGTGGGACCGATGCTGTTCGTCGACACATTTGGCGCTCGTGTCACGCTTGGTTTCGTTCCTTGTTCTACTTTTGGCGGCGGTGGCGTCACGCGCGCTCGATCGCGCTGAGTCTTCGTGATGAACTCGTTTTCAACGACATCTAACGAGCTCACGCCGGGCGGGTACTTTCGCAACGCGCGCGAACAGTGCAAGCAGTAACCATGCTCCTTCACCAAACCGCGTCCGAATCCGCCGCATCCTAAACACCTACGCATACCTACGGCCGAAGCCCCATCGCACGGTCGTTCCCACGATGTCTTTTGCGTGTGTGGATTGAAGTAATACTCCTTCTTCGACGTTGGATCCACAGCTGCACTCCAACCCGGTGGAAGCGGCGGCGGCGGCGGCGTTCGCTTCGTCTCCGCTCGAGGTTGAGGTTCATTCGCACTCGCGCTCCCTCGCTGCTCGCTCGCGGTGATTTCTTTGCCTGGCATTTGTGGTCGTTCCCATTGCGTTTTGTTCAGCTTTTTATTGTAGTAGTACACCTTGTTGTACTTTTCGTCTTTCTTCGCTTTCCACCCTTCTGGGAGTCGTTCACCGTCGTCCTCGCCGGGGTCTCGCGCGCGTTTTCCCGACGTCGACGGCGCATCGTCCTCGACGTTCGCGCTTCGTAAGATTCCTCGCGCTTTTAATCTCTCGCGCAGAGCTTCGGGAAGGCGATCGGCGCTCATCGATGGAAGAAATGAAATCGTTGACGGGTGCGCGAAATGGCGCGCGAACGACCGTGGGTTGGGTGCACGCGACGCGACGACGGAGGACGAGACGACGTTGAGGCGACCGTGACCGACGGTTGGATGCGCGCGCGACCGTCGTCGGGCGAAGAATTTTTTACGCGTCGCATCTTTCGTTGATCATCTCGCCGTCGCGCACCGTGGATGGTTTCGTGACGTCCGTCGTCGTTGACGGAAAGCGGTTTTTTGGTGCGTTTCTAAAAAACGGCTGCTTTTTGTCCCAGCGAGCGTCACGTGAGACGACGCACTCACACGCGATCGACGACGAAACGACGACGACGACGGAGCGATTGGAGAGAACAAAACGACAAATAATAAATATTTTTTCCGCGTGACTCAACCGCACAGTTTTCCGCGACCGCGCACGGACGACTAACACGCCCAAGCACGCATCATCTTGTGTTCAAACGCACGTCAAAGCAAGACTACACTCGACGACGATGCGATACGACGACGAAGAGTCGACGTTTACGTCATCGAAGGATTTTATTCAAGTCAAAGTGGAACATTTCAAATCGAAAGCCAAGGACGCGCTCGAGAGGGGACGGTACAAGGAGGCATACGAGACGTATACAAAATGCTTGGATGTCCTGCGCGTCGGCAGCGTTGGCGAACGAAGCAAAGTGCTATGTAACCGTTCGATTGCATACGCCAGAGCGGCGAACTTTAAAGCAGCGTTAAATGACGCTGAAAGTGCAATTGCACTGACTCCGTCGTTCAGTAAGGCGTGGTGGCGAAAAGGTGCTGCACACTTTGAGCTTCATCAGTACCCGCTCGCGCTTGCCGCATACAAGACGTCGCTCAGGCTTCAGACGGAAGTCGATCGCGCGGTACGCGATGAGCACGTTAAAGTGATGAATCGCACGATTACACACTTCACGCGCGAGCAGATTGGGGAATGGATTCTGGAAGTGCTTGATGATTACCAGTCTCGAGAGGTGATGAAGCCGGCGCACTTGGAAACCGTCACTGCACTTGAAATGACAGAGGCTATGTTCTGTCAAATCAAGGGTATCGATGAGAGTAGCAACAAGCCCGGCGATTATTATCGATTCGTTCAGCACTGGAATATGTCGCCAATGAGTTCGGCGATGGCTTACGTGCAGCGAGCGAGTATGTATCGTCAAGCATTGTGCTTTAAACAGGCGCGAGCCGATGCTGCGATGGCGCTCGTGCAGTTACAAGACGATACTTCACTAGCTACGACTGATGACGAGATGTTCTTCACGTACAAGAAAGACTCGTTCACTCGTGTGTACACGCAGGATAAGGTTATCACCAAAGCTTGGGCGTGGTTCGAGTTGGGCAGAGCATACGAAGAGCGATTTGGCACGGGCGACTCGAGTTCAGCGGCAAAGTGCTTCTCGGCACTCTCCGAGCTTCCTACCACATACCCAGCTTTCGCGCACGCATTCAACGCGATGTGCGCCAATATGAAAGATGTCGATATGGGTCGAGTGCTCAGCGATGTAAACGATCAGTACGAGGCTACAGAATACGGTTTGAAAGCGGTACCAAAGGCGACGACGTACATCGTTGCCGTCGACGCCCACTTCCCAAATGGTTCACTGTTAAAGTTCGACTCGCGCGCTCGAGAGGAGTTTCGGCTGTGCGTGGCGACAGGTGCTGAAATCAAGAAGGAGGATGTTTTGATCGAGAATGTGAATCAACGCTCTCTGGACGGCGTTAAATGCGTCGTTGTGAAGTATCGCTTGCTCGTCGGCGAAGTGGAATTAAAAGCCAAGGTATGGGAATTAATTGCCAACGAAAGTGTTGATTGATGCGACTTTCGCAGGAAATGCTCTGCAAAGTTCAAGCACGCGATATATTAATGCTGGGCGGACAGGGCACTCGAGTCACGATGGGCGAGCCATCGAGAGTTGAAGGTGAGTTTTGAATCATTTAAATATCAGGCGATGAAATTAATTGATTGATTAAATTCATACTTTTAGGTGATTTGAAAGAGTTAAGATCGGAAGAAATGGTTAGCAGAGTCACTAAGCTGCAGGATGTCATCCTATCAACTCTGAAAAGCGGCAAAGAGATTGTTGTAGCTGCAAGACCACCTACCGATATGGAGCTCCCTTACAGAACTTACAAATTAGTTTACAACGATGGATCTCCGGTCGAACGAGTGAACAAATCGGGATTTTGCATGTCACAGGTGCACTATAGTTCAAAAGGAATGCACAAACGCGAAGTTTGGGCTGAAATGATGGTACGCACGCGCACAAGAATTGATTATGATCGCCTGGCATTTTAATTAATTATTGTTCAGGACAAGTCGTGTAGGTGGCACCAAAGCTCATCTGAAATCGCAGTGCAGGCGTTGCAAGTTCCAAAGGACGCGAAGAAAGAAGATCTCGATGTTTGCATCACGTCTTCGACCGTCAGAGTGAATTGTAAGAAGACTGGACGAATTTATCTGGAGGTAACAATTTCAATGAATTATTTGATTATCACAAATTAATTCATGTTCTTATGATGCAGGGGGAATTATTTCGTCCAATCATTCCGGAAGAGTCTGCGTGGGTACATCTTGGTAAGTTGCGTTCTACGAATTAGGATTTTCTGTTCATTAATGCGATTTACGACTGTCAGGTGGCCACGATGACGATGGTTTCGTGATCTATTTAAAGAAAATGAATTTGGAGCTCTTCAATACCAAGAACCCGCAGCCGAGTGACAGCTGGTGGGACCGTCTTTTCAATGCACACGGGGACATTCGATTCGATGATTACGACAAGGACTTTACGGATCTTCCAACTCCAATCGCAGAGGTGCGTAGTCGGAAATCACGATTCAGTTCACTTTGGATTAAAGCTTATTGTAATTTGCAGGGTATCACGGCCCTCGAGGGAGCTAGTAACGAGAGGAGTCGACTTGAAGATCACGAAAGTAAGGAGCGCGATAACGCCCGAGAACGTGACGACGTGCGGAAGCGCAACAGACAAGTTCGCCTGGCTGAGCTTCGCGGCGGCTCATATCTGTCATGGGTCGAGCTCGATAAACGCAATCCAGCGTCAAACGAAATGATGCCAGGTCAACAACAACAATAGAAATCATTTAACCAACACAGTTTACACACCAGTCGGCGTTCGAAGCCGCACGAAGCGTCTTGCTCTTTAATCTCAAATTCGTCACGTCACATCAGTTACAGTTGAGTACTAACAAGTGTACTTCGAATTTGCGCATGCTCCTCTCTCGTTGCATTCGCGATTTCACTCTTTTTTAATGCTCCACAACCATTTCCAATATGTTTTCGTCGGATTCACTCCGAATTTCGCGCAAGGATCAGACATTTGCACAATTACCTTTTCGAGGACTCCCAGGTGCCGCGCCAAGAATTTCGGTGCCACGTCGGTTTCCATCATGTATGGATGCTCGCGCACAAATGTGATGGCCGTAGCGAGAAGAGAAAGCAACATACAAACCGTAGAGACCGAAAAGAACATAGATAAACAAAGAAGTATACTTTTCAAATCAAATATTCTCACTTCCTCACCAAATAGGTAGCTGCATAACATCGTGTTGAAGCCTAAAATTGTGGATTGCCAAACCATTCGATAGCCAACGCTCCAACACCAAGCTTTTATATAGCAACCTTTGCAAGAAGGGCTGATGGTGGCAAACAAAAAGTTTCCTCGATATTTAATCAAGGTGTCTAGCTGAATACGTCCAAGCCTGGGTTTATCTTCTCTCTCGCTTGCTTCCATAGCCTGTCGATGTTCGAGGATGGAGTCCCCGGCAACTGAGTGTAGAATAGGTGGATCACCCTACGAGCGTGATGTTAAGTAACTTTGTGAAATATCACATCACATCGACATACGTACGTGATAATAACCATTTTGTGAGACTATGGAGTGGCAGATCGGGCAAGTGCCGCGAGCTTCTTCACCTGTGAATGGACATACTTTTGACTCGGCGCTTGGTTCGTCTACGGAACCCTCCATGAGGCCTTTCATATTTCTCCAAGGTCGTCCATCAAAGACGGCTCGAATGCCTCCGTACTTTTCAGTCTCGAGGAGGAAGAAACACGTTGCACTGAAAATCATCATAACTGATGCCGTGGCCATGGTCCACCTTTCTAAGATTTACGATATCAGATGACGCGTTTGACTGTTTCGGTCAACGACGCACCACACAACTTGTACAAACCTGTGCTTTTTGGGGCGCACACAGCCACAGCTAGAGCTCCCGTTGCACTCAAAGGGATTATGAACTTTTCGCGCAAAGCGTTCATGATACCAAACGGCTGCACCATAAGTTGCATCACCGTCATGGTTTAGGGAAGCGAGTGCAAAAATGAAGACGCAAATGAAAGTCGTCCTTGCAAAAGCTAAAATTTTCTATGCCACCATTTCCTCTGCCCATTCAGGATTCTTCTTCAAGATGACAACCCCTTCCAACACTGGCGTCAGTGGAGTGTATTGTTCGCTCGCTAGTTCCGCTCGATCGCCGACGGAGAGAAGGACCGGAGTTGTGTGTGTCTGGAAACCAGTGATCGTCTTTGGGCGACCGGCTTGACCAACCACATCGACCGCTTGACCGACGCGCACTGACACAGGCAACGGCTTGCCTTCCTCATCAACAGTCATGAGCATACGCGGTTGAGCCGCAACAAACAAAAAGTACAACATGTAGTGATACTTGCCCAATATTGTGTGTTTCATATCAAGTCCCGCAAAGGCGTTGATAATCAATCCAGCGAGAGCAACATTCGACACCAAAGCTCTGTCTGAGTGCGATGGCGAGAGTGTGAGGAGACCTTTGCCCATATGAATGAGACCTTGAGAAACTCTTACCAAGAACAAGCACGACGGTTCTTTGTAGTAATAACTGCTTAACTGTCTCAACTGAGAGGCTAAGCGTGCATTATTTGTGCCTGATCCAACGATGCCAAGGGCAAGGCACGCTGCTTGCGCAACTTCTTCATTGCTGTCGTGACTGAGGCGACCTAACAAATCGGTGATATCGAGTTTGGGATTGGATGTATGCAGCAACGCGAAAGCAAGCGGAACCGCCTTCTTGACTGCCGCATCGCCGTATTGAATCAGGTGGTCGTATGCGCGAATAGCCATGTCCGAGCCAAGTTCTTCGCCCATGGCAACGAGCGCAATACCAAGCGCGGCAACGCTCTGAGGATCCGAAACCCATTCGTCGCCCTCCTCAGCCTCAGGATGCTCGCCGCACTTTGCCAGGAGGGACTGAATCTTCAACACGTTACCGCTACCGGCATAAGCGCACACTTCGAGCACGGTTTGCAAATATTCACTGATACGAGGCGGAAGAGTCTTTGCCACCTCCAGCGTCGCTTCAACTTCACCTTGACGCTGCAAGAAGAGTAAACCTAAGCCGAGGCACAAAAAGTGCACAAAAGCATTTTCGTGATCTTTCTCCGGTCGCATCATGAGCGCCTGTACTATGGCTTGCACGCATTCTTCATGGCATGTACCGCAGAACACCAGACCCAAGGAAAGCGCCGCAAAAGCAACAACCTCCAGAGGCGTCGAATCGTCGAGGATAACTTCGTTCAGCAACTGGGCGACTTCCTCTTTTTGAGTTCCAGCGTATGCCAAACCAAGACCCATGATAGCACCAATGCGTACAGAAGGGTTTTCCTTCGTGACGCTTTCGTACAACAAACCGTAAGCCGGGTCACAGTCGTTGCGAATGTTGGTATTGATGAGACCAACGGCGAGCAATCCCCCTGCAACGATGTTTGGTTCTTCGCTATACAAATACGCATCGACTTGCGGAAGACCGCCTTCGACGTCCCAAAGTAAAATAGATCCAAGACTGGCTGCTGCAGACATCTTGCCGTGTTCCTTGTTCTTGAAGATCCAGCTTACGTTTGATGTTGAGCCATCAGCAGCTTCTGAAGACGTTAACAGCTTATCTTGGCCGAAACCAGCGTTCACAAATGCGTTCACAAACGTCGCGGCAAGATTTGCGCGAGCACTATCAACCGCTGAGCCAGATGGCGCGCGAACATCCATCAAGTGAGATTTGTAAATATCCTCTGGTAACTTGGCTTCCATCACGTCTAAATCACGCGCAAGCGTCAAATAGTTTGCGGTCAAATTAGAGTTACTCATGATGTTCTGCAAAACATCGAGATTGTCACCCTCAATCTCGCACGGACCTTCATCCAGTTTCAAAGGGTGTCCGTGCCGGGCGAGCATGTAACAGAGTTGCTTCTTGATGGCGACGTCGGTACAGGCGACAAACGTTTCCTCAATCACGTTTTGCAGACCGAGCTTTAGCGCAACGCGCATGGCATCCGGCATCTTCCCAACCTTCATGAAGATAGAATGTGCCGTCTTCAAAACTACGGCGTCCTCTGGTTCCGGCAAGTAGTTAGAGCAGCTGAACAAGTACAAGCACGTTCGGGAGTAGTTGGATTCATTGACATTGTCGAGGAGAATGTCCAACTTCTCAACCTCCAACAACAAATCGACCGCTTCCGGCTCGGCGTTGTGCTGCATGTGAAACGGAATGATTTCATGAACTAAAATCATGAGGTCATCCATGGATGCCTTGTCGCCTTCTTGTTCGACGCGTCGATTGTACTCGGTGCCAATCTCAGCGGCGAGGTTGCGAACGTACTCGTGCCCCCAGTTCCCAAGATCCGCCTTCGATCCTAATAATCTGTACTTAAGCGATTCAGGAACTTCACCTGGCACCGGAGCGTTTGTCATGGACAACAAAGAGATGATATCCGCGAGCAACAACTTGTTTTCACCTGGTTTGAACTTGTCAAACAGCTCCTTCAAGGTTTGCAAGTGCGGGCGTAAAAACTTGAGGGGCTTCGGAACGCTCGTCATCGAACTGTGCGGGTACACGAAAATGTAAAGTTAGTTTCCAAGATTATTAATTTCGTCTCTGTCATCCCCTCTGATGCATTTAATACGCGTTCGTCGTTCGGTTGCTGTCGCGCGATCTCGGTCTCGTCGCACCTTGTCGCTGTTCTGATCTCGCGTCTCATCGTTTCCAACGCGAGTTTTGCCACGCCTTCTTGTTTATCGCTCGCTCGCATGACCATTAGTTCTAGATTTTCCTTAAACGCTGCGTCTTCTTCGCTCATCTCTATCTCGGGTTTCGCATCTTTTCCTTTATCTTTCCCTTTGGAGGCGTTTTGGTCATCCTCCGTAGGCTTCTTCGTCGTCGTTGACGTGTTGTCGACGTCGGTAGGTTTCGTCACCATGGCGATTCACGCGCGAGTGAGATTGAAAACAAAAGCAGTACGCGTCCGTGAGACGACCGGCGCCGAACGCGATCGAATCCAACGCGCGCGCGTGTGACGGCGGAAAGATTACGTCCCACAATGAGCCCGATCGTCCAGTGAGTGCGTGATTGATTGACATGGACACGCACACACGCACACGAGAGTGTTGACTCGCACATCTTACGTAGTGCATGGACGAAACGAGCGACGAAAACGAAAGAAAACATAAATAATTATCATCATCAAACTATATTTTTTGATATGTACAGAAAATGAATATCACGTCAACGATTGATTCCCTTCGAGCGTTTTGCGTTTGTGCGCCTCTGTTGATGTCGTGCTCTTCATGAGTTCACGAAGAACCATGGTGGCGTAAGACGACGGTGGGAGGTGAAATTCCACGGTCATCGCGCGCAAAGGCCCAGCTTCGTACTGCGCCGTCGTCGCGCCCTTGACGCGATCGAGATCACTCAGCACCAGGTTGGCTTTGGGGTCGGCGTACGAAATGATTCGGTGCGAAACATTTGTGGGCTTGAGATACACTCGACGATAATCGCCAGTGAACTGAGCCAGCGAGAACTCTCGAACGGGGTGCAAATGAGCATTCAAATCGATGCCGTCTTCAGCGGCGATTTCGTTGTAGATGTCGCCCATGTTCGTCGGGTACTTCACAGCGTTTCCAGGAAGAGGCATCACCAGGAGCGCTGGATCGATAGTGCCCGACGCGGCTTCCTCTGCGGTGACAACGCGAACGCTTGGCATGCACTTTCGGAGATAGCCGTCATGCTCATCATCATCATCATCTTCATCTCCAGCTATTTCGCCTTCTTCCACAATCAAATCTCCCTCGACGACATTGTTGACGCCAAACTTGCGGATCCGCGCTGAAACAACCTTGTTGAACAGGTATGCTTGATACGCATGAATGTACATCAATCGGATCTGGCGAGGAACAGCCAAGAGAGCGCTGACTAGATCTGTCGCTCGCACTTTCATCATACGTTCGAGCGCGCATCGTTCGGCGTTGCACCATCTCGGAAGTAATTTCAAAGTTTCTTTCGCGTCCTTTGTTTCGGCCCATTTCGCACGAGCGATTGCAACATCTTTTCGCTCGCCTTCGCGTGGCATGAGGAGTAAGTCCAGTGCACCTTGCCAGTCACCTAATAAAAGTTTTATCCCGATTTTGTGCGTTCCGTTTTCAACTCCGCTGCTACCAAATCGTTGCAAACCAAAGTAGTTTATCGTGCCTGAAGATTGCAGCGAGCGCACGGCGTTTTCAATATTTCCCACTTGTTCCGGTTCAATTTGCCTCAAAGTGATCTCGAACGCATTCCCCGAGTGATCGCCAAATCCAAGTGGAGCGTCCACGTATTCAAAATTACCAATTTGAGCGCCGAACAACGTCAGTTTTGCCATTCGCTTGGCTCGAATTCTATGTACAGTGATTTGCTGAGATGTCACGCCGCGCTTGTCCTTGGTTCCGGCGACACCTATGTGTTTCACTTGAATATTCAACAAACGAGCCATGACGTTCAACATCTCGAACGATTCCTTGTTTTCTTTGCACAGGATGAACTTCAAGTACTCGGGAACGCCCTCGGGCCAGAAATTACTGCTCGATCGGTGATCTATTTCGTCTCTTGCGCGCTTTTTACTAGTGTTTTTTTCTGCTGGGAGTACGCGCACGCTTGATGGCGGCTTTTGTAAACTTTTCAAAGCCTTCTTTTCCGATTCCAACGACTCCACGACATTATCCGTGGGTAAATGAAAGTAGTTCTTAAAGAACTGATGCACCGCCGTGCGTTTCGCCTTATCTGTTGACGGCGTGAGCACCAGAGGCGTCGGCGGTGGCTCCACCTTGCCTAACAGTTTCTGACTTCTCGCCGTCACGCCGGGAGTTTGTAAAAACGCCCGCAACTTTCTCGCGTCTTCTTCACCGCACAGCTCTTCGAATAATTTCATCGCTTCTTCATCGATCCCGTCTTTATCGTCGTCGTCCTCATCGTCGTAATTCACACTCGCTGCGCTCGCCGTCTTTGTGTCGTGCGCTCGCGCGCGTTCCGACTCTCTCGCCCTAGCGGCGTCTCTCGCGAGTTCAAACTTTGCGCGTTCGCGTTGATCGATCGCGTCATCTATGTTCGGCGTTGTGTCGTTCAACCTCACTTCTCGTTGTGTCTTTCTATCTATTTCTCGCACGATAAAGTCTGAGAATCGAGCTTTAAGCACGCCATCAAAGCCGGCGGCGGCGTTGGCGTAGAGTTCGATCCCAACCCGTCGTTCGTCTTCGTGCGCGTTTTCGAGCCAGGTCGACATCGATGTCGATCGTCGATCGTCTATCGTCTATCGTCGACGTCGATGTCGATCGTCCACGCGCGCGGCGCGTTTTGACGACGCACCGCACCGACGCACCGACGGGAGAACGCGACGGCGTGCAATTCATTTGGACGTTGAACATTCATTCGTTCAACCATGAGCGATGACGACGACGACGAAAGAGCGATCATCGACAACGCGTGCGCGACGTTCGGCGAACGGTGCGCGTTGCGAGGTCGCGCGTTCTTCGTCGCGTGGCACGGGGTCGTGACCCTGGCCTACTCTGGGTGGCCGCGCGCGCTGGATGACGTGAAAGGAGCGCTGGAAAGCGAAATCGTTGGGCAGCGCGAAAATCCAGGAAGCAAATGGCCAAAAACCTCCATCGGGTGCTTGAAGAGCGATCGCACGCTGTCAAAGACGGAGTATCGAGCGCTGAGGGAGGTGTGCGAGACGTTTGACGCGCGAGTGAGAGACGCGGAGGTTGAAGTGAAAAGCATTAAAGCGGTAGTGTTCGCCAATCGTTGTTGTGAAGAGCGATTGACGGTGAAAACGATTCACTTAACGCGTGCGATTGATGGTGGGAGGAGTTCAGAGATCAGCGCGACGCGAATCCGAGAAGTGGAGGATGTGCTGAGGGAGACGGAGGCTGAGGATTACATCGAGCGCGTCAACGCACCAGGACATCGATGGGATCATTATCGCTCTGGTTCGGGCGTCACTTTGGTCATCGATGTTGGATATAGAATTAGTGAGCTCGTTCGAGAGTTTAGGGAAAAAGTGGATGAAATTTTACCGGGCGCATACGTGTGGTTTGCGACAAAATCACTGCACATTACGGTGCGCGGTTTGATAAATTGATGGTCTTGTTGATCGTCGATCGTACACTATTTTAGCGTTGCATTCAGACTTAAGTATTAAAAGTAAGCAGGCATCATGTTTGGTTTTCTAGGTTAGTTTACATTCTCTCGACATAATCATATTCATCGTCGTAGGCGACAACGTTGTCTGCTGTGCGGTTTGTATCAATCATCATCGGAGCACGTGTGGTGTTCATGCCGCTTGAAGTCTTGGCGTATTCGGCGACGCCGAGCGCGACTCGTTGTAATAAATCCCATTGCCAAGATGTGCTTGCACCAGGGCTCGCAAATAAGGTCTGCGCTCTGGACGGCTGCTTCAATTGAATGGAGAAGATTTCGGCGCCTGCTCCGAGGAGTTCGAGCAGAACGTCATCTGACGTCTTCAACTTGTCCACTAGGTTCTGCTTCAGAGCATCATTCCCAAACCAAGTCTCGCCGGTGGCTACGTTATCAATATCGAGAGATGGGCGATTTTTCTCGACGAAGCCCTTGAAAAGTACGAGAACAGCTTCGATGTCTTGTTTGCTCTTCGCCAAATCCGCTGCATTCACCTTCTTCGTTGGTGTCAGAGTACGTTTGAACTTACCGGCGGTGACGGTTTGAAACTCGATTCCTTCGGTTTTAAGTCGCTCATACACGTTTGGTTGCTCGCTGATGACGCCGATCGAGCCGAGAACCGCAAACGGCGACGCTATGATTTCATCCGCCACGCATGCCATCATGTAACCACCACTCGCGGCGACTTGCTCCACGCAGATTGTGAGTTTTAAGCCCGCATCCTTAATGCGGCACAATTGCGCCGCCGCAAGGCCGTACCCAGTGACAGTGCCCCCACCCGTGTTCAATCGAAGTACGACTTCATCCCCGCGCTCTTTGATTGCCGAGCGCAACAATCCGGTGACTTCCTCGCGCAACTGTTCAGCTTGGGATGCGCGAACATCGCCAAAGAAGTTCAACACGAACACGTGCTTCTTCTTCAATTTGGAGTTCTCATCTGTCTCCGGGTCGTAAGCAAGAACGTCGGTGTTGTTTTGCCATCCCGCAAGTTCACGAGGATCCGATAGCAACTTCATCAAATTTTCTCGGCGAGACTTGGGAAGCGCTGCACCGACGGCTTGTAAATATCGATTCTCTGCTTCCGCGCGGGCGGTGGTTAATTTAGCGAGCTTTTTCGCCAAACCGGCATTTTTGTCGTTTGCGAACGGATTCTTGAACCCGCTGAGAAAAGACGAAGATTCTTCTTTCGTTTCTTTGTCTCCGGAAGGGTTGTCCGCTGATTCGGGTACATCCTTCTTCGCTCGCTTGCCACCCATTTCGAGCGAAGTCGCACGCATTTGTGCCAAAATTTGGTTCATTTGCGCTGACAGGCGCGCATCCGTCATCTGCCACATTTTGTTCGCTTCGAGAACGGCGTTGCATTCGTCTTCAGACAGCTGCCCCATGGCGGCGCCAAACTTCTTGGTGAATTCCATATTCTTACGAGACCGCTCAGCTCGAAGTTCGCTCACCGTCGCCGCTTCGAATGATAATCTGTAATCATCCAACTTGTCATTCATACGCTTGATCTCCAAGTACGGCTCCGTACGAGGTTTCGCACCGCTCATGCCTTTGATGAATCCAAAAGGCCCACCGCTCTTTTCGCCACCCATTCGCGCTCCTCGTCTCGACGCCGAAATCGCAAAAAATAACGCCGCAGCCACGGTCACCGAGGGCACGCCCCAAGAAATCAGAGTCTTCAAAGTGTAAATAAAAAGTTCTTTTGCCTCAGGAGTGCTGAACGCCATGGTAAACGTCGTCCATGCGCCGCTCAGCGCGTTGCCGCCGTCGCTCGCGAACGCTGGCTCCGCGCGCGCCAACGCCGCGGTCGCCGTCGCCACGAGCGCCATTCGCGCGCTGTACATCTTCTCCTTTGTCATTACTCTCCCTCGTTCGGTTTCTTTCGTCTCTTTCCCGTTTTCCGTGATATTTTTCATCACGCACGTTCGTCGTCCTCGCGCGCTCCCTGTGAGGCGTGGCGTCTCATTAATCCCTTTCAGCGCGCATCTGTTCGTCGTCGTCGTCGTCGTCGTCGTCATCGTCACTTCGCCAATGTTCTATCAACGACGTTATATCTTTTCTTTCCCTTTCGTTCGTCCCGTCGCGTCGTTCTCCGTCGTCGTCGTCGTCGTCACCATCGTCATCATCATCCATCGTCGTCGACGTCGACGTCACGACGTCGTGACGTCGTGACCGCGCGGGATCGACGGAGGAAAAGTTGACGATGTATGACTCGTGAGATACACGACCACCGTCGGATGTCGGCTTGATCGTCGATTCACCATTCGACGCCACGCGCGACACCGAACGTCGATCGATCGATCGACTCGACTCGACTCGAACTCGACTCGACTCGACTCGACTCGACTCGAAGTCGACTCGAGTCGACTCGAACGCGACGCACTTCGAGACGCGATCTCGCGAGACGCGCGCGCGCGTCGGTGACGACGACTATGGCGCCCGACTGCGTCGTCGCACGCGCAGGGCGAACGAACGTGTGCGTGAGGACGAGAGAAACGACGTGGAAGAGTAGGGAAAAGAAGAGAAATAAGCGAATGGAACGAACGCGCGCACAAAAGACGTCGATGGAGGGAGGGACGACGACGACGACGACGACGACGACGACGACGACGAACGCGACGACGACGACGCGCGCGACGCGCGGAGCGCCGCTGGCGTACGAGATGGTGCAAGGGACATTAGTGCGATGGAGCATTGAAAAACCGCAAGGACCACACCCACCGACGTGCGTGTTAATGCATGGGATATTAGGATCACGACGAAACTTGTCGTCGTTCGCAAAGAAACTCGCCGAGAAGTTTCCGAGCTGGCAGTTCTTACTCGTGGATCTGAGAAATCATGGGGAGAGTAACACGTTCGAGGTGAAGCCGGAAGGGGAGAATACGGTACAAAATGCAGCTAGAGACGTTTTGGCGGTGTTGAATCACTTGAAAATCTACCCGTACACGCTCATCGGACACTCGTTTGGTGGGAAAGTCGCGATGTCCATGGTGCATCAGTTTGGGCGCGCGTTGCCGAGACCGGTGCAAGTGTGGGTGCTAGACACCGTTCCCGGGGATGTGTGGTGCGATGACGTTGGAGATCACCCAAGGGATACTATTCGATTCGTGCGCACGCTCGAGGCACCGATCGCGAGCCGTCGGGCGCTGGTTGAGTCCCTCACTGGAGCTGGTTTCACCGTGGAAGGCGCGCAGTGGATGACGACTAATTTAAAGGCGAGCGCGAAAGGAGGGTTCGATTGGACGTTCAACCTCGATGGGATCGCAGAGATGTATGCATCGTACGAGGCGTGCGATTTGTGGCCTATGCTTGAAACCCAGCCCGCGGGACTTAGCTTGGATTTTGTGCGCGCGGATAAATCGGCGTTTGTGTGGACTGATGAAGATGTGGCGCGCATTCATTCCACGGGCGCGAACGTGCACTTATTATCAAATTCAGCGCACTGGGTACACATAGACAACCCCCAAGGCTTGCTCGAGATACTTAGCCCATCGTTCGAGCACATGGAGCGCGGCACTTTCAACGCGCCTTCGCGGTCGCGTCGCTAATATTAACCGGCGATCGCTCGCGCTTGAAAAATTGTAAATTATGGCAAGCTGTATACTTAAAGTCTCGCTATGTTCGTGCGTACGCTATTTTTACGCGCGCTATCACCCTCCGAGTCGCATGCCGTGTTGTGATCGATCTTTCAGGTTCAAGTCTCCGGTGTCCTTGTTCACTTTGGGCGGCGGTACGTCTTCGCAATCGATGCTCGATCCATCCGCCGATACTTGGCACACTTCGTCGAGATCTTTGACATTAATCACGGAATACGTCCCTGATTCAATCCCTTCGCACACTAACTCTCCTTCGGCGGTGAGTTCGCATCGTACTTCGCACCCGCGTTGTTTCTCCGAATCGCACCGCGGCGCGTTCCCTAGTCCATCGTTTCTCGCCCCCGCCCACCACGCGCTCACTTCGTACGTCCCCGTTGGGATATTTCCTTCCGCCACGAGTACTCCATCTTCGCGCATGACGCAGTTATACCCTTCATCCAGTGATTTCTTCGACATCGTCCCTCGCATCGCGCACGTTCGTTGATTCCTTCGTCGCGCGATCGTCACCGTTCGCGATTCGGCGAACAGTCGCCCTCTCGACGCCGTCGTCGCGTTCGTCGCGTTCATCCCTCTCGATCGTTCACCGCGGTGTGAAGCCACGGACGCGTTTCCGTGCCCCGTGTCCGAGCTCGGCGAACGCGACGACGAACGACGACGCCGAGCGACGACGCGAACGCCCCGCCCTTCGTCGTCATCCGCGTCGGATCGCGCGCGTCCGTCGTCCTCGAGGTCGTCGGTCGTCGGTCGATCGATCGATCGATCGATTCGATGCAACTCGATCGATCGATCGATCGACACACCCACCCACGATCGATCGCGTTGCATCGAATCGATCGATCGACCGACACACAGACACGCGACAGACAGACACGCGACACACAGACACGCGACAGACGACTCGAGTGGTCGTCATTGGGGCGCGTGGGCGAGGGTTTAGGTCGGTCGCCCGTTCTCCCCCCATCACCCACCGACGTCGCATCGACGACCGCACGTCCCGTCGCGACGCGACGGCGACGGCGACGGCGACGGCGACGGGCGACTTTGGTGAGCGACATCGACGTCGCGCGACACGAAAAGAGTGCGGTTTGACGTCATGAGCGCCAACGCCCGACGCGAACGCGAACGCGAGGAAAAGGGCGAGGAGGGACGAGGGAACGCGCGCGCGCGCGACCTCGCGGGAATGAAAAAAGTGCGCGTCCTCGTCATCGGAGATAGCGGAGCGGGGAAGACGAGCGCGGTGCGATTGATCGCACGAGGCGCGAGATGCGGGAGAGATGAAGTCGAACGAACGGTTGGGTGTAACGTCGAAGTGATACGCGCGGAGAGACGAAGGAAAGAGGGGGCGAAAGATGACGGGAAGGAGGAGTTTTTCATCGAACTGTGGGACGTCGGAGGACACGCGCAGTATAAACGCGAACGAGGGATATTTTATGATCAAATAAATGGAGTGATCATAGTACACGATGCATCGATGCGCCCATCAGGGGCAAGGTGCGAGCAATGGGCGAGAGAAGTGGCGTCAAAAGGGACGTTTTCTGCTCCAACGGATCCGACGCCGACGCAATTCATAAACAGCGAGTCGCCGAGCGTGATGTACGGATTTGGGGGATTACCCGTGCCGTGCCTGATCGTGGCGAATAAGATTGATTTAGAACAAGTTGGCGGGCGAAGGAGCGACGTCGCGCGTGGGTTTGTGCGCAGATTAATTGACAAATTATTTCGACGTCGCGCGCGGCCGATTTTGCCAGAGAGCATCGGCGACACGATCCAAGTTGGGACGCCGCGTCACGAACGCCAACCGTCGATTTCGGGCATTTTACCCTCGGGAGGTGGACTGCGTGTGAGCGCCACTCAAGGGCGCATAGATGTGGAAACCATCGGCTCTTTTTTCCAGGAGCTCATTGAACGTTCATCAGGAGACGGTCGAGAAACGAATTCAGCGCCGTACGTCACTGAACGAATCTTGCGTCCGAAAGATGAAGCTTACGAAGATTTGACGTAGAAGCCATAGCGATTTTAGATTTTAGATAGCACGCACTGTATTGTTCAATAGACTACTTTCTTACAAATACTTGTACACGAACTATATGGTACATGATGGACTAATAAGCTGCTATCACGTCTGCTACTTTCGCCCACGTGGTTGAGGTGACGACATTTCTAATTTCACACATTGCGTCGCGCACAATCGTCGCGTGTGCGTCATGCGAATGCTTCAACAGACTCATGATCAAGGTTTCAGCGAGATTTGCGAGATCGTCTTTGATCAGTAGCGGTAAAGTGTATGGCAGAGCGCGAATGCACTGCTCAATTGAAGTCAGCGGCAAAAGCGGCGCAGTCGGTCCCCATGCTGCGGCGAGAATTGCGACACACAGAACAGCGTCGCCGTCGTTCAAGCTCGAAGCTTCATACAGCATTTGCGCACGAAGGGTGACTGGTGCGAACCTCAGCGCGGCGGCGGTCGATTTCAGCGCGCCCGCTCGCGTCTCCTTCGGCCACATTGCCAGAGCGGTCAAGGTCTCCGCCGCGACTTGGTTCTTGCTGAATAAGCGCGCGCAAATCACAGGCTTGATTGCTGGATCGAGCATCTTAATGCACATGTCTCGCATAGATGCCGAGGGAAATTCACTGATATACACCGCCACGACTTCTAACACGCGCACTGCTCTCGCATTATCGGGCCTTGGTAAGTGCGACGTCAGCGCGCGAATGGCGTGCGATGCGCCTTCGCCTTCGGCGATGCTCGATAATCCTTTCCAAATAGCCGTAACGCAGCCATCTGCTGCATCTTGACGTGTAGCGATCCGTACAAAATTTTCAAGCGCAGGTGATCCAGTGTCTGATCGCAGCGCGCACGCGAATGGAGCGATGTGCATGACCAGATGTTGCGTCTCTTGAGCAAGTGCTAGGAATTGGTCATCAGAAAATGAAGTGATGGATTCTAAAACTTCTCGTCCGATGTTTGGCCCAGGATGCGCTCGGGACATGCGAAGACACGCCCGTTGCAAAGAATCTTTTGCTACCTTTAAATCTGTTCCATCGATGGCCATTGAAATTTGCCACCAACGCTGAAGCGAGGTTGCCCAATTCGCGTTGGGTAACCTCGTGAGAGCGCCGAGCACATCTAAAGCCAGTGACGCATTTTCTATGAGCGTCCTGGATGGCGATCTTTCAATCGTACCAAGTACTGCTTGCATCATAGCTCCAATAACGGTATCTCCAGAAACGTTAGATTTTGAATCACCCGTGCTTCCACTAGTTTTCACTGCAATGCGCGCCGCTCGGTCAGACACGCCTGCAAGCGTCCAAGAAGTCAACTCCCGAAGAGCTTTTGGAGCGACGGATTCATCTGAGGCGTACAAAACATTTTCAAGCGTCTTCAATATCGCTTTAGCGTCACTTTTGCCTTTATCACCGCCCCACAAAAGAGGTGCAGTGAACACTTTGCTTTCGTCAGACACTCCAGAGCTGCTTATGTCGTGGTCATCCCATCCATCCCAAGGACCACCCAATGCAGCAGATAGAGCTAAAATGGCCCGCGAACGTTCCGCCCCAGGAAGCGCATAACTCTCAGCGGCTGACATCAGTTCACCGACGATGGCTTCGCTCACATCTATCGGAATAGCGCATCCGTGATCGAGTGCGATCCCAAGGATGACGCCAGCGACGGCCCGAACGTCTCGATTTGCAGCATCTTTCAACATCGATAAGACGATTAGCGTCACGTTTTCACTATTCACTGAACGTTCAGCCTTAAACAAACCTTTAAGAGCGATCGGAATCGCCACGGCTGCTGCTGAATTCCCTCGAGATGATTCTTCCGTAAATGATGCAATTAATGATGAGATTGCAGTCGCAGATCGCTCATCGAATGCGTTGAATGCAATCACAGCGTGTGCAAGTCCCATGTGTACGCCAATCGAAGCCTCTAAGAGATCCCCAGCCGGAACTGTGATCGTCTCTGTCACTCTTGGTAATTTGAGCTTTTCAAGAAATGCATAATGCGCGCCCAGAGCCCCAGATGTGACGGACAGTACACCGCAAATTCGGCGTATGGCATCAAGACGCCAGCAGTCGGGTGATTTCTCTTGAAGCCGAGATGCCGCAAAGCCCCGAGCAAGTAAACCGAGAGCTTGACCAATACTCCCCATGGTTGAAGGACCGTCGATTCGACAGTCAGTAATTCTTTGGATGAGATATTCGACAACTTGCATTTGGCGCCTTGTGCCGCCTCTGTCGTCAAGAGTGCCCGCGGAGAGGGCGAGCGCAGTGAACAAACCGCGTTCAGCGCCGATGACAAATGTGTTCTCATCTAATATCGATGAAAATAAATCCACTAGCTCCGGGCTATTGCCGTTTCTCAAAACTGGTGCTGAGAGAAGAAGTGCGATGTTTTGCAATTCATCTGGAGTCGCCGTGTCCTTGAGCGCGTCCATCGCGGTTTCATTTATACTCGCTCGAACTTCAGCATATAGCTCATCTAATCCATTTTCTACACTTCTCATGGCTGCTTCAGCATCAAACCAACGCCGTGCAAAGCGCGACCACGCTTGTGTTGCTAGACTTCCGTGCCACCAACCGTTCCAAAACATTTGTTTTGCCACGCGCTTAAACTCATTTCGGTATGCCTCCGCTCGATCGCGCTTCATTGTGCTTTCTTCCACCGATCGTGCAGACGTTCCTGAATGTGCTTTGGGCGGGCGAAACAGAAAAAGTTGAGCACCCGCAAATGCGGCGTTTGCGAGCATTTTCTTCGGCATACTTTGCGTGACTCGGTACACTAATGGATCCGCTGGCGGCGGATGAGATGGTTGCTGCGTGTCCCGTGCCGACAAAACAGTTCTAGACAACGTCGAAAGCTCGTAGTGGGCCAGCGATTTCAGGGCCTCCATGGCGCGTTGCGCAACTAGCGCGTTGCGCTCACTAAACGCCGCAGAAGCGATTTCGCGCGCAGTCGGCGATCCGAGCTCGATGATAAATTCAGCGTCGTACATACTCAGTGACTTCCAGGCTGCAGCGCGGGTATTCATGTCGGTGGATTTTGATGCTGCATTCCACAGAGTGTCGACAAGTTTAGCTCCCGCGTCAGTGTAGTCTCTACAGCCTTTGCCGCCATGTCGTAATAATGTCACCCACTTCAACGCCACAAGAGGATGCTCTGGAATGTTTGGCATGTGGCGAGCGACAACTTTGAAAGCCGGCATGAAATCAAGCGCGTCGCTTGAGCACATGTCATCAATCGCTTCTAGCGCAAGCGCGCGCGCCGCCGGCACTGTAGAGCTCAGGCACCCTTGAATGGGTATCACTAGTTCTATCGCGCGAAAAGGATGTGCTTTCGCCGCCGCGGCTACCGAAGCGGCACATCCAATTACGATCACTGCGTCTCGCGACAGCGCAGCGTTTTCGAGCGCCGCGCGTAAACGCCAACCAATTTCGCGGTTATGAATCCACATTTCCGACAAAAGCCGCAAAGCTAGCGCGTGCAAGCGCGGATCCGGATCGACCTCACCAGGTTTGGTATTCATGAGCGGCGAAATGGCGCGTAATACGGCCGGTGCAGCGATAACATTCGCCGCACCGGCGGCGAGCGCGCGTAACGTTGCAAGCGTTGAGTTTGCAGCCTCTGCGGATGATGCGCGCTCACATTCAGTCTTGAGGCGCAAGAGAGCCGCAGTGACATTGGATGTTCCACTAGAGGTCGACCTTCTCCCTAGTTTCGTCCGCAAAGTCATCGCTGCAGTTTGACGAACGCTCGCGTTTGGATGGCCCAAACACACGAACTCCACGCTCGGTGATTTTTCATCGGCGTTGGCACGAATGCACGCCGCCAGCTCATCGCTCATTTCGTCGTTCCATGCTTGGGACAAGACGTCGTTCACGAACCCATCGAACGTTGCATTTCCCAAGAAGTTCTTCTCGGTCAACGGCCGTTCTAGCGACGACATGGCTAAAGGTGGCGTCGAGAGCGATAGCGCCAAATTCCCACCCGATTCCTTTGGCAGTGCAAACGCGCTCGCCATGTGCAACGCGCACAACGCGCTCGAAGGGCCTTCTTTTGGTAAATGAGGCGCCAGGACTGCTAGAAGCGCTGATGCTTCGTCCGCAGTCCGCATGATTGGTAGGAGACTCACTAGTTCTCCGCAGGACTGATCTTCATCAAGCTCACTGAGCCGCTTCAACGCGCCGAAAAACGCGAGAGCGTTGTCGCCCGCCTGCGCCGCGTCGCGCGCTTGTCGCACCACGGCTGGCATCGTCCGCGCCAACACTCGCGCCATCGCACTCGATTCATCATAATCGAACATTCTCATCTCGATGACGTTCACTATATCCCACGCCGCGTTCGCAATCCATTCCCTCGATTCGCTCGTCGGCGCTCGGTACGCGCCGAGTGCATCAACGCACGTCTCCAGCGCTTGCCGCGCGTTCTCCCCGTCCCCGCTCGCGATTGCAATCAGTCGCGAGTGTAGCAACATAGCAAACGAGCTTCTCGGAGCGGGCGCGGGATACTCGAGCAACGCGCGAGCGAGAAAAGGCTTCAGCGCGTTAAAACTCTCCGTTCCGCCTTTGCTCAGCGCCGTCGTCAGCGCTTCCAACGCTCCCGCCCCTGCATCGCGATGTGCGCGCACCGCGCGAAGCACCGGATGCGTCGATGCGTTGTATTCCTTCTTATTCAATCGTCCTCTTCGTGCCATCGAACACGTCAGGCGCACTATCGCCTTGGTCAGCGTTCTCGCGTTCGCGCTCGTCGTCGCCCCGCTCGTCGCGCTCAACAGTTCATCCACCAGCGCCTCTTCCTCCACGTCCCCTTTCTCTCGTCGCACCGATGCGATCGTTTCTATCGATCGCGTGAATTCATCAATCGCCACGTCGTGCGAATCGCTCGCGAGCATTCGTCGCACTATCGTCAGCGCCTCGTCTTTCGTCGTCGCGCGTTCGCGCGCGCGACCCAAAACCGCGCGCGCCGCGATGCGTATGCGCGCCACGTCCTCCTCCTCCGTCGACGAACATCCTCCGCGACGCGTGTGTGCGAACAACGAATCGAGCGCGAGCGCGGCGTCCATGTGCGCGTCGACGACAGATGACAGATGACAGATGACAGATGACAGATGACAGATGACAGATGACAGATGACAGACGGTGTTTCGCGCGTCAACAGTCGCGCTGTGACGCCGATGAAGCGTCATTCACGCGCCGCGCGCGCGCGCGATGACTGTGGATGACATCCGCGACGTGCGAGACGACGACGATGCGATGCGAATCGTCGTGCGTGAAAGCCCG
>Ga0222713_10001313_pt1 | contig 27995 bp, 19 predicted proteins | sample C33_649DmetaG_FD_165061 | JGI IMG/M metagenome (GOLD analysis project Ga0222713, IMG submission 165061) | Estuarine water microbial communities from San Francisco Bay, California, United States - C33_649D | ecosystem: Environmental > Aquatic > Marine > Unclassified | place: USA: California... | reverse complement strand
TGGGATCGGGCGCGTCCTCGGGCAGGAAGAGGGCCACCGGATCCACCATGGCCCAGCGCGCAACCCCACGGGTCACGATCGGCATCAGCATCACGCCGTCGCTGGAATACTCGCCCTCCGGCAACAGGGTCGCGACCAGCCGGTCCCCGCGGACTTCGAGGCGGCCCTGGCGCCAGGCCGCGGGCTCCGCTTCCGACGGCGCCTCGCCCGCAGCCAGGTTCACCACCAGGTTCAGCTCCACGTAGCGGCCACGAATCGGCAGTAGCGGATCGAAGCCGGTGGTCTCTGCCCACACCCTGGGCAAGGTGTTGCGCTCGTACAGCAGGGTGCCGGCCACCGCCAGCGCCAGCAGCAGGTGAATCCCGGCCAGCAGCAAGCCACGGGTGAGGGGCTTCATGATCGCGCTCCCTCGAGGCGCGCCAGCAAGCGTCGGCGCCCCCGCTCGGCCAGGAAGCCGCCGACCAGCACCACGAGTCCAAGGCCGATGAGTCCCAGCGCCCGCCCGAGCATGTCGAACAGGCTGGAGTAGTAGAAGGACACCAGGGTCAGCAGGAAACAGGCCACGCCCAGGTTCACCCGGCCGCTGAGGTGCTCGCGCATGCCCCAGGCGACCAGGCCCACCGACCCGGTGGCATAGAGCAGGTAGACCAGTACCCGCTGCCAGCCGATGGCCGTGTCGAGCATCACCACCAGCCCCGCCAGTACCGCCCCAACCAACACGGGCCAGGCCTCACGGCCGCGCAGTACGACTGCAACCAGCAGCGGCAGGATGAGCGCCACCGTCCATCCCAGCAGCAGGAGGCGTGTCGGAACCTCGGCCGCGCCGAGCTCGTCCAGGAGCGGGCTATGTGAGTAATGCAGGCCCGCGGCCGAGGTCAGGAGCACCACGACACCCAATCGAGCCAACGCCGGACGCCAGGAATCTTCTCGCTCGCCCCCTGTCGCGGCGAGGTAGGCCAGTCCGAGGACCGTGCTGCCGTAGGGCACCACCGCGAGCGCGGCCACCCCGGGAAAGCCGTCCGCCCAGGCCAGATGGCTGAGCCACTCCCCTGCCAGCCACGCGGGCCCGAGCATTGCCAGCCACAGCAGTTGCGGCCAGTCGCGCAGCAGGAGGAAACCTGCAGCGGCGCCCAGGGCCCAGACGAGCAGAGCCTCGCCCCAGTGGGCCTCCAGGTGGAAGACCTGCCCCGACAGGAAAATGGCCGCGCCGAGCGCTGCGGTTCCCACGCCATGCAGGGTGGTGGCGAGCGTCGGGCTGAAGCGTGCGCCGAAAGCCCCACCCAGGTGCAGTGCGACGACGGTGGTCACCAGCACGGCGTGGCGGGCGAAGGGCGACAACTGCTGCCAGTTGGCGGCGACGAACAGGAAGATTCCTGCGGCCACCAGCAGGCCCCCAAAGCCGAAAGCGAGTCGGGCGAAGTGGCCGGTATGGGGCGCCTCGGCCGTGCGCTCGTGCTCGCGCAGGCGGCCAGCGGTGGCGGCATCGATCACGCCGGCCGCTTCCCAGCGATCGATGGCGCGGCGCAGGGATGAACCCGGAAACATGGCCATGCGCCATTCTAAACTTGAGGGGATGGCCGGATTAAGGTGGAATCTCCTTATGTGTCGCATAGGTTCGCTCATCCTGCTGCTGGTCACGATGACCCTGGGAAGCTCTCCGGGCGTCGAGGCCCAGATCAACTCCGTGCCCATGAAGGGCCTGGGCAACGACTGGGTCAAGCGGCTCGAACTGCGCGGCAAGATGGACTGGGAGTGGATCGAGACCTACTCCGATCGGGTGTTCTTCATGACCCGCAAGGGGGCGGCCCGCAACGGCGACATCGCCACGCTGTGGCTGCGGGTCGAGTACAAGTTCACCCAGGACGCGAGCTCGCACCGCAGCGTGCTGAGCCGCGATGACTGGGACTGTCGCCAGCGCAAGCGCGCCAATGTGGCCGCCTTCCTGTTCAAGTGGAACAACCTGCAGGACCCCGAGCCCGAGCGCGCCTCGGCCATCCTGCCCAGCTGGGAAGCGATCGACGACGGCACCCTCGCCCAGACGTTGCTCGAGTTTGCCTGCAGCGTGCAGCCGCTCCAGCAGCTGGTCGACCCGGAAGCGACGGAGTGACCTGCCGAGCGGCCGGGGGCCGGGCATGAATTCCAGCGGTGAGGCCACCGGCGGCCTCGGTGCAGCCCTGGCCAACGCAGAGCGCCTGCTGGCCACGGATCCGGAACTGGCCGCCGAGCAGGCCAGCGAGATCCTGGTTGCGGTCCCGGGACAACCGCTCGCCGTGCTGCTGCTGGGCATCGCGCACCGGCTGGCCGGGCGCACCCAGCGCTCGCTGGAAGTGCTCGACGCGCTGGCTGGCTCACAGCAACAGTGGGCGCCCGCTCATTTTGAGCTCGGCCAGTCACTGGCGGCTGCGGGCAAGGGCGAGGAGGCCATCATCGCCCTGCGGCGTGCGGTGGAACTGAAGCCCGATTTTGCAGAGGCCTGGCGCGTGCTCGCCGCCCACCTCGAGGCCATCGGTGACCACGCAGGTGCCAGCGCGGCCTTCGCCCGACACCTGCAGCACTCCGCCCGCGAGCCGCGCCTGCTGGAGGCGGGTGCCGCCCTCTGCGAGGATCGGGTCGCCGAGGCCGAGGCGCTGCTGCGCGGCTATCTGAAGGAGCATCCCACCGACGTCGCAGCGATCCGCATGCTGGCCGAGGTGGCGCTGCGCCTGGGTCGCAACCAGGATGCGGAGACGCTGCTGACCCGCTGCCTGGAACTGGCGCCCGGCTTCACCCCGGCCCGCTACAACCGGGCCATCGCCCTGCATCGCCTCGGCCGGGCAGCCGAGGCGAGGACCGACGTGGAGCGCGTGCTGCTGGCCGACCCGCGCAACCCGGCCTTTCGCAACCTGCACGCAGCCATCCTCGGTCGTATCGGCGAGTTCGAACAGGCGCTCGAGGTCTACGCCGGCGTCCTGTCCGAATACCCGAACCAGGCCAAGGCCTGGATGAGTTACGGCCACGCGCTCAAGGCCGCCGGCCGCAGCGAGGAGTGCGTGGCGGCCTATCGCCGCTGCATCGAACTGCAGCCGGGCTTCGGCGAGGCCTGGTGGAGCCTGGCCAACCTCAAGACCCATCGCTTCACGGACGGCGAGAGGGCAACGATGCGCGAGCAACTGGCGCGCGAGGACCTTGGGGTGGAAGACCGCCTGCACTTCGAGTTCACCTTGGGCAAGGCGGAGGAAGACGCCGGGCACCATGCCGTGTCGTTCAAGCACTACGAGGCCGGCAACGGCCTGCGCCGTTCCATGGTTCGCCACGATCCCGACGACTACACGAGGCATCTCGAGCACAGTCGCCAGGTGCTGACCCGGGAATTCATGGCATCCCGCCGGGACTGCGGGGATCCTGCTGCCGACCCCATCCTCGTGTTGGGTCTGCCGCGGGCCGGCTCGACCCTCATCGAGCAGATCCTCGCCAGCCATCCGCAGGTGGAGGGCACCATGGAACTGCCCGACGTCATCGCCATAGCCCGCAGCCTGGGCGGCACCGGGGTCGGCAGCCAGGGTAGCTACCTGGACCGGCTGGCGGAGCTTGAACCGGCCGAATTTATTGCACTGGGCCGACGCTACCTCGAGGGCACGCGGATCCAGCGCAAGACCGACGCGCCCTTCTTTGTCGACAAGATGCCCAACAACTTCCTGCACGTGGGCCTGATTCACCTGATGCTGCCGAACGCGCGCATCATCGATGCCCGGCGTCACCCCATGGCCTGTTGCTTCTCCAACTACAAACAGCACTTCGCCCGTGGGCAGCTGTTCACCTACGACCTCGCGGGCATCGGCCGCTACTACCGTGACTACGTGGAATTGATGGCGCATTTCGATGAAGTGCTGCCAGGACGGGTTCACCGGGTGTTCTACGAGCGCATGGTGGAGGACACGGAAGCGGAAGTCCGCCGCTTGCTGGATCATTGCGGCCTGCCCTTCGACGAGGCCTGCCTGCGTTTCCACGAGAACGAGCGGGCGGTCCGCACCGCCAGCTCCGAACAGGTGCGCCAGCCCATCTACCGGGAGGGCCTGGAACAGTGGCGTCACTACGAGGATTTCCTGGGCCCCCTGCGCGAGGCGCTGGGGCCGATCCTCGAGACCTATCCCACTGTGCCGCCAACCGGAGTACATTAAGCGGCAGTTTTCACAAGAACAGGGGGAGTGTTCTCATGCAGAGGTCGAAAAAGCGCAAGCTGCTGCGGCAGCGGGCCATGGCGGTGTCCGTACCGCTGGCATCCTCGCTGCTCGCCGTGGCGGCACCTGCCGGGGCACAGCAGCCGGGCCTGCTGGAGGAAATCGTGGTCACCGCACAAAAGCGGGAGGAAAGCCTCCAGGACGTAGCCGTCAGCCTGCAGGCGCTGGGCAATACCAAGCTCGAGGAGCTTAATGTCCAGAACTTCTCTGACTATGCCCGCTTCCTGCCGAGCCTCTCCTTCCAGAGCGGTGGCCAGAGCGGCGGCCCGGGCTTCCAGCGCGCCTACATGCGCGGGGTGGCCAGCGGCGGTGACGGCAACCACTCGGCCTCGCTGCCGAGCGTCGGCACCTACCTCGACGAACAGCCGGTCACCACCATCCAGGGCGCGCTCGACGTACATATTTATGACGTGCAGCGCGTCGAGGCCCTGGCCGGACCGCAGGGCACGCTCTACGGGGCCAGCTCGCAGGCCGGTACCATCCGCATCATCACCAACAAGCCGGATCCTTCGGGCTTCGAGGCCGGTTACGACCTGCGCGTGGACTCGATCTCCAAGGGCGGCACGGGCTACGTGGCCGAGGGCTATGCCAACCTGCCCATCAGCGACCGCGCCGCCATCCGCCTGGTCGGCTGGCACCGCGAGGACGCCGGCTACGTCGACAACGTGCGCGGCACCGTCACCTACCCCACCTCCGGGGTGACCATCGACAACGCCGACCAGGCCAAGAAGGACTACAACGACGGCCAGGTCAGTGGCGCCCGCGCCGCGCTCAAGATCGACCTCGATGAAAGCTGGACGGTCACCGCCGGTCTCATGGGCCAGCGGGGCGAGTACAACGGCAGTTTCGGCTACCGGCCGGGCACCGAGCTCGAGATCACCCGCTTCAACCCGGAAACCATCGAGGACCGCTGGGTGCAGGCCGCGCTCACCGTCGAGGGCCGCTTCAGCAAGTTCGATGTGGTGTATGCGGGCTCCATGCTGAACCGGCGTGACGAGACGGAACTCGACTACGTCGATTACTCCTACTACTACGATTCCTGCTGCGCCTACGGTTATTACATCTACGATGATGCGGGCAACTTCATCGACCCGACCCAGTACATCCTGGGCAAGGACAAGTACAAGAAGCAAAGCCATGAGCTGCGCATCTCGTCCAAGGGCGACGGTCCGCTGAGCTTCGTCGCGGGCCTGTTCTACCAGCGCCAGGAACACAACATCGAGCAGCGCTACGTCATTGACGGGCTAGCCGGGCCGAATGCCATCGCCCCGCTCGAGTCCCTGTGGGTCACCGGCTGGCCGGACACCTGGTGGCTGACCAAGCAGTTGCGCATCGACCGTGACACCGCGGCCTTCGGTGAGGTGACCTACCAGATCACCGATGCACTGTCGGTCACCGGTGGACTCCGCTTCTTCGAGGCCGAGAATTCCCTCGAGGGCTATTTCGGCTTCGGCCTGACCAACCCCTTCTTCCCGGTGTTGGGCGAGCCGCAGTGCTTCCGGCAGGATGCCATCAAGGGCGCACCCTGCACCAACCTCGACAAGGTCGTGAAGGAAAGTGGCAACACGCCGAAGCTGAACCTGACCTACCGCTTCGACGACGAGAAACTGGTCTACGCCACCTACTCCGAGGGCTTCCGTCCGGGCGGCGTGAACCGCCGCGGCAACCTGCCGCCTTACGGTGCCGACTACCTGAAGAATTACGAGCTGGGCTGGAAAACCAGCTGGGCGGGCGACAGCCTGCGCTTCAACGGTGCGGTGTTCATCGAGGAGTGGGAGGACTTCCAGTTCGCCTTCCTGGGCCAGAATGCACTGACCCAGATCGCCAATGCCGGCAATGCCCGCATCACCGGCCTGGAGGCCGACCTGCTGTGGGCGGCCAGCGACCGGCTCACCCTGTCGGCAGGCCTCGCCATCCTCAACGCCGAGCTCACCCAACCCTACTGCGGCATCCTGGGCGAGAACGGCCAGGACCTGAACCCCTGCCCGGAAGAGCCGCTCGCGCCCAATGGCACCCAGCTGCCCGTGACCCCGCGCTTCAAGGGCAACCTGATCGCCCGTTACGAGTTCCCGATCGCAGGCTGGGACGGACATGTCCAGGGCGCGCTGGCCCATACCGGCGCGCGCTGGCCGGATCTCCGGACCGCCCAGCGCGAGGTGCTCGGCAAGGTGGACGCCTATTCGGTGGCGGACTTCACCTTCGGGGCCCGGCGCGAGGGCATGAGCGTGGAGCTGTTCATCAACAATGCCTTCGACGAGCGGGGCGAGAACGACCGCTGGGCCCAGTGTGATGCCCTGATCTGCGGTTTTTCAGGCACTTACATCACGCCGATCCAGCCGAGAACCATCGGCCTGCGCTTCGGACAGCGCTTCTAGGACGCGCAGACTCGAGCTTTCACGGGGGCCCTCCGGGGCCCCTTTTTCTTGGCCGGTCCCATCGCGGGTATCGGTAATTACGGGTGTACTGTCAAAACCCGGCAAATTATGTTTCCCTCCGGTTGTGACTTTTGTCACACTTTCTAGCTAGGACGTGGGGAAGTGATTGATATGCTTGACATAATCCGTACAGCCGCGGCTCGCGGCGTGATCCTGTCCATCGGCTTTCTGGCCGTCTGGACAGCCCAGGTGCCCGTGGCCGAGGCCGCGGCACCCGTGGCGCTGCCCCTGCAGGCGGCTCCGCAGGCGAAGAACAGCGAACCGCGCTTCCTGGAAGGGGTGGTGCTGGTCGGCTTCAAGCCCGGCACCGCCCGCTCGGAGCGCGCCAACGCCCGCGCCGCCGCGGGTGCCGTGCGCGCCGAGGCCCTCTCCCCACTCGCCAAGGATGCGGAAAAGCTCATCCTGGCCCCCGGCCGCTCAGTGAAGGCGGCCATCGAGGCCCTGCAGCGCAACCCCAACGTGCGCCACGCCGAGCCCGATTACATCCTGACCAAGGCTGCCGTGTCGAATGACCCGGACTACATAGGGAACAACCTCTGGGGCATGTATGGCGACAACACCAGCCCCGCCAACCAGTACGGCAGCCAGGCCGGCGAGGCCTGGGCGCTCGGCTACACCGGCTCCAACGACATCTACATCGGTGTGATCGATGAGGGCATCCAGGTCACCCATCCCGACCTGCAGGCCAACATCTGGGTCAACCCCTTCGAGACCTCCGGCGACGGTATCGACAACGATGGCAACGGCAAGGTCGACGACATTCACGGCTGGGACTTCTACTATAACGACGCCTCCGTCTACGACTCCGGCGAAGACTCTCACGGTACCCACGTATCCGGCACCATCGGCGGCGTCGGCGGCAACGGCATCGGCGTAGCCGGCGTGAACTGGAACGTCACCCTGATCTCAGGCAAGTTCCTGGGGCCCGGCGGTGGCTCAACCTCGGGCGCGATTCTAGCCATCGACTACTTCAACGACCTCAAGTCGCGCCACGGCCTCAACATCGTGGCGACCAGCAATTCCTGGGGCGGCGGCGGCTTCAGCCAGGCCCTGCTGGATGCCATCAACCGAGGTGGCGACCGCGACATCCTGTTCATTGCTGCCGCAGGTAACAGTGGCACCGACAACGATGCAGGAAATTACTACCCCTCCAACTACCAGTGCACCAACGGCGGCAGCCGGAGCTGGGACTGCGTGGTCTCGGTCGCCTCGATTACCTCGACCGGTGCCAAATCTTCTTTCTCCCAATACGGCGCGACCACCGTCGACCTCGGCGCCCCGGGCAGCAGCGTCAAATCCACGCTTCCGGTCGACAGCTACGGCACCTACAGCGGCACCTCCATGGCCACCCCGCACGTGAGTGGCGCAGTGGCCCTGTGCGCCTCACTCGACCCCAACCAGTCGGGCGCCCTTCTGCGCGAAAAACTGATGGCTTCCGCCGCGCCGACCGCGTCCCTGAACGGGATCACCGTGACCGGCGGCCGCCTCGACGTCGGCACCCTTGCGCCACAATGCGTGGCAGCGACGGGTCCGGTCAGCGGCGCGCCGAGCAGCCTGACGGCCGAGGCCATCGATGACTCTTCGATCTTTCTGCAGTGGAATGCCGGCACCACGGCGAACGCCTCGTTCTTCGACATCGAGCGCGCGCCAGCCGGGTGCGCTGCTGGGGCTTTCACCCGCGTTGCGCGGGTGAGTGCCAGTGCTGCCAGCCACCTCGCCACCGGGCTAGCCTCGGAGACCGAATACTGCTTCCAGGTGAGGGCGGGCAACTACCTGCCGTCGCAGACGGATCCCACCAACACGGCCTCGGCCACCACCCTGGCCCCGCCGCCGCCGCCGCCGCCTTACTATTGCTCGGCCACGGCGAGCGCCTGGGTACAGGGCAGCGTGGGCGCCATCACGCTCGGAGATGACGCCTCGGCCAGCTACTACCTGCCCTTCGACTTCCCGTTCTACGGGGAGACCCTGACTGGCGGGCAGGTCGATACCTACGCCGTCTCCTCCAACGGCTTCGTGACGCTCGGCGGCAACAGCGGCGCTTCCACATACTCCAACGCCGACATTCCCAATGGCGCCACCCCTAACGGCTTCGTCGCCCCCTGGTGGGATGACTTCAATCCCTCCCTCGGCGGGACCGTGCGCACCTTCTACACTGGCAGCGCACCCTCGCGCCGCCTCGTGGTGTCCTGGGAAGGCGTGCCTCACTATGGCGTGGCCGGCAGCACCTACAGCTTCCAGGCCGTGCTGGAGGAGGCCACCGGCGATATCGTCTTCAACTACCAGGATGTCAGCGGCGGCAGCGCCAGTTACGACGGAGGCGCTTCGGCAACGGTCGGCATTGAACACGCCGAGGGCGCCTATGGCACCCGGATCTCCTTTAACACGGCCACCCTCACTGCGGGCAGCAGCATCCGCTGCAGCGCGGAGGAGCCGCCACCGCCGCCCAGCCCACCCTCGACCCCGACCGGGCTCTCGGCCACCGCCGACTCCTGGTCGCAGGTGACGGTCAGCTGGGCTGACGTGGCGGATGAAACGGGCTACTCACTGCAGCGCGCCACCGGCAGCGGGACGTTCACGACCATCGCCAATCTGGGCGCCGACGTGACCAGCTACGTCAATACGGGCCTGTCGGGCAGCACGACCTACCGCTATCGCGTCAGCGCCAGCAACGCCGGCGGCTCGTCGAGCTACTCGACGGAAGTCTCAGTGACGACACCCGCCGCGCCGCCGGCAACGCCTACGCTGACGGCCACCGTCGTCTCTGCCACGCAGGTCAACCTCAGCTGGACCAATGTGGCCAACGAGAGCGGTTATCGCCTGCAGCGCAACGGCGCCGAGATCGCCACTCCCGCTGCGGACACCACCAGTTTCCAGGATACCGGGGCGACTGCCGGCACGACCTACACCTATCGGGTGCAGGCCTGGAACGCAGCCGGCGATTCCAGCTGGTCCACGGTACAGGCCACGACCCGTCCGGCGGCCCCCTCGGGTCTCACGGCAACGGTGGTCTCCGACACGGCGATCAACCTGAGCTGGAGCGACGTGACCGGCGAGACCGGCTACAAGGTCGAGCAGTCGACCCAGGACAACGCCTCGTGGGGCCAGGTAACCACCACGAGTGACAACGTCACCAGCCTCTCGCGGACGGGCCTCACGGCGGGCACGACCTACTACTTCCGGGTGCGGGCCAACAACTCCGGGGGCGACTCAGGGTACTCCAACGAGGCCAATGCCACGACTACCCAGTCGCCGCCGGCGACGCCCACTGGCCTATCCGCCACGGCGGCATCCAGTTCCAGGATCAACCTGAACTGGAACGACGTCACCGGCGAGAGCCAATACGAGGTGGTGCGTGTTGGGGGCGGCTGGATCACCACACCCGGCGCGAATACCACCACGGCCGCAGACACGGGTCTGGAGCCGGGGACTGCGTATTCCTACCAGGTACGCGCGGGCAACGCGGCCGGCTGGTCGGCTTACTCCTCAACGGTCAGCGCGACCACCCTGAACGTGGCGCCTGGCATCCCTGTCAACGTCGCGGCCTCGGCCACCGGCGCAACGGTCACCATCACCTGGACGGCAGGTAACCCGAGCACGCAGACGGCCTTCGACGTGTTCCGGGAAACCCTCAACAAGCGCGGCCGCTGGGGTTCGCTGACGAACGTTAGAAGCACTGCCGGTGACGTGTTCACGACCACCGACGCGCCTGGCACGGGCACTTTCCGTTACCTGGTGAGGGCGAGCAACGCGACCGGCTCCAGCGTTGACAGTCAACCCAGCCCTTCGGTCGACGTCACCGACAGCGGCGGCGGTGGTAGTGGCGGCGGCGGCGGCGGTGGCTGCAAGGGCAAGGGCTGCAAGAAGTAAGAGCCCCTCTCTGCCGATCCTCTGAAAAGGCCCCTACGGGGGCCTTTTCTTTTGGCCCTAGACCAGGACCTGCGGAGCCACGAACCAGCCGATCAGGCTGATGATGACGATTCCCAGCAGGTTCAACCAGAACCCGGCCCGGATCATCTGCGGAATGCTGATCGCACCGGTCGCGAACACGATGGCATTCGGCGGCGTGGCCACCGGCAGCATGAAGGCACAACTGGCGGCCAGGGTCACCGGCACTAGGAGCAGCAGAGGGGGCAAGCCGGCCTGCAGGGCGATCGCGCCCACCACCGGCAGGAAGGCTGCGGCAGTCGCGAGATTGCTGGTCAGCTCGGTCAGGAAAATCACCAGCGCGACCGCCGCCACCAGCAGCAGGATCGGTCCCATGGCCTGCAGGCCGTCGAGGCTTTCGCCCAACCAAAGCGCCAGGCCTGAGGAGGACACAGCGGCTGCGAGGCTCAGCCCGCCGCCGAACAGGATCAGCACTCCCCAGGGCATACGCGAGGCGTCCTGCCAGGACAGCAACTGCGGCTGCGTGGCGCTGCCGCTGGGCAGCATGAACAGGATCACGGCGGCGGTCATCGCAATGCCGGCATCGGTGACGCCCTCGAGACCCAGCCACGAAGACAGCGGAATCCGCAGCATCCAGGCCAGCACCACGGCGGCAAAGACCACGGCGACACGCCATTCGGCGGCCGACATCGGTCCCAGCCTGGCCCTGAGCGCGGCGAGATGATCACGCGCCGCCGCACTCTCCGGAATCTCCACCGGAAAGATCCGGTGACACAACAACCACCAGGCCACCGGCAGCATCAGCGCAGTCACCGGAATGCCCACGAGCATCCAGCGAGCGAAGCTGATCTCCATGCCGTATTCGGTCTGTAGATAGCCGATCAGCAGTGCATTGGGCGGGGTGCCGACGAGGGTCGCCAGGCCGCCAATGCTGGTGGCATAGGCCAGGCCCAGCAGGAGGGCGACGCGAAACCGGGCCCGCTGGCCGTCGTCGAGACCTTCGACGTTGTCGCAGATCACCCCGCTCACCGACAGGGCAATGGGCAGCAACAGCATGGCCGTTGCAGTGTTGGTCATCCACATGCTCAGGAAGGCTGCTACCGCCATGAAGCTAAGGATCAGTCGCCGACCATCCGTTCCCGTGCGGGCCAGCACGAACAGCGCCATGCGGCGATGCAGGTTCCAGCGCTCCAGCGCCAGGGCAAGCACGAAGCCACCCAGGAACAGGAAGATGATGGGGTTGGAGAACGGCCGCGCAGCCTCGGCGAGGGTGGAGACGTCCAGCGGTTCGAACAGCACCAGTGGCAGGAAGGCCGTGATGGCCACGGGTACCGCTTCGGTCGCCCACCAGATCGCCATCCACAGCCCTACCGCGGCGACACTCCAGGCCACGGGATCCATCGCCTGTTGCCAGCCCCCCGCCAGCATCATGAGCGCGAACACCGCCGGGCCGGCGATTCGGCCTACCAGTTGGTAAGTTTCCGGGGCGTGCGAAACCCCTGAAGGCGGCGGAGAATTGATCACGCGTGCGGGTCGGACTGGCAGGGGAGGTTACCCTCCCCCGGTCCGTTCAACCGTTACCGGCCGAAGTTGAAACGCAGGTCGAGATAGTAGTTACGCCCGTAATCAGAGTGCACGTCGGATTTGTAGCCGAAGTAGTCATCTGCCAGCGGCGCCCGCTCATTGGTGAAGTTGTTGATGCCGAACCTCACTCTGGAATCAACCCCGGCCATGGCAAACCGGTAATCCACCGAGACGTTGCCGGTGGTCATGGCCGGCAGTACGAAGCGTGTGCCATCGGCCAGGGTCAGGCCACTGTCATACACCTTGCCAATCCTGAAGGCAGAGACCGAAGCGCCCCACTGGCCGTTGCGCCAGCTGACCACCAGGTTGTGCCGATCCTTCGGCGCACCATCCTGCTGGATGAGGTCCGCGAAGCCAATCACGGGATAACTGGCCGGCAGTAGCCCGGCTGCCTGTGCGGCCACCAGGTCACCGGCCAGACCGCCCGCCGCCTGCTCCAGTTCCGTTAGGAAGGATCCCGCATACCTCAGGGTAAACCGCCCCAGGCGGCTCTGGATCTCGTAATCCAGGGTCAGGTCCACGCCCGCCGCGTCCCGCTCGTCGAGGTTGGTATACCGGTCGTCGATGTAATCCACATCGCCCGCCGGGCACAGGCCCGCGGTGGTATAGGCGGTCGGGTCGATGTCATAGCTGGTGGCGGATCGCACGACCGCCGCGTTGCCCTGCAAGGCCGCACAGTTGTTGGGGCCGTAGGCCAGCCTGAGCAGGAGGTCGACCAGCGTATGGTTTTCCTCGCCGAGGAGGCCGATGGTGTTGGTCTTCTTGATCCACCAGTAGTCCAGGCTGAGCGACAGGTTGTCGGTGGGCGCAAAGACCAGGCCCACCGAGTAGTTATCTGATTCTTCCGGATCGAGCAGGTTGCTGCCCTGGGCAAGCCTGAGCGTGCCTTCCCTGCAGGGCGTGGCACTCACGCCGGCCACTTCCGCCGCATACTGGCAGACGTAGTCGGTGCGGGTGTTGGTGCGCGAGACGATCGACTCGTTGACCGTCACGAGGTTCGGCACCCTGAAGCCCTGCGACCAGGAGCCCCGAACCAGCAGCTGATCCAGTGGCCGCCAGCCAAAGGCCACCTTGCCCACCGTGGCAGACTCGTCGATGTCGGAAAAGTCCTCGTAGCGGGCTGCCAGCTGGACGTCGAGTGTGGCGAGCACTGGCAGGGACAGCTCGGCATAGAGCGAGTTGGTCCGCCGGCTGCCGTTGCTGTCGGGCGTCGGCGAGGAGTTCATGACGTCGGAAATGAATGGATAGGTGTCTCCATTCCGGGTGGTGAACTGGATGGTGCCGTCGAGGCGCGGATCGCGATTATCCCGGTAGGACTCGCGCCGGGTCTCCAACCCCACCACCATGCCCGTCTCGCCTCCCGGCAGGCTCCACAGATCACCCCTGGAGAGGCGGGCATCGAACATCGTGAGTTCCGTCTCCGAGAGGCGGTAGACGTCCACCAGGGCCCGCTCGATGTTGGAATCCACGCCGCCACTGAAGGGGTTGTAGGCGGCGGACGTCGGGTCGTTCAGCGCCTCCTGCATCAAGGTGTTTGAGATACGGTTGTGGGTGACGTCATCGCTGGTCGCTTTGTTCCAGGTGACGGCCGCCTCCCAGTCCCAGGCGCCTGCGCTGCCCCGCAGGCCCTGCACGAGGCGATACATCTCGCTGTCGTTGTCGACGATACGCGGCACTTCCGACCAGCGGTAGTTGTCAATCAGGAGCGCCGTACCGGCACAGGGTACGTTGCCGATGATGGCGTCCGGCAGCCGGTTGGGCGAGCCGCAGGGACCCAGCGGATTCCAGTAGTTCTGCGCCCCGACTACCAGGTTGGAGGCGGAGTTTACGAAGGAACTTGGCTGACGAATCAGGTTGGTCTTGCCCGAGTAGTACATGAGCTCCGTAAAGCTCATGAGTGAATCGGTCAGGTCGTGGTCCACGGTCAGGTAGACATTGGCGCGCTTGAGGGCAGAGCGCAGGTCGCGGTTGGCATTAAGGTTTTCTCGCACCGTACCCTGCCCGTCCACCGCACCGCAGACGGTCGCGCTGATTGCGTACTGACAGCGGGGATCGCCCACCGGATAGGTCTCGAACTCGCCAATGGAATCGACGAGGACATTGACAATGCCCCAGCTGGACACGCTCGCGATCACGTCCATCTGGCCCCACAGGGAATTGGCTGAATCGTTGGTCAGCCGGCTGTCGCCGTACCAGGGGGAATCGGGGGACGGTCGGGTGCTGAAGTCGCTGTTTGCCCAGCGGGGATCGTCCTGGGAGTTCACGCGGTCGCGATCGAACCAGCTGGCCGAAGCGCTCACCCGGGTCCGGCCATCATTGAAGGCCTGACCCCACTCGGCATAGACCGTCTGGTTGTTGCGCGAGAAGTTGTCGTAGTCGGTGTAGCGCATCCCGATGGACAGGCCCTCGATGTCGCGCTTCAGCACCGTGTTGAAGACGCCGGCCACCGCATCGGCACCATAGACGGCACTCGCACCGTCTCGCAGCACCTCGATCCGGTCGACACCGTAGGTCGGGATCATGTTGGAGTTGGCACTGTTGACCGGCACGAAGCTGCCGCCGACCTGTTCGGTCTGGTACTGGGGCGAATTAACCATGCGCCGGCCGTTGAGGAGCACGAGGGTATTGCCGGTGCCGAGGCTGCGCAGGTTGAAGGCGCCGACGTCGCCGCGGGCCGAATTCACGCCGCCGCTGATATTCGCGGCCTCATTGACGAAGTTGTTGCCGTTCTCCGGCATCATGTCGAGCAGCTGTTCGCCCGAGTCGATGCCGAAGGCCTCGAGTGTGTCGCTGCTCAGGATGGACACCGGCAGGGCGTCGGAGATGACCGCGCCCTGGATCTGCGATCCGGTTACCGTGATTTCCTCCAGCTGCACCTTGCGGGGCGCTGGGGCCTCCTGGGCCAGCACCTGGCTGACCGCCAGGGCCAAGCTTACCGAGGTCACTCCGGTGACTACCGAGCGGGTTCCGGGATTAATTATCTTATTCAATGACATAGCGCTCTCCCCCGTGATTTCAGGCAGGCAGCAAAGTGACGCCTTTGCGCCCATAACAAGATCTCAACGCCTGAGACGGGTCATCCCCCCCAGTAGGCACCCGCCCAATGAAAGGCCAACCCCAGCAAAACCAGGAGCGCCGCCGTCACCGTGGCCCGGTCCGAGGCCCGGAACGGCCTCTCTGCACCTGGCTGGGCAGGCGGCGGGAGCGATCTGAACAAGTCAACGACACCTGCCTGACGCTTGAGTGCCGGGAGTTCGGAAAGCGTGCGCAGTTTGGCCCAGACCGTTGAGAGTTCCTCGAAGGCCCAGCGACGACGCGGGTCCTCTTCCAGCCAGCGGGCGAAAGCCAGCCGCTCGGCTTCGCCGCAACGCTCCGAGTCCAGCAGCACCAGCCAGCGCTCGGCATCACGGCGTATCGCCTCCGGAATCTCCTCGACAATCCAGTCCTGCAGATCACTCATGTCCGCAACCCCAGGAGCGTCTCCCGGCACTGCCGCAGGCCCCGCGCCACGTGCTTCTCGACAGTCCCCAGGCTGATTCCCAGGCGTTCAGCGATCTCGGGCTGGCTGAGCCCTTCGATCATCCGCAGCATGAACACTTCCCTGCACTTGGGTGGCAGTTCATTGAGGCAGCGCAGCAGCAACTGGAACTCCTGCTCATGTTCGGCTGCCTCCTCGACCGTTCCGAGCTCGCGCCGGTCCAGCTCCTCGACCCGTACACTTGCCGCGGTCCGGTTGACCACTCGCTGGTGACGATAGCGGCTGATGGCCAGATTGCGGGCCGTGACGTAGAGCAGCGCCGCCGACTCGTCCCGATCCAGTGACGCCCCCTGCGTCCGCTGGTACACGCGCAACCAGGTTTCCTGGAGGATATCCTGCACGTCCTGGGCCGAGGCACAGAAGCGTCGCACGTGCCGCTCCAGGCCGCGCCGGACGCTGACGAACACCACCTCGAGCTTGACGCGTTTCCTAATCACCGCCGCCGAGGATACGCCCAAACCCAGCCTCGCGACGAGCATCGGCCGCTGCCAGGGAGGCGCGGGCCGCGAGCCGCCACGCAGACTCGGACTCGATTGAGCGGCGGGCCAGCCTAAGCATGCGCGTCACCTCTGCGGACTGGGGGCCGCCGAGGCCGCGTCGGCCTGCGATCATCCCGGCGGGGTCCATGGCGCGCCGGATCAAGGCCACGGGAACCGGCAGGCTCTCTCCCTGCAGCGCGCGGTAGGTACGTTCCAGCTCCTCATCACTCAGCTCGGCCGGGGCCCTGCTGCTGGCGCGGCCCAGGTCGGTGAGCTCCGAGGCGTAGTGATGGGCTTCCCTGAACGGCAACCCCGCCTCGCGCACCAGTACATCGGCGACCTCGGTCATGGTGGCAAAGTCTGCATCGATTACCTCCCGCGCCGCCGCCTCGTCCACGCCGAGCCCAGCCACCAGCTGGCGCCAGGCCTTGAACAGCTGTACCGCCTCAGCCACTACGGCGTTCAGCGGTTCGTCATCACGATAGTCATTCATGCCGGTGTTGACGTTATGGGCGGCGAGGGTCACGCCTTGCGCGGCTGCCAGCAACCGCGATGCGTTACTGCGCAGGCGGTCAATAGATCTTGGATTGCGCTTCTGGGGCATGATGCTGCTGATATCAATGGTGGCGGAATCCACCAGCAGCCAGGGCCTCGCGTGGCGGTACTGTGCATGCAGGTCCTGGGTGAAGAGTCCCGCCTGTAGCGCACACGCCTGCAGGATGGACGCAAACTCCACCTTGTAGTCCATCGAGGCCACCAGGTTGGCATCGAAGGAATTCGCGACCGGCGCCGCGAACCCCAGACTTTCGGCGAGTCGTTCGCGGCTCAGGGGATACCCCGAAGTGCCGAGCGCCGCCGCACCGAGGGGCGACAGGTTGAGCCGCGCATAGGCCTCGCGCAGCCGCTGTGCATCCCGTTCAAGTGCGGCATCGAAAGCCAGCAGGTAATGAGCCAGTGTGGTCGGTTGCGCCTGCACGCCATGGGTGTAGGCAGGAATGACCACCTCGACACCCCGCTCAGCCAGTTCAAGCACTGCAACGCGCGTCCCCTCGAGTGCTTCAGACAACTCCAGCAGCTGGTCGCGAGCCAGCATGCGGCGGATGGTTTCATTCAGGTCCTGCCGGCTGCGCCCGGTGTGCAGGCGAGACGCCTCTGGCCCGGCCAGCTCGGTCAGTCGCCGCTCGAGATCCAGGTAGTTGCTCCAGCGCGGCGCGCCCGGCGTTGCCTGCTCCAGTGCCACCCGCTGCAGGGTCTCGGCGATCCTGCCGGCCGTACCCCCATCCAGCAGGCCTGCCTCGAGCAGCTCCACCAGCGAGGCCTGATTGGCCTGGTGCAGCCGACAGGCAAAGTCGCATGAATCATCGGCGCCGGCCAGCTGGAATGGAACGATCATGGCCAACAAGACCATTCGACGAAGTTGCATGGCGAGTGACTCCCCCCTACTTCTTGAGCAGGTCGCGGATCTCCTCCAGGAGTACCAGCTCCCTGGGCGGCTCGGGCGCGGTGACCACGACCGGCGGCGGCGTCTGCAGCCGATTGATCAGGCGCACGGTCAGAAAGATCGCGAAGGCGATGATCAGGAAATCGAGCGCCGCCTGCAAGAACAGGCCATAGCGGACTTCCACCGGCTCGCCCGCACCAGGTACGGCCAGCGCGAGCTCGCTCAAGTCGACACCGCGGGTCAGCGCCCCCGCCAGCGGCATGATGATGCCCTCGACCAGAGCAGACACGATCTTGCCAAAGGCCGTGCCAATGACCACGCCGACCGCCAGATCGATCACGTTGCCACGCATGGCGAAACGCTTGAACTCGTTGATCATGCCCATTGCCGCTCACTCCCTGGATGACGCCGCCCCATCGACGGCGGGTTCAAGCATAACCCGGTCTCAGAAACTCCAGATCACGCCGAGCGAAGGCACCAGGGGCAGCCAGTGGCGACGTGTTTCCTGCAAGCGGAGCCCGCCGCCACCTGCATCGCCCAGCGAGAAATCCGAGCAGCATTCGTTACGACGATCGAGGGCGTTGGAGATCTCCATGAAGGCGAGCAGGCGGCCGCGAGGCAGGGAAAATTCGCGGCTCAGGCGCAGGTCGAGGCTGGCAAAGTCTCCGTAGCGGTCACCGTTGAGCGCTCCGAATGTAACGGCACCCGCCTCATCCCCCTCCAGTCGGGTCACCGGCCAACCCGAGCGATAAAGGAATCCCGCCGCTGCCCGCCACGGACCGGACTGCCAGTCGAGCCCCAGCGACGCCCCGTATTCCTGATCCCAGGCGCGGCGGCGCCAGCTTCCGTCGATGAAATCTTCGGCCCGTCCAGTGGACAGCGCCAGCCATCCACCCCAGGGCGAATCGCTGCGGTAGGCGGCCAGCAGCTCGATGCCGCGGCTGCGAGAGCGCTCAGGCACGATGGCCACCCGGTCCCAGCGCAGCTCCGGCAACAGCGACAGCGGATCGTATAGATTTTCGAAGCGCGTAGCCGGCTGGCCGTAACGCTTGTCGTAACCCTCCAACCGGATCGTCCACCCATCGAGGCCAGACCAGTCCACACCGAGGACCAGCTGGTCGGCGTACTGAACGGTATGGAATTGATCCACGCCATCCTCCACCTGCAGCTGCTCGATACCCTGGAACTGCTGATAGCGTCCCCAGGCAAGGCGCAACCGCCAGGAGTCCGACAGGTCCCACGCGAGGTTCAGGCGCGGCGCAAACTGGGTGTCCCGATCATCGGAGTAGGTCTGGTGATCCCAGCGCAAGCCCAGTTCCGCCGTCACCGACTCGCCGAGGCGTCGCCGGCCGGTCAGATAGATGGCCGCATGCTCACCCTGAGGCTCAAGATCCAGGAGGCGCGACTCCTGCAGGGCCGGACTGTTCAGGAAAGGATAGCCAGCCGCAAAATTCCGCTCGCTGGCATAGGCATAACGCGCCGCGAGATTTCTCAACTCCACGCCGCCGCGAAGCAACCATTGCGCGCCCTCCCGGGCAAGGTCCAGCCGCATACCCAACACGTCATAGCCGCGCAGATCGTCCACCGAACCGTCGCGCAAGGCAGCTTCAGCGACCGTCCCTTGCCGGCGCGACCAGACATCGCTGTAGGAGAGCGTGGCCTCTCCCCGCCAGCCGGATTCCCAGGTTCTTTCAGCCGTACCCCACAGGTAAGTGTTGCGATATTCCACGCGGGCGGTCTCGAACCCCGTTGAATCGATCACCTGGGCACTGTCGGCAGCCTGCAGCATGCTGAACCTCATTTCCGTGCCATCCTGCAGGCGATAGGCAAACCGGGCATAGGCATCGCCGTAGCGGGGTTCGCCGAGGTCGGACTTCAGGGCCTCTGCCAGCAGGTCCAGGTTGCTTCGCCTGAGGGACACCAGCCAGTCGCCCTGACCATTGGCCAGGCGGCGACCCACCAGGGCGTGGGTATGGAACAGCCCCAGGCCAAGCTCATTGCGGGCCTCGTCCAGCATCGGCAGGGTACGAATGTCGATGATGGCACTCATGCGGTCGCCATAGTCCGCGGTGAAACTCCCGGTAAAGACGTCGAGACTGTCCACGATGCGCTCGTCCACCAGGCTGACCGGACCCTGCAGCACCCTCAGATGGAAGGGCTCATAAAGGGCGAGGCCATCGAGCATCACCAGCGTCTCGTCCAGCGCACCGCCACGCACATGGGCCAGTCCAGAAACACCGTTGCCGCTGGCGCCAGGCAGTCTCTGCGCAGTCCGCAAGGCATCGTCAGCGAGACGGGGCAGGGCAGCCAGCTGGGCCTGGTCGAGATGATCGCGGGACAGCGGCAGGTCGCGGACGATGGAATAGCGGCTTGCGGTGATGACTACGTCGGTGAGCGCCGGCGGTGACGAATCGGGTCGAGGCCCATCCTCAGCCACGCGAATCGCGGGCGTCCCCGTGCGGACGACCGAAAAGATGCCCTCACCCACCTGCTTGAGGGTCAGGCCATGCGGCCGCAGGAGTTCCTCGATGAGCGCGGGCCCGGCCGACGCCACCGGCTCGGCCATGACCTGCAGACCCGGAGTGACCAGGTCGCTGCTGTAGATCAGTCGCTGTCCCGGACCGCTGAGTTCTGCCAATGCGGCCTGCAACGGCCGACCGATCCAGGGCGTCGCGGCGTGCGCTGACCCTGCGAGACATACCCAGAAGCCACCGAAGATGATCGGCAGCCACGCCAGCCGACGCATTTCTCCAAGCGTGATGGACACCAGCGGCAAGACCCCGAAACAAGGCGTCGTTCAACGCCAATGCAGGGAGTGTAGCCGAGAGGGATCAGGGCGCGCCTTGGCCCACCCTGATGACCGTGGCCTCCATCGATCCATTCAGGTCGGTGGTCGCAAGCACCGCATCCAGGGCCTGCTCGGGCCGCAAGCCGACCACCGATCCGCGGAGCACCACCTCACCAGCACGGCGCTGGGCGGCGGGTTCTAGATAAACCACTGGCCGGCCGGTTTCCCGCGCCACCCAGCCAAGGAAGTCCCCGAGCGTCCGGCCCTCGATGTCGAGCGGCGGCGTGACCCCACCGATCCACGCCCACTGCTCGTCCCAGGGCGTGACCCGGCCGCGGCGCGCACCCCGATTGCTGGCCTCCATCCATTCACCGGCCTCGACCTCGACGGTCCTGTCGTTCGTCGACAGCGCCACCGACCCCTCGCGGACGGCGAGGCGCAAGGCATCCCGCAGCAGGCGCGCTTCGTATTGGGTACCCAGGTGACGCACGCTGCCGTAGTCGGTCTCGATCACGTGATCATGGGCCCCGGGAACCGGCCCGCCGTCGTAGTACACCGCGCCCGCGGTGAGGCTCGAGTGTCCGGCATCGCGTAGGGTCCACTCGCTGTCGACGTCGAGGCGCAGCGTCACGCCGTCCCCGAGCGTGAGGGCTACCCGCGACTCCGCACCCGTTCGCAGCGCATCGCCCTCGCCCAGGACCTGCCCCTCGGGCAAGGGCCGCCAATCGGCAGTTCCCGCGGGCAGATAGCGTACGGCGCTGTCGGTGCGGACCACCCTGGCCAGCTCCGCGTCTGTCCCCGTGCCAGCGCCACCCCACCACAACCCCAGCGCCACGGCGGCAGCTCCAGCGGCGGCAGCGAACGACAGGAAGCTACGGCGGTTGCGCCGACCTCGCGACAGGGCCACCTGCTCCAGCCACGCCTCACGCGCGGCCGCCTGCACCGCAGCCTGCATGCCCGGGTCCGCTTGTAGACGGGGGCCCGCCTTCTTCAGCAGGGCCGCCAGGTCGTCCGGTCCACGCTTTTCCATACCGATGACTCCTAGGGAACATCCAGGCCGGCGAGCACGTCGACGGCCGAGGCTCCAAACACGCTTTCGAGACCTTCGCGAAACGCGATGCGCGCGCGCGCCAGCAGCGACTGTGCGGCGGTGGTGCCGATCCCGAGTTTCTGGCCGATCTCTTCCACCGAATGCCCTTCCACGTACTTCCACTCGAGCGCTTCGCCATAACGGCCCGGAAGCCGGTCGAGCACCGTATGGACCAGCTGCCGCACTTCCTCAGCGCTGGCGTTGCGCAGCGGGTCGGCGGCAGGCGGTGATTCGACTGCCTCGAGCACCGCGCGCAACTCCTCGTCATCGTCGATGGGCACCACGACCGCCCGGCGGCGGCGCTCGCTGCGCAGTTGATCCGTGATCTCGTTGCGACAGATCTGGCAAAGCCACGTAAACAACGCAGCCTCGCCGCGCCAGCTGTCGATCCGCCGCAGGGCCTTGACTAGGGTCGCCTGCACCACCTCCCGGGCCAGCGTTTCGTTGCGGTCGACCCGGGGCAGCGCAAAGCGATAGACCCGCGGGAAGTACCCGTCAAAGAACCGGGTGAAGGCCCGCTCGTCGCCGGCCAGCATCGCCGCCACCAGGGCGCGTTCGTTTTCAGGCTCAGCGCGTTCGTCCATCACGCCACATTGGACGGACTGACCGGGCGGAATCAATCGCCGCACCGCGTGGCCATCACTAACTCCATGAATCGGCGATGTATTTCGACGGCGCGATTGATCCGACCCGGTCCCGTCGTCCTACCGCCACGACCAACCTGGAGACCCCCTTGCCGCACCTGACCCTGTCCGCCACCCACGCCCGCGATAACGGGCGAGCTGAACTGGAGGCCTTCATTCATGAGGCCTTTGCCGAAAGCCACGAAGCGGACGTCACCTGCTATATGCCGACCCTGCTGGGCTTTCGCGATCGGCAGACCCAGCTCAGGGGCGTACTGGGCTTGCGTAATGCCGGCGAAGAACGCCTCTACCTGGAGCATTACCTGGATGATCCCGTCGAGGCAGCACTGCAGCGCCTGACGGGCCAGGTGGCCGGGCGCCATGAGATCGTCGAGGTCGGCAATCTGGCGGGCGCCAACTGTCGGATGGCGGCCCGCATGATCGCCCAACTCCCCCAGTACCTGCTCTCGCAGCGCTTCAACTGGATCGTCTTCACCGCCACCGACACGCTGCGGCGGATCCTCGATCATCTTGGGGCCCCCGTCATGGAACTGGGCGTGGCTCGCGCCAACTGCGTTGCCGACCTCCCGGACCACTGGGGCTCTTACTATGAGCGTGACCCGCGGGTGATGGCAGGCTTTCTGCCCAACGGCCTGGGGATGGGTCGCCTGTAACATGCTGGAGGCCGCCATCAATCGGGCGCCACCCTCGAACGTGGCGCTGGAGGACGGTCACCGTCGCATCGCCTACGGGCAACTGGCGGCCGCGCTACGCGCGGAAACGCGCTGGCTTACCGCCAGTCAGGGCACCCGTTTCGCTACCCTGCTCGACAACGGCATGACCTGGGCCATCACCGACTTGTCCCTGCAGTCTGCCAGGTTGCCACACGTCCCCCTCCCCTCGTTTTTCACTCCGGCCCAGCTGGGGCATGCGCTGGATAGCGCTGGCGTTGACAGCCTCCTGACCGATCACGCGGCGGCGCCCGTGGGAACGCAGTGGAGGGTGGCGGGGCGCTCACCGGGCACGGGACTGCAGCTGCTGCGCCGCCGTAGTGGGGAGCCGAGCAGCGAACTGCCGCCGGGTACCAGCAAGATTACCTACACCTCTGGCAGCACAGGCACGCCCAAGGGCGTCTGCCTCGCCGCCGGACACCTTGCGAAGGTGGCCGATACGCTGGCGGAGGCGACCCGACCCCTGATGCTGCAGCGTCATCTCGCCCTGCTGCCCCTGCCGGTGCTCCTGGAAAACGTGGCTGGGCTCTACGCGTCGCTGCTGGCGGGCAGTCGCTGCCTCCTGCCGCCACTTGCCGAGACTGGCATTTCCCATTCAGGCGTCGACCTCGCCCGCCTCGGCGCCTGCATCAACCGTCACCGACCGGACAGCGTGATCGTGGTCCCGGAGCTATTGAAGGCCATGGTCGCCGCAGTCGAGGCCGGCCTGCTGGATCCCTCGCCCTTGCGACTGGTGGCGGTCGGTGGCGCTGCCGTGCCGCCGGCACTCATCGAGCATGCGCGCACGCTGCGCCTGCCGGTGTTCGAGGGGTACGGGCTCAGCGAATGTGCCTCGGTCACCTGCCTCAACCTGCCAGATGCGAACCGCCCGGGCAGCGTGGGACGGCGGCTGCCTCATGTTGCGCTGCGGATCGACACCGAGGGCCAGCTGCACGTGAGGGGCTCCACCATGCTGGGCTATCTGGGTGAGGTGGCCCGATCTAACGAAGCGGAACTGGCCACCGGCGACCTCGCCGACATGGACGACGACGGCTTCGTCTACCTGCGCGGTCGCCAGCGCAACCTGTTCATCACCAGCCATGGCCGCAACGTGTCTCCCGAATGGGTAGAGCGGGAAATCCTCGCAGAGCGCGGTATCCAGCAGGTGATGGTCAGCGGCGAGGCGCGTCCCCATGCGGTGGCGCTGATCAACGCGGCAGCAGACCTTGGTGATGCGGCCATCGAGGCCGTGATCCAGCGGGCCAACGCCCGCCTCCCCGACTATGCCCGCGTGATGCGCTGGGCACGGATCGGCGAACCCTTCACCTTTGCCAACGGCCTGTTGACGGCCAACGGCCGGCTGCGCCGCGAGTCCATCGCTGAGCGCCACCGCTCACGCATTGATTCCCTTTACCAGGCATAAGCACATGAAACTGAGTGAACGTATCCAACACGAGACACGCGAACATCGGGAATTCCTGTTGTCGGCACCCATCATCCAGCGCGCCCTCGGCGGGTCGATCAACCGCGCTGAGTATCTGGCCTTCCTGACCCAGGCCTACCATCACGTGCGCCATACGGTGCCGCTGATGATGGCGGTCGGGTCCAGGCTCAGGGGTCGGCATGCATGGCTGCAGGGGCGCATCCTGCACTACCTCGAGGAAGAAGCCGGTCATGACCGCTGGATACTGGGGGATATCCGTGCCGCCGGAGGTGACCCGGAGGCAGCCGCCTCGTCACCTCCCGACCTCGCCACCGAGGCCATGGTGGCCTTTGCCTACGACATGGTGACGCGGGTCAACCCGGTGGGGTTCTTTGGTATGGTTCATGTGCTTGAAGGCACCAGCGCCGCGATTGCGACCCGTGCCGCAGACTCCATCCGCACCAGCCTGGGGCTGCCGCCAAGCGCCTTCACCTACCTGAGCAGTCACGGCAAGCTGGATCAGGAACACGTGCATCACCTTGCCGATATCCTTGACCGTCTCGACATGTCAGAAGACCAGGAGGCCGTGCTGCGCTGCGCACGCGCCATCTTCTGGCTCTACGGCAATATGTTCCGTGGCCTGGAACAGGCGGACCTACGCCAATGCGCATGAGCCTTGCGGGCCGCAAGGTCCTGGTCACCGGTGCCACCGGTGGGATCGGGGGCGTACTGGTCGAGGCCCTGCTCGCCCACGGCGCCGACGTTCTCATGACCGGCCGACGCGCTGAGAGCCTGGCGCAAATGTCGCAGCGCTTTGGATCAGGGCGCTCTCAAGGGATCGTCGCCGACCTTGCCACGGAGCGCGACCGCAACCGACTCTGCACGGAGGCTCTGTCCTGGCGGGGCGGCATAGACGTGCTCATCAACAATGCCGGTGCGGGCAGCTTCGGGCTGTTCCAGGATCAGGCTTTGGCCTCGATCGAGCGCCAGCTTCAGACCAACCTGATCGCGCCCATGCTGCTGACCCGCAGCCTCCTGCCTCATCTGCTCGGCCGGCCGACGGCCACCATCCTGAACATCGGCTCGGTGCTGGGCCACCTGGCCCTGCCGGCCCAGGCGGCCTACTCCGCCAGCAAGTTCGGGCTGCGCGGCTTCAGCGAGGCGCTGCGTCGTGAACTCGCCGGCACCCAGGTTCGCGTGCTGCACCTCGCGCCGCGAGCGACCGATACCGGCTTCAACGACCCGGCGCTGGACAGCCTGAATGCTGAACTGGGAGTGGCCAGCGATCCGCCAGAGCGGGTCGCTGCAGCCGCCTGTCGCATGCTGGAGGGAGGCCCGGCCGAACTGGTGATCGGCTGGCCCGAACGGTTCTTCGCGCGCCTCAATAGGCTGCTGCCGGAACTCGTCGATCGAGCGCTGCTCAAGCAGCTGCCAGCCGTCAAGCGCCACGTGACCACATCCGCGCAGGCTGCCCGCCTACCCAAAGCCCAACAGGAGGCATGAACATGAACAGGATTCTTGGAATGAAAGTCGGTGGTGCCTTGCTCACGCTCTGCGTGGCCGTAGCCCAGGCCGGTGAAATGAGCGGCGGCTTCGATGCTGAACTGTCTGGTATCCAGCAGCGCTGGGCCGAGATCAACTATGGACCCGAGGCTTCCAGAGAGAAGGGCTTCGAGGCCCTTGCGACCGTGGCGCAAAAGTTCAGCGATAGCCATGCAGGGCGAGCCGAACCCCTGATCTGGCTGGCCATCGTCGAGAGCAGCCAGGCCGGGGCTGCGGGCGGCCTGGGCGCCCTGTCCCTGGCCAAGCGCTCCCGCAAGCATCTGGAGCAGGCCATCCGCATCAACCCGCGGGCGCTGGCCGGGTCGGCCTACACCAGCCTCGGGACCCTGTATTACAAGGTGCCGGGATTTCCGCTGGGCTTTGGCGACGACGACAAGGCGCGGCAAATGCTGAAAAAGGCGCTGGAGCTTAACCCCGGCGGCATCGACCCCAACTATTTCTATGCCGAGTTCCTGTTCGAGGAAGGCGAGTACCAAGAAGCGCTGACTCATCTCGATCGCGCCGCGAGCGCAGCACCGCGACCCGGCAGGGAAGCGGCCGATCGGGGGCGACAGGCAGAAATTGCCGCCCTGCGCGGCAAGGTCACCGCCAGGCTTTGACATAAGCAGAAACAGCCCGCCGAATATGCGGGGGCTCGCACATTGAGCCCTGATGGATGATTGCTAACCTCGGGATCCTGTTCAGGAGTGTAGACCGGGGAGTCCGTCATGGCCGTGCTGAGTCGAGTTGTTGCCACCGTCCTTGCCACCAGCCTCCTGGGTGGCGTCACCGTCTCGGCGAGCGCCACTGAACTTTCGGAAGATGGCCGCTACCTGGTCAAGTTCCGCGACCTCGGCAAGGTGCAGCGCGCGATTACGGCCGTGGGTGGACGGATTGCCCTGGAACTAGGGCCGCAGCGTGCGGTGGCCGCCTACCTGCCTGCCAAGGCCGTGGAGGCCCTGCGCCGCAACCGTAACGTGGAACTGGTCGAGGTGGACCAGCGCCGCTATCCGCTGGCCCAGAACGTGCCCTACGGCATCGACATGGTCCAGGCCAGCGATCCAGCGCTCACCGTCTCAGGCGCCAGCAACGGGGCGATGGTCTGCATCATCGACTCGGGCTACTCCATGGTCCATGAGGATCTGCAGGACAACAACGTCACTGGCTATCCAACCGGCTGGAGCGATGACAGCTGCGGTCACGGCACCCACGTGGCCGGCACCATTGCCGCGCTCGACAACGGCGCCGGCGTCGTCGGCGTGAATTCCAACGGCTTGCTGAAGTTGCACATCGTCAAGGTATTCGACGGCGCCGACTGTGGGTGGAGTTATTCCTCGTCCCTCGTCGACGCCCTGAACAGGTGCCAGGCCGCTGCGGGCAGCGACAAGCTGGTGGTCAACATGAGCCTGGGCGGCGGCGGTTCGAGCGCAACGGAAAATAACGCTTTCCAAAGCGCCTACAACTCCGGGGTGCTGCCCATCGCTGCAGCAGGCAACAGCGGTAACACCCAGGTTTCCTACCCAGCTGGCTACGCCTCGGTCATGTCGGTGGCTGCGGTCGATGCCGCCGGTGCGGTGGCATCCTTCTCGCAGCAGAATTCCGACGTGGAAATTGCGGCACCAGGAGTATCGGTGCTCTCCACCACACCTTTTAAGGTATCGAGCGTTACTGTCGGCAACAGCTCGTCCATCGCAGGCAACATCGACGGTTCGAGCCGTTCCAATGCCAGTGGATCACTGGTTGACGGCGGTCTCTGCTCCAGCAGCGGCAACTGGGCTGGCCAGGTCGTGCTGTGTGAGCGCGGCTCCGTCTCGTTCGCGACAAAGGTAGCAGCAGTTCAAAACGGTGGCGGCACTGCGGCAGTCATCTTCAACAACGTGTCCGGTGGCTTCTCCGGTACGCTGAACGGCTCTAGCTCAATTCCCGGCGTAAGCATCAGCCGCGAGGATGGGCTCGACCTCAGGGCCAATCACCTCGGTGGCAATGCGTCAGTAGACAACGCTGCACCGGTGGCGGGTCAGGCCTATAACGGCTACGAGGCCTATGACGGCACCTCCATGGCCACACCTCACGTGGCAGGCGTAGCGGCCCTGGTCTGGAGCCTGAATCCCGGTAAGACGGCGGCAGAAGTCCGTAACGCACTGAACGCGACAGCCCTGGACCTTGGGCCTGGTGGTCGCGATAACGCCTACGGCTACGGACTGATCCAGGCCAAGGCTGCCCACGACGCCCTCAGTGGC
>Ga0222713_10001312_pt1 | contig 28002 bp, 23 predicted proteins | sample C33_649DmetaG_FD_165061 | JGI IMG/M metagenome (GOLD analysis project Ga0222713, IMG submission 165061) | Estuarine water microbial communities from San Francisco Bay, California, United States - C33_649D | ecosystem: Environmental > Aquatic > Marine > Unclassified | place: USA: California... | reverse complement strand
GTACATCAGGAGCCGCAGGTACTTCAGGTGCATCTGCAACATCAGGAACATCAGGTACAGGTGGTACATCAGGTACTTCAGGTGCTAGTGGTAATGCAGGTACTTCAGGAGCATCTCGGACATCAGGAACTAGCGGGACTAGCGGAACATCAGGTTCAAGCGGTTCTTCAGGTTCAGCAGGAACCTCAGGAGCATCAGCGACATCAGGTACTTCAGGTACTTCAGGTACTGGTGGTACATCAGGTACTTCAGGTGCTAGTGGTAACGCAGGAGCATCAGGACAATCTCGGACATCAGGTACTTCAGGTACTAGTGGTACTGCAGGTTCAACCGGAGCGGCAGGTAATTCAGGAGCTTCACAGACTTCAGGAACTAGCGGAACTAGTGGAACATCAGGTTCTAGTGGTTCTTCAGGTTCAGCAGGAACTTCGGGAGCATCTGCTACTTCAGGTACTAGTGGTACATCAGGTACTGGTGGTACATCAGGTACTTCAGGTGCTAGTGGTAACGCAGGAGCATCAGGACAATCTCGGACATCAGGTACTTCAGGTACTAGTGGTACTGCAGGTTCAACCGGAGCGGCAGGTAATTCAGGAGCTTCACAGACTTCAGGAACTAGCGGAACTAGTGGAACATCAGGTTCTAGTGGTTCTTCAGGTTCAGCAGGAACCTCAGGAGCATCTGCTACTTCAGGTACTAGTGGTACATCAGGTACAGGTGGTACATCAGGTACTTCAGGTGCTAGTGGTAACGCAGGTACTTCAGGAGCATCTCGTTCGTCAGGAACAAGTGGTACATCAGGTACTGCGGGTTCATCAGGAGCTGCAGGTAATTCAGGAGTGTCACAAACTTCAGGTACTAGTGGTACCTCAGGTACATCAGGAGCGGCAGGTACTTCAGGAGCATCTGCAACATCAGGAACATCGGGAACTGGTGGTACATCAGGTACTTCAGGTGCTAGTGGTAACGCAGGTACTTCAGGAGCATCTCGGACATCAGGTACATCAGGTACTAGTGGTACTGCAGGTTCAACCGGAGCGGCAGGTAATTCAGGAGCTTCACAGACTTCAGGTACTAGTGGTACCTCAGGTACATCAGGAGCGGCAGGTACTTCAGGAGCATCTGCAACATCAGGAACATCGGGAACTGGTGGTACATCAGGTACTTCAGGTGCTAGTGGTAACGCAGGTACTTCAGGAGCATCTCGGACATCAGGTACATCAGGTACTAGTGGAACTTCAGGTTCAAGTGGAACTAATGGTACCTCAGGCGCTGCTGGTTCTTCAGGTTCATCAGGAACATCAGGAACTGGTGGTACATCAGGTACTAGTGGTACTTCAGGAACTTCAGGAGCTGCTGGTACATCAGGAGCATCTCGTTCATCAGGTACTTCAGGTACTTCTGGAACTAATGGTACCTCAGGCGCTGCTGGTTCTTCAGGTTCATCAGGAACATCAGGAACTGGTGGTACATCAGGTACAGGTGGTACATCAGGTACTTCAGGAGCGGCAGGTACTTCAGGTGCGTCTCGGACATCAGGTACATCAGGAACTGGTGGTACATCAGGTTCTTCAGGAGCAGCCGGTAACTCAGGAGCATCAGCAACTTCAGGTACATCAGGAACTAGTGGTACTGCAGGTTCAGCCGGAGCAGCAGGTAATTCAGGAGCTTCACAAACTTCAGGTACTAGTGGTACTTCAGGAACTTCAGGAGCTGCTGGTACATCAGGAGCATCTCGGACATCAGGTACATCAGGTACTAGTGGTACTGCGGGTTCTTCAGGAGCTGCGGGTAACTCAGGAGCATCAGCAACATCAGGTACATCTGGTACATCAGGTTCTTCAGGAGCAGCCGGTAACTCAGGTGCATCACAAACTTCAGGTACAAGTGGTACGTCTGGTACCGCAGGAGCTGTTGGTAACGCAGGAGCTTCAGGAGCATCTCGGACTTCAGGTACATCAGGAACTAGTGGTACTGCGGGTTCTTCAGGAGCTGCGGGTAACTCAGGAGCATCAGCAACATCAGGTACATCTGGTACATCAGGTTCTTCAGGAGCAGCCGGTAACTCAGGTGCATCACAAACATCAGGTACAAGTGGTACGTCTGGTACCGCAGGAGCTGTTGGTAACGCAGGAGCTTCAGGAGCATCTCGGACTTCAGGTACATCAGGAACTAGTGGTACTTCAGGTTCAGCAGGAGCTGCAGGTAACTCAGGAGCATCAGCAACATCAGGTACATCTGGTACATCAGGTTCTTCAGGAGCAGCCGGTAACTCAGGTGCATCACAAACATCAGGTACAAGTGGTACATCAGGTACCGCAGGTGCTAGTGGTAATGCTGGTACTTCAGGAGCATCTCGGACTTCAGGTACATCAGGAACTGGTGGTACTTCAGGTTCAGCAGGAGCTGCAGGTAACTCAGGTGCATCACAAACTTCAGGTACATCAGGAACTAGTGGTACTGCAGGTTCAACAGGAGCTGCAGGTAATTCAGGAGCTTCACAAACTTCAGGTACTAGTGGTACTTCAGGTACCAACGGAGCTAGTGGAAATGCTGGTACATCAGGTGCATCTCGTTCATCAGGTACTTCAGGAACTAGCGGAACATCAGGTTCAAGTGGTTCAAGTGGTATTTCAGGAGCAGCAGGAGCTTCAGGTGCTTCAGCATCATCAGGTACAAGTGGTACATCAGGTACAAATGGTACTTCAGGTGCTAGTGGTAACTCAGGAGCGTCAGGCCAATCTCGGACATCAGGTACATCAGGAACTAGTGGTACGGCAGGTTCATCAGGAGCCGCAGGCGCTTCAGGAGCATCAGCAACTTCAGGTACATCTGGTACAAGTGGTTCTTCAGGGGCGGCCGGTAACTCAGGAGCCTCACAGACTTCAGGAACTAGTGGTACAAATGGTACTTCAGGTGCTAGTGGTAACGCAGGTACGTCAGGACAATCTCGGACTTCAGGTACATCAGGAACTAGTGGTACTGCAGGTTCAACCGGAGCGGCAGGTAATTCAGGAGCTTCACAGACTTCAGGTACTAGTGGTACTTCAGGTACCAACGGAGCTAGTGGAAATGCTGGTACATCAGGTGCATCTCGTTCATCAGGTACATCAGGTACATCAGGTACAGGTGGTACTTCAGGAGCCGCAGGTAACTCAGGTGCGTCAGGAGCATCAGCAACTTCAGGTACATCAGGAACTAGTGGTACTGCAGGTTCAGCAGGAGCTGCAGGTAACTCAGGTGCATCACAAACTTCAGGTACATCAGGTACAGGTGGTACTTCAGGTGCTAGTGGAAATGCTGGTACATCAGGTGCATCTCGTTCATCAGGTACATCAGGAACTAGTGGTACTGCGGGTTCTTCAGGAGCTGCGGGTAACTCAGGAGCATCAGCAACATCAGGTACATCTGGTACATCAGGTTCTTCAGGGGCAGCCGGTAACTCAGGTGCATCACAAACATCAGGTACAAGTGGTACGTCTGGTACCGCAGGAGCTGTTGGTAACGCAGGAGCTTCAGGAGCATCTCGGACTTCAGGTACATCAGGAACTAGTGGTACTTCAGGAGCGGCAGGAACAAATGGAGCATCACGGGCTTCAGGTACTTCAGGTACTTCAGGTACAAGTGGAACTTCAGGAGCTGTTCAAACGGCAGGTACTTCAACTGCATCACAAACTTCAGGTACAAGTGGTACATCTGGTACCGCAGGAGCCGTGGGTAACGCAGGTGCTTCAGGAGCGTCAGCAACTTCAGGTTCTTCGGGAACCAGTGGTACTGCAGGTTCAGCAGGAGCTGCAGGAGCTGCAGGAGCTTCAGGAGCGTCAGCAACTTCAGGTTCTTCGGGAACTAGTGGTACTTCAGGTTCAGCGGGAGCTGCGGGTAACGCAGGAGCTTCAGGAGCGTCAGCAACTTCAGGTTCTTCGGGAACTAGTGGTACTGCAGGTTCAGCAGGAGCTGCAGGAGCTTCAGGTGCATCACAAACATCAGGTACAAGTGGTACATCAGGTACCGCAGGTGCTAGTGGAAACAATGGAACATCAGGAGCGTCTCGTACTTCAGGAACATCAGGAACATCAGGAACATCAGGTTCTTCGGGTGTTACTCCTTCGTCAGGTACAAGTGGTATCAGTGGTGGAGTATTTGGAAACTTCCCTGACTACTTAATCAAAACTGTAAACGGTTCAACTGTAGCGGACGTTGGAACATGGTTATTCAGTTCAAACCACCTTACAAGTAATACCGCATATATAAGAACAGGTGTAGGTGCCGCAGCAACACCATCTCACTCATTCGCGGCAGATACCGACACAGGTTTCTACCGTCCAACAACCAATACAGTATCGTTAGCACTCGGTGGAGCTGAAGAATTCCGGTGGGTTATCAATGGTTCAAATGGTGACTTCCACGCAACAGGAGACATTATCGCATACTCAACAACACCTTCTGACGAAAGATTGAAGAAGAATATTGAAGATATGGTTGACGCGTTGAATTACGTACAACAATTGAGACCAGTATCTTACGATTGGAATTATAAAGAAGGTTCTGAGTTTGGATTGATAGCTCAAGAGGTTGAAAAAGTATTGCCTCATATTGTGAAAGAAAAAGAACTTATGAAGACACCTGATGGTGGATTATATAAGACAGTATCTTACGAAAAACTTATCCCATTCCTTATCAAAGCAATCCAAGAGTTGAGTGATGAGATAAACAAACTCAAAGGTAATCAGTAATGGGTTTAGGTTCAACAAACGTAAAGTTGTATGATATTTGGGACCAAACAAACCCAGGTATAAGTACTAGCAATAATAAATTACAAGAGTATTGTATTAATTCATGGGAGGAAGGACCTACACCTGGTAGTGGCACTGAATCATATTGGGGTGCAGGATTAAAAACTGGCATCCAACAAAACATTTTATATAATCCAGTGAATAACGGGGCGTCTGCTGCGGGTAGCACTACCAATTATAAAATGAGTTATTTTAAAAACTTTTATGGTTATATGGACCAAGCAACATATATTTGTGAAATGTATATTGAAAATAACTTGCCAGCAGCGGGAAGAGGAGACCCTCCAAATGATGTTACTGTTGACCATGGTCTTACAGGATACAATGATTTAGGATTTAATATTGCACCACTGGATGGAAGTGCCGGTGAAAATGGTGGTACATATGGACCGATAGATAAAAGTATTTCAAATGGAACTTTTAATGTATATTATTTTTGGTTAAATGGTGCTGTGAACTGTCTTGGGAATGCTAATTATAATTTAGATATGTATGTAAATGGTAACTTAGTTTACTCGCAAGGTGGATTGGCTGGTATTACACCCATAATAAATAATGTAAACGGTTCTGATTTAAATACAACACCTACAAATATTGGTAATGGATTTACTGTTGAGTATTATTTTTCATAAACTTAGATATTTATATATAACATGAGTACAACATACGATATACAAAGTGAAAATTGTGGTCCACTTGGAACCGCTGATAAAATATTGATTGAAGTTAATAGTTTTAATTTATTAGCTTCAGGATGTACCGTAAATTTTGCCCTTATTGATTCATCGAATAAAAGAACTATCGCGACAGGGTGGAGAAAAATGGAAGGTGCTGATTATGATGGATGGGGTCAAGACAATACTTATGTGAAAACGTGGTTATTCACTCAGTTAGGATTGTCTGACGCATGATAACAATACCAATATCAAAAAATAATTTCATTTTCAACAGAGAACGTTTAGAGTACTCTGAGGACTTTTTATTTATTAAACGTTGGAAATCAAGAACTAAAAGAGGTACTGGAACCGTTATGGAAACGTGGGAAATACCTCTAATGCAAAAACATGTTGATTTATTAAATGTAAAAGGTAAGGATGTACTTGAAATTGGATTTGGTATGGGAATCTCAGCTAAAATGATTCAAGAAGGAGAACCAAAAAGTCATACAATTATTGAGTCACATCCCGATGTTTTGAATTACTTTATGGAGACATTCCCAAAGACTGATAATTTAAAATTAATTCCTAATTTTTGGCAAAATGTAATAATGTCTTTAGATAAATATGATTGTATATTTTTTGATACTCATATGGATAAAGCAGAAGACTTCTTTGATATAGTTGATTTAAAGCTAAGAGAAGATGGTAGATTTACCTACTTTCATTGGGAAAATTTTCACAAAGAAAAAAGTGATTACAATGTTGAAAGGCATCCTTTAGAATATGAAAAAGTGTTCTATGAGGGTGGAACTGAAAAAGGTACCTGTATGGTACCTTTATATGTGAAAACAAGTACGTCTAAATTTAATAAGGATTATAAGATTTTTCTTCCATAAAGTTAGACCCATATTTTATATTTATATTCTTTTTTACTTCAGCTCTTTCATCATTTGTCACGTATACTGAACGTGCTAACTGAATAAATTCATCGTCAAATTCCTTATTCCTTTCTTTTTCTCGGATATCATCTTCGATGAACCACAATTTTTGATTTACAGAAACCAAATCAAAATAATCAGAACTTTCAATCTTCAATTCATTGAATACAATATCATACAGATACTCATATTCTTTATTGATGTTTATCAATTTTTCTTCATCTTTGATTAGACCTGTTTTGATTTGAAGGATTGAAAGTTTATCAACAATCTCACCTATTGATACTTCTATATTCATAATAAATGTTGTATTTGTTCTATAACCATATTTGGTGTTATTGATTTATGACATTCAAATTGTCTATCAGTATTCTTGTGTTCAGGACACCAGTACCAATCACCCTTATCAAATAAAAATAGTGGATTATTCCAACAACCGTGACAAACTGATTTGTTTACAATTCTTGTGCAATTACCACTAAATTCATGGTCATCTTCAGTAAAGTTAGATATCATAACGACGTGTTTACCCAAAGCCCAAGATAACCAAGACAAACCACTTGATAGACCAATTAAGAATTCACTATGACAAATAACATTCATTGTGTTCTCTAATGAGGTATCTTGAAGTGTTTCTGCATTTGTGACATCATTACCTTCTTTTGATATATTAATAACACGATAACCTTTTGATTTTAGAATCTCAGTGAGTTCAAACCAACCGTTTTCATAGTTCCAAAGCTTACAACCTGCAGTTGATGCTGTTGCAATTACAACATATTTGTCATCACATGGTCTGTGACGTGGAATAAAATCAATTTCAGTTTTTATTTCTTCATAATCTAATCCTAATATCAAACAAGCTTGTTCTTGTAGATTTACAGTATTTGGAAGTTTTGGTTCTTTAAGTTTATCATAAAACCAACCAATTTTATACATGGCATTTATGTCATATACAGTAACACCTGGTTCTATAAATTCTAAATTAGGGTATTTCTTTTCAAATAAGAAATTCTTGAATGTTGAAACAATAACCTGACATCCATGTTTTTTTCTGAATTCATCAATGTATGGTATCCAAGATATATTATCACCTAAAGATGAGGAATCGATATGAATATAAACTCTTTTATTTTTTAAGTTAATTTTTTCTTCATGAATTAAAGAATTATTATGATAAACTTGAATTCTCCAGTTTACAAAATATTGTATATTTGATTTACACCAATGATTTGGTTTCATGGTTGATTCATAAAGAATTTTTGATGTGTCGTCATCAATAAACCTAATATTGAATTCTTCATCACCCTCACCATGTATCTCAACTTTAGGACCCTCTATATATGTAATCTCAATTTTATATTCAGGGTTAAATGGTTGTTCAAAATTTTTAATATATAGACTTTTTGTTATTTCAGAAGTGTATGGTTTTTTTATTTGAATTACAGAATCATACATTAATGATAATCTTTGAACTATTACGGACCAATCATATCTTTGTCTATCAAATAAAGTTTGACTCCAATAGTGTTCGTAATTCTCAATCATGTGAGTAATACCATGAACCACACTATCTGTATTACGTTCAATTCTTATCATAGAGTTAATTGGTCTTGAACCTAAGTAACAACCAACAATTGGTAATGAACAAGATAATGATTCTAATAATGTAAGATTTGGGTGACCCGCTTCTAATTCTGATGGATGTAGGAATATGGTATGTGATTTATACAAATTAACCAATTCATCGTCATCAGGGTTTTCAGTGATTAGGGATAATTTTTTATAGTTTAATAAGTCTTGATTTGCGTTAAAGAAGTTCATGTTATTTGGGGGACCTACAACTGTAATTGGTAGGTCTAATCTCATTGCCGCTTCTACGGCAAATCTAAATCCTTTTCTATCGTATGTTTGGTCATCGGCATATCCATTGTTTGCAACACACAACAACTTGTGACCATCATTATGAGTTGGGGTTTCATTTGATGTAAAGAAAGATGTATCAACACCATGTGTCAAATAAAATAACTTATCTGTTTCCTCAAAGTAATCAACTAAAAACTCGGCATGTGTATATGAAATGATTGAACCTTTTATTGCTTTTAGATTCTCTTGGTAAACATAAGAGTCTTTACCATGTCTCACAACATGGTGGTCGTGTAATGAGAATATATATGGTATTCCACGTTCTTGTGCAAGAATCGCTAAATTAGCAACGTGAATGTGGACAATATCCACCTCATTAACTTTTACATCGTCTAAATAATCAATGGAACATTGGTGACCCAATTTTTCCAATTCTAACTTATAATTCCAAATGACTTTTTCAATCGCACCCCAACCTTTAGGTGGGATTGAAATTAGACCTGGTGTTATTTGTGAAATTTTCATATTATAATTATATTACTTTCTTGGAACATAGTATAGACAATAATGATAACAAACATTGTCGTAACCACATAATTTACCTAACCACGATTCAAATTGTTTAAATTGTTCTAAACTATGTTCAATATTTTCATAGAGTCTGTTTACCGATATTCTAATTTTTATATTTGGATTTTCAATTATTTTTGGGATTATGAATTGTATCATTTCAAAATCAGACCATGTTCTAGCATAAATGAATACCCAATCAGGATTTTCAGATAGTTCATTTATCTTTATGTCGTGGTCAAAAAATAACTCCTTTATTTTAGTTTCTTGTTCTTTAGTAATTACGGTTGTAAAGTAGTTGACTAATTGTTGTGTTGGATTGTATGTAAAGTCTCTATCTAACATTGGGGATACAAACTCCCTGATATATTCATAGTCCTTCTGAAAAGTTTCTAGTTCTTCATTACCTCTTCTAAGTAATGCATTACTGTTTATTCTAAGACCCTCTTCTCTTACCCGTTCAGGTAAACCTACAACATTTCTTGATACGGATGTGTTTCTGTAAGTGTAATCATAAAGATATCTGGGTAACACTAATATCTTACCATATTCTTCTAATTGAGTACAAAAGGCTAAGTCATTGTAATAGTGTTTCATCCAATTACCTGGATTGTAATTGAAATCTTGTATATTCTTCCACGCTTTTAGGAATAAAGTTTTACCTGCAGAACACATGTTTTTTTCATTTGATAAATCAAAAAATTCAAAACAGTTCCACTCACCTTCAGTTGTATATGAAACTGCAGCTGATGAAATCATTATAACTTCAGGATGTTTCATAAAAAAGTGGTGATAAACTTCTAATGTTTTCGGTGAGAACAAATCATCACTACCTAACTCTACGATTATCTCAGCATTTGGTGCTAAACGATGGGGATTCCAAAACATTTGTTGTTTTTCGGTTTGCTCAACGTAAGTAACTTTTCTATCGTTTCTTGCAATCTCTTTAAGTATGTCTTTAGAGTTATCAGATGAAAAATCATCGGTAACAACCCATTCCCAATTTGTATATGTTTGTGATTTTACACATTCATATATTGGTAAGATATATTCCGAGGTATTGAAAAATGATGTAACAAATGTGAATTTCATAATTAAGATTTAATCCAAGAACCCCACATAACTTTTTTTAGTTCATCATAATAATATGGGGTTAAATTATTTGACTCAATATACTTTTTTATATTACTAAAATGAGATTCTGAGTTTGTTGGCCAATCTATTTCATTTTTTATTAATTCATATTCTTCATATGATTCAGAGTAATCGTGTAACATAATAACATCATCCTTTTTAAGGTAAGATGAGAACATTGCAAATTCAAGTTCTTTATCACCACCATCACATAGAAACAAAATTCTATTTTCTGTTTGTACTAATGAATTTATTTTATTGATACTATTGGGTGAAAAACAGTTGTCTATAACTAATTCAGTTTTCGGTATATTGTTTATTTCCCTGTAATCTTCATTTATATCCCAACTGTATATTTTACAATCTTCTTTTGATATTGTTGATAGATAGTAAGTAAACGCTCCGGTAAAAGTACCAATTTCTATAATAATATCAAAATCTTTCATAAATAATGGAAAAATTTCGGTAATATATCTACTCTGTGCTGTTCTGTGTATATTTGGTATATTAACCCATAAGAAATTATTCATAATTATTATCTTTTTGAATTGTTTATATCATATGATGAATTTTCATCACCTATATGATAACAAATTCTTTCTTTATGTAAGTAAGATTTGTATAGTTTTGAATATCTGATTGCAAATTCCAATTCAAATGATATATCAGTATCTTCAAAATTATCTAATTTTGATAATTTTTTTACATCGTGAATTCCTGGTCTAAAACCAAAGTATGGCCAATTTATGATTGAAACCCAAACATCTTCAGGTAAATAAGACATCTCAACTTCATCAAGGCATAAATTATCATTTATCTCTCTATCTGGTAAAAAACACCACTCCCAAAAATTACCTATAATTTTAGGTGTAAAAACATTCTCAGGAAATTTTTTCATCTGCCAAGAATAACCAACAAGTGCAACTTCAGATTCAACGCTCAATAAATCAAGTCCTGATTGTAGTGTAAACGGTTTTACAAATTTCCAATCATCTTCTAAATGAAAACAATAGTCAGATTCAATTTTCTCCAAATGAATCTTCCATAACTTCATAATTTCTAAATGTCTTTTTTTCGATGAAATTGATTTTTCATCTATATAAAAAGTGGTGTATTTTATATTAGGAAATAGATTATTAAATATAATTCTCATTTTTTCTCTTTCATCTTTACTTGATGAATCATCAAAATGAACTATTTCCGTTATCAAATGTAAATCATTGCAGTTAGTATAGAAACTGAGAATGGTTTCTAAAAAAAGATTAAATCTTTTACATGTCGTGAGTGATAAAATTAATTTCATATCAATCAAATTCAACATTAGATTGAGTTGTAATGTCTTCTATATACAATAGATTCCCATCTTCATATACTTCCATGTGAGTTACACCTGAATCAACACCGCTGTAAGTCCAACTACCTTTACCGTGTACTGATTGAATTATTTCCTGAACACAGTTGTAACCTGAAAATAACTTAATGTGTCTATTCTTCTCACCCTCAACATAATTGAATGTTAGTAATAGGTAATCACCATTAAATTCCATAATATTTTCATCATTTTTCCTCATGATTTTATAGAACTTTGTGGTTGCACCTTTATATTTCTCATCTATATTACTCATAGAGGTTTCAGTATTCCATAAGGTATCAGGAAAATCAGTGTGTTTTTCAGCTGATGGTTTTATTAGTAAAGTATCCATACCATTTATTTCCATATTATAGTAAAGATATTCCTCAACATTGATAAAACGATTATCTCCGAATTTATCAAATATAAAATCTTTGTAATCTTTTTCACTTTCAATCCTCTTAATATTTGACTTAAATAAGTCTATATTACAGAAAAAATAATGAAATGAAAAGTCGGATGATGTTGGATAATGATTTACATAAAATAAACCTTCTTTGTTTTGTTCTTGTAATAGTAAAGGAACTTTATTGATATAAGACCAACTTTCAGGTCCTAATAATGCGTCAATTTCAATTCGTTGAAAATAGTCATACCCTAAGGACTTAGCTAAGTCTAAACACTTGAATAGATTAATCATAACAGATAATCCGTGTCTTTGCATACCGTTAGTATGTTCATTAATTCTAAAACCTTGCATGTGTTTCCAAAGAACAATACTTGGTATGTTATCATAACCGTCACTAAATAATGTGTTGTGACTATCATATATGACATATTTTACTTTTTTTTGTATATATTCAGGTATTGTTGTATTACTGATTAATAAGACATCTAAATTATTTTGATTTGATTGGTCTATAAAAGACGATAATTTATCCTCAACAAATTTATTGTGGATATAACTATCAATTATTGTTAATGTTTTCATTTTTTCTCGATTATAGTTTTCTATTATTATTTGTTTAGTTTCTTCGTGTAACTTTTTTTTATCTTCACCTGATAATTTTGTTAGTAATCCTTGGTTATTGTCTCTATAAACACCTCCGGGTGGAAACTCCTCACAAATAAATTTACCATGTTTACACAATTCAAAATTAACCGCATAATCTAAGAACGTTACATTTTTCATCCAAGGTTTGAATAGGTTTGGAATTTTCCTAAAAGTTCTACCAAAAGAGATGTAATTTTCAACAAATAAATCTTCCAAGGTAATTTCTTTTTTCCAAGATGTCATAAAATCCCTTGTTTGTTCTGGTAACATTTTGTGATGATAATCTTCATATCTCCAATAAGATGTACAATGACCAACAAAATCAGGATTTTTATCTAAAAAATCTACTTGTCTTTGTAATTTTTTTTCATCGGTAAAAAAATCATCACCATCAATATATGAAACATAAGTTCCTCTACATTGATTGTATAAAAATTCTATGTTCTTATGATAACCCCAATTTTCAGTTGCTTTGAAATACCTCAGATTTTTATAGTAAACTGATATTCTTTCAATTAGCTCTGCGGTACCATCTTCAGAAAAATCATCTCTAACTAAAACTTCAAATGGGAAATTAGTTTGTTGCCATAAAACTGAATAGATACATTGTTGTATATTACTCACAAATTTATATGCTGGTATTATTACACTTAGTTTTGGACGTTCCATTAATTATTTTTTTTTACTGGCACACCGACATAAGTACCCATTTCGTTTATATCTTTTATAACACAACCTAACGCTCCTATAGTTACATTAGAACATATATTTGTTTTCTCTATTATAACTGAATTTGTTCCCATATAAACTAAGTTACCTGCGTTTACATTTCCTGAAACAATTGAACCCGGCATCATAGTAAAATAATCACCTAATCTACAATCGTGACCGATTTGATTACCTCTATTTAGTAGAGAATGTTTACCTAAAATCACATTGGTTGTAATAATTGAGTTCATCCCTATAAAACAACCTTCATCAAATCTAATGTGTTTACCGATAAATGATGTTGGGTGTATAAATGTAATATATTTAGTATCTAATGGTAGAGACGAGATTATCTTCTTTCTATCTAATGGGTTTGAAACTGCCACTATAAGCTCATATTTCTTATGGTCAAAATATGATGATGGTAATACATTAGCGGGCATATCTAACGAATAGTATTTATCATCAATAAAAAAAGTATCAATACCTGTTTGTATTGACACTTCTTGTGCGTGACCGCCGTATCCAAATATTGCGGGTATCATTGTTTGTAAATTTCATATTTAGACAAATCAGGGTATGGTAACTCTAATTCATCCATTATTTTTTTAGTACCATCTAAATTGTAGAACTGACTCATCATGAGTAGTCCTCTCGCGGCTAGTTCAGGCATCATATAAAAATTCCATCCTATCATATCAAAGTAATCATCATGGTAAGATGTTTCTCTTCTTCCACTAAATCTTGCTCGTTTGAACCAATGATAAGCGTCTAAACTGTCTGTTAATATTGCACCACCTTTGGATAGTTTTAGTGTTTTATATGGTCCTGTAAATGATAAACACATGTGAGTTTTTGGGGTGTACATATCAGCTGAAAACCATAACGCAGAATCTATAACATTACTACCTTCTAGTTTATAGGCACCTTTTATTGTTTTACCTTTTATAGGATAAAAATCAACTTTTAGACCTGCGTGTATTATTTCACATGGTACTGATGGATAAGTCCTTGATGGTATTCTTATCGTATCACTTTCTAATGTTTTTGATATATTCTTTTCATAATATAATGCTAAGAATAATGCGTTACTCATATTATCGAGAGCAACAGCATATGGTGCTCCCGTATAATCACACAGAGATTTTTCAAAATCTGCCGTTATTTGATGAACACCATTTGCCATAAACTTATTTTGTTAATATAATTCCATGATTTATAGTATCGTCAGATTCTTCACAAGAATACATTGTTGTATAAAATATCCGATACTCAAAACCATTTCTTTCTAATTTATCTAAAATAGGTCTAATTTCATCATTTTCATTCATATGAAACTCAATCATAAAACGGTCAATTTTTGACATATATTCATCAGGTATATTTGGAATCAAATCATACTCACCGCCTTCAATGTCACACTTGAATAAAGAAACTCTATCTAAATTATTTTCTTCGAAAATTTCAGATATTGTTATTGTTTCCAAATCTATTTCACTATCTAATGAATCATATTCATTTCTATTTGAGTCGGCATATGTGGAACCAATTGTTGAGTTATTTGTTGAGTACTTGAAATTAACATTGGTTTTTTCACTGTATAGTGGTGATAAATAAACTTTAGACCTACTAGCGTCATTACCTAACATCATATTAATTTGAGGACCAACAAACGGATTTGCTTCAACTAAAATGCAATTTTTAGCTCTCTTCCAGTACATGTATTTTGAAAACAAACCAATATTAGCTCCAACGTCAATTACCGTATCTAAATCAGTCAATGCGAAATCTCTATATATGTCATCAACAAAGAATTCATTATAGTTTCTGTAACTACAATCAAAAGGTGAGAATTCTAATTTAGGGTAATTATGAACAATATCATTAACCACAATTTCTTTTTGGAATAAGAATTCATTTTCTTGTGTATAAAACTCAATTGAAAATCCTCTGAATTTTGAGTTTCTATGGAATACCATAATAAATGTTGGGATTGGAACAACAAACCAAGCTTGGTTTGGACCTGGTGACCAATTCATCCAATAAATTGGTGCGTTAGAGGATAAATCCCTAAATGAAACCTTCCAATTAATAGCCTCGTCACTATTGTTTTGAATGAAAATTTTATTATCTGGGTTTGAATACCATACATCTACGTTTTGTGATAATTCTTTCATGTTGAAAATATTTAATAAATTTTTACTGTCTATGTTAATGTCTCCTGTTAGGAATGTTATGTTTTCGTAGTCATCGTATTTACCACAATAAACATCTAAATTATGCATCATCATCGGCATTTGATATTCTAATGCTTCTTTGATTGCTATAGGGTTTAATTCTTTGTTATTTCTATCACCTTTAGATGCAAAGAAAAACAAATCACTTGCTTCTAAAAAGTCATATACATCATTTCTTTCACCCCAAACCACACAATTATTTGGTTTATTATCCATTAGTGGTTGCCAATAATCTTGGAAATTTCCAGCTTGATTACCTAAGAAATGAAATTTTATTTTATAGTCTTTTAGTCTATGTGCGATTTCAAAAAGATACTGTTGGTTTTTTCTTGGTGTAAATAGACCAACGTTTACCACATGCTTCCAATCAGATTCTAACCCTAATTTTTGTTTGAAAAAGTTACTTTTCTTTTCTTTTATATCAACAGGGTATTCTACAATATCGTACGGTATATCATACATTGAATACCTAAAAGCGTTGAATGCTGATACAAAAATAAATTTGTCAGGAAACCATCTTTTGTGTTGAACAGGAAATGATGAGTCATGTGTTGATTCAAATATTTTATATTGTCTATCTTCTTTATAAACAATAGATGTAATATTATCATCCATAAAGAACTCAGGTATTTCCTCCATAGAAACAAAGTCTGGTTTGAAATCCTCAATAATATCAATTAGATAATGTTTATTTTCATCTAAGATAATAAGATTTTCATCACCAATAGATTCAATAATTCTATCTTTTTGAACTCTAAAGATAGGTGCAATATTGGAGTATTCGATACATTTTATTTCATATGTATCTTTTAGTAGTTCTATTTTATTTGCACTAACTTGTGGTAGTCCACCTGTTGATAAATGTGGTGTTATCACCAATAATCTTTTCATATTTAGTTCTTCTTAAGAATATAATCCTCAGTAACAATGTAATCAACAGAATCGTCTAATAAATGTTTAATTACTTGATGGGGGTAATTATTTATTGGTTCTCCATGTGCATTGAATGATGTATTCAGTACAACAGGTACTCCTGATAATTTGTGGTATTCACTAATTATTCTGTGGAAGGTTGGGTTCTTTTCTTTTATAACATTTTGAGGTCTTGCGGTACCATCTTCTTTGTGAATTACCGCAGGTATTTTATCAATCCATTCTTCTCTTGTATTATAACATATTGTCATAAACTCTGCGGTGTATAATGACTTATCTGCGTAGAATACATCATTTATATATTCAGAAAGAACTGAAGGTGCGAACGGCATAATTTCAGTTCTACGTAGTTTTTCATTTAATTTTTGGTGGGTTTCAGGGTCTGTAGGTCTAACAACAATTGAACGATTACCTAAAGCTCTTGGACCATATTCTGTACCACCCATAAAAACACCAACTACATTACCTTCGTGTATGAGTTGTGCGACTTTCTCATATGACATAGTCTCATATGTAATACTCTGACCATGTTTTGAAATTTCACTCAACCAATCATAGTTTGAGTATGATGAACCAAAGAAAATATTATCTAATCTTTTAGATGTTGGAAATTCACCCAGTTCATTTGCTTTACAAATTGCAGCACCTAAAGCTAAACCACCATCACCCATAGCTGGATGTATGTAGATATTATCAAAATAACCTAATTCGTTTATATATTGGTTTAACTTAACGTTTGCAAATAAACCACCACTAAATGTTATATTTTTATAGTCAGGATATCTTTTATGTAAATCACTAAGTAATTCACCAAATACTTCTTCAGTAAAAACCTGAAGAGTATAAGCGGTATCCCGTTTATTTTCGATTGAATTAAAGAAGTTTTCTGTAAATAACATATGGTTGAATGAGTATTCCCAAAGAGCTTCCCAGTTTGAAGGCCCAAAGTTTAGATTACCATCATATTTGAAAATTTTCTTCAATAGGTTGTAAACTCTTTGATTTAGTTTACCATGTGGTGCTAATCCAACAAGTTTACCTTCGTCTTTTAGCATGGTCCATCCAAACAACATTGTAAATCTACCCCAAAGACCGGCTAAAGACGCGGTTTGTGGTATTAATGATGAAGATATTTCTTCATAATTTCCATCTTCACACAAGTATATTTTACCTCTACTTCTATTACCTTGACCATCGTGACTTAATGCAATTGTTTTACCCTCAAATCCTGATGTAAAATAAGCTCCAAGTGCATGACACTTGTGGTGTGAAATACTATCACATTTTTCCCTTTGACTGTTTGGCATTAAATCCTCCATCCCATAGTGTCGTGGGTTAGCAAAAACAATATGGTCTACATTATCAAAGTCGATACCATATTTGTTTTTTATGTATGCTAATGTTAATCTTGGGGGTTGCCAAGTTGTCCAAATTGCTTTTATACCTGTGAATTTTTCTTCTTCTATTGCACAAATAATTTCACCATCTTTTATTAGTGCAGCCGAAGAGTCATGTCCTCCAAAATGTATTCCTATTATTGTACTCATAAATTCATTATGTCATTAAAAATTTCTTCAGATGATAATCCTAACCATGGAATTTTATGGTTATGTGAAACCTGTGGTTTAGTATGGTTACTATATACCATGTGATTAGAACCCCATTCTCCTAATGATTCTGGTGTGTAGTGTATTTTACCAATGGTAAACGATGCATAAAACTCACCTGGATTTAGAAAATCAGTTGGGACAGAACCTTCAAAATTTAAACCACTGTATTTGTAATCTTCTCTAAGTCTTTCATAGAATTTAGATTCTATTGTTACGTTACATAATGTTAGTTTTTTATATTGAATGGATTGTTCTGTCCATATTTTAGTTTCATTATATGAGTCAGTCTTAAATTTTAATAAAACATTTTCATCTGTCTCATCATATATGTGGTCAATCAATGTAACAAATTCATCATTAATAAAACCACTAACTTTTATTCTATAGTTTTTTCTATTTTGTTTAGCATGATAATTGTACCATGTATAAGGTGACATCACGTGGTATTGAACTAAAGACCAGTCACCTGCAAAATGTTCATATATCTCATATAGGTACCAAGGTAAATCCTCAGCCCATATGTGTATTGTAGGTCCTTTTGTGAAGGATAAATGGTGATTTATTTTGTTTATTTTGTACATAATAAATTATTTCTTTTTATTTCATCTAACACCATTTTTGGTGATATTTTTCTACTACATTCCCATCGTTTTTTCTCAGGACAAAAATCTGGTAAAAATTGTGCAAATTTATTACAATGTTGTTGAGAATTCCAACAACCGTGACACACGTCCTCATTTAATATTCTAATGTTATCTTCACTATACTCGTTCCATTTTTCGGTAATACCTGAAATCATTACAGTTTTTTTACCACAACCCCATGCTAACCAAGAGAGTGCTGAGGAAACACCAATATAGAATTCACAATGTGTGAGATACCAAATACGGTCTTGTAATGAGTACGGACCGTTTCTTTTTATAACGTTCTTTAGTGAAGTTCTTTCTTTTGATATTGAAACAACTTCGTAACCTAATTTTTTTAGGTCATCAACCAATGTTTGCCAACCAATTTGGTTATTCCACATTTTTAGTTGACCTGAAGCAAATTCTGATATACAGATATATTTTTTTTCGATGGGTCTTGTTTCATTATCACACTTAAATTTTGGTCTAATTTCTTTGAAATCCAACCCCAAAACATTTGTACAAATTTTTTGTAGTGGAATTAAACTGGGGTGTTCAGGATTTTCATCCGTATTGTGTAAGTTAGCATAAGGATAATGGTCCCAAACATGTTTATTCTTTTGTACAAATTTGGCAAATGCATTAATATCATCATCATGATAACCATATGCTATTTTATATGTTGCATAATATCTATCATCATTTAAAACAGAACCTCTTTTATCTGCGAATTTTAGTTCAGGATATGAATCCATAAATAAATCATTGAAGAAACAACTCACAGTGACATTACAGTTATGTTTTTTCTGAAATTCTAAACAATATGGTATCCACGCAATATTGTCACCTAAAGGTTTGTTGTCAATAATAATTAAAACCTCCTTACCTTCTAAGTTCATAACTTCTTCATGAACAATACCCTCATTGTTTTTCATAACAACAACCTTCCAATCCACAAAGTATTTTTTATTAGGTCTTGTCCAATAATTAGGTTTCAAAGATGTAGAATGAATTAGTTTATTTGTTTTGTTATCCAAAAAAATAACCTCATAACTTTCATCATCACCATACTCTTTATCTTTTTCACCTAAAATTTCAATGAAAGAACCGTGGTGGAAATTAGTTCTAATTTTTATTTCATCATTCATAAATTTCAAGTACTTTATTTAGGACTTTATCAACTGATGGGTGACACTCAAAAGTTGGTTTGTTTTCTAAACACCTAATCAATGGGGGTACACCCTGAATAGAACCCCACTCCTCAATACCATATTTCATTTTAGAGGCACAGAACAAATCACAAGTACCTAAGACATAGTCGTACTTATAACTTTGTGAGTTATTTCTATATGGTGCTCTCCATAATGGATTGATAGACGAACCCAATTGAATAATGTGAGAATCAGTTGTTCCTGCTAAGTGAAGAAGTCCTGAGTCCATCGTAACAAAACAAGTTGCTTTTGATATGATATGCCAAGCTTGAGAAACATTTGTTTTATTCATCAAATTCAATCCTAATGGTATTTCAAAATTCAAAACAGGTTTGTCGATGTTCCAGAAACCGACCTCACTTGAATCTTTACCTATTGAAACTACGGCAATTCCCCTATCATTTAGTTCTTTAGTTAGTCTCATCCAATTAGCCGCTGACCACGTTCTACTTTCCCAGTTCTCTACGGGGTGAATAAGAACAAACTTATCGGGTAAACCCTCAATTGGTTCAAAGTCATCTGCATAATACTCACAATAAAGTTGGTCGGGTTCTAATTGAAACCCTAATTTTATTGCGTGGAATTGTCTAATATCAATGTGGTTGTGTTTATCTTGAACACCCTTATCACTTTGTCTTCCTATATTATAAAATGAATTATGTACAATGAAATTATCACGAATATAATCCATATTCATACTTTTGGCGGGATAATTCTTATCTACATATGGATTTTTCTTGAATATCTCAGGAAAATTAGATACAACATTAATCTTTTGACCATATGCTTCATATATTTTTCTTAGAGTTGGGGTTGAACAAATACAATCACCCAAAGCTCTTGCTTCGGATAAATCGTAATATACCGCATCTCCAACAGTTATGGGGTCAACATTCCATAAATGTTCATTTTCTGTATACCAATATGTCTTCATTTTTTTCTGAAAATATAACAATAATCCTTAATTTCTAAATCATCAACATTAAAAAATTCATTTACCGCGTTGTTTACAGATTGAAATATATTGTAATCGTGTCCCGCTAAAACACCACCGACTTTAACTTTAGGTAACCAATTTTTCAAATCAGTTTTTACATCTTCATAATCATGTGATGCATCAATAAAAACAAAATCTAAACTTTCATCTTCATATGTGTGAACCAAATCTTCTGATTTACCTCTTTTTGGAGTGATTATATGTGAGACTGGTTTTATATTATTTATAAATTCATCATACAACCAAGAAGGGTTTGTTTTCATTTCAGGTTTATATTGAGAGTTATTAGGGTCCCAATGTTCTGAAGAACCATTCCACGTATCAATACAGTCAAAGGTTATTTTTTTATTTGAATTATGTATTTCAACACCCATAAATGAAGAACTTCTTCCCTTCCAAGAACCAACTTCAACAAAATGTGAACCATCACCAAATTCATTTACCATTCTTCTATATAAGTCAGGGTATGAAAACCAATCCTCACCGATACCTTTATAGAAGTGCTCCATTTTATTTATAAAACTACCCGATTGGTCTTTGTCTCGATAATCTAAACCTGAAAAACCTTCACATTGATATACCACTGGTTTTTTAGTGGTTAGAATGTTACATCTTCGGTCGTAGTTCCAATATAACCATATATCAGGTGTGTGCCAGCCTGATGTTTCAAACTTATGCTTAATATTTTCTTTTTCATTCTTATGTACCATGTACATAGAACCCATTACAAAATGGGGTACTTTATACCAATCACCCCAATCCTCAACAAAATCATTTACATTGTATGTTGTTACACCAAACTTTGGTCCTGCAAACGAAATTAATCTAATGTCGTGTTGATTCGAAAGTCTATATGATTCCTTTACCGTTTCAAAAAAATCATCAGGTGACAAGTCTGTAACGACATCTGATTCTATAATAATAATTGCATCACATTCGTCAGAAAATTCTTGAGTTACACCTCGTCTATGTGCCATGTAAGCACCATAATGTCCGTAAGATAGTACTGGTCCTTCATATCCCACAAAATTATCGGTTCTAATTATTGATGGGTCAGCACAAGTATCAACGGGTAATACAGTTCTGTTTATGTTCGAATATAACTGAACATAAGATTTGAATTTATATTTTATCTTATCAAAACAATCTACAGATTTTTTTTGTTTTGATAAAATTGAATCCCATTTTTCTTGACTAAGGTCAGCTTTGTAGTTTGGGTTAAATAATAGGTGTACTAATTTAATGTTCATTTAGGTATTTTAAATAATGGGTTAATCCTTTTTCTAAGTTATATGATGGTTCCCAACCACTCATCCAAGAATCTTTCATACTACAAGTGTAAAATTGATATCCTTTTGGGATGATATCCTCACTGTGATACTCAAAAGGAATATTCATAATATTCAATACATCTTCAAATGTTCTTGCATCACCTGAACCTACTTCATAATAACTTCCTGATAACTTATGGTAGTTTTCATAAGCGTATAGGTTGGCAGAAATAACGTCTTTAATATAAACAAAGTCTCTTCTTGGGTTTAGTGGGAAAAGTTTAGATGTTTCACCATTTTTGTGTTTTATAAACGATTGTAACGCAACCGATGACATTCTACCCTTATGTTCCTCACCTGGTCCATAAACGTTGTAATATCTAAGAGCAATACCATTTCTATTTATAACGGCATCCTCACCTGCATACTTACTCCAACCATAAAGATTTGATGGGTGTATATCATTATCACCGTAGTTTGCAGCTGACGATGAATAAACCAAAGGAACCGCCCACGCGTTACAAACGTCTGCTAAAAACTTTGTAAATTCATAATTCACCAACATCATATAGTTCACGTTGGTTTCCAATGTGTCAGAACATGCACCAACATGGAAAACACATTCAATTTCATTATTTGAAAATGTGGATTGAATTATCTCTCTATAATTCAAATCAATAATATTTTCATTGATTTCAATGATTTGGAAGTGAGGTGTCAACAGAGTCTTCAAATTAGAACCTATAAACCCATCAGTTCCTGTAATAATAATTGTCTTCATTGTACCAATTATAATCAAAAAATAAACAAAAAGAACAAATTTTTATGTATTTATCAATAGAAATGGGAAGAAAACCAGTTGCATATAATAACTCCTCAAGGAGTAACAAAGGAATCAAACGAGCAAAGATTGAAATGGCTCTTGATACCTCTACAAACTATGGTGCAAACCCTGAAGGTTTGACTTGGTATTCATCATTGGATACAACTTCTCAGTATGTTATTATGTCAGACACTGGTACCTTACAATACACAAGTGCGGGTAGTGCTAAGCCTGTTATGTGGGGTACTAATGATACCACGGACGCTAAATTATTACAGACAATAAATGGACTTCCCGATAGATTTAATCAAACACCTTTTACTACGATTGGGGATGCCGTTTCTTGGATGATGACAACAGGAAAATACTTTATTGTTGATAATGCGGCAACATCTAATATTATTACAGATGGTTTAGTTTTACGTTTAGACCCTGGAATGATTGGTTCATATCCTTTGACTGGTAATTACATATATGGTCTTGCCAGTGACTATGTTGGTACTTTTACAAACGGACCAACATGGAGTAGTAACAATGGTGGTATTATTCAGTTTGATGGAACAAATGATTATATATCTTTGAACTCTGCGGTTCAAATAACACACAATAATCCCTGGACATCATCTGTTTGGGTTTATCTTGACACATACAATGAATCTCCATTTGGATATTATAATAACTCATCAACACCTGGTTGGTATTATTTTAGACGGGATGTGGATGCTTCCTCTAATACTCGAGTAAGATTATACATTAGAGAACAAAGAGACACTGGTTGGAGTTGGCTTAGTTTATACCCTTTCGGTAGTACATATCGGACACCGGCAACTACTGATGGGTATTGGTTGAATCAATGGATAAATGTTGTTTTATCTAAAGATTCAAATCGGACATATCGGTGTTATATAAATGGTGTATATAAAGCAGGTATCACAAGAAGTGCGGCATACCTAAACAATGGATTGTCGGTAAATGCCATCGGTGTTAGCTACGGTAGTTTATTTTTCAATGGAAACATAGGACCCGTTTCTATTTATAATAAAGCACTAAGTGATGCTGAAGTTTTACAAAACTATAACGCACAAAAATCACGATTTGGTTTATGAGGAATTATATGATTATATCAAGAATGGATGCACCATATGTTGATTATACACAGGTGTTTGAACAAGCACCTGATAGTTTAAGGACTAATAACAATATGACTAAAACATTTGTTAAATGGACAGGGAGTACTCCAAGTTCTGTAAATGTAATTGCATCTAAAGAAGGTCCTTATACCTATGAAGAAATGTGTGTAATATTAGATACACCTGAGTGGAATGAAATTGTACCAAATATTGAAGACTAATGCCAAGGAGACCAATAACATATAATACAGGTTCAGCACCTAGTGGTACTACTAAAAAAGGTAAAATTGATTATGGTACCACATCTCAAAATTATGGTGCGGGATATGGGGGTAAAACTTGGTATTCATCTTTAGATGATACAAATCAATATGTGATTGTGTCGGACACTTACAGTTTAGGTTATTCTACATTGGCAAATGCTAAACCTGTAATGTGGGGAACTGGTGAACTATCGGACCAAAATTTATTGGATACGATAAATGGATTACCAAACAGAGTTGGACAATCACCATTTGATACTCTAAAAGATGCGATACAATGGATAAGTGATAGTTCGATAATTGAGTTTGATTATGATAGGAATGTTGAACCATCTTCTTTTGATGCGATACCAACAACTAATTTACAGATACTAATGGATTTCAACAATCCAAGTTGTTATAACGGAGGGTCAACAGTCACAAACCTTGTGGACAGTCAAAGAAATACTGGATATATAAAAAACAATGTATCTAAAACAACATATGGTAGAGGGTATGTTGGATTAAGAACTGCTAATACTTATGCTTACGGTTATAATAATGTTGGTGATAGAATTAATATAAATACTAGTGGTTCTGGTGTTGATAGATTTAGTAAAGATACTAATTTTTCATTCTGTTTTTGGGTAAATAAACACTCAAGTGGTAGATGGTTCTCAACAGGTTCTGCGGGTAGTGGTAACTCAGATAATTGTGTATGGCAATTTTGGTTGGAGAATGATACATGGTATTGGTGGAATCCTGGCGGTGGAGGTACTGATATTATATCAGGTTCTATTGGTGGATTCCCAACATATAATGATTGGTATTTTATGGTTGTAACTTTTGAGTCTGGAGGTGCAGGTGGTACCAATTATATTAGAGGTTATCGAGATGGTGTATTACAAAATACATTAACTAGAGCTTACAATAATCACCAAGCGGTTGATAGAACAGGACAAACTAATATTCAATATACTTTGGGTGGTGGTTATTATAGTAGTTGTTATACACTCAATTCATCTAATTCATATGCTATGTTTGCTTGTTATAATAAAACTTTGAGCCAAACAGAAATAACTCAATTTTATAACGCAACTAAATTTAGATTCAACAAATGATTATTAAAATAAGATACCAAAACCCTCAGAATTTATCTGAATTTATAATTGAAGAATTAGACGACAGTCAAATTAATGTTGTTGATTATTGTATTAATCTACATAAAACGGTGTTATGTTCAGACTCTCAATCCTGTGATGGTGAAAATTGTAAAATATGGATTGAGTTAAATGGAGAATTTATCTTGACAGGTGTTATAGATTAATTTTCTTTTTTCACCTTTTTCATTCTCTCATACATTTCCATCAATTTGAGTGCCTCCTCATAGTTCTTTTCAAGACGAGTAATTGTTTTTTCGTCTTGATAAGATTCACATGCACGAGAAAGGGCTTCCTCAGATTCATGAATCATTTTTTCGATGGTTTTCAATAGTTTCATCAATATATAAATATATCCAAATTATTATTGAGTTCTTTCATAATGAAATTATCATTTAGTGATATAAAAATTCAATATACTGTTATTTATAGTATAATAACAAAAGATGGCTTGTAACGATTCGGTAGTAGGTAATATAACCGTCGGGAATACCCCGTTGGGTTTACAGATTGTTAGTGGTGGTACCAAAGTATATGCGGCGAACTTTAACAGTTCTAACCTTACTGTAATTGATAGTGCAACATCAGGTACAACAACAATTACTTTACCATCTAACCCGAGAGAGATTGCTTGGTATAATAACAAGGCGTTTGTGTCCTTGATTAGTGCAGGTCAAGTTGTAACTATTGATACTAATACTGAGACGACAGGTACAACGATAACTGTAGGTACAACACCGTTTGGAATTACTTATGACCAAACCAATGATTATGTTTACGTATCAAATAATGGTAGTAACAATGTTACAGTTATTAATGCAATAACAAATTCTGTTGTAACAACAATCTCAACAACATCAAATGGTCCATACGGAATTACGTGGGATAGTAGTAATGATAGAATTTATGTTCCATTAGCTTCTAATGGTGGTGGTGTTGATGTCATCAATACATTAACTAATACTGTAATAGCGACGGTTACAGGGTTTAATTATGCGTATGGTGCCGTTTTCAATAGCAACAATAATAAAGTTTATGTTACAGATGTTACTGGTGGAGGAACAGGTCCATCAGTTGTAAGAGTAATCGATACTTCAACTAACACTGTAACAACATCAATTACAGTTGGTAATTCGGCCTATAGTTTAGGTTTTGATGCGGTTCACAATAGAGTATACGTTGTAAATAATGACGATGACGATATAGATATTATTGATTGTAACACGGATACAATTTGTAATAGTTTATCTGTAGGTAATGAACCTTTTGATGCTGTTTATAACCCATACGATAATTACACATATGTTTCAAATTCCGCTGATGGTAACGTTACACTAATTGAGGTTGTTCCTGACCCAACAACAACTCCAACACCAACTCTAACTGAGACACCAACTAATACACCAACACTAACAACAACACTAACAACAACACCAACGCCAACTCAAACACCTTGTGATTGTGTTTATACTGATGTAAAAATAGAGCAATCGGATTTAGATGCGGCAACTGGTAACACCGACCCTTATTATGATAATAAAGTTTTCGTTGCATATTATGATTGTAATAATGTATTACAAAGTGCGGAATATGACACTGCCGGGGTTTATTTAAATGACTTGTGTATTAAGTTGAGTAAATTTGGAAATAGTATTATTGAATATTACCAAAATGATAATCCAGTAACACCATCTAGTACCTTAACTAATACTAATAACTGTTGTTCCTTACCAAGTCCGACACCTTCTCAAACTCCTTCAGTTACACCTACAGTTTCTGAAACATCCGCCGCAGGATGTAAATGTTTGTACATTGACTCAAACATTGAAGTTTTGGCGTCAGGAAATACTAACCCTAGTCTAAATAATGCTGCAGTATATGAATATGTCGATTGTTCTAATGTAACTGTATCATATACATCAACAACTGCCGAAGCAAGATACTTCTGTACAAAATTCAACAGACTTGAAAATGTAATTATATACCAAGACGATGTTTTATATAGTAGTAGCACTATAAATGTAAATACTCAGTGGTCACCTTCAGGTGGTATTATAAACCCTAATGGTGCATATGCAACTCAAGTTAATCCATACAGTTTATGTAATGGTGACCCATGCGGACCTGGTACGACACAAACTCCGACACCAACACCTACATTAACACCAACTGAAACTGTAACACCAACTGTTTCTGTATCTGACACGCCAACACAGACACCAACTCAAACTCCGTCACAAACTGTAACACCAACTGTTTCTGTATCTGATTCACCAACACCTACGCCAACATATACACCAACAGGTGGAGAAAGCTCAACACCAACTCCAACACCAACAGTTACACCAACTGTTTCTGTATCTGACACGCCAACTGCAACGCCAACTGAAACTGTAACACCAACTGTTTCTGTATCTGATTCACCAACACCTACGCCAACATATACACCAACAGGTGGAGAAAGCTCAACACCAACTCCAACACCAACAGTTACACCAACTGAAACTGTAACACCAACTGTTTCTGTATCTGACACGCCAACTGCAACGCCAACTGCAACGACAACTGAAACTGTAACACCAACTGTTTCTGTATCTGATTCACCAACACCTACGCCAACATATACACCAACAGGTGGAGAAAGCTCAACACCAACTCCAACACCAACAGTTACACCAACTGAAACTGT
>Ga0222713_10001308_pt1 | contig 28059 bp, 27 predicted proteins | sample C33_649DmetaG_FD_165061 | JGI IMG/M metagenome (GOLD analysis project Ga0222713, IMG submission 165061) | Estuarine water microbial communities from San Francisco Bay, California, United States - C33_649D | ecosystem: Environmental > Aquatic > Marine > Unclassified | place: USA: California... | reverse complement strand
GCCATCGCCTATGCGCTGAATTCTTACCTCGGTAATATCGGTCTCACCGTTGATTTTGTAGCCGTCGAGTCTTCACCAGCCGCTTCCATTACTGACTTGGCCAAAGCGGTCAAAGTTGGCGCCGTCAAATCTCTCGTGGTTCTCGGTGGTAACCCCGCTTACAATGCACCGGCGGAATTGGATTGGGCTGCACTTCAAAAATCGGTTTCGAGCGTAATTCGTTACGGTTATTATGTCGACGAGACCTCGGCCGCCGCTGGCACCCACTTGGCTGCGGCTCATTATTTGGAAGCTTGGGGCGATGCCCGCACGGTTGACGGCACTATCGTGCCGGTTCAACCGATGATTTTGCCGCTGTTCGGCGGCTTGACCGAGATTGAAGTTTTGTCCCGCATCCTCGGTGAGGAAAATACCGATCCGTATTCGCTCGTGCATGCGACCATCGGCAAATTGACCGGTGGCGACGAAACCGCGTTCCAGAAATTCCTCCACGACGGCTTGCTGGCGGACACCACTTATCCCGTGGTCAAGGTCAGCTTCGATATGAATGGAACGGGCCCTCTGTTCAAGAGTGCTCCCGCCCCGGCTGCCCTGTCGCGCAGCAACTTGGAAGTTCGTTTTGCCACTGACCACAAGATGGACGACGGCCGGTTCATCAACAACGGCTGGCTGCAAGAATGTCCTGATCCGATCAGCAAGATCACTTGGGATAATGCCATTTTCGTCAGTCCTCGCTTGGCCAAGGAATTGGATATTTTGCCAAAGGATTCACTGATCCAAGTCGCCCGCATTGGGTTGGCGGATTCGGATCGGGGTGTCGAAATGGCACCGGTCGGTGAAGTTACCATCAATGGCCGCACCGTGCGTGGCCCGATTCACATCCAGCCGGGTCTTTCGAACTACACCATCGTGCTGCCACTTGGCTACGGTCATGCGGTGACGGGACGGGTGGGTGAGGGCTCTGGCTTCAACGCCTATTCGATCCGCACCTCAACCACCCAAGCTTTTGCCACTGGGGCAAGTCTCACCCTGACCGGTGAACGGGTTAAGTTGGCCAACACGCAAGAACACTGGTCGATGGAAGGCCGCGACTTGGTGCGCGAAGCCAATCTTGACGAAGTGCAGGATCCGCATGGTGCGGGACTTGCCTTTGTGAATGCCATTGGTCTTGAGGCACACAGCCCGCCGATCTACGGCGAAGAAGGGGAGAAGATGACCCTGGCTGAAAAAGCCACCCTGACGCCGCGCGGAAATTCCCTTTACGAAAGTCCGGACTACAAGGGCCTCCATCAATGGGGCATGAGTATCGATCTGAATACCTGTATTGGTTGCAATGCCTGTATCGTCGCCTGTCAGGCGGAGAACAACATTCCGATCGTCGGCAAGGATCAGACCTTGCGTGGTCGTTCAATGCATTGGATTCGTCTGGACCGTTATTATTCGGATGGCAAAGCCGACGGGCGCGCGATGGCAGATCTGTTCGGTGGTGAACCGAGTGGCAATCGGGACATTCCTGAAGATCCGCAAGTATCCCTTCAACCGGTGGCCTGCATGCAGTGTGAATTGGCCCCCTGTGAAACGGTTTGCCCGGTGAATGCTACCGTGCATGACGACGAAGGCCTCAATGTCATGGCCTACAACCGTTGCATCGGCACTCGTTACTGTGCGAACAACTGCCCTTACAAGGTCCGGCGCTTTAACTATTTTGACTGGAACCAGCGCGAACTCGACAAGCTGTATCTCGGGCCACTCGGTCCGCAGGGCATGCCCGAGTTGGTCAAGATGGTAAAAAATCCCGAAGTCACGGTGCGCATGCGCGGCGTGATGGAAAAGTGCACGTATTGCGTGCAACGCATCGAAAACGGCAAGATCCAGCACAAGGTCAAAATGGCCAAGGCCGGACGTCCGGGCGATGTCGTGGTTCCAGATGGTGAAATCAAGAGTGCTTGCCAACAGGCTTGCCCGGTCGACGCGATTGATTTCGGCAATATTCTCGATCCCGAGAGCGCCGTCTCGAAAGCCAAGGCGCGCGAGCATGATTACGCCTTGCTGGGTTATCTGAATATCCGTCCCCGCACCACTTACCTCGGCAAGTTACGCAATCCGAATCCCCATATGCCGGATTATGATAAGATGCCGTTCAGCCGCATTGAAAACGCCAACAAGAATCACCCACCGGCCGCTCACGGCGAAGAACACGGGGCCGAAGAATCAAAGCACGGTCATGAAGAGACCGGTCATACTTCTGTGAAAACCAATACGCGCATTGGAGGGTTGAGCTAATGGCCCATACCGCTGATTCAACGCATCCCACCCCGGCGATTTTAGCCGAGGTCAAACCGGCAATCCTGCCACGGGCCGAACTGGTTGAGCACAATCGTGACTTCTCGTGGATTACCGAAAAGATCTGCGGCATCATTGAGGGCAAGACTCCGACGTGGTGGTGGTGGTGCTTCGGCGTCGCCTGTTTTGTGGCGTCATTCACCGTGATTGGTATCGCTTATCTGGTAGCAACCGGTGTTGGCGTCTGGGGTCATCGCAATCCGGTCAACTGGGGTTGGCCGATCGTAAATTTCGTTTTCTGGATCGGTATTGGTCACGCCGGCACCTTGATCTCGGCAATTCTCTGCCTCTTGCGTCAAAAATGGCGCACATCGATCAATCGGGCGGCGGAAGCCATGACGATCTTCGCGGTGGTTTGTGCTGCGATCTTCCCGGTCTTCCACGTCGGCCGCGTCTGGTATGCGTGGTTTCTGTTCCCTATTCCCAACTACAACCAAATCTGGCAGAACTTCCGTTCGCCTTTGGAGTGGGACGTATTCGCGGTATCAACCTACGGAACAGTCTCGGTTCTTTTCTGGTATGTCGGCATGATTCCAGATTTAGCGGTCTTGCGTGACCGTTTTTACAACGCGGGTAACAAGTTGCGTTCGTCGCTCTATGGATTCTTTGCCATGGGCTGGCGCGGTTCGAACCGCCACTGGAGCAATTACGAGATGGCTTATCTCATCCTCGCTGGTGTCGCCACCCCGCTGGTGCTCTCGGTGCACACGATCGTGTCGTTCGACTTTGCGGTCTCTCTGATTCCCGGCTGGCACACCACGATTTTCCCGCCGTATTTCGTCGCTGGCGCGATCTTCTCCGGATTCGGCATGGTGTTGACTCTCATGCTGCCACTGCGGGCGATCTACAAGATGGAGGATCTGATCACGCAGTATCACATCGACTGCATGTGTAAGATCACTTTGGCGACTGGCACGATGGTTGGATACGCCTATGCGATGGAATTCTTCATCGCTTGGTATGGCGCCAATCCCTATGAGGGTTTTGCGTTTATCAACCGTGCATTCGGTCCGTTTGCTTGGTCCTACTGGATCATGATTTCGTGCAATGTAATCACTCCCCAGTTCTTCTGGTTTAAGAAAGTTCGTCAGAACACCACCATGGTCTGGGTGCTGTCGATCTTCGTTAACGTGGGCATGTGGTTCGAACGTTTCGTGATCATCTGCACCTCGCTGACCCGTGATTTCCTGCCTTCCAGCTGGGCTTATTTCAGCCCCTCCATCGTGGATATCTTCACCTTCTTCGGCACGTTCGGAGTATTCTCGGTGCTGTTCCTGCTCTTCATCCGATTCCTGCCGGTCATGCCAATGGCCGAAATCAAGGCGGTCACCCCGGGGGCCGATCCACATGCAGGCCACGCTCACCATTAATTTATCACGCCAATGTCTGCACAACCATACGGCCTGATCGCCACCTTTAACACTGCCGCTGATATCTATCATGCGGCGGAGCAGGTGCGTGATGCCGGTTATAAGAACTGGGATTGTATTACACCTTGCCCGGTGCACGGCTTGGATGGGGCGATGGGTTTGCGTCGTTCGATCGTGCCACGGATTTCGCTGCTCGGCGGTATCACCGGTTTCTGCACCGGCATGTCGCTGATTTTCTACACCGATGCTTATGATTATCCCCTGATCGTCGGCGGTAAGCCTTTCTTCAGCCCAATGTTTGCCTTTCCGGTATCCTACGAGCTGACGATTTTGTTTACGGCGTTTGCGACCATCATCGGAATGTTTCTACTGAACGGTTTGCCAAGGCATAATCATCCGGTGCTCGCTTATGAGCACATTGCCCGCGGCATGGACGATAAATTCTTTGTCGTGATTGAAGCCCGTGACCCACGATTCAACCTCGCCAACACCAAGGCCCTCCTCGAGCAGGCGGGTGGTGCGGACATCAAGGAGCTGGAAGCCTGATCATGCGCAACGTTTACCTAACCACCGCGTTACTCGTCGTCCTCGCCATTTCGGTGCTGGGCTTGCGCGGCACCAAATTTACGCACGCGCCCATGGATGTATTTCCTGAATGGGCGTTTCCCGGCATGAAGCGGCAGCCCAAATACAAGCCTCAGGCGGCGAGTAAATTTTTCGCCGATGGCCGCGCCGATCGTCCTCTGCCGGCTGGAGTAGTGGCAGCGAACTTTGGACCGCTGGGCCAGGATTTTTCTTCTGATGCGCATTTCACCAGTGGCACACAAGCAGGCGGAACGTTCGCCAAAGGTTTTCCTGCCTCAGTGGAGGTTGACCTGAAATTTTTGGAGCATGGCAAGGATCGCTACACCATTTATTGTGCACCCTGCCACGGAGCTTTGGGTGACGGTAACGGTATCACCAAGCAATATGGCATGGGCGCTACTCCGACCTATCACGATGATCGCATTCGGAACATGCCTGAGGGTGAAATCCTGAACACCATTATCCACGGCAAGGGCAATATGCTCTCTTATGCCGACAAACTAACCCCGGACGATCGCTGGGCGGTAATCGCCTATGTCCGCGCCCTGCAACGCGCCCAAAACGGATCCACGGCCGACGTTCCAATGGCCCACAAATCGGAGCTTGGCATTAAATGAGCAACGCTGCTGACACTACTGCATCCCAAGCCAGCAAGGCCCTTTATTTCGGCTTGGCCGGTATCGTGGTCACCGCCTTGGGAATCTTTGTCTCCGGTCTCCAAACCATCGCCATGTCATGGCTGGTTGGCGTGAGCTACTGGACAGCCATTGCCATAGGCATGCTGCTGTTGATATTGATCCACCATATTTTTGACGCCTCTTGGTCGGTCATCCTGCGCCGCCAGTATGAACACGGAATTACCGCCTTCAAATGGCTGGCTTTGCTCTTTGTTCCGTTGTTGGTGGCTTCTTGGGTAGCTCCTCATGACCTGATTTGGCCATGGATGAACTTGGGCCATGAAATTCATGGCGGTCACACGGTAGGTCATGATGTGCTCTATCTGAAGAAATCCAGTTTCCTAAATTTGAATATGTTCACGGGCATGACCGTTGCCTTCTTTGGGATCTGGATCTGGTTGTCGTCACGCCTGCGCAAAGCGTCCTTCACTCAGGATCTCGATGGTAACGCCGGGTGGACCACAATGAACCGCAAAACAGCCGCCTTCGGTATTCCCTTGGTGGCGCTCTCCCTGACCGGCGCGGCGATCTACTGGATCAAGAGTCTCGAATACCACTGGTTCTCCACGATGTATGGGGTTTGGTTCTTCGCGAACTGTGTCCGCGGTGCCCTTTGTATCGGGGTAATAATCACGCTGTGGCTCTACAATCGCGGAGACTACAAGGGTATCCTCAACAAGAACCATATGCACAGTATCGGTCAGCTGATGCTGGCGTTTACCGTGTTCTGGGCTTACGTGACCTTTTCCCAATATTTCCTGATCTGGAACGCCAACGTTCCGGAAGAAACCTTCTGGTATAATCTGCGTGAATACGGGGACTGGTGGTGGGTCGGCATGGTGATCCTGTTTGGCCACTTCTTCATCCCGTTTTTTGCCCTGCTGTCCTACCGATTTAAGGTTACGCATCATATCATTCGTCGAATCGCCTACTGGATTCTGACGATCATCCTGATCGATATCTGCTACAATGTGCTGCCGGCCATCAAGGATGCGCATGGTAATCCCGAACCGTTTCTTTCCATACAGTTGCTCTGGACGATTACATCCGTGGTCGGAGTAGGCGGTATTTGTGCCTGGGCTTACCTGAAAAGTTTTCCATCCACGAAACTCATTCCTATCCGCGATCCCCGTATTCGCGAATGCCTGACCCATCATGAGTAATTCACCCTCTGTTCGTCCTGCATCACTGGTCTCTATCCTGGCGATCCTGTGCTGCCTCGCGTTGTTTCTGCTCTTGGTTTACATCGCCTACCTGCCAAACCAGACCGGACCTTATACGGGTGACGGTATTCGCACGCCGGCTGAGCGTAAGGAAAGACTTGCCGAACTCCGCGCCAATGAGGCCAAGCACGCCCACAGCTATGCTTGGATAGATCAACAGGGTGGGGTTGTGCAGTTGCCGATTGACCGTGCAATGGAACTGACAGTGCAGCGCTACCATTCAAAGAATTAAACGGACATCGCCACTAAGAAATGACCACCGTCTCGACCAGCTCTGTGTCCACTGAAGTCAGCGATATTGATCGTTCGGCGCACTGTTCACTATCTTTTCTCATCGCTTCCTCACTGGCTTGGTTGGTGATTGGCGGCGTGCTTTCGCTGATCAACCTGATCCAGCTGCATACCCCGGCGTTCCTGGCCGATTGTGCTTGGTTGACCTATGGGCACACCCAAGCCCTGCAAGAGACTGCCCTGATTTACGGTTGGGCCGTCAATGGTGGCTTGGCTGTCGGCCTATGGTTTTTGGCGCGCCTTGGTGGTGCACCCTTGCGTGGAGGTAACTATATCAGCATTGGAGCGGTATTTTGGAATCTGGGTCTGACCGCGGCATTGGTCGGTATCGCCTGCGGCGAAATGACTTCATTTTCACTGCTGCAATTACCCCGTTTTATCCAACCGTTGATGTTGGTGGCATTTGGAGCCATGGCGGCTCCGGGGGTGCTGGCATGGACCGGCCGCCGCAAGGAAGCGACCTATGCAACCCAATGGTATGTCGTGGGTGCCCTGTTTCTCTTTCCATGGTTTTTCTCGGTTGCTCAAGTAATGCTGCTTTTCGTTCCGGTGCGAGGCGTGCTGCAAACCGTCCTCGCTTCATGGTATGCGCAGAATGTTTACAGTCTGTTGCTGGCTCCATTGGCGGTGGCGGTTCTGTATTATCTGCTTCCTAAGATTAAGGGGAAAGTTATCCCGAGTTACGATTTCGCGATCTACGGATTCTGGTCGTTGCTGTTGTTTGGAACCTGGATGGCTGGACGCACTTTGGTTGGTGGTCCGGTTCCAGCGTGGATTCCGACCATGGCGATAGTCGCCAGCTCACTGGTCCTTTTTCATCACATCATCCTGTTCGTAAATCTACGGGAAGTTTTTAGTCCGGCTGGAAGTTTGGCGCTCAAATTTGCGGGTTTCGGGTTTGCCGCGTATCTGATCAACGGGGTGGTGGATGCTTTCTTTTCGTCCCGGGTGCTGGCCGCGGTCACTCAATTTACCTATTTCCAAACTGCGCAACACCAGCTTGTCCTGGCGGCCTTCTCCCTGAGCATTTTCGCGGCCATCTACTACTTGGCGCCACGAATTGTTGGGGCGGCTTGGCCATCGAGTAGTTTGGCCCGGGCTCACTACATGGCCTCGATCATCGGATTTACCGTCCTCATTTGCGCCTTGGCAATTGCGGGCTGGCGGCAGGGTGTGGCGCTGAACAATCCGGAACTCAATTTCACGGCTATTGCCGGTATCACTCGTCCTTGGCTGCTGGTTGCGACCGCTGCGCAGGGCCTACTGGTCGTGGGCAATCTGGCCCTGGGGATCCATTTCGTTCGACTGATGTTGACCAAATCCACTGCTGAATCCTTGGCCAAATTTAATCAACCGTCCGCCTTGGAGGCTTCTTCATGAAAAACGGTTTTCTATTCTTTTTCGGCCTGTTTTTTGTGCTCGCCTTGTCATGGGCCGGCCTCGTGCTCGGCACCCAGGCGCAAATGGGTGACCTCAGTCCGCACTATGACGATCTGGAAGGGAAATCATTCCCTGAGCGCGCCAGTGGTCTGGCATCGCGGGGCCAATTGGTTTATCAAGACTTAGGTTGTGCTGCCTGCCATACGCAACAGGTTCGGCGTCCGGAATACGGATCAGACAAAGAGCGCAACTGGGGCAGCCGTCAGAGTGTCGCTCGTGATTATGTACAACAAGCACGACCACTTTTGGGCAGTAGTCGCATTGGTCCTGATTTGGCCAACTTTGGAATGCGGGCGAAGGAAGACGGTGTCGATGCGGCCAGTCTCCTGGTCAGCCTCTATAATGGCAGTGAAGGTATGCCTGCTTATCGTTTCCTCTTCGAAGAGCGTAAGATTATCGGCGAAAGCAGTCCAAAGGGCCTGCAGGGTGTGGCTGCACCGGGTTATGAACTTGTCCCAACTGAACGTGCCGAAACCTTGGTTGCCTATCTGCTAAGTTTAAAACAGACCTATGAATTTTCTGAGGCTCGTCCATTTGAGCCGGTCCATGCCAATGAAGGAGCACACGAATGAGTGCTGAAATGCCCAATGATCCGCGCCTTGAACAGGCCGCCGCAACTGACGAAAGCCTGATATCGGCCCATGAAAAGGCTGCTGCCGGTGAGCCGGACACGCATGCGCATTACCGTTTGCTTCCACTCGCACTACTGTTCGTCTTTAGCGGACTGATCTTTTTTGGCGGCACTTATTTGAATCGTTACTCGGGTCATTTCCATTCGGAGATATTTGACGAACGCCAAATGCCCGGCGGTGGAGCCGAAGCTGCCGTGGTGCAAATAGATCCCGTGGTTTTGGGGCGTAAGCAATATGCTTTGGCCTGCATCACCTGCCACCAAGCCAACGGTCAAGGCGTGCCCAACGTCTACCCGCCACTGGTGGGTTCTGAATGGGTTAATGGTTCGGAAGAGCGCGTTATCAGCATTTTGCTGCATGGCTTGAAGGGACCGATCACGGTTGAAGGTAAGACCTATAATGCGGCAGTGATGCCGGCATTCGGTCAGGTTCCAGGCGGTGGCTACAACTGGAGCGATGAAAAGATTGCTGCCGTGTTGACCTACGTGCGCCAAGAGTGGGGTAATACTGGAGGCCCCATTGCGGTGGCCAAAGTCACCGAATTACGCAATAAAGAGGCGAACCGCAAAGAATGGACCGAAGCAGAGCTGCTGCAATTGCCCTGATTCGCCTATGTTAAATTTTCCAAGGTCGCACCCGTTGAGGTGCGGCCTTTTTTATGGGCGGGTATCTGCTTACTCGCCCAATTTCTTGTCAGGAACCAGTGCCGACTGCACGTAATCACGCACTGAATCAATCAGGGGTGTCATGGGTCGCGTATACCCGGTGCTTCGTAACTTCGAGATATTTGCCTGGGTGAAATACTGGTATTTGCCCTGCAGGACCTCCGGCATCTCGATGAACTCAATCTCCGGTTCACGATCCAAGGCCTTGAAGATGGCTTTGGTGAGAGTCAGCCAGGTATTGGCCTCGCCCGATCCAAGATTGTATAGCCCATGCGCGGGAAGTCCGCCTTCAGCAAAGTGGAGAGTCATTTCGATCGCATCCTTCACGTAGAGGAAATCGCGCATCTGCTCACCATCTTTGTAGTCCGGATGGTAGCTCTTGAAGAGACCGACCTTTCCCGTGCTTTGGATTTGTTGGTAGGCCTTGTTCACCAGTGAACGCATATCGCCTTTATGATCCTCGTTGGGGCCGAAAACGTTGAAATACTTGACCCCTACAATCCGATCCAGCCATCCATGTTGTTGCGCGTGCAAATCAAACAGATGTTTGGAATACCCATACATGTTCAAGGGCCGTAGTCTGTTTAAGTCCTCATCCCGGTCATCCATGCCCAGTGCACCATCACCATAAGTGGCGGCGGAGGAGGCATAGACGAAGCGCGTGTCATGCTCCAATGCCCACAGCGCGAGCTCCTTGGTATAGGCAAAATTATTATCTATCAGGTAGGAGGCATTGCGTTCCGTGGTAGCCGAACAAGCTCCTAGGTGAAAAGCGGCGGAAAATTTACCGAAGCAGGAACCCTTGGTCGCCAGTCGGGTGCGGAATTCGCCGGCCTCGACATAGTCGTCAAATTTCAGCGGGACCAGGTTGCGCCATTTCTCGTCCTGCCCCAGATAATCCGTGACCACTATGTTGGTGTAACCACGCTGATTGAGGGCCCAGATCAGGGCGCTGCCGATGAAGCCAGCACCACCTGTAACCAAAATACGTCCGTTCAATGCATTCATGAATCCTTTGATAGCTCACTGGCCCGAGCTTTGGCTGCAAGCACGGTATTTAGGATCAAACCCCGAAAGTCGGCGGCCTTCAGGCAATTCAAACCGGCAAACGTGGTGCCATTGGGCGAAGTAACCTGATCACGCAATAGATTTGGGTCTTGGTTGGTGCGGGCGAGTAGGCGGGACGAGCCCAATAAAGTTTCCGTGACCAAGGTGTGTGCTACATCCGTTGGTAGACCGGCAGCTTCAGCTGCGGCTTGCATGGCGGCGGCATACTCAAAGACAAAACCCGCTCCGCTGGCACTGACTGCGGTGACAGCGTCAAGATGTTGCTCCTCGAGTTCTATTGCCCGGCCGAGTGCGCTTAGGAGACCATCAACCGAGGTTCGGTCAGCGTCTGATAATTTTGCATACGCGCACCAACCCGTGATACCGGCCCCAATACGACTCGCTGTGTTTGGCATGGTGCGAACCAAATTACGGGACTGGGGAAATACCCGGTGCAGACTTGCCAGCGTTTTACCGGATAATACCGAGATGATCAGCTTATCTCTGAAGAGTTCGGCCAATTCCGTATCCGTGCGGGGTAAATGCTGCGGCTTGTAGGCCACGACGAGAATATCACAGGCTGCGGCAAGTTCACGGAGGTTGGCCGATTGCGCTATCCCGGTGCGGGTAGCCAATTTTTGGGCCGATTGTCCGCTGGCGGAAAAGCAGCTGAGCTCTGATGGTTGGGCGAGCTGTTTGGCAAGTATGCCTTCGACCATGGCTGAGGCCATGTTACCCGCCCCAAGAAATGCCACTTTAGTCATCGTGCATCACTTCCCGTCTTACTCTCTTTTCAAGCAGATGATCGAGTATTGTTTGGGTTCCACCACCCGGGCGATCACTTATAGTCACCTCACCGCCGAGATTGCGTAATGCGTGGCGGGCTACGGTTAATCCCATACCTACCCCCACGGTATTTTTTGAACTGATGAATGGTTCGAAAATATGATCGCGAATTTCCGGATCCAATCCTCGGCCCTGATCGCCCACGATGATCTGCACTAATTTGCCATCCTTCGGTTTTTCGATCAAAGCGGTATTGATCCAGATCGGACGAGGTTCGCCCGGTCGGGTGTCGTAGCTTTCCCAGGCATTCATCAACACTTTGGCCAGGACTTCCTCGAAGATCTCGATGTTACTGTCGATGGCCAGCTCGCCCAGCGGGTTGGTCACCGTGATCGGGGCGGTGATACGGTATTCGGTTTGAAACCGTTGGATGCCGCCATCGATCAAGGTTTGCAGGCTAGTCTTTGAGAGGGGTGGACGAATTTTTACCACCAACGAACTGAGCTGCTTGATGATGGAAACGATGCGCTCGACCGCATCCTCGACGTGCTGGGCATTCTTTTTTACCTGCTCTGGCTTGTCGTAATACGCTTTCACCAATTCCAGATATCCAATGACCACCCCGAGCAGGTTGTTCAGATTATGGGCAATACCTTGGGTGACTGCGCCGATGGTCGCCGCGCGGCGTGCCTCGACCAGGCGGCGTTGCAGGTCGACCATTTCCCGGTTGATCGTCACGAAACGAAGCTGGGTCTGCACCCGGGCCAGGGTTTCATCCAAATCAATCGGTTTGGTGATGTAGTCGACCGCGCCTACCCCCAGTCCCTCCAGCTTGCCTTCCTTGGAGGTGCGGGCCGTGATGAAGATTACAGGTATTGAGCGAGTATCCTCATTGGCTTGGAGTCGCTGACAGACCTCGATACCGTCCATATCGGGCATCATGACATCCAGCAAAATCAAGTCGGGCTTGTTGGCCGCGACTGATTGCAGGGCCTCCATTCCATTGTAAGCCGCAGTGACTTGGATACCTTCCCGCTCAAGTTTGCGTTTGAGCAACTGCACATTGATCGGTTGGTCATCAACCACCAGAATGTTGGGCGCGGACATTGGCTGGGAGAGAAATGCAGGGCAGGGACGGACGCAATCCTGCTTTATGGTTTGCGACTACTTCACTTCGCGCTGTCGGTAGGCCTTCACCGTGTTACTCATTAACATGGCCACGGTCATAGGGCCAACCCCACCCGGAACTGGGGTGATTTTATCCGCGATGGTGGAGACTTCCGCAAAGGCACAATCACCGACCAAGCGATAACCACTTTTGCGGCTTTCATCCGGCACCCGGTTGATTCCGACATCAATGACAACCGCACCGGGTTTGATCATGTCCTGCTTTACGAATTCAGGCCGGCCGATGGCTGCAATCACGACATCTGCTTGCCGGGTGATCTCGGCGAGATTGCTGGTGCCTGAGTGGCAGATTGTTACCGTGCCATTGGCCCCCGCCTTTTTCTGCAGGGCGAGCAATGCGACGGGCTTTCCGACCAGTAGACTGCGACCGATGACGACCACGTGTTTTCCTTTCAGATCAACACCACTGCGGGCCAGCAGTGCCATGATACCTGCGGGGGTGCAGGAGACAAAACCGGTATCGTCATCCTGGGCTACTTTGCCCAGATTCATCGTGCCAAGACCATCGACATCTTTCTCTGGCGCGATGGCACGGAAAACGAGTAATTCGTCAATGTGCTTGGGCATGGGTGACTGAATCAAAATACCGTCAACGCTTTCATCGGCATTGAGATCGGCCACTTGCCGAATTAAGTCGGTTTGAGAAATTGTAATCGGCGGTAAGATAATCCGGCTGGTGATCCCGATTTCAGCGGCCGTTTTTTCTTTTTTGCGCACGTATGAAACCGAGGCGGGATCTTCCCCAACCCTGACCAGCGCAATGCACGGCTTGCGACCCGTGATGCCGGTGACTTCGGCCTTGAGTTCGGCAATGATGGTGGAAGCGATCTGGTTTCCGTCGATTAATTCCATGATTTTGGTCAGGCGTAATAGAGAGGTAAGAGGTAGTTTTTCCGATTTACTTCAAACGCAGGTTTTCAACCTCGATAACGATATTTTTGCCGTCAGTCATCGCCTTGGGGCTGCCGTAGACCACGACCTCGTGTTCCGCGAAACTCTCGAGCTGATCGGTCAGCAAGAGTTTTGAGATATCCAGATAGGCATAGCGCACCCCGGCATTGTCGTTGAGTTGCCAGTCGTAGGGGCGTCGGGGGGTGAAGGGTCGGCGGGTGGAAACAAACTGTCCTTGAAACAGGCGAGGGAGGTTACTGGTGCCGGAACTGCTGGCAGTTGTCGTAGCTGGATTGTTGGCGCTGCTGGTGGCGTAGGCTGGAGCAGGTGGAGGCATATTATTAGCAGGTTTTGTCTGCGCCGCTGGCACATCTACCAGGGTAGGCCCACTGGTTTGGGCACTGGCAGTTGTGCTGCCTGACTTGATGTAACCGATCACACTTTTATCCAAACTGATCTGGGTCCACTTGCCATGGAGTCCGGTAATAATGGTTTTGTCGCCCAGTTCCATCGTCGTTATGACACCTGATGACAACGAAGGCTGGAGGTGAATCGCGGCACCGGTCTTCACGTGCAGACCCTTGTCGATGTCCTTGTTCTGCACATAAGCCTCAAATGGGCCGGGAACTTTGACGGCGGTCCAGTTTGCTACGGCAGCGGACATCACGTTGAGCATCACTACTTCTGGTTCAGTGCCGGCGCTCAGGACAGTGACAACCGCTGCATTGGCGTTGGGCTGCGTGTGCACGGCAGTTGGTGCGCTCAGAGGGGCGGCGTGGGCCGTGAGACACATGGCCAGAAAGCCGAGGATGATATGGACGGTTTTGCTCATGAGATTTGGTTTTAGGGATTACCGATCGGCGGTTTCCACGTGGGGACGAGGGACCTTGAATAATAGTGAGATTTCTTTCGTAGAAAGTTGTTTCATCGCACGCAACGGGATTCCCTTTAATCTGAATGATCCGATTTGATAACGGCGCAGTCGCTTTACGTCATGCCGCAGGGCAATGAACAATTGCCGGATCTCACGTTTTTTACCGTGGTGCATGTGCACATCGAGGCTAGTCGAAGTCTTGGCGGGACTCGGATTGACTAGCGCGGCCCGTTCCACTTTCAGACGTTCGCCTTCAATGGTCACTCCCTTCAGTAATTGAGGAAGCCGTGCAGCCGGGTAGGGCTGCTTGAGCACCACGTGGTAACGTTTCACGACCGTGTTGGAGGGATGCATCAAGCGATTGGCGAGTTCACCATCGGTGGTCAATATCACCAAACCTTCGCTGTCCTTATCAAGACGCCCGGCGCAAAAGAAACGGTAACGGGCAAATTCACGCGGTAGCAGGTCGAAAATCGTTTCTGGATTGTGTGGATCATCATTGGAACAGACCAAACCGCGAGGCTTGTGCATGGCCAGTGTCAGACGCGGTTGGCTGATGGGGCGGACCGCCTTGCCATTGACGGTCACCTTGTCCTCTCCTGGGCTGATTTTCTGTCCGATCACGGCCTGCTTGCTGTTTACCCATACTTCACCCTCCGCGATAAGAGTTTCCGCGGCTCGACGGGAGCAGATGCCGGCATCGGCCAAATATTTTTGCAGTCGTATGGGCTCGGGAGTGTTCATGGGACTCCGCAGTTGGCGGTAAATATTGACCGGGGGCAAGCCCCGCATCTAAGACGCAACAAAGGCTTGCGCGAATCTTCGGCCGAGCCCTTCATCCGCACAATCATGTCAGACGAATCTGTCACTGCACAATTCACCAAGGATAATCCATTTCCGGCCCGAATTACGGAAAATCGAGTATTGAACAAACCGGGTTCCTCGAAGGAAACCCGCCATTTTGTGGTTAATCTTACCGGCAGCGGCCTGAGCTATAAGGCAGGCGATTCATTGGGGGTATTTGCGCAAAATCGCCCGGAGGAAGTAGCTGCGTTGCTGGACGCCATAGGTGCGTCTGGCGATGAGTTCGTTTCACCGACCATGCTTCGTTTGGCCGAGCCAATCACCCTCCGTGAGGCCCTTACCGAGCGTCTGGCATTGGCCAGCCCAACGACCAAGATCGTCAAGACACTCGCGGAGAAAGCCACCGATCCGGCTGAGCAAGCCAAATTGAATGGATTGCTTGAACCGGAAGCCAAGGAAGTGCTCACTACTTTTTTGTATAATCGGGAGTATATCGACCTGTTGACGGAATTCCCGAGCGCAAAACTGAGCGCGCAGGAATTGGTGGATCACATGCGCAAGTTGATGCCGCGACTCTACTCCATCGCCTCATCCCCCAAAGTTTATCCACAGGAGATTCATTTAACCGTGGCGATTGTCCGATACGAAACGAATCACCGTGAACGGGTGGGGGTCTGCACGACATTCATGTCTGACCGGACGACGGTGAATGCCACTCCCGTGCCCGTGTTTGTTTCCAGTTCGCACTTCGGTCCGCCCGAAGACGGTTCGATTGACTGTATCATGGTAGGACCTGGCACTGGGATCGCTCCGTTTCGTGCGTTTGTGCAGGATCGGGTGGCGGACGGCGCGTCCGGCCGCAATTGGGTTTTCTTTGGCGATCAGAAAAAAGGCACCGACTACCTCTATGAAGAGGAATGGACCGACTATGTTGCGAAAGGGCAGGTCCAGCGGCTCGATCTCGCCTGGTCACGCGACCAATTGACGAAGATTTACGTGCAGGATCGTATGCGCGAAAATGCGTCTGAGCTTTGGGCTTGGCTGAAGGCCGGTGCGCATTTCTATGTTTGCGGAGATGCCAAACGGATGGCCAAAGATGTCGATGCGGTCCTGCATGAAATCATTGCCGAGGAAGGCGGGATGGACAGTGCCGCGGCGACGGACTACATCAAGCAGCTCAAAAAGGATAAACGCTATCAGCGTGACGTCTATTAACCCCCGAACAATCCCATGAGTTATACATTTAACAATCGCACCGCACTTGTGACGGGTGCCGGTCGCGGCATTGGCCGGGCCATTGCTGAAACGTTGGCCAAGCACGGGGCCACCGTGATCTGTGTCTCCAAATCAGCCGAATCCTGCGGCGGCGTCGCCGATGCCATTGTTGCATCTGGCGGCAAGGCCAAGGCGCTGGCCGTGGATGTGGCAGATGGCGCCGCCATCGCTCAAGCGGCCGAAACTCTACTCGGCGAATTCACCAATATAGATATTTTGGTCAATAACGCCGGAATTACCCGGGATGGTCTACTGTTTCGAATGAGCGATGCGGATTGGAACGATGTCATCAGCACCAATCTCTCCAGCTGTTTCCATTGGTGTAAGCACTTGGCCCGACCGATGACCCGGGCCCGCTGGGGCCGTATTATCAATATAGCCTCAGTCAGCGGTATCATGGGCAATGCTGGCCAAGCCAACTATTCAGCCGCCAAAGCAGGGATGATTGGTCTGACCAAGACCCTGGCGAGGGAGTTCGCATCCCGCAGTGTTACAGTTAACGCGGTAGCCCCCGGTTTCATCAAGACCGACATGACGAGTGAGTTTGTAAATAATACCGATGTATCCGCGAAGATTTTGGAGGCGGTTCCACTCAAACGATTTGGAGAATCAGCGGACATTGCCAATATGACGGCTTACCTCGCTTCGGAGGAAGCTGGCTACATTACCGGGCAAGTTTTTACCGTTGACGGCGGCATGGCGATGTGAAGCCTGCTACTCACGTAATATCCACCACATGGCTGACCAAAAAACCATCGAACAACGCGTTAAGGAAATCATCGTTAACCAGCTTAACGTGAACGAGGAGCAAATTACGCCTACGGCATCGTTTCTCGATGACCTGGGGGCTGATTCGCTTGATACTGTCGAGCTGATCATGGCTTTTGAGGAGGAGTTCAAGGACGAGATCAAGGGTGAGATTCCCGAATCCGATGCCGAAAAACTTCAGACGGTTGGCCAAGTGACCGACTACATCAAGGCTAAGGCCGGAGCGCAGTAAACCCGCACACTTTCTAGCGTTCTACCGCTTTCCATGATGGAAATTGCCGGTAGGACGCTTTTTTGTTTTTAAGCGGAATTTACTTTCTGCAACCTCATCATGGAAGTTCAACCAAACCGTCGGGTAGTCATTACGGGCCTAGGGGTCGTCGCCTCAATTGGTCATAACGCCCATGATTTTTGGGCCTCCTTGCTGGCAGGAAAATCAGGCATCAACCGGATCACGCATTTTGATCCGAGTGATTATGGCAGCCAGATAGGTGCTGAGGTGTTGGACTGGGATGCGGCAGCTCATATGGACCCCAAGGATGCCCGTCGGAACGACCGGTATACCCAATTCGGTTTTGTAGCCGCCAAACAAGCGGTCCAAGACGCCAAGCTGGATGTATCCCATGAGAATGGTGACCGGGTTGGAGTTATGATTGGGTCGGGTATCGGCGGGATGCACACTTACGAGACGCAACTGCGAGTGTTGGATGAACGAGGTCCGCGCAAAGTATCCCCATTTACTATTCCTGCCCTGATCGGAAATATGTGTGCGGGGTTGGTTGCGATTGCATATGGGGCCCGTGGTCCGAATTTTGGGTTGGTTTCCGCCTGCGCAACTGGAGCCCATGCTATTGGTGAAGCCGCCCATGCCATCCGTCGTGGTGATGCCGACGTAATGATCGCCGGCGGCAGTGAAGCGGCCATCACGCCCTTTGCCTATGCCAGCTTTTGTGCCATGAAGGCGATGAGCACCCGTAATGACACACCGCAGACCGCCAGTCGTCCTTTTGAATTGAAACGCAACGGCTTTGTGATGGGTGAGGGCGCGGGTATTTTGGTGTTGGAATCCATGGAGCACGCCCAGGCCCGGGGTGCCCGGATCTATTGCGAATTAACCGGGTATGCTGCTACTTGCGACGCGTTTCATATTACCCAACCAGACCCTGAAGGTAAGGGGCTGTCCCTGGCGATGAACCGGGCTCTGGCCAGCAGTGGCCTGCAGGCCGCCGACATCGATTATATCAACGCTCACGGGACCTCTACCCCTTACAATGACAAGTATGAAACCCTCGCGATCAAGAAGGTGCTGGGTGACCATGCTTACCAGATTCCTGTCAGCTCCACCAAGTCGATGACCGGCCACCTGCTGGGGGCCGCCGGCGGTATTGAGTCAGTGATTTGCGTCAAAACGATTGAGAGCGGCATGATTGCCCCCACCATTAATCTGGTGGAACCGGATCCCGATTGTGACCTGAATTTTGTGCCCAACACAGCCATCCAAAAATCGGTGCGCACTGTGCTGAGTAACAATCTGGGCTTCGGCGGCCAGAATGCCTCTTTGATTTTCCGGGCGCTTTGAACGATGCGTTCGAATGGGAACGCACTATATCACCATCAGGATGCCGATTCCGACGCAGGACTTACCCACCGATTCAAGCAATTGAACAATTCCTCCTGCCGGATCGGTTTGGTCAGAAAATCATCCATGCCTGCCGCCAGACAGGCTTCGCGATCCTGATTCATGGCATTGGCCGTCAGTGCGATGATCGGTAATGCCTTGCCCGCTAGCTCACTCCGGATTTGACGGGTGGCTTCAAAGCCATCCATCCCGGGCATCTGGCAATCCATTAACACTGCGTCCCAAGAACCATCCACGGCAGACCTGACGACCGCTTCACCGTTGCTCACGATGGAGCAAGTCACACCGATGCGCTTTAGCATGAGTTGGATGACGCGTTGATTAACCGCATCGTCTTCGGCGACCAGAATATTGGCTTGGAGTGTTTGGTTCGGCTTCACGGGTAACTGTTGAATGATCGGAATAACACCAAGGGCCAACTTAAACTCGATTTCAAATTGGAAAGTTGTCCCGCGCAGCCGATCGCTGCTGAGGTTTATATGTCCGCCCATGCGGTTTACCAGCCCCTGCGATATTGCGAGACCCAAGCCGCTGCCCCCGAATTTGCGCGTCGTTGAACTGTCCCCTTGAGTGAATACTTGGAAAAGTTTGGCTTGAGTGGATGGGTCGATGCCAATGCCCGTGTCATGAATACTGAATTGGAGCGTAGTCGAGGTTTGGTCTAAGGCTACAACCGCCATGGACAAGTCGACCTGACCGCGTTCGGTAAATTTGATCGCATTGCCGGTGAGGTTGAGCAGCACCTGTTTCAAGCGAGCCGGATCCCCATCGACCCTGATGTTGGGACCTGGGGGAAGAATTAGATTCAGGCTCAACTTTTTTTCCACGGCCCGGGGCTGAAGCAGTGCGACTACTTCCCGCATGGCGACCGCGGGTTCAAAGGGGATGCATTCGAATTCCAGCTTGCCACTCTCCACTTTGGAGAAATCCAAAATGTCATTCAGGAGTCTCAATAAGGTGTCGGCGGAGCCGGTGGCGATGTCCACTTGGGAGATTTGCTCGGCATCTAATTTCGAATCCCGCAGGATCTGCAACATACCGATGATGCCGTTCATCGGGGTGCGAATCTCATGACTGATGGTGGCGAGAAAGTCTCCTTTGATCCGATTGGAGTCTTCCGCCCGTTCCTTGGCTTCCTTCAAGAGGCAGACAAAATCCTCATTTTCATAAACCAGCTGATACTGCCGAATCAGATCAGTGTGGTGTAATTCGGCTGTTTTATACAGGAATATGGAGTAGGTGAGGGTAACACCAGACAACAACCAGCCGCTTTCGCCGGCGATGAAAAACAGCACCCCGGCGGGGATCATGGTAATCGCGACGTAGAGATTGTAACTTAGTGGCACCGGGGCAAGTGAACGCGCCGCTCCGGCGTTCATGCCGGCGAGTATCATGATGAGCAACAGGCTGGAAAAGAAGCTGTCCTTGGAAAAGAAATTCCATCCGGCCCAGCCCCAAAGAGCGCCCGCCATGACCACTCCGATAATAAAATAAGTGCGCCAACGCGGCAACTCGGTTTGCGTCGGATTTCGCCGGACAAATGCGCCATTTAGCCCCAGGCGAACCAGTGAAATCGCAATGATCAGGCTATACCAACCCAACTTCAGCGGCCAACTGACCAGTGGTCCAACTCCCACAAAGAGGATGGTTGCCAATACAAAATTTGAAAACAGGCCGAAACCGGCCGACCGATATAACAGCCGCGTCATTTGCGCATCCACGCGGGCGGTAATTTCCGCGCTCACTTTGACTGGGTTTTCAGCCGGTTGACGGCATAAGCACGCGGACAGGGGATAAGCCATATGACCGGGAATAGTCACATTGTGCAAGGTGATCCCGGCCCAAAGAAAAACCCGCAGAAATGAATCTGCGGGTCGTATCAAACGAAAATGTAAACGGTAATCAGGCCTTTTGGACCAAACCGGCTTTGATAGCCTTCACCGAGACCAGCATGCGCTTGGTGCCGCCGTTAGGCAGCTTCACGCGGATGCGTTGAAGGTTGGGACGAAACTTACGTGACGTAATGCTGGTCACGTGCGTGCCGATGCCGCCGCTCTTTTTGCTCTGTCCCTTGCGATTAATGGAGCTACCCATGGTAGGGCGCTTACCGGTGATTGCACAAATTCTTGCCATGATTTCAGTGGTTAAAGGTTAATTACTAGTGGTTTGCCGACCCTTGAAGCAAGGGGATTTTCAATTATCTTTCAATTGGGTCGACGACGGCTGTGCAGCACTTGAAATTTTTGCCCAAGATTCCCCGGGTGAAGCAGTTGCATAATCGACTGCTTTCGCCGGCTCAAATGCGCCGCGTCGGTTTTGGCAATTTTTTCAAGTAATTGATTCGCGTGGTGAATGAGAAAGGCTTCTTGGGATTCAAGCTGTGGAGGCTCAAACCCACATTTTCCCAAGGCATCGGCTAACCAGTCCCAGCATACATGACACGTGATATCCTGTTCGCCAGGTCTCGCCAGTAATTCGTTGGTCTGCATGTGACGAAAATAAGCTCTGGCGGTGCCCTGAGGGGTATGTTGGATCAATTCCGCATAAGATTTCCCGTAATCTGCCGCGATAAACAATCCGTCCCAGGGTTGCTGGCAGAATTCCTCAAGTAGGGCGACCGCTGCGCTTGGAGCATCAAACCGGTAACCCTCAGGTGCAATGTCCGGGAGAAAATCCGGAATGGGTTCAACGTGAAATTCCACTTCGTGAAAATTTCCGGCACGAAGTTGCACCCCTATTTCATGCCAGATACCGCCACGACTGACGAAGCGGCGAAATGGCTGGGCGTCAAAGAGCTCATTCGAGAATACGACACAGGAACCGCTGATTGTGGGGATCTCGCCCACACGAATAGTCCGGGTATGGGCAAAGCCATGGTCGACTCCCTCGAGGATACCACCCCCGGGCTCGGCGCCAATTTCGACAAAAGTCATTTCGGCCACGGCGGCTGGACTGAGAATTTGGGTGGCGGCATTGGCAATCAGCTCCCCGAAAATTGCACCTGATGTGGACGCGGTATAAAAATCCGTACCCTGACCATAACCCACGCGGGCTTTGGCCTGACGGTAATACCCGACTTGCTCGTCATATAGGGCGAGATCCATGAACTGTGCAAAGTCCATCATCTGTTCACCACCGGCCAAAGCTTGGAAGCGGGCGACGAATGTCGGGGAGGGCGGTTCAGGCTGGTTGGTTGACGATCCCATTTACAAAGCGAAGCAGATGGACACAGTCCGGCCTATGCTCAAACGCTTTCTCACGCTGGCAATCGGTGCCGCCTTGGGGTTGTTACTTGCCGCAGTATCGCTGCGGGTGGCGGCAGCGTGGGGATTTCTGCCGAATCGCGAATTGAATCGCTCGGCGGACTACGTCAGCGATGTGCTCAAAATAGTGCACGAAAACTATGTTGAAGCTGGTGAGGTGGGCTATGATCTACTGGCCCGCAAAGCCATCCACGGAGTGGTGGAATCACTGGATCCGCATTCAGAATTTTTGGAGGCAGATCAATTTGGAAATTTTGAGGATGACCTGGATGGTGACTTTTGCGGGATCGGAGTGCAGGTCGAAATTCGTAACGAACGGATCGTCGTGATTGCCCCGATAGCTGGCTCGCCGGCTGAGCGGGTGGGCATACTAAGAGGCGATGAGATCATTAAAGTGGACGGTCAAATCCTGGGCCCAAAATCACCCATGGATGATGCCATCAGGCGGTTGCGCGGCAAACCAAACACCAAGGTTGTCGTGGAGGTTCGTCGACCCAGCAGCAACAAGCTCATGGAAATGACTCTCGTTCGGAAAGTAATCGAGGTTGATAGTGTCCGTGAGGTTCAATTGCTCGCCGGCAATATTGGGTATGTTCAGTTGGCTGATTTTTCCGCTCATACGGGAGAGCAATTTCTCACCGCCTTGGGGAGTTTATTGCAACAAGGTGCCGAATCCCTGATTCTCGATTTACGCAACAACCCGGGCGGATTGCTCGAGTCTGCCGTGGAAGTGGCTGAGCCGTTTTTCAATGAAGACGAACTGGTGGTCTATACCCAAGGTCGTCGGCCCGAGGATCGTGAAGATTTGCTTTCCCAAATGCATGGACCGCCGGTGCAAATGCCGATAGCGGTGCTAATCAATGCCGGCACGGCGAGTGCGGCAGAAATTGTCACCGGCGCGCTCAAGGATACCCGCCGGGCGGTCATAGTCGGTGAGCGTTCATTCGGCAAAGGGTCCGTGCAGACCATATTCAAACTTCGTAACGGGGAGGGGATGCGGATCACCACGGCTCGTTACTTCACGCCCAGTGGGGTCAGTATCCACGGCAAGGGCATTGCCCCGCAAATTGAGGTGATCATGAGCCCGGAGGAGGATAGCAAACTGCGCCTGCAAAAGGTCCGTGGTGATGTGACCGACCCGGTTGAGTTCAAGGAGCGCTTTGGCTTCACTCCCATTTTGGATCGGCAATTGATCACGGCCATGGATGCATTGAAGGGTGTTATGCTAATAAATAATCGTTCCGGATCCGTGAAAACTAAAGCAGCTGACGGCCCATGATACTGGCATTGGAAAGTTCCTGTGATGAAACCGCGGTGGCAATCTTCAATCCCGCTGTCGGGATGGTGGGTGAGTGGATTCATAGTCAGATCGCCCTGCATGAAAAACATGGTGGGGTTGTCCCGGATTTGGCCACCCGGGAACATTTGCGCAAATTTCCCGTCTTGCTGGCCCAAGCACGGGATGAATTTGGATTTGCTGGCATTACTCGGGTTGCTGTAACGCAGGGACCTGGTTTGGCAGCTTGTCTGGCGATTGGCGTTGCCTCGGCCAAGGCCCTCGCCACGGCGCTGAAAGTGCCTGTCGTGGGCATTAATCATCTTAGAGCGCATGCCTTTTCACCTTTCATCTCGTTGCACGCAGAATCCCCGGAAGACTTTGATGCCGCCTTGGAAAAATTATTACCCCATTTGGCGTTGATTGTATCCGGTGGGAATACCCTGTTGATCGAGATCGATCGGAACCGCCGGATCCGGGTGATTTCCACCACCCGGGATGATGCGGCGGGAGAAGCCTTGGACAAAGGAGCCAAACTTCTTGGATTGGGATACCCGGGGGGGCCTTTCGTGGAACGGCTGGCTCGCACGGGCAATGCCGAAGCCTACGATTTTCCGCGAGGCATGGGGCGCCGTGATAATCTCGACTTCAGCTTCTCGGGCTTGAAAACGAGTCTACGTTATCAGTTGGAGAAGATGTCGGAAGCTGAGGTTGCGGCGAAACTGCCGGATCTGTGCGCCAGTTATCAGCAGGCGGTTATCGATGCCCTGATGCGCAAATTGAAGTTTGCAGCTGAACAGCAGGATTACGCCAGCATGGGACTTTCCGGTGGAGTCGCAAACAATGGGCTCCTGCGCACATCCATTACCCGACTGGCAAACCAACAGCGTATTCCTGTTTTACTGGCCGCTCCTCGTCATACGGGGGACAATGCCGGTATGATTGCATTTGCTGCCTGGATTGATCGCACTGGTGTGGATGTGACCAGTGGCATGGGACTGGAAATCAATCCGGATGCCACTCCGGGCAACGGGACTGATTAATGGTTTCAAGTATAATCCCGGCGCAGGTTACTAGGGAGAATCCCAAGTTCTTCGCGGTATTTGGCCACGGTGCGGCGTGCGATATTTAGTCCCTTGTCCTGCAATTTGCCGACCAGAGCCTGATCACTCAGTGGCGAGGATTTGTCTTCAACCGTGATCAAATCCGCAATGAGCTCCTTTACGCTGGTATTTGATACCGCATCGCCGCTTTCGGCCTGATATCCGGTGGTGAAGAAGTATTTGAATTCGAAAACCCCGTGCGGGGTCTTGATGTATTTGTTGGCAATGGCCCGGCTCACGGTGGTTTCGTGCACGCCAACAATATCAGCCACCTGCGTCATCGTCAGCGGCTTCAAGCGTGACACTCCTTGTTCGAAGAAATCCATCTGCGCTTTCAATATCTCCCTGGTGATTCGTTCGATCGTGCGTTGCCGCTGCTCGATGGAATCAATCAGGAATTTTCCCGAACGCATGCGCTCACGCAGATAATCCCGTTCCGATTTCGAAAGCGTGCCTTTGGCGATCATTTCCCGGTAGGTATTGGAAATCCGCAGGCGGGGGATGTAGTCACTGTTGAGGACAATCTTCCATTCGTCGTCGTCTTTGAACACGGTTACGTCGGGCTCGACCACACGGTTGGTATCTTCACTGAATTTTCGACCGGGTGCGGGATCCAATTTTCCAATTTCTTCGATGGCCAATTGGATGTCGTCGGGATTTGCCCCCAATTTTCTCGCCAGTTCGGGGATTCGTCTCCGGGCCAGAAGGGGAAAATGATCACGGACAATACGGGCCGCCAATGAGCTGCCTCTGTCTTTGCTGTTAAGCTGCGCCAGGAGGCATTCCTCAAGGGACTCACTACCGATTCCAGGTGGATCGAATGTGCGCAGGGCTTGGAGGGCTTCCTGAATCGCGGCCAAGCACAAACCGGATTGGAGGGCGGCATCTGCCGGGTTCTGGGTGAGGAAACCGCGTTCATCAATGCTTCCGATCAAATGGCGCAGTGCTTCCAATGTTTCATCGGGCAGGTCGGCCATTTCGGCCTGCTGCATCAGGTGTTCCTGTAAGGAAGGCACACTCACCAGTGAGTCCATGGAGTGCTGGCGTTTTTCTGCATCCTCAGTGGTGAAAGGCTGGGTGCCGCCCGCTTGGTTCATGTAATCCCGCCAATCTTCATCCAACTTGCCCAATATTTCGAATTCCTTGGAAAAATCCAATTCATCCCTACTGCCTTCATTCTGATCGGTGCTTTCGTCGTTATCCCTTTCATTCTCTGCTTTTTCCTGATCCAGGCTGACCCCATCCGATGGCAATTCCTCCAACGTAGGATTACTCTGTAGCTCTTCCTGGATCTCCGAACGCAGGTCCATGGCGGCGACCTGCAGAATCTTCAGCGATTGCCGCAGTTGCGGAGCCAGGACGAGTGACTGCGTCTGCCTTTGGCGTAGGTCGTGGCTATATCCAGGCCCGCTCATGCGCAAAATACCGAATTGAGTTGTGCATGCTCAGGGGTTGGAGCTGTAGATGGGTGGACGGGAGCCGGTATCATGAAAGTCAAAAAGCTCCTTCAGATAAGCTCCCAATTTCTCAATCGTGGGGCCGTAACGATCGCTGTAGAGATAGACTTCGAGATCCGTCAGCATCTCGTAGGCGCTTTGATAACGTTTGTCCCGGTCGCGTTGGAGGGCTTTCTGGATGATCGCATCCAACGGGGCGTCGATTTCTGCGCGCAGTGTCCCAAATTTGGGTATGGGCATTGTCTGGATGTTGCGCCGCGACTGACTGCGATCCATGGCGCGAAATATATTTTTCCCCAGCAGCAACTCTGTCAGCACAATGCCGAGAGGGAATAAATCAGCCCGTGCATCGGTGACAGCATAACTGGCCTGCTCGGGGGAGAGATATTCATCCTTACCTGCGATCACCTTGCCTTCTTCGTTATACATCAGGTCCAAAGCCTTCGCGATGCCGAAGTCGGTCAGCTTAACATCGCCTTCGTAGGCCATCAGGATATTTTTGGGACCAATATCGCGATGAACGATGTAGAGATGGCGGCCTTCCCGGTCGCATTTCTGGTGCGCATAGGCCAAGCCACGCGCCACGCGGGAAACAATAAACACCGCCAGCTCGACCGGTATTGGGCGGCCCAAGGCTTGGTGCCGCTCGATGAATTGTTCGAGATTCACCCCGCGCACGAACTCCATCACCATGAAATATTGTCCGCCCATCTTACCCAGATGGTAGGTCTGCACGATACTGGTATGGATGAGATCCGCGACCAGTCGTGCCTCGCCAATGAAGTTTTTCTGAAATTCCGGGATGGCCGAGTATTCTTCCCTGATCAGTTTTACGGCGACGGTTTTGCGGAAATTACCTGCACCCAATTGCGCTGCTTCATAGACCAGCCCCATACCGCCTTCGGCCAGTTTGCGCACCATCTCGTAATTGATCTCGGTGAAGAGTTGTTTCAGTGAACTCACGCCGCGAGCAAAGGAGTGGAACTATCCACTGGCAAGTAATCTGTCACCCATCCGGCCCGATTCCTGCTGTGCTACGCCCAAGGCTGGTTTGACAGGGGCTAAATCCGGGCTACTTTCCGTTTATGATCACTCTCACCGCAAGGGCGGCTGCCCAAATCCGGGCCATGCAAAAAGAAGCTAGCGTTGAGGACAAACCACTGCGCGTGTTGGTCGAGTCGGGTGGTTGTTCAGGATTTCAATACGGCATGTCGTTTGATGCGCCGAAAGCCGAGGACACGCGGCTGGAGAGTGAGGGAATCCAGATCGTGATGGATGCTCCCAGTCTGGCCTACATGCAGGGTAGCCGGATCGACTTTGATGACGGGCTTCAGGGCAAGGGGTTTGAAATTCAAAACCCCAATGCTCAAAGCACCTGCGGCTGCGGTAAGTCCTTCAATTAAGCAGATCAGGCGGTCGCTTGGTGTAACGCCACGATCCCGAAGGTCATTCCCTTGGAGTGAACAGCTTTAAAGCCGGCCGTGAGTATTTCCTGGGCCAAGTCCGCCCGGTTGGGAAATTGTTCGATACTCTCGTTTAAATATACGTAGGCGGCTTTGTCCTTGGTTACCCAGCCGGCAATAACCGGGAGAATTTTCCGCAGGTAAAACATATAAATCGGCCTGAACCAGCGCTGGGGTTGGGAAAATTCCAAAACATACAGCTGGCCACCCGGGCGAAGCACCCGTCGCATCTCCCTCAAACATTGGCCTCGGTCGGCCATATTCCTTAAGCCAAAGGATATCGTCACGGCGTCAAAATGACTATCTGCGAGCGGAAGGTCCATCCCATCGCCTTGTTGAAAGCCCAGCCGTAAGTGGCTTTCTGGGTATGTGGCCTGCTGTTTTATCACGGCCTCGTCTAACATGGGTTGGCAGAAATCCATGCCTGTTATGGATTTAGCTGATTTCACTGTTTGGCTTAGTGCAAATGCGACATCACCGCTTCCGGTGGCCAAATCGAGAATATCGCCCGGCTCGGAACGGTTGACAGCTTTCACCAAGGTCCGCCTCCACCACAAATCCACGCCACAACTCAACAGTCGATTAGCCAGGTCATATCGTCCAGCGATACGGGCAAACATTGAGTTGACGGCATTAGGGTCTGGCATGGTGCAGGGTAAAAGGAGGCTTTTTCACGTCTTTTTCAATGACATCCGAGTCATATTCATTGACGCAATCATGGAACTGCTAGTAGTTTAGGAAGTCTCTTACCGGTTGTAATAAGCGAAAGGAAAATATCATGTCCAACAATCTGACGAAGCGAGAAATCGTCCTCGAAATTTACAAGAAGACCGGCTTTCCCCAAAAGCAAGTGGTCGATACGGTTCAATTGACCCTCGATATCATACAGAAGGCCTTGGCCGCTGGGCGTAATGTCGAGTTGCGCAATTTTGGTGTGCTTGAGGTCCAAGTGCGCAAATCACGCATCGGCCGCAATCCGAACAAACCCGAGGCCGAAGT